>Ga0315331_10000453_pt1 | contig 28445 bp, 27 predicted proteins | sample M160m34915metaG_FD_203456 | JGI IMG/M metagenome (GOLD analysis project Ga0315331, IMG submission 203456) | Ammonia-oxidizing marine archaeal communities from Monterey Bay, California, United States - M1 60m 34915 | ecosystem: Environmental > Aquatic > Marine > Intertidal zone | place: USA...
GCTTGAAGCGACATTCGCCCTCAATCACCTGAATTATTTCCTTTTGACCAACCTGCTGCTGGATCAGTTGAAGGCGGCACCCTCTGCACGGATCGTGAATGTTGCGAGCCGGGCGCATGTAGGTGCGTCGGTTGATTTCGATGATTTGGGTGGTAAGGCTGTTTATAAGCGGCGCACAGGCGGATGGATCGCGTATCAGCGATCCAAGCTTCAAAACATTATGTTCACAAACGCACTTACTCGCCGCTTGGAAGGCTCGACTGTCACGGCGAATGCATTGCATCCAGGCTTCGTTAAGACGAGATTTGGCAAGGATAATGGCGGTGCATTCGCTGTCATTTTGAACATTGGCATGCGAATTTCTGCGATCTCTGTGGAGAAGGGCGCTGAGACGCAGACTTATCTGGCGCGCTCGCCGGAAGTGGAGGGCGTTTCTGGCAAATACTTTTCTCAATGTCGCGAGGTGAACTCAACCAAGCAATCGATGGATGAGGCCGCTCAGGAGCGGCTGTGGTCGGTGTCTGAGGAGATGACGCGCGGCAGTGAATAAAGCGGTTAGACGTCGTCGAAGTCTAACGTGAGCGTTGGCGTTGTCGGCCAGGATTGGCACGTCAGAATGAAACCAGCCTCAAGCTCCCAATCTTCTAGCGAATAATTGACCGCCATTTCAGCTGCGCCTTCGACCACGCGGGCGCGGCATGTGCAGCACATCCCGCCCCTGCAAGATGAGGGCAGGTCTATCCCTGCGCGCTCCGCCGTCAGGATTGCTGAGATTTCGCCGGGTGCCATCTGAAACGTCCGCGCCACACCATCATAGATCGCAGTGACGCTGGCACCTTCTGGCAACACACTAGCGGTCTCAGGTGTGCGCACTGCAGCACCAGGTGTTGGCAGGAAGCGCTCTGTCTGAATGTTGGCTGGCTTCGCGCCAAGTACTGCTAGTGCAGTCTCGGCAGTATCCATCATGGCCGTCGGACCGCAGATAAAGACCAGGTCAGCGTCTCCAGGCGCAATTAGGCCTGCGGACGCTAGAGCGTTTAGGCGAGGGCCATCGATATGGCCGTTAAATAGCGCCACGTCCTGTAGTTCGCGGCTCAGCACATGGATCGCGGAGAAGCGCGCTATGTATCGGTCCTTCAGGTCATCCAACGCTTCCCTGAACATTATTGACGCCATATCCCGGTTGCCATACACGAGTGTGAAACTCGCAGTGGGCTCTACCGCTAATAGTGTTCGCGCAAGGCTGATAATTGGCGTAATGCCGGACCCCGCGGCGATGGCAAGATAGCGGCAGGCAGGGGTCGTGACTGGTGAACAACCGAACCCGCCTCCTGGTGCCATGACATCCACGGATGTGCCGGGCTTCAGGTTTTCATGCGCCCATTCCGAAAACCGGCCGCCGGGGATGCGTTTGATCGCGAGCTCTATCACGTGATCATCAGGTGCGGAGCAGATTGAATAGCAGCGCTGCTCGACCGCACCGTTGATCTCTGCCCTCAGAGTTAGGTATTGGCACGGCGTGAAAGCAAGGTTCGGGCTTTTCTCGAAGGCAACGATAAGGCCATCAGCAGTATCCTGCCGCGTTGCTTTGACGACCAAGGAGGTAAATCCGCGACTGTTCATAACGCTTTAAAGGCCTCAAATGGCTCCAGGCAGGATGTGCAGCGCCACAGCGATTTGCATGCTGTCGCACCAAAACGGCTGAGTTCCTCTGTCGCTGCACTCTCGCATCTGGGGCACGTGATGGATGCGCCAGGGCCGGGTGGCGGCGCAATGCCCATATGGGCCAGCTTGGCGCGGCCTTCGGCGGAAATGTCGGCGCTGGACCAAGCGGGCGATAGTTCAGTTTCGACAAGGGCGTCTTTGATCCCGGCTTTATCCAGAGCGGTTTCAATCTCCATTTGGATGACAGTCATCGCCGGGCAACCGGAGTATGTCGGCGTTATGCGGATGATAATCCGGCCAGACGCGTCTGCATCAACGCTGCGCAGCACGCCGAGGTCCGCAATAGTCAATGGCGGCAGCTCTGGATCTGATATGGAACTTGCCGCTGCCCAAGCGGTTTCCCTCGCCGTTACCATGACAGGCCAGGATGCATACGCTGGAGTGATTGCATTTCTGCCAGCATGTGGCCCAGGTCTTCGCCATGAAGGCCATTGCGACCACCTTTCGCCATCCAGCTATCGGCAGGGCGGGTGAGTGTGGCCTCTAGCATTGCTGCGTTGACTGTGCGATCCCATATATCGCGCAAAGACAGGCGATCAGAGACGATGCCTGCCTCAGCCATTCCGGCTTCAGCGGAATTCATCTCAAAAAGCTCACCAGTGAATTCCCAAAGCTGATAAATAGCAGCCTGCATTCGCCGATGGGATTCTTCTGTACCGTCGCCTAAGCGGGCAGTCCATTCGGTGGCATGGCGCAAGTGATATGCCGCTTCTTTTTCCGACTTGGCCGCTACGCCAGCCAGGCGTTGATCCTTAGAGGCCGTCATTGCCTGCCAGAACGGCACAGCCATCGCCGTATAGAATAATTGCCGCGCGATGGTCTTTGCGAAGTCGCCATTCGCCTGCTCGACCAAAGTGAGATTCAAGTATCCGCGTGCGTCTCGGTGATAAGCTAGTGTATCTTCGTCCCGGCCAGCGCCTTCTAGTTCGCCCGCATATTGGTAGAGACTGCGCGACTGGCCAATCAGGTCTAACGCGATGTTACCGAGCGCCAATTCCTCTTCCAAAATTGGAGCGCGACCTATCCATTGGCTTAACCGATGGCCCAGCACGAGCTGATCGTCCGCAAGGCCCAAGACATACTGGAAAAGTGCTGAATCGCTCACATGTCCCCCACTTCTTCGGGCACATGATAATCAGTTGGTTGGCGGTAGGTTTTGTCGTCAGCGGTATCAAACATCTCCGCTTTGTGATCAGGATCGCTTGCAGCGATGGCGGTGGCGGGTGCAACCCATATTGAGCGACCTTCGCCGCGGCGCGTATAAACATCCCTTGATGCTAAAAGCGCCATTTCTGCGTCACTCGCATGAACGCTGCCAACATGGCGGTGCGCTAAGCCATTGCGCGGCCTAATGAATACTTCCCAAAGCGGTAGGCGGGCACGATCACTCATTCGGCGGCCTCCATCAATGCAGACCGTTTGGTGGCATAGGCAAGGGCAGCTTCGCGGACCCAGGCACCGTCGTCGTCAGCTTTTTGGCGTGCAGCGATGCGTTGGCGATTCATCGGGCCACCACCTTTTACTACCTTCCAGAAATCACCCCAATCCAGCGGGCCAATATCATAGTGCTGGACCGCGTCATTCCATTTGCAGTCAGGATCTGGAACGGTCAGGCTCAGATAGTCTGCTTGAGGCACGGTTGCATCGACAAAGCGTTGGCGGAGCGCGTCATTGGTGAAGCGCTTGATCTTCCACGTCATGGATTGAACGGAATGTATAGAGTCTGAGTCAGGTGGTCCAAACATCATCACCGAAGGCGTCCACCAGCGGTTCAGCGCGTCTTGCGCCATAGCCTTCTGTGCGGGAGCACCCTGGGCAAGGGTGGTCATGATTTCGTAGCCCTGGCGCTGATGGAAGCTCTCTTCCTTACAGACCCGCACCATCGCTCGTGCATACGGCCCGTAAGAACAGCGGCATAGCGGGATTTGGTTCATAATTGCGGCACCATCGACCAGCCAGCCAATGGCACCGATGTCTGCCCAAGTCAGCGTTGGATAGTTGAAGATGGAGGAATATTTGGCAGCTCCCGAAAGTAGCTGGTCCTGCATTTCTTCGCGGCTGATACCCAATGTTTCTGCGGCGGCATAGAGATAGAGCCCATGCCCGCCTTCATCCTGCACTTTCGCCAGCAATGAGGCCTTGCGGCGGAGAGAGGGCGCGCGCGTAACCCAATTGCCTTCAGGCTGCATGCCGATAATTTCGGAGTGGGCGTGCTGGGAAATCTGCCGGATCAGGGTTTTGCGGTAAGCGGCAGGCATCCAGTCCCGCGCTTCGATCTTCTCCTCCGCATCAATGCGATCCTGGAAGTGGGCGAGCTGTTCAGGCGTTTCCGCCGCGTTCGGATCGCCTGAAGCGTTGATCAGACCTCGCACGTACATTGCCTGCCCTCCTAAACATGATGGTTACTCCGCTGCAGCGACGATCCCAATTTGACAGCCGACGCCAGTACCACCGAGGCCGCAATAGCCGGAAGGATTTTTTGCCAGGTATTGCTGGTGATAATCCTCAGCATAGTAGAATTCAGGCGCATCCAGGATTTCTGTTGTGATTGCGCCGTAGCCTGCGTCTTTCAGGCTTTTCTGGAATACGGCCTTGGATGCTTCAGCCGCCTTCTTCTGTGCTGTGGACCAGCAATAGATGCCAGAGCGATATTGCGTGCCGACATCATTGCCCTGGCGCATGCCCTGGGTTGGGTTATGACCTTCCCAAAACCGCTTGAGCAGCGCATCTACGCTAATTTTAAGAGGGTCATAAACGACCAGAACGACCTCATTGTGGCCGGTGCGCCCGCTGCACACTTCTTCGTAGCTTGGGTTCGGTGTTACGCCAGCCGCATAGCCAACTGCAGTCGAATACACGCCATCCGCCTGCCAGAATATTCGTTCCGCACCCCAAAAGCAGCCAAGGCCGAAGACGATTGTCTCCATGCCGTCGGGGAACGGCGGTATAATGCGCGCGCTAGAAACGAAGTGCAATTCAGGGACCTGCACGGGATCAGCACGGCCCGGGAGGGCGTTAGCGACGGTCGGTAAATCCAGGCTTTTGACGCCAGATAGGAAGCTGAACACGTGAGGCGTCCTTTCGCTGCATTATGTAACCTGCAGGATGGGCCTTTATGGGACAAGCATCAAGGGCTTTGGCGAAGAGTTATGCGCCTGTTTCCGTGGCGCGGCCCCAGGTAAAAGTATGGCGATTTTGATTATCTTTCCGCTCGTAGGACGCTAAATCGGTCACCGGCCTTACAAGATGAACGCCGAGGCCGCCGACGGCGCGCGTCTTTATATCGCTCGTTGTGTCTGGTGCGGGGGCTTGCACAAGCGGATCAAACGCAAGCGCATTATTCGTAAACATAGCTGTCATTCTATCTGCATCAACATCCAGTGTCAGGATAATCTGAGTACCAGCAGCGATTTCATTGAAGCCGTGGCAGATGTCGGGCGTGATCCTGCACGGTTGCTATTTGGAGGACAGCAACGTGGCTATGAAACCCGTTGATCTTATTGGACGGCGCAAAGCGCTGATTGGCCTTGGTGGCGGCGTGCTCATTGCTGGATGTGATTCTCTGCTGCTGGGTGTTGATAAGGCACCGCGTCTTTATAACTTGACGCCCAAAAGTACCTTTCCTGCAGGCCGGCCGCCGGTGGACTGGCAATTGCTAGTGGAGATGCCTTATGCGTCAGCAAGCTTAAATATTGCCCGTATCGGTTTGATGCCGGAGCCTACGCGGTTCGACTATTACGCGCTGGCCAACTTGACAGATCGTGCGCCGTTGATGGTGCAGGGCTTGGTCGTTGAGTCGTTCGAAAATTCAGGGCGCATTGTCGCCATTGGCCGCGAAACCGGTGGTTTGAAGCCCGATTTCGATCTAAAAATTTTGATTCGTAAACTCCAAGCTGAGGCTTTCCATGATCTAACAAGGCACCAACCACGGGTGGGGTTGAGTGTGAAATTTGGTCGAAATGCCGAAAAATTTAATTGTGGCGGCTGCGACCTTCAAGCGCCAGGCATCTGCCTCGCCGGAAATCATGACGGATATCGTTCAGGCTTGGGATGATGCGCTTGGTGCTTTTCTGAAACGGCTGGTCAATTGGACGTTGGAAGCCGGCGACGCTGCGTGGAGTGCGCGGACGCGTCCGCGGATCCGTCGCTCGCAACCTCGGCGCTTTCGACGGTAAGCCGCTTCAACGCCTGCCATTGATCTTGCCGCCGTAGCCTGGAACCCTGTCGCCCTGAATTATGGCTGAGGAAGCTGGCGTTTATGGGTATCAAAAAATTATTGATCGCTAATCGTGGTGAAATAGCTATCCGCGTTGCACAGACGGCGGTGGATATGAGCATAGAAACTGTTGCGGTGTATTCGACCGATGACGCAGCAGCATTGCATGTCCGTGCTGGCGATGCGTCAATAGCGCTGGATGGCGCAGGTCCTGCAGCATATCTGGATCAGCAAGCCGTCATAGGCGCCGCTAATACGACAGGCGCAGACGCAATCCATCCAGGCTACGGCTTTCTTTCAGAAAACGCAGACTTTGCTGCTGCAGTCGCATCCGCAGGCCTAACCTTCGTCGGCCCAAAGGCAGACGCCATCGCACGCTTCGGCGATAAGGGTGCGGCCAGAGCATTGGCTGCAGCTGCCGGCGTGCCAATCGCCCCAGGCTTGGCCGCACCAGTGACTGAAGCAGATGCGTTGGCGTTCCTAGATGAAATGGGTCCTGGCGGTGCCATTATGTTGAAGGCTGCGGCAGGCGGCGGGGGGCGTGGCATGCGCCCTGTCAGCAATGCCGCAGAATTGCCCGATGCCTTTGCCCGGGCAGAGGCAGAAGCTGAAGCCGCATTCGGTGATGGTCGTCTGTATGCCGAGAAATTCTTCCAAGCTGCGCGCCATATTGAAGTGCAGGTGGCAGGTGACAGTGCTGGGAATGTCGCCCATATTTGGGAGCGCGAGTGCAGTCTGCAACGCCAACGCCAGAAGATCGTTGAAATGGCACCCGCTCCGGGACTGGCACCGGGTGTTCGTAAACGGCTGCTTGATGCGGCAGTCGCGCTCGCAAAGGCAGCTGGGTTAGACAGCCTTTCCACAATTGAATTCTTAGTGGACGCGAAAACTGCTGCCGATGATGACAACGCCGAAATCGCTTTTATTGAGGCGAATGCGCGATTGCAGGTCGAACATACCGTTACAGAAGCTGTCACAGGGCTCGACCTCGTAGAGATTCAATTGCGTTTAGCGGAAGGTGCCAGCCTTGCTGATGTCGGTTTGAGCGCGCCGCCGCCCGTGCGGGGTATGGCGCTGCAAGCCCGCATCAACATGGAAACAATGACGGCCGCCGGCGATGCTCGCCCCGCCGGCGGTCGGTTTACAACGTTCGAGCCATCAGCAGGTGCCGGCATCCGGGTTGATCATGCCGGATATGCAGGCCTTGCACCCAGTCCGCGCTTTGATTCGCTCATCGCAAAGATGATCGTCCATGCCCGTTCTGGTGCGCTTGCCGATGTCGTCGCTAAAGCTGCCCGAGCGCTTGCTGGGTTCCGCATCGAGGGTGTTCCTACAAATGCGCGCTTTCTTGAAGCTCTGCTGGCTGACAAAGCCGTCAGCACTTGCGCATTCGACACGCGTTTTATTGGAGCGAATGCGAAGCGATTGCTTGATGTCGAACTGCCGCAAAGACGCTTCGTCGAAGCCGCGCCCGCAAGTGGCGCTCAGGCTGGGCTGGCCGGATCGAAGATTGATGCATCCGATCCTTTGGCCGTCCTGAACTTCGGTAAGCAGGATCAAGCGATGGATACTGCAACGCCATCGGATGCACCTGACGGAACCAATGTTCTGGCAGCACCCATGCAGGGCGCTGTCGTCAGCTTGGCTTTGGACGCAGGAGAGACTGTTCGTGCTGGCACCAAGATCCTCGTGATGGACGCCATGAAGATGCAGCACGATATCCGAGCTGATGTCTCCGGCATTATTCGAGCATTCCTAGTCAACGAAGGCGACGTGGTGCTGGAAGGCGCACCTTTGGCCTATATCGAACCGGTCGAAGTTGCGGATGATGATACGGACCAGGGTGAGGTAATTGATCTGGATGCAATCCGATCAGACCTTGCCGAAGTGATCGCCCGCCAAGCCAATACATTGGATGAAAATCGCCCGGAGGCTGTCGCTAAGCGCCGGAAAACCAGGCAGCGGACGGCCCGGGAGAATATTGAGGACCTGGTCGATCCGGGCTCCTTCACGGAATACGGCTCCCTCGTCGTTGCTGCTAGGCGCGCGCGGATGAGCCGGGAGGAGCTATGGAAGCGCACCCCTGCGGACGGCCTCGTAACGGGCCTCGCACGCGTGAACGGCGATCTATTCGGGGATGCCAAGGCCCGCTGCATGGTCATGTCTTATGACTACACAGTTCTAGCCGGAACTCAGGGCAAGAAGAACCATGAGAAAAAGGATCGAATGTTCGAGCTGGCGGAGAAATGGCGCCTGCCGACCATTTTGTTCGCTGAAGGCGGCGGCGGTCGGCCAGGGGACACAGACGTTGTGTTCTCTGCCAATCTGACGACGCCTGCATTTCATCTTTTTGGCAAGCTCTCCGGATTGGCACCGATGATCGGCATCGCGTCTGGCCGTTGTTTCGCAGGCAACGCTGTGCTGGTCGGTTGTTGTGATGTGATGATTGCGACAGAGAACGCGAACATTGGCATGGGCGGCCCTGCAATGATTGAAGGGGGCGGCCTTGGCGTTTTTCGTCCCGAAGACGTCGGGCCGATGAATGAGCAGACCGCCAATGGCGTCGTCGATATTCTGGTGAAGGATGAAGCTGAAGCCGTTGCCGCAGCTAAGAAATACCTTTCCTACTTCCAAGGCCCGGTGCTGGAATGGAAAGCCGCGGACCAACGGAAGCTGCGCCACATTGTGCCGGAAAACCGGGTCAAGGTTTATGACATTCGTGAGGCGATAGACCTGATTGTAGATGAAGGTTCCGTACTGGAATTACGTGCAGCCTTCGGGCGCGCGATGATCACAAGTTTCTGCAGAATTGAAGGTCGCCCCATTGGCCTGATAGCAAATAATCCGATGCATATTGGCGGCGCTATTGATGCTGACGCCGCGGATAAAGCCGCGCGTTTCATGCAGCTCTGTGACGCCTATGACATCCCGATGCTGTTCCTTTGCGACACGCCGGGCAATATGGTCGGGCCTGACTACGAGCGGTTGGCCTTGGTGCGTCATTGCTGCCGGCCATTCGTGATCAGCGCCAATATGACAGTCCCACTGTTTACGGTCGTGTTGCGCAAAGCCTACGGGCTTGGTGCGCAGGGCATGGCGGGCGGTGGGTTCCATACACCAAACTTTGCGGTCGGCTGGCCAACAGCAGAATTTGGCGGTATGGGTCTTGAAGGGGCAGTGAAGCTTGGCTATCGCAATGAGTTAGCGGCAATTGAAGATCCAGAAGAACGGCGCCGCGTTTACGACGAAAAAGTCGCTGGCATGTATGATCAAGGTAAGGCGCTAACGGCGGCGGAACTTTTCGAACTCGACAACGTGATTGACCCCGCGGATACACGGCATTGGATCATAGAAGGCCTCCGCTCCGCATCACCGCCCGTGCCGCGAGAAGGCAAGAAACACGCCTGGATCGACACATGGTGAGAGGTAAGGCCAAATGATCTAGGGTGCATTTTTATTCATATTAGAGGGCGTGATGCTTTAGGAGAAAGGGCTGGCTTTGGATAACCACTTACGAAACGCTGACAGCGAGATCAGGCACTTGCGAGACACTGTGCATGCACTTAGGGACTCGCTTGAGGCGAAGGACGCTGATGCGCGACGTATGCGGGATGATGCCCTTGATATAGCCAAGGCAGAGCAAGACCAATTGCGTTATACTATTGATTCTCTGCGGACAGCGCTTGAAGAATCTGACGCTGAGCACAAAAAGATAGTTGCTGAGGCATATTATGCTGCTGAGGTCGACGTAACACAGCTGAAGAGCACAATTGAAGCCTTGCGTTGTGAAATGGAATCGCTCGCCGCAGACAAGGTAGCTGCGCTAATCACAGCGCAGGATCAGCACCGCAATGAAATTCGCCAAATGCGCGACATGATCTCCGCGCTTAGAGATGAGCTTGAGGCTACGAATAATGGATGACGTCCGCTCACAAAAGGCGCAAGGCGCAAATGCTGCCACCGCGATGCAACACATGCAGTTGCTGCTTGATGTATCCCGAAATGTGGCCGCACTTGATTCTTTAGATGCAGTCCTTGATGCCCTTGTTTCTGTAGCAGCTGAGCAAACGGACGCAGATCGCGCGACATTATATCTCGATGACCCTGAAACTGGAGAGTTGTATTCGCGTATTGCGCAAGGCATGGGCCGGCGTGAAATTAGGTTAGGCCGGAATGAAGGCATTGCCGGAACAGTATTTGCGGAGGGCCAGGCGCTTATCATTGATGATGCTTATGCTGACGAGCGGTTTATAGATCGTATTGATACCGATACGGGCTTCAAAACGAAAACCATCTTGGCCGCGCCAATTCGCACTCCTAAGGGTAAGGTCATCGGCGTCATTCAGGTTTTGAATAAGACTGACGGCGTATTTACAGGTAAGGACCGCGATACCGTTGAGGCGATCACGGCGCAGTGTGCCATCACGCTGGAATCCCTGCAGCTGATTGAGCGGATGGAGAAATCCCAAGCGCGTGAAAGCGCTTTTATGAATGTTGTTTCGGATATTACGTCCGAGCTTGAGCTGCCCAAACTGCTGAACAAAGTCATGTCGGAAGCCGCGCGGCTTCTGAACGCTGAGCGCTCGACGCTGTTTCTCAATGATGAAAAAACGAAAGAGCTGTTCAGCTATGTCGGCGCAGGGCTCGGCCAAATGCAGATTAGACTCCCGAATTCTGCTGGTATCGCGGGTGCCGTGTTCACGACTGGCGAGTCCGTTAATATTCCTTACGCCTATGCTGACCTTCGCTTCAATCCATCTTTTGACCGCCAGACTGGGTTCTTCACGCGCTCGATTTTGTGTGTACCTGTCGTGAATAAATCCGGGACTGTCATTGGCGTCACTCAGGCATTGAACAAAGTTGGTGGGCCGTTCAGCGACGATGATGAGCATCGCCTGCGCGCGTTTACAGCGCAGGTCGCAATTGGCTTGGAGAACGCAAAGCTCTTCGACGATGTGCAAGCTATGCGCAATTACAATGAAGCCATGCTGCAGTCGATGTCGAATGGCGTGATTACGTTCGATGGCGATGGTGCCGCGCGCACCTGTAATGCTGCTGGAGGTCGTATTTTGCGAATTGATCCTGGAGCTGCTGCAGGCCAACCAATGGCTGACGTGTTTGGCGAGGCGAACCAGTGGTTGATCGACCGAGCGCAGCGGGTTTGTGAGACAAACGAGCCTGATATTGCCGTTGATGCAGAAATTCAGGCAGAAGGTGAGACAGTCTCTGTTAATGTCACGGTGCTACCGTTGAGCGCAAACGAGGAAGAGACCCTCGGCGTTATGGTGATGCTGGAAGACATCTCCAACGAGAAGCGCGTTAAGTCAACGCTGTCCCGCTATATGGACCCGGATATTGCGGACCAATTGCTTTCAGGTGAAGGCGGTGAAGCGGCACTTGGTGGCAAGCAGTCTGTCGCGACCGTACTATTTTCCGATATTCGCGGATTCACGACGATCTCTGAGCGGCTGGGCGCTGCTGGCACTGTCGGCATGCTCAATGATTATTTCGAGCAGATGGTCGAATGCATTTCAGAGAAGGGCGGCATGCTGGATAAGTTCATCGGTGACGCCATCATGGCTGTCTTCGGCGTGCCTTTGCCCCATGAAGATGATCCAGATCGAGGCTTGCGGGCGGCTATTAATATGCAGAAAGCGCTGCAAACCTGGAGCCCGACGGACCCAGATGGCAACGAATTCCCGCTGCATATCGGCGTTGGCCTCAATACGGATACGGTGGTTGCGGGCAATATCGGCAGCAAGAAGCGTATGGATTACACAATCATCGGCGATGGCGTGAATTTGGCTGCACGGCTTGAATCTGCTTGTAAGCAATACGGCGCGCAGATCCTGCTTTCAGAAATGACAGTCAATAAGCTGAAGGGCGCGTATCGGCTGCGCCAACTCGACTATGTCGTTGTGAAGGGCAAGACGGAGCCTGTGTCGATCTATGAATGCATGGATTATCACACAGAAAAAACCTGCCCGAATTTAATGGATGTCATTGGTTTGTTTGCCGATGGTGTGCAACGGTACCGCGCCCAGGACTTTATCCGCGCCCGCGAACGTTTTCTTGACGTGCTGAAGGCGCGTGTCGATGACGTCCCTGCTGCGACATACATTGAGCGATGCGATGTTCTGCTGAGAGAACCGCCGCCAAAGGATTGGGACGGCGTTTGGATTATGACAGATAAATAAGCTGCGCATGACGCACACGCACCCGATCAACAGCGGCTGCACTATGAAGCTTGGCATCATGGCGTTTAATTGCAGCGGCGGATCGACGGTAACGACCGCGCCTGAAGCCTGGCCAATGACCTGGGCGGATAACGTCAAGCTGACCAAGCTAGCGGATGATGCCGGGTTCGAGGCATTGCTGCCGGTCGGTCGATGGAAGGGGTATGGCGGGCCGTCAAACTTTAATAACGCGACGTTCGAAAGCTTCACATGGGCCGCTGGAATAGCCGGGGTGACGGAGCGCATCGCTGTATGCGCAACAATCCATGTGCCATTCGCACATCTAGTGATGGCGGCGAAGCAGGCCGCGACGATTGACCATATTTCCGGCGGACGATTTGTCATGAGCGTCGTTTGCGGTTGGTTCCGGGAAGAATTTGAGATGTTCGCCGCCGAATGGCGAAGCCACGACCGGCGTTACGAATACGCCGCTGAATGGCTGGCGTTGGCCAGGCAGACTTGGACCGAAACTAAACCATCTGATTTCAAAGGTGAATTTTTCACCGGCAAGGCGATCTGGAGTGAGCCAAAGCCGTTGCATGGAGGCGGATTGCAGATCATGAACGCCGGGTCATCCCCGACGGGGCAGTGCTTTTCTGCAGAAAACTGTGACATGAACTTCGTTATGCTGCGCCAAAAAGATGAGGCTAGTGACCGTGCGCAGATCGATGGTTTGAAGGCCATGGCTGTGAAAGCTGGGCGCAAGTCACAATGCTGGATTCATGGCTATGTTGTGTGCCGTGGAACCCAGGCAGAGGCTGACGCGTATCTTCATCGGTATGTCAAAGAATTCGGTGATGATGAAGCTGTCGGTAATAAGCTGTCGACCTTCGGTATGGAGTCAGAGACGCTTGAACCGGCGGTGATGGATGCATTCCGGTTTCACTTTAAGGCCGGCCATGGTGGTTATCCGCTGGTCGGAACGCCGGCGAAGATTGTAGATGATATGGTGCGTCTGCGCGCCATGGATGTTGATGGCATCTTTCTGTCCTGGTTGGATTATTTGGGAGAAGCGCAACAATGGGTCGACGAAGTGCTGCCGCTCATGGAAGCCGCTGGATTACGCTCGCCGGACTCGCGCTAGTCTTTGCGACTGGGTCAGTGATGGCCAAGAAAAAATCGGCGCGCTTTCTGTTTGGCGAAGTAAAATCGGGCAGCGCTGGAACTGCTTTGCCTGTTGGCGGGTATGCTAAAGGCTGCATTGGTGGTGCGGTCCAGCTTCCAGCGGACGGGCCTGGATATCAGGCCATGCGGCCAAACCGAAACCGCGCCTGGGGTCATCCGATCCTGAAGACGTTCCTGGAAGACTTAGCGCAGACCATGCAGGGCGAGGCCTTTGCAGGCATTCTTGTTGGTGACATGTCTCAGCCCCGTGGTGGGCCAATGAAGACCGGCCACCGCAGCCACCAGAGCGGCCTTGATGCCGACTTATGGTTCCGCGAAGCACCGGACTACAAATTGTCCCGTGATGAACGCCAGAAGTGGAGCGCATATTCTGTCGTGGCGAAAGGCTGGCCACCGAAAGTGAATGAAAGGTTCGATGATCGTGTCGTTCGCCTGATCCAATTGGCCGCTTGGGACCACCGCACCGCGCGTGTGTTCGTTGCTGCCATCATCAAGAAAGAGCTTTGTGAAATAGTACCGCCAGGCAACCGAGCATGGCTTCGCAAAGTGCGGCCCTGGTATGGACACAAGGACCACTTGCATGTCCGCTTGAAATGCCCCGTTGATGCAATCGGTTGTGTCGATCAAAAGCCACCACCGTCGGGTGATGGCTGCGGCAAGGTGATGGCGTTCTGGTTCAAGCCAGCGCCAAAGCCGGTTAAACCGATGAAGCCTAAAAAATCAGTCAAGAAAAAGCCAAGAAAGGAAGTGATGTTGTCTCATCTTCCGGACGCTTGCACGACGATCTTGAAGGCTCCTGAGGGTTAAGGCTCTAAGCTGTATCGTATCTCGCACTAAAGCGCGGAATGTGATCTAACAGCCGCTACTGTTTGGCCTATTAGAAGTTTGGAAACACGCCCGATGCGCCTTAGCCGCTATTTCATGCCGACCCTCAAAGAAACGCCTTCAGAGGCGGAGATCGTTTCGCACCGTTTGATGCTGCGTGCCGGTATGGTGCGTCAGGCAACAGCCGGGATCTATTCCTGGTTGCCGCTAGGATTCAAAGTTCTGAAAAAGATAGAGCAGATTGTGCGCGAGGAGCAAGACCGCGCCGGTGCCCATGAGCTCTTGATGCCGACCATTCAACCGGCTGATCTTTGGCGTGAATCTGGCCGTTACGATGATTATGGCAAGGAGATGCTGCGCATCACTGATCGCCATGATCGGGACATGCTTTTTGGTCCAACCAACGAAGAACTGATCACCGATATTTTTCGGTTCTATGTGAAGAGCTACAAAGATGTGCCGCAGCTTCTTTACCATATTCAGTGGAAGTTCCGGGACGAGGTTCGCCCGCGCTTTGGCGTGATGCGAGGGCGTGAATTCCTAATGAAGGACGCCTATTCGTTTGACATAGATAATGAGGCCTCAAAGCATTCTTACAACAAGATGTTCCTGGCTTATCTCCGCACGTTTGAGCGTATGGGCCTTAAAGCCATTCCAATGCGCGCGGATACTGGCCCCATCGGTGGTGATCTTAGCCATGAGTTCATCATTCTGGCCGAAACTGGCGAGAGCCAGGTTTTCTGTGATAAGCGATGGTTGGAGATTGATCTCGGTAGTAAAAATGTGGATTACGACAGTGATCTTGATCCGCGCGTCTCTGAGCTGACCAGCATCTATGCGGTGACGGATGAAAAGCATGATGCGGCTGCATGCCCTGTCGACGAGGCTGACTTGATTACGGCACGCGGAATTGAAGTTGGCCACATCTTCCACTTCGGCACTAAATATTCAACGGCCATGAAGGCGGAAGTGCAGACGCCCGATAGCGGCCAAGTGCCTGTGATGATGGGGTCTTATGGCATTGGCGTCTCGCGCCTCGTTGGTGGCATCATTGAAGCCAGTCATGACGATGCGGGTATTGTATGGCCGGACCAAGTGGCCCCATTTGGTGCTGCGGTCATCAACCTCCGCCAAGGCGACGATAAAACCGATGCAGCCTGCGAGGAAGCCTACGCCAAGCTCAAAGCTGCTGGCGTTGACCCACTTTATGACGACCGGAACCAACGCGCCGGAGGCAAGTTCGCGGATATGGACCTGATTGGTCTGCCTTGGCAGCTCATCATCGGCCCACGTGGCGTTGCCAATGGCGTGGTTGAGCTGAAACGCCGGGCCACAGGTGAGCGCCAGGAACTCAGCCTGGACGCCGCTTTACAGCAGATCATCGGCTAAGGACGAAGCCTTCAAATGTTCTCCCCCTTCGAACGGATGATCGCCGGGCGGTATCTCCGCGCCCGTGGCCAGGAGAGTTTTATCTCGGTGGTCGTGTGGTTTTCGCTGATTGGCATCGCCATCGGCGTCGCAACGCTCATCGTTGTCATGTCTGTGATGAACGGATTCCGGGAGCAATTGCTGGACCGTATCTTGGGCCTCAATGGCCATATTCAGGTCGTTGGTATTGGCGATCCGATTTATGACTACGATGCCATGACGTTGAAAATTGCGGGCATTCAAGGCGTACTGCGCGCGGCGCCTGTTGTCGAAGGCCAGAGCATGGCAACCAATGGTGGGCGAGCATTTGGTGCCGTCACGCGAGGCATGGAGCTAGAAGGCCTGAAGAGCCTAACGGCGTTGGCCAATGGCATTGTCGCTGGCAAGCTGGATGATTTTGATGGGCGTGGCGTCGCCGTCATCGGCAGGCGGTTGGCCGAAAAACTGCGGATCGGCATCGACGATAAACTGACGCTGATCTCACCGGCACGTGGATCAACACCGTTCGGTGCGGCCCCGCTGCAAAAGGCTTTCCGTGTGGTGGCGCTGTTTGATGTTGGTATGTACGAGTACGATTCGAGCTTCGTCTATATCCCGAACCAGGACGCCCGGGCACTTTTCAAAACCGGCGAAGGTGTGAGCCTGATCGAGGTTATGGTCATAGACCCTGAAAACCTCGAAGCCCATAAAGACCGCATCCGTGAGGCCGCCCGACATAAGGCCAGAGTGATCGACTGGCGCTACACTAATGGTGCTTTCGTGAATGCGCTAAATGTGGAGCGGAACGTTATGTTCTTAATCCTGACGCTGATTATTCTGGTGGCAGCTTTCAACATTGTTTCCAGCCTGATCATGCTCGTGAAGGATAAGACCCGTGATATCGCAGTTATGCGGGCTATGGGTGCAACGCGCGGTATGATCATGCGGGTATTCGTGTTCACCGGCACTGCCATCGGCGTGATCGGCACGCTTGCTGGCTTTGGCCTGGGCATGGCATTTGTGCTGAATATCAACACCATCAAGCGCGGCCTTGAAAGGCTAACGGGGACTGAATTGTTCTCAGCCGAGATTTTTTTCCTCTCGAAGCTTCCTGCGAAAGTTGATAGTTTTGAGGTGGGCATGGTCGTCGTTATGGCGTTGGTGCTGTCATTTCTGGCCAGTCTTTATCCCGCATGGCGGGCTGCAAAGGCGGAGCCCGCGTCCGCATTGAGGTACGAATGACCGCCGCTCTTGAACTCAAGGGCGTTAAAAAGGCCTACCGGCAGGGTGATAACCGTCTGGAGGTTTTGCGTGATGTAAATTTGGCAATCCAGGCGGGTGAGGTGATCGCACTCGTAGCCCCCAGTGGTGCAGGCAAGACGACGCTGCTGCAGATCGCTGGCCTGCTGGACAGGCCGGATACAGGCGAAGTCTGGCTTGGCGGCGACGCTGTCGGAAAGCTTGATGATGCGAGCCGAAGCCGAAAGCGCCGCGGCTCAGTGGGCTTCATCTTACAGTTCCATCACCTGCTGCCGGAATTTACGGCATTAGAGAACGTCATCGTTCCGCAAACTATCGCTGGGCTCTCCAAAAGCGAGGCAAAATCACGAGGGCAAGAATTGCTGGCCATGCTTGGCTTGGCAGACCGCGCGACCCACAAACCATCCGCGCTTTCTGGCGGAGAGCAGCAACGGGTCGCTATAGCCCGTGCACTCGCGAATACGCCTAACGTGGTTCTTGCGGATGAGCCGACCGGCAATCTTGATCACGCGACTGCAATCGCCGTAACGGAGCGATTGCTGCAACTATCTCATGGCGCTGGTGTCGGCATGCTGGTCGCGACCCATAATCCCGAGCTTGCCGGAATGATGGACAGGATCGTGCGTATAGAAGATGGCGTCCTTGTTGAAGGCTAGGCTCTAAACAGGTCTATGGGCCTACCGGTATTTTGCCGAGAACATTCTTGCTTGCTGACCGTTGCCTCAATATCAGTCAAACTTAATGAAGCTAGCGATGAACAAGGACGAACTTAAAGGCAAATGGAAGCAGCTTAAGGATAAGGCCAAAGAAAAATAGAGCGACATCACTGACGATGAGCTCGATCAAATCTAACGCCGCCGCGACCAGCTGGTCGGCAAGATCTGAGAGCGCTACGGCAAATCCAAAGAAGAGGCCGAACGCGAAGTAGACAGCCTATCCTAAGCGCCCCCTTAGAGAGCTGGCGCGCTAACTAAGCGGGTCGGCTCTCCGGCGCTTTTATGAAGCCAACGACGCCAAAAGCAGCCGTCCATATGGCCGCCACGGCGAGTGGAATGTAGCCAATTAAGATTAGCGTTAGCCGCACCCCGGTGCATGTCAGCACTAGCCTAATCCAAAACAGCTGGATGACGGCGCTGCGTTTCGCGCAGGCGATCACAACAGCGACGATGCCAAACAAGAACGTGAATATGCAAGCCAGCAGAAAACCCCAGGATAGCAGAACAACCATGCGCTCATCATCATCTGCGGCGTGCGCCAGGATTGGTCGCCGCCCTGATTGCCATCTGAAAGCCGGGGGTCATTCATCAAGTTCTACCTATTTGTTCCAAATTTCTTCCCACCAAGGCTTCGGCTTACCAACATCCGCCAGGCAGGACTGTTTTTGGCGAATATCATCAATCTTCCAGCCCGACAGGTTCGCCAGTGTTTGGGATTCTTTCTCCCAACGGTCAAACAGCTGGCGGCGTTAGTTCGTTGCCGCTTCGCATTGGTCCTTACTCAGCCAAGCGTGGCGCATCACGTACCGTCGAAGTTAGGCTCGTTGTTTGTTTCCTCAAGCATCAAGTCATCCGGTTGTGTTTCTGCGGAATAACGGAGATGCAGGCGGATGACATATACATCCACCGGGCCAGAAGACGGGCATGGCATGATGCGCTGTCCCGGCACTGGGCGAGGCTGCGGACGCACACGGCCATCACCAGGCTGCACACACCAAGCCCCCAGCTTGCGGAGTTCTGCACGGCTAAGCGGATCAGCAGCGCAGGTGTCACACCAGCTCATATTCCAGGCTTATTCAAGAAATGCGACGCCGGGCTCATTCGCCGTCTGACGCTTAAACGTATCCCAATTGAAATAATCGAATTCAGACTTAACGTGCACCGGAATATCCATGCCCGTCGGCATCTCTACTGTAGGATAGTCTTCGGTTTAGACCCGGCGATTGCGCGTGAGCGTGCACACGAACAGTTCCTCTTCATCGCGCGCATTGAGCATGCCAAGCCGGATGGGGAGCATGAACATCTTGCTTTTAAGCGCGATCTGCAGCGGGCGAAGATACTTGGCGTTCCGCTTGGCATGGGCTTCCAAGTTCACCTTGGCGACGAAGAACTTCATGCCCTGCTTCAGATACCCGTTAAGCGTGCTCGCCGCGCCTTTGGAGCAGGGTATAGCCGTTCTCGGTCAGAATTGTCGCCAGGCTGTCAGACTGTTTGGCGGATAAAATTTAGATGTCATATTCGCCGACGCTGTGTTTAGCTTCGATCTTCACACAAAGCGCCGAGGCACGCGACTTTAAACTTTCAGCAGCTGACCGAGCTGCGGAGTCCTGCACAGTAACGCGCCGTGCCATCATGCGAAGCTGGCAGGGGTTGCCGTCAAAAGACTCGACCAGGCGGGGTGCCGTGCATGCGTCAAGGTGATCAATCAGTGCTCGCTCAGTTACTTTTACCTGGGTTTCTTTCAGCACCACTGGCGTTGGGATAACGATGGCGAATTCTATCGGGTCACCCTGATAATCATTGGTCATAATGATGACCGTCCGGCCTTCAGACCGTGCGATAGCCACCTTGGACGCGTCGTTAAACAGGCTGGAGCACGCCTTCGCAACTTAGAAGCCGCAGAATGCCACGGCATGGCCGCTCCTCCCCATCGCTAGCAGCGCTGCAGCCGCCATCATTTTCTTCCGCATGATCAGATCCTCACCCCTTATATTCATTTACTCGCACACATCATTGGTCAGATTAAGTCACGGGTGCGCGACGGTCATAACCGAATTGCAGCGTTAATCTCATCATTGATCGCCATTGCTGCGGCGCGCGGGTCTGCCGCCTGCAGGATTGGCCTGCCGATTACCAGCAGATCAGCACCGTCTTGAATGGCCTTGGCGGGCGTGGCAACGCGCTTTTGGTCTTGCACATCACCGCCTGTTGACCGGATGCCAGGTGTCACGATAAACGCACCGGGTGCCAGCAGTTCTCTCAGCATCTTGGCTTCCTGCGCAGAGGCAACGACGCCATCGGCACCTGCAGCAATTGCCGTTTGGGCGCGGGCGCGGACGAGGGCCTGGACGCCATCCCGCCAGCCTTCTGCCTCTAAATCCTCTGCATCCAAAGATGTCAGCACGGTCACGCCAACGACTTTCATATCGGAGCCTAATTTTGCGGATGCAGCTGCGCGTACGACAGGCGCCACAGCATGAACAGTCACCAAATCAGCGCCTGCCTGCATTGCGCCGGAGACCGCATTAGCGACGGTCTGATCAATGTCATGAAATTTGTAATCCAGAAAGACTTTTTTGCCCGCAGCCTTCAAATCCCGCACCAGCGCTTCGCCGCCTTGCAATGCTAAGGCAGAGCCAACCTTATGCCACTTAACTGCATCGCCAACGGTTTTGGCCATGGCGCGGGCGCTATCAGCATCAGCGGTATCAAGGGCGAGGCAAAGATGGTCACGGGGGTCGGCCATGGCAGGGCTCCTTTGGGCAGCATGGGTGGGCTTCACGGGTGAAACGGTTAGAGAATTGTTATAGAGAACCCGTCACGGTTACCGTGTTCCAGATGATTCTCCAAGCCTTTGCCGGGCTAGACTTTGCAATCCAGCGCGCGCGGAATATGGTGCGCGAAATTGTTTTCATGATTTGAGGCTCTGAACCATGCCAGCTTATCGTTCTCGCACCTCCACCCACGGCCGTAATATGGCCGGTGCCCGAGCACTTTGGCGCGCTACGGGCATGACGGATGGGCAGTTTGGTAAGCCAATTATCGCCATTGCGAACTCATTCACACAATTCGTGCCAGGCCATGTGCATTTGAAGGACATGGGCCAGCTTGTCGCGAAGGAAATTGAGGAAGCGGGCGGCGTCGCCAAAGAATTCAACACTATTGCGGTTGATGATGGTATCGCCATGGGCCATGACGGGATGCTGTATTCGCTGCCGTCCCGTGAGGTGATCGCGGACGCGATTGAATATATGTGCAACGCTCATTGCGCGGATGCCGTCGTTTGCATCTCCAACTGTGATAAAATTACGCCGGGCATGTTGATGGCAGCAATGCGCCTGAACATTCCAGCGATTTTTGTTTCTGGCGGCCCGATGGAAGCTGGCAAAGTTATCCTCGATGGCAAGGAGCGAAAGGTCGATCTGATCGACGCCATGATGAACGCGGTGAACCCGGATGTGTCTGAGGAAGACAGCGAGAAGACCGAACGCTCTGCCTGCCCGACATGTGGTTCCTGCTCCGGCATGTTCACGGCTAACTCCATGAACTGTCTCGCCGAAGCGCTTGGGTTAGCACTGCCGGGCAATGGCTCGATGTTGGCAACCCACGCCTACCGAGAGGACCTGTTCAAGCGGGCAGGCCGGCGCATCGTCAGCCTCGCCAAGCGGTATTACGAGCAGGATGACGAGACCGCCACACCGCGCGGCATCGCTGATTTCAGAAGCTTTGAAAACGCGATGATTGTCGATATCGCCATGGGCGGGTCCACCAACACCATTCTCCATCTGCTCGCCATGGCGCGGGAAGGGGAGGTGCCGTTCGCTATGAAAGATATCGACCGCTTGAGTCGCGGGGTCCCGCATCTTTCTAAGTTAGCACCCTCTACCAGTGTCTATCATATGGAGGATGTGCACCGCGCTGGCGGTATCATGCGCATTATGGGGGAGCTGGATCGGCTTGGCCTGATCCACCGTGACCGCCCAACTGTCCACGCCGCTACTATGGGCGAAGCGCTGGATAAGTGGGACATCATGCGCGATCCATCTGAAGACGTAGAGACGTTCTATAAAGCCGCCCCCGGAGGCGTGCGCACCGTCCATGCGTTTTCTTCCAGCAACCTTTGGAAAGAGCTCGATAAAGACCAGGCGGACGGCTGTGTCCGCTCTGGCGAGCATGCCTATTCCCAGGATGGTGGCTTGGCCGTGCTCTATGGCAATATCGCGAAAGATGGCTGTATTGTGAAGACCGCAGGCGTGCCCGCAGAATGCCTAACATTCTCTGGCCCGGCCAAGATTTTTGAAAGTCAGGACAGCGCCGTTAAAGGCATTCTCAGCAAGGATGTGAAGGCGGGCGATGTTGTAGTCGTGCGCTATGAAGGCCCACGTGGTGGCCCTGGTATGCAGGAAATGCTGTACCCAACCAGCTACATCAAAGCCGTTGGCCTTGGTGCAGCATGCGCGCTGATTACAGATGGCCGTTTCTCTGGCGGCTCGTCCGGGCTTTCTATTGGCCACATCTCGCCGGAAGCGGCTCTTGGCGGTGAAATTGGCTTGGTTGAGGACGGCGACACAATCCAGGTTAACATTGCCGACCGCTCAATCCATTGGGCCGTCAGCGACGAAGAAATGGCCAACCGCCGAGCGGCTATGGAAGCCAAGGGCGTCGCCGCCTGGAAGCCAACAGAAGTTCGCGAGCGCAAAGTAACGGCAGCTCTAAAACTCTACGCCGCCTTCGCCCGCTCCGCCTCAGAAGGTGCGGCACGGGACATCGATGCGCTGATGAAGAGTTAGTTTTCTGCATGAAGACAAAATAGCTAAAGCAGTCCAATTGAGAAACTGCAGTCCGTTCAGCAGACTAACAGATATTTAGCTCACTCCGCCGCCGCCCATGCCGCTTGCATAGCAGGCCTTGCGTTTAGGCGTTCGATGTAGGCTTCGACGTTTGGTTTGTCGGAGACGTCGGCGCCTAGGCGGCGGGCTACGGTGCAAGCGTGGCCGGTCATGATGTCGGCACCGGAGAAATCGCCGGCTAGGAATTCACGGCCCTCCATGTGGGTATTGACTGCTGAGAGCATCTGGCCGAGCAGCTTGGTCGCGCGGTTGACGTTAACGTCATTGCGGCGGTCTGGTGGTAGCAGGATGGTCTCGACGACAATGATGTTTACTGGCGGCATGATCATGCCTTCAGCATAGTGCAGCCACTGCAAGTAACCGGCGAAATCAGTTGAATCTGCCGTTGGGCGCATCCGGCCTTCGCCATATTTCGACAGCACATATTCAACGATGGCCCCGGATTCCAGAATCGTCACATCGCCGTCTTCAAGCGCTGGCACTCGGCCCATGGGATGAATTTTGCGGTATTCCTGCGAGCGCATTTCGGGGTCGCCGAGCTTATGGAATTGAATGTCGTAGCGCAGGCCCAATTCTTCAAATAGCCACACAGTGCGGACAGAACGGGTGTTGGGTGCGTGGTGAATTTTCATTTTCATGTATCAAGCCTTAGCTGGTGGAAATTGCAGGAAGGTTGAACTTCTGGGCGAGGGATGCGAGCGCATCCCATGTCTTGTCTTCAATCTTGACACCGCTCGCGAGGCGGGCCTGCTGGCGGTTATGTTCTATTTCACCAGGGTACAGCACTTCATCGAAGCCTTCAGCGGTCGGTGTTGATTTCAGATATTCAGCAAAATCTCGCACGTCTTGCTTGAACGTTGCGAGTGGGCGGAAGGCCTCCACCTTGAAGCAGGCGATGAAGCACCCGTCATTATGTCGGCCCGTCGGTTCCACCCCGAAGCCGAGGCCGGTCAGGACCGCTGAGAGCACTTCCACCATGGACGAGAGCGCATAGCCCTTAAACCCGACATTGCCACCAAGCGGCAGAAGAGCACCGCCTTTGCCCAGCACGCCAGGATCGTCAGTCGGCTGGCCGTCTGCACCGATCAACCAGCCCTCTGGCACAGTTTCTCCGCGGGCTTGGGCGAGTTTGATCTTGCCAGCCGCAGCCGCAGCCGTTGAGAGATCGAAGAAGAACGGCCCGTCGAGGTCAGACGGGACAGCGATGGAGATGGGGTTTGTGCCAAGCCGTGCTTCTCGGCCGCCAAAAGGGGCGACCTGTTTCGGCGCGCGGCCAGAATCAGCTGTCATAATGCCAATCATGCCCGCCTCTGCCGCCATCAGCGGATAGGCAGCGACCCGGCCAACATGGCCCTGTTTGTAGATCGTGGTTGCGGCGACGTTTTGGGTCTTCGCCTTTTCGATTGTCATGCCCATAGCGCGCTCGGTCTGCACGTAGCCGAAGCCCCAATTGCCATCGACGACTGTTGTCGTGCCCGATTCCTGCACGATATCGAACGCGGCCCCAGGCACGATGTGCCCTTTCTCGATGCGATCAATATATGTGGGAATTTGGATGATACCGTGGCTGTCGTGCCCGGCAAGGTTGGCGCCGACGCAATGCCGAGCAACAGTTTCCGCCTCGCTCCTCGGGGCACCAGCGCCCTCTAAAAGACCGGAGGCGATGGCGCGGAGGCGCTCTGCGGAAACTGTCGGCATGGGCTTATTTTACCTTAGCTGGCGCCTTTGGTTTACGGGCGCGTTTGGGTGACGGCTTCTTGGTGGGCTTTTTCTCGCTGCCCGGAAACTTAAAGCTTAACGCCTTGCCGCCCTTCTGGACAACCACCTCAACTGCACCACCATTAGCGAGCTTACCGAAGAGGAGTTCCTCCGCCAGCGGTTTCTTAATGTGCTCCTGAATGACCCGGGTGAGCGGCCTGGCACCATATTCAAGGCTATAGCCTTTCTTACCGAGCCATTTGCGTGCTGGACCTGACAGTTCGATAGAAACGGCGCGTTCAGCCAACTGGCCTTCAAGCTCTGCAATGAACTTATCGACAACGCGGTCAATGACTTCGATAGGCAGCGCCTTGAAGGAGATCGTCGCATCCAACCGGTTCCGGAATTCCGGGGTGAACATGCGGTTGATTGCTTCGGTATCGTCGCCTTCTCGAGCGCCGCGTCCAAAGCCCATGGCGGGTTTTGCCAGGTCTGCCGCACCTGCATTGGTCGTCATGATCAGCACCACATTACGGAAATCGATCTGTTTTCCGTTATGATCCGTCAGCTTGCCGTGATCCATGATCTGCAGCAACACGTTATAGACATCTGGATGCGCTTTTTCGATCTCATCCAGAAGCAGCACTACATGTGGGTTCTTATCAACCGCATCAGTCAACATACCGCCCTGGTCAAAGCCAACATAGCCCGGCGGTGCGCCGATCAGGCGGGATACAGAGTGGCGCTCCATATATTCCGACATATCGAAACGCACGAGCTCCACACCCATGACATTGGCTAATTGCTTGGCCGCCTCAGTCTTGCCGACACCGGTAGGGCCAGCGAACAAGTAGGAGCCAATCGGCTTCTCTGGCTGGCGCAGGCCAGCACGGGCAAGTTTGACGGCGCTCGCAAGGGCGTCAAGCGCCTTATCTTGGCCGAACACCGTGCTTTTCAGCTGCTCTTCTAAATTGGCTAGAACGGTCTTGTCATCCTTGCTGACCGATTTCGCTGGAATGCGCGCGATTTTCGCGACGATATCCTCGACGTCCTTCACTGTGATGGTTTTCTTACGCTTAGCTTCTGGCAAGAGCATCTGCGCGGCACCGACTTCGTCAATCACGTCAATTGCCTTATCTGGCAGTTTCCGGTCATTGATGTATCGGGCTGAAAGTTCGACCGCTGATTTGATCGCGTCGCGGGTGTAGCGGACTTTATGATGCTCTTCGTAAACCAGCTTAAGGCCCTGCATGATCTTGATGGCGTCCGGCACGGACGGTTCGTTCACATCGATCTTCTGGAAGCGGCGCACCAGGGCGCGGTCTTTCTCAAAGTAAGAGCGGTATTCCTTGTAGGTTGTAGACCCAATACAGCGGAGCGTCCCAGAGGCAAGCGCTGGTTTGAGCAGATTGGAGGCGTCCATAGACCCGCCGGACGTAGCACCAGCCCCGATGACCGTATGGATTTCATCGATAAACAGGATGGCACCGGGGCGTTCTTCAAGTTCGTTTAGGACGGCTTTAATCCGCTCCTCAAAGTCACCGCGATAGCGGGTGCCAGCCAGCAATGCGCCTAAATCTAGCGAATAGATGGTGCAATGCGCCAATACTTCCGGTGTCTCCCCTTCAAGGATACGGCGCGCGAGACCTTCTGCGATGGCAGTTTTACCAACTCCTGGGTCGCCAACCAGCAGGGGGTTGTTCTTGGTGCGGCGGCAAAGAATTTGAATAACGCGCTCAAGCTCTGGGCCACGGCCAATCAGCGGGTCGATCTTGCCGTGAACCGCTTTCTCATTGAGGTCAACGCAATAGGCTTCCAGCGCTTCGGCTTCGACCTTCTCGTCCTCAGGCTCGTCGCCGCCGTTACCGCCGCTGCTGGCTTCTGAATTCCGGCGGGACCCTTCGCCGCTTGGGCGACGGCGTTCGCTACGGCCAGGGGCTTTGGCGACGCCGTGGGAAATGTACTGAACCGCGTCCAGCCGTGTCATTTCCTGCAGGTGCAGGAAGTATACAGCATGGCTTTCACGCTCGGAGAAGATGGCAACCAGAGCATTAGCGCCGTTCACTTCTTCCCGGCCTGATGACTGCACGTGGATTGCGGCACGCTGAAGAACACGCTGGAACCCGGCAGTTGGCTTGGGGTCTGGTGCGTCGACATCGTCATAATCAACGGTTTCGAATTCGCTCTCGACATAATCAGAGACATCCGCGCGGAGCTTCTTTACATCGACGGCGCAGGCGCGGAGGACAGCGATGGCGTCGCTGTCGTCTCCAAGCGCTAGGAGCAGATGCTCCAGCGTTGCGTACTCATGGTTTCGCTCCCGCGCATAACCAATGGCGCGGTGCAGGGTTTCTTCCAATGTGCGCGACAGCATAGGCACGGGCGCTCCTGGGTTTCGTTAATCTTTTTCCAGTGTCAACTGGAGAGGGTGTTCGTTCCGGCGGGCGAGTTCAACAACTTCGGTCACCTTGGTTTCGGCGACTTCGTAAGTATACACGCCGCAAATGCCGATGCCGCGCCGGTGGACGTGTAACATTACCTGTGTTGCCTCTTCACGCGTTTTGCGGAAGTGCGCCTCCAGTACATGCACCACAAATTCCATGGGCGTGTAGTCATCATTCAGCATCAGCACCTTATACATTGCCGGCTTTTTTGTAGCCGGTTTTGTGCGGACGGTGACGCCGGTATCAGAACCGCCGTCGCCAGATTTGTCATTGTCGTCGCTCATGAAGTCCACGCGGCCATTTCAATTTCTCTTTGTCAGTATACTACGTCCCGAACAGAATATGGCGGCCTTGCGGCAAAGGGAAAGGGGCACCCAGTTGCTACACGGCGGAATGTGAAGAAAACTTGTCAATTCGAGGCGCATTGTAGCGGTTCAACCCCGCCGATAGGTAGAATGTCCATATTCGCTTCCCGGCATTGATTGCGCCGGTGCCGGTCGCGACTTCCTCCGCGAAGATACCTTAAAATGAGGAATCATACCGTGACAGATCAATGGAAGCATGGCGGCGTTCAAGTCATCCGGGCTGATGAGCTTGATACCAACACCCCGCAAACCCCTGGTATGAACCGCGCCGCTGCAATCAATTTCGCCCGCGCCGGTGCGAAGAAATTATGGGCGGGAACAGTTGACATTCACGCGGACGCGAAGACTGGCGTCCATCATAACGGCGCGCTTGAGAGCGTGATTTACGTGTTAAAAGGCAAGGCCCGCATGCGTTGTGGTGAGAAGCTGGAATATGTAGCGGAAGTCGGGGCTGGCGATTTTATTCTCGTACCGCCTTATGTACCGCACCAGGAAATCAACGCATCTGCGGATGAAGTGCTGGAGTGCGTTCTGGCTCGCAGCGATCAAGAAGCGGTCGATGAGCGTTTAGATCTTGAACTAGTGGAGAAACCCGAATTGGTCAAATGGATTGACCCAATTCAGAGCGACTAACCGGCCTCAGATCGCGCCCCGTCGCGCTTCAATGCATCTTCCAGCAATGCGCGCCTATCAACCTTGTTTGTGCTGGCGAGCGGAAGTGCGTCTAGGAAGAAGATGCGGCGGGGATGGGCGTAAGCGGGGCCATTGGCGATGGTGAACTGTTTCAGCTCATCCTCGCTGACGGTTGCGCCGTCCGCCATAACCACAAAGGCCACGGGTACTTCGCCTTTTACGGCGCGTGGGACAGGCACGACCGCGCTTTGCAGCACGTCACTGTATTTTTCCAAAACCGCTTCGACTTCAGCTGGGTAGATATTCTCACCGCCGCAATTGAACATGTCATCGGCGCGGCTGAGGAACCAGTAGAAGCCTTGCGCGTCCCGGCGAAGTACATCGCCCGTGCGGAACCATCCATCGCCGGGCAGCTTCGCCGCCGTGGCTTCTGGTAAATTATGGTAGGATAGCATAACACCTGGATTCCGAACCCAAAGCTCACCAGTCATTTCGCCGCCGGGATCAGTCGGGTTGTCTTCATCCATAACGAGTTTCACCTCGCCGCCGCGAAGTGGATAACCGCAGGAGCCCAGCGGGCGAACAAGGCCATCTGGATGTGCACCAAACATCCGAGGGCCAGCTTCCGTAACGCCATACTGGATCATGATGCGGGGATTGTTGAAGACCTGCTTCACTTGGGCCAACAGCAGCTCAGATGCAGGTGCCGAGCCCATGGAGACTTCTGTCACCGAGGTGAGATTCGTTATTGCGAGCGTCTCTTGCTCTAGCATCAACATGGCGACCATCGCAGGGACGCCTGATACGGTCGTTGGACGGTAGTCCTCGATGGCTTTCAGGTAAGTCTTAGCGTCGAACCGCGGCATCAGTACAATGTGTGCGCCGGTATAAAAAGCGCTCTTGGTCACCATCAATGCGTTCTTGTGGTATAAAGGGGCGGCGATC
>Ga0315331_10000454_pt1 | contig 28439 bp, 19 predicted proteins | sample M160m34915metaG_FD_203456 | JGI IMG/M metagenome (GOLD analysis project Ga0315331, IMG submission 203456) | Ammonia-oxidizing marine archaeal communities from Monterey Bay, California, United States - M1 60m 34915 | ecosystem: Environmental > Aquatic > Marine > Intertidal zone | place: USA...
CGGGTTTTGCAAGTAGTTCAGGGCTGCCGCGCGAGAGATCAGAAGAGCTGCAGCAATCAAAAGTCTCACCATTACAGATTGCACTTTGGGGTGACTCGCAGGCAGAGGGTGTTTCTGTTGATGATGCCGATAAGCTTTTCGCGAAAATTGAAAATGCTTCCGGCGGTGACCTGAATGTTTATCCTTTGGCCCGAAGTGGCGAAGATGCTGCGGATTGGGTCACCCAGATACCAAGCGTGGAACAGCAGTTCGGTATCGATCAGCATGTGATTCTTGTTGTCGAGCCAGCGGACTTGTTGGCTGCGGTTGAGGCACCCGTGGTATTACCATCAGTAAGCGATGCCTCCGCTGCCAATGCCGCCTTGGCGGCTAAACTACCCGCGTTTGTGATACAGGCGGCTCGCAATGTGTTGCGTGAACCCGATGGAGCAACGCCGAGACGTCTCCGGTTTGCTGTCGGACCCGAGGGCAAAGCCAGTTCCCCACTTTTTACCAACAGTCAAGCTGAGGGCCGTAAGCAGACTGAAAACAGTAAGCAGTCGGGCGACATGTTGAGTCGTGCTGACAGTGCTTTGTGGTTGAACGCTCTGGCAGCAATCAGGAACGCAACCGAACTGCCAGTGGTCTTGCTGTATGCTCCGCTCGCACCGCACATTATCGATGGCCAGATCCGTTGGCAGGATCCGACAGCGGATCAGTTCCGATTGCTTCAACAGGCTGCCAAGGAACTGGGGATCAGCGTTGTGGATGCTCGAAACGAGTTGCGGGATTCTGTTGCATCCGACGGGCGTTGGCCGCACGGATTTCATAATGGCCGCATGGGTTCAGGCCATCTGAATCAGGTGGGCAATCAGGTGTTGGCTGCCACGCTGGTTAAGGAATTGTCTGATCTGCGAGTTAAATCAAATCTGCCCTCTGATGAGAGCAGGGACTGACGCAGATGCTCTTCACCCAATTCGAGTTCCCGATTTTCTTTTTTTGTGTTTTGATCGCTGCCTGGCTGTGCCGCCAGCGACAAACTCGAAATGCAGTATTGTTGATCGCCAGTTATTACTTTTATGCCTACTGGGATTATCGCTTTTGCAGTCTGCTTGCTCTGTCAACGGTCGTTGATTACAGCATTGCCAGAGGGATGGTGCGTTCGACAGGAACCGGGGTTCGTCGTGCTTTGCTAATGACCAGTTTGGTCGTCAATCTTGGTGTGCTTGGTTTTTTCAAGTATTTCAATTTCTTCATTGACTCAGCGAGTCCAGCTTTGCAGGCGATCGGGTTGAGCGGTGAGACGTTAAACATCATTCTTCCGGTCGGCGTCTCGTTTTATACGTTTCAAACTCTCAGCTATACGATCGATGTTTATCGAGGTGTGTTGAAGCCGGTCAATCGTTTCATTGACTTTGCGTTGTATGTCGCGTTCTTCCCGCAACTGGTAGCGGGCCCGATTGTTCGTGCCCGCGAATTATTGCCGCAATTGGCAACGGTGCCAACGTTTTCTAAGCGACGTTTCTACGCCGGAGCACAGCAGATGTTGCGAGGTCTGGTCAAGAAAGTATTGCTTGCTGACCGGCTTGGTGAGGCGGTGGATGTCGTCTTTGCAGGACCAGATCTCTACAGTGGGCTGACAATCTGGATTGTGGTGTTTGCTTATGCTGGTCAGATTTACTACGACTTTTCAGGCTATAGCGACATTGCTATTGGCGGAGCAAAGATGCTGGGGTACCGATTTCCCGTCAACTTCAGGCATCCCTATCTGTCCGGATCGATGTCCGAGTTCTGGCATCGTTGGCACATGACGCTGTCGCGTTGGCTTCGGGACTATGTTTACATTGCAATGGGAGGCAGTCGTGTCAGCCAGTGGGTAACTTACCGTAACCTGATGGTCACGATGACTCTGGGCGGATTGTGGCATGGAGCGGCTTGGACGTTTGTGTTGTGGGGTGTTTGGCATGGCTTTGCCCTTACGTTTGAGCGAGTATTCAAAAGCTCCATCCGTTACAGGTTTGCTCGTCCCATCAACTGGTTGCTCACCATGTCAGTCATTCTGGCTGGATGGGTTCTGTTTCGCAGTGATAGCTTGGCGACCGCTGCTGGTGTGCTGCAGCGGATGCTGAGTTTCGCTGACGGCGTGAACTGGTATCCACCCTTGGCGATTGCTGCTTTGCTTTGCTGTGTCCTAGAACATGCCGCGTGGTGCACTCCTTTGCGGCGTGCGATGCGACTTCCGATCAATGCATGGTATTCACCGGTTCTCACTACGGTGATGATTTGGGCTTTGGTGCTGTACGCGCCCCGAGATTTCCGACCGTTTGTTTACTTTCAGTTTTGACGTGTTAGAAACTTACTAGCCCAGTTCAGTTAATACATAGGCCCTGAACGGCATGCACTGAATGTTACGTAGCGAACACGGCAAGGGTAACGATCGAGCGATGAATGGATGTGGTGGTAGGGCGTTGATCTACGGACGTTGGATGCGTTGCCATTCAATTTGGTGCTGGGAATTCGTCACATTACGGTAGCTTAACGAAAGCGAAAGAACCACTCCGATCGCAATCGCTGCTGCGATTACAAACATGATCATGATCTGATACTTGACGGCATCGATGGGTTCGGCACCCGCCAGTAACTGTCCAGTCATCATTCCGGGGATGCTGACGATGCCAGCGACGGACATCGTGTTCAGAATGGGGATCATCGCCGTGCGTGTGGCCTCAATGAAGACACCTCGGCAGCTTTCCCAACGCGTGGCCCCCAACGCCAGCATCGTCTCCACTTCACCACGACGGTTTCTCAGTTCGCTCAGGAAACGATCGAGTCCTAGTGAGATTCCCGTCAGTGAATTTCCCAACACCATTCCCAAGAGTGGGATGACTACTTGTGGGCTGTGCCACGGTTGTGGACGGACGATGAGCAAGACAGTGATCGAGGTCACAACCCATGCGCTGGTCCATACTGCAAAGATTGAATTTCGGTAGATTGTCGGGTAGCGATGGTCAATTCGTTTGACAGCAGAGACCCCCGCTATCACGGTCATTACGGCGGCCAATCCAAGCACGGGCGCTGGCTGTGCCAGTTCAAAGATCTGCTTTAAAACCAATCCCAGAATTGCCAGCTGTATGGTCATTCGCACTGAACTGGTCGCAATTCGTTTTGCAATGCCAAGTCCGAGTTGCAGCGAAATGATCGCGTTGATCAGCAGCAGGGTTGCCGCAACGCCTACTTCAAACCAGGACAGCGAGATGTCACCTTGGGCTCGCGGTTCCAAAAGCTGTCCGAGCAGATGCGCACAGTTGAATTTCGGCATTGTTGAAGCGAGGGTCTGTAGGTCAATCATCTGCAGGCTCACTTTGCTGTTCGTTCTTGGGGCCGTTGATTTTGCGAGTAGCGTGGGTGCCAAGGGCTGTTTGGGTTATCTGTGTCAGGTGCCCCTGATTCATTGTGATGATCTGCTGCGTCATCCGATCGATTTGCGTTGGATCATGGCTTGTCCATACATATGCTCGTTCTTCTTGCGGCACTTTGTTCGTTGCATTGTGGGATGCGTCATGCCATCTGTGGATTCTGGCTTCGAATTTGTCACGGGAAACAGGGTCCAGAGCAGCAGTGGGTTCATCCAACAACAGGATTTCCGGTTCCATCATCAAAGCACGGATGAGTGCGATCATTTGCTGTTCCCCACCGCTCAGAGATTCGGACGAACGACTCAGGATTTCTGGGGCTAGCTCAAACGCCTCCAGTTCGGAAGCTACAAGATCTGGCCGATATGACGGACTTGTCACGTTGGCTCTTGCCGACTTGAACTGAAATGGAAGTCGAAGGTTCTCTTCGATCGTTCCGTCTGTGAAAAAAGGGCGTTGGGATAGATAGACGACTTTACGCCGGTAGCAAGGGATCGCATCATCGGTGATCAGGATTTCGCGGTGCAGCAGTTCTCCAGAGAACGGGTCAAGCATCGCTATGGTTCGCATCAGCGTCGATTTTCCGCTGCCACTGGCGCCCACGAGGCCAATCCGGTCGCCCGCACCCACGGTCAGGGATAGGCAATTCAGCAGTTGCTTGCCACTGTTGCTGTCGATGCGTGATACATCACGTAATTGAATGAGTGTTGTTTCTGCCATGCCGTTGACTGGTTGCATTGTCTGTTCACGACGTTGTTTCTGATTGCCGCGTGTCTGATTTTGTCTGTTCAGATCGGAGTCATGATTTGGTAATGAGGGTAATCAGTGTTTGGGTTTCAGACCATTTCGGGTGGGAGTCGCATTCAATGGATCCTCGGGCCAATGGTGTTTCGGGTATCGGCGGCGGAGTTCTTTGCGGACATGAAGGTAAGTTTCTGACCAGAAATTGGCTAGGTCTTCGGTGATTTGTTGTGGTCGGCGGTTGGGCCCAAGCAGATGTAACTGAACGGGAATACGAGTTGCAACTCGCGGCGTTTGTTGCCAGCCAAATAGTTCCTGAATGCGAACTTCCATGCGTGGTGGTTTGCCTTGTTCATAACTGATTGAGTGTTCGTTGCCACTAGGGACTTTCATCGCCACGGGCGCGTGCAAGTCGATCAAACGCATTTGATCGTACTGATAACGACAGCGAAGGTGATCCAACCAAGGAGCCTTGGTAAGTTCCGTGAACGAGGTTCGGGTCTTGCACAGCTCTACCAGCGCCTCGTCAATAGCCTGGGAATCCAAGTCAGGGATTCCCAAGTCCGGCATGTGTTGTGAAAGAAATCGTACGCGTTCAATGAACTGGTTGGTTGTTTTACTGCGGGGGAAACAGAGTTCCAAGTTCTGGCGGGCATGCTTTGCCAGAATTGCAGCGGTTTCCGAATTGGTTTGGCATCCAATTGGTGTTTCTGAAAGCAGCAAGTCCGCGAAATAGGTTCTCCGGCGAGCAACCACAGCAGACAGGTCTGTGCTGAAAAAAGGCTCGTCAATTTCCCGTAGCAAACTTGGGTCAAGCCAATCACGCTGCAGGCCAGATGCAAGGTGAACGCTCGCTTCTTTGCCTTGTGAATCGATGTCGAGGCAGAGAAATAATTCTCCCTGGATCGCTGCAGAGCGTTTGCTTTGCCGAACGCCGCGACCGCCCACCATCACTCCCTTTCTGGGGTCGTCATCGCGGCGTCTTGCTACTCGGTCTGGGAATGCAGACAGCAGCGCGCGTTGCAGCGGATGATCTGTGACCACGTTGGGGCCTGTGGTTGAAGCGGTATCCGCACGCTGTCTGGTTGCCCTCTGAATTTGTTCGGCGATGCGTTTCGTGTTTTTGATCGCTGGCAAGTGGCGGTGAGGTGAACGCTGATCTTTGAGTATCGTTTTCATCCGTTCCACTTTGTCCGACAAATCACAGTCGTGGATCACCGTGGACTGGCTTGGGATTCCTCTCAGGGGATCACGCTCTGTCAGCAAGGCGACTGCAATGGAAGCTTCCTCCACAATCTCAAACGTCTCAGCTTCCAGCATGAAACGGGCGAGTCGGGGGTGAATCGGCAGCGATGCCATGTGGCGTCCCCGTTGCGTGATTCTACCTTCTGAGTCGATCGCTGAAAGTTGCTTGAGCAGGTTTTGAGCATGCTTGACTGATGAAGTTGTGGGCGGTGTCAGCCATGGGAAATCGAACACATCCCGTTCACCCCAAACGGCCAGCATCAGTAATGCGCTGGCGAAGTCACAGCGGGTGATCTCTGGCGTGTCTTTGCTGGGGCGTGCACGATGAACGGCGAGTGGCCAAAGACGGTAGCACAAGCCGGGAGAGGTCCGCCCTGCCCTGCCCGCCCGTTGTTCAGCTGAGGCTTGAGAAATAGATTCCAGCTGCAGTTGGGGGAGCCCAATCTGATGATCCACTTGCATCGTACGGACCAGCCCCGAATCAATCACGCCAGTCACACCGGGAATTGTCAGTGAAGTCTCGGCGACGTTGGTAGAGAGAATGACTCGACGTTTTTTCGAGTTGCGAAGAACTTCGTCCTGATCCTTGGTAGGCAGATCGCCATACAGTCGAAGGATCTGGAAATCGTCGGACCACGAACACGAACCGATGGCTCGTTGCGTTCGGTTGATCTCTCCAATGCCAGGTAGAAATACGAGTACATGACCAGTGGTCTGCTCAAGAACCTCGGGCAAGGTCTGAATTATTTTCTGTTCAACAGGTTCTTGCGAAATTTGTTTGCTGTAACGGACATCGACCGGAAATGATCGACCCTTGCTGATCATGGTGTGGGCGTCGCCAAGGAATTGAGCAATTGGCTCAGGCGACAATGTAGCTGACATGACTAATAATCGCAGTTCGGGACGCAGCGAGGTCCGGACTCGCTGCAGCATTCCCAACGCCAAATCGATTTCCAAACTGCGTTCATGGAACTCGTCAAGCACGACACAGGAAACATCTTCCAAAAATGGATCGGACTGCATTCGTCGCAGAAGCATACCCGTTGTCATGCTGATCAATCGCGTGTCTTTGCCGTAACGCTTGTCAAAACGTACGTGGTAACCCACCGTGTCACCCACTCGACAGTCCATCGCTGCAGCAAGCCGGCTGGCTGCCGCGCGAGCGGCAATGCGACGGGGTTGAATCAACAACGTCTTGCCATCTCCCACTGCATTTGAATTGAGCAGAGCTGGCGGAATACCCGTCGTCTTGCCTGCACCAGGCGGGGCTTGCAGGACGACCGAATGTGCCTGAGCAAGTGCCGATGTCAATTCATCGAGACACTCAGAAATTGGCAAAGTATCAGCAGACAAAGCACCGGTGGCTGATGAGTCTGGCGGAGTGGCATCGGGCATCACGCGTTGTGCCCCGAATCAGATTGTGTGTTGTTGTTCGGGTGATTTTTCAGCTTATTCATCGGGTCTGTGAATCATGCAGGCGTTCATTCAGACCCGAAAGCTGTTGATCGTGCGTCAGCAGGTAATTCTGCTGGGCTCGCCATGCCGCTGCACGTTTCTCAATGCATTCTCGGAATTCGGGACTGTTCTTCAGGCTTTCACGCTTTACGCTTCGGGATTTTTTGATGTCCTCATCAGAGACGAACAGTTGGGGATAAGCAGATTCCAGTTGACGCTGGATCGTTCGCTCTTTTTCTACGAGGTCAAAGTATTCTTTTGCTTTTTCTTGTGGTAGTTTACGCATGGTAGCGTTCCATTGATCAAGTCTCACCTTCTGCTGGTTAGCAGGTAATGAAGCGTACTCAGGATGCTGTGCGATGACGTATTGATCGATCTCCCTTGAAGCACGGTAGGTTGCGAAAAGCAGTTCCTTGTAGCGGGGATCTTCGGCATGAATTTTTTTTCTCATCTCGGAGATCGATTTTTTGATTTGTTTGTGTGATTGGAAAACTTCCGGAAAAAGTCTGGTTTTTTGCTGATCCATGAGTTCGACTTCGCTGACCAGACGACGGTACTCAGGATTGTTCTGGAAGAGTCGCTCGTGCGCATTCACTTTCTCAAGGGCAAACTGCTCTTGCAGTGTCTTGGGGACAGGGTGGCGATTTGTCTGGGCCAAGATGGTTTGCCGATTTGATTCATTGTTAGGGCGTTTGCTACCGGTGAAAATCTGAACATTGTCAAATTGGGCCGCACCTTGATCTGATTGGAATGCAAAGTATTGACGCTGTTTGTCAATGACTGGATGTTTGGCGTGTGCGATGTGAGTTGAGTCGATGTGCGCAACCAATTCGTCGGCGAGGAACTCGACCGTCATGGAGTACCACTGTTCCGGGTTGAATTGAAAAGCACATTCACCGTGGCGGTAGGAGAAGTAGGGGCCGTCAGGGTCTTTCGCAGTCTGTAGAAAAAATTGATCTGGGCGAATGTGAATGACTGAGTTGTAGTGCCCGCCAGTGCCAGTGACCAGGCGGATATCTTTCGCATCCCCGAGTCGGAAATCAAACCTGATCAAGGCATCGGTAAATTTGGTGTCCTTGAGGAAAATTCTTGTCGTTTCGGTTCCCGCTGTGCTTCTCGCCAGTGTCTCATTTTCAACGGACCAGTCTTTGTTGAAGAACCAACGCGGACTGATTTGACCGTCCGAGAAATGATCGGCAAATGCAAGTTGCCGAGGTTGGGTCAAGAGCGGCGGTGATGGAATTCGAGCGCCCACCTGTTTCTGCCAGATGGCAAGTTCCTGTTTCAATTCCTCGGTGAGTTCAGGATGCTCGGCAGCCCTGTTCGTCGTCTCAGAAATATCGTCATCCAACGCATACAATTCCGTAACGCCAGTATCGAAAAAATCAATCAGCTTCCAGTTACCACGGCGAATTGCTCCGGCAGATCGGCCACCCAAAAAGTGAGGCTGATCCAAAGGGTAGTGCCAGTGCAGTGTTCGATCTGGATGAGTGACATTGGGTTGCCGCCACGCGGTCAATGTTGATTGACCATCGAGAATTTGCTCGGCAGGCGCGGCTAACCCGACTGCTTCCAAAATTGTGGGGTAGAAGTCGGTGTTGGTGGTGCAGACAGCACTGACCTTTTGTTGGGGCACTTGTCCCGGCCAACTGACAAGCAGGGGAACGCGAACACCACCTTCGTACAATTCGCTCTTTCCGCCACGCAGCGGATGGTTGCTCGTGACATTGGTTTCGCCACCATTGTCACTCGAGAAGATGAAGATGGTGTTTTTTTCAATTCCCAAATCTTTTACTTCTTGCCTCAGCATCCCAACTCCATCATCGATGCTCTCGAGCATGGCTGCCAAGTGCGGGTTGTGATCAGACGCCCAGTGATTCAAAGAGTCACCCTGGTGTCCATTGTCCTGACACAGGTAGCACTTTTCCCTCGAACTTTTGCCTGGTAAATGTTTGTCCCGGTACTTTTGAACCAATGCCGGTTTGCCGTTCAGGATGGAGTGGACAGCATAGTGGCTCAAATAAAGAAAGAAGGGTTGGTTTTTGTGCTGTCGTACAAACTGTACCGCTTCCTCATTCATGCGGTCGATGAGAAACTCACTTGCTCCCATCCTGTTGTCGGGAATGTCCAGCCAACGAATCGGTTGCTGTCTGAATACGTAAGGCCAAAAGTTGGCTCCATTACCGACTCCTTTTATTTCACGGGCAAAGTCCCACTGAAAACCATGGTCCTCGGGTTTTATCTCATGAGCAGCCGAGTGGTATTCGTATCCGGTGAGGTGCCATTTTCCAATCATGCCCGTCGCGTATCCGTTTCTGGACAAGACCTCGGGGAGACTCGTGTGAGACGTGGAAAGCGCGTTGGCAGAATTGGGACGCAGGTAGTCCACGATGCCAATGCGAGCAGGGTGCTGACCTGTCAGCAATGCGGCGCGGTAAGGCGAACAAACGGGGGCGGCAGCATAAGCTTGTGTGAATCGAACTCCGTCAGTGGCAAGTTGATCAAGATTGGGCGTTTCGTTGAATCCATTGCCGTAGCATCCAAGTTCGGACCAGCCCAGGTCGTCGGCTAGTACAAAGATGATGTTCGGTTTTTCTGCATGGCAGATCGACGGAGGATCTGCCAGCGTGAACGCGATCAGCAACACGGTCAGGTAGCGGGGGCGGATTCTGGCCCACAAAGAAAGTATGTTGATGTGACACTCCAGTTCAGATTTTAGTCACACCTGTGACGTGTTTATGCCAGAGGACATTGATCTGGCGTTGTCTTGTCAGTTTCAGGGCGCAGCACGATGTATGGGTTTCACCAGCAATTTATTCTGTTGAAGCATAAAATCTGCTGGCTGAAGGTTCAGCGTTACTTGACGTGCCGATCGGCAAAGTCCAAGTACTGTGCCCAATCATAGTCGGTTACATCATGTTTTCCCGTCCGTAGATGATAGCCCATCTGTCCAGAATTGATGGGAGATTCGGCGTTTGGGAATTCTGCAGGCGGCCTGCTGCCTCCCATTCCGGAAGTTCCCAGCAGTCGAAAAATCGGATCAGCATGCACACATGACAGAAATTCACCACGTGGATCAGCCCAGCGGTCACCAGTAGCACTGGCGACGTACACCGCGCGGGGAGCAAGCAGGCCCAGCAGCATGTGTTGATCTACCGGGCAGGCGTTCTCGTTCTGGTTGTATTTGAGATGGTTATCACAGAACCAGTGAGGGAAGGATGTATTGATGCGTTCAACCGTTTCACCTATCGCTCGACGACTCAGCGCCGCACCACCGCAACCTGAGTTATTGCTGATTACCAGCTTGAAGCGAGGATCAGTAGCTCCCGCCCAAAGTGAGGTCTTTCCCAGTCGTGAGTGTCCGATGACTGCGACACGTGTTGCGTCAATGGCTTCATCTTGCTCCAGGTAATCTACGGCTCGAGACAAGCCATAAGCCCATGCTGCGATGCTTCCCCAGCGTTCGCCCTTTGGTATCGATGTCATTTGCTGTTCGAATTGCGGATGAATGCCGTTTTGAAATCCATCTGCAAAGTCAGGATCGATGTCACCATAGTAAATGGTGACCAGGCCATAGCCACGATCGATGATCGTCTCGATCGGCCATCGTCCCCCCGCGGCGGTACCACGAGTTGATTCAGTTGCTTGATTGTTTTTGACCTCACCACGGTTCCGAACCCAGTTTTTTGTAATGCTGATGTCGTTCGCCGCATCGATCGTATGATTTCCCTGGAAGTTGAGTCCGATAAAAACCGGTACGTTGGACGAGGACTGGGGCGTGTAGATCAGCAGTCGCATTGTCGTGTCCCGCGAGCCAGTCAGCATTGTGACATCAACCTCGCGTCGGAAGGCCTTTCCGTTGATTGCATCACGTTTTTCACTGACAATTTTGTGTTGAATTTCACATGCGGCAGGACTGCGCCCGTACACCTCTGCCGCAAAAAATTCCAGCACCTCCGGGCGACGTGACTCTTCCCACATCGCACGATTGGTAACGTTCAAACCTTGGTTGGTTATCAAAGCTGATGGAAGTTCATAAGCTGGAATCGCTGACTCGTCGTAGTTGGGGACGAAGCGGTTTTGCGCTGTCGCGTTCGCGGGAGCGAGCGCAGCGAACAGTAAGCCGATCGGGTAGGTCAAGAACTTCACGGCATGGTCCTATTGTCAGGTTGAACGAGTGGATGTGGCTGTTCTAGTTAGTAATCCAGCCGCATGGTGGGAGGGGCGCGGTTACACTGAGTCTACTCAATTCCATTGCCACCAGTGACCCATGTCCTTGTGACCCATGTCCTTGTGACCCATGTATTTGTGAACGTTCTTGGATTGCATTGGCCAGTTTGCGGTTCCGACCGCACGAATTGAAGCAGGGATTTTGTTAAATGCCTGTGTTTTGCAGCTTGTCTCATCCAGTCACGGCAATATTTTATGTTTGATAATCAGAGGACTTCACCCTGCGAAGGAGGACGTCACAGAATTCATGTTCTGAAATTTCGAGGTGGTCACAGAAGGCTGCCCTTGGGGCGAATGAAGTTGCAGCGAGTCACTCGACGAGTGTTTGATCTGATGTTCTTGGTCTGCTGTTCATTGCTTCCGCTGGATGTTTTGGTCGCACAGGAAAATGGCACGCCGAATGGTGGCACAGGGCCGTCAGGGAAAAACGCTGCGAATCATAGTGAGTTTTCGTGGCCGCGGAAAACGGAGCAGGATGCGTTGGTCGTCTTTCTCGGCGATTCAATCACACATCAGGGTTTGTACACGCAGTATCTGGAGAATTTTTTCTACACGCGTTACCCAGACTTGGGAATCCGTTTTCGAAACGCCGGTGTCGCGGGAGATTCTGTTTCAGATGCTCTCGCACGCTTCGATGAAGATGTTGCGGACCATCATCCAGATTATGTGACGGTGTTGTTTGGGATGAATGATGGTCGGTACGAGGATTTTGACGCATCAATTTTTGCTGAGTATCAGACCAATATGAAGCGATTGCTTGATCGCATTGAATCGGTTGGGGCCAAACCGATTGTCCTGTCACCCACCATGTTTGATCACGAAGTGACAAGATTGCGTCAAGATGATCAGACATGGCGTTTCCGCGAAAAGAGCTTTTCAAACAGCTACAACGCTCTCATGTCGATGTTTGGTGCCTGGTCGTGGGATGAGTCTCGCCGCCGTGGAAATGAATTTGTAAATTTGTGGGCCCCGCTCAATTCGTATACCGACGTGGGGCGTCGTCACGATCCGCATTTCACACTCATTGGTGATGCAATTCATCCGCAGGCATCAGGGCAGGTCGTGATGGCTTGCGAAATTCTGATGCAGCTAGGAGTTGAACGCAGATTCTGTGCGTCCCGGGTGGTGAGTAATGGGGGCACTGCTGATCGCGGCACAAAATGGACTGCTGGTAAAGGGATTCGGGATTTGCTGGTCACCGATCAGGGGCGAAGCATCAAGTTCAAGCATGACGAAGTTGCCTTGCCGTGGGTCATCCCTGCACAGCACAGTACCGTCAAACTTCGTTGGGATCTTCCCTCAGATGGAAACAAGGGATTCGCAATGACGCATGCAGGTCATCGTCTCAGCGCAGATCGAATCAAGATTGCCGGTTTACCAGCAGGGCAGTATGAAGTTCGTGTTGATGGGAATTTGATCGGAAGCTGGAGCCACGTGAAGCTTGGTACGAAAGTTGAATTGCAGGAACTCCAGAAGACTCCGCAGTATCAGCAATCGCTTGCGGTTGCGGAGTTGAATCGGCGTCGGTACGACGAATTCGTGCGACCCTTACGCGATCGCGTGGCGTCCCTCAAGGGCATCAAGCGACGCTTCGCCGCTGATAGCGACGAGTATGAACGCCGCTCTGCACCGATCCTTGAAACAATTCAGGAGTTGCAGGCTGGAGCGGATCAAATGGATCGAGAAATCCGAATGCTTGCTCGGCCCCAGTGTCGGCAGTGGGATATCCGCCGAGTTGATTCAAAAACGAATTGAGCACCGGTGTGCTAGCTTGGGTGATCAATCGCTTTGGCGCCCACCCTTCGTGGTGCACAACGGCTTTGAAACGATGGGATTTCAGTCCAGAAGCTCATGGAGGTGCACGAATGTTTTTCCGAGCCTTCCGCCATAGTTTCCGGCACTGATTTTAATCAGTCCCGGAGTTTCAGCAGCAGCATGAATCGCATTTCGTGTTGCGTTTTGCAACGCGTTCAAATCGCGCCCGTTGATGATGATCTCCATGATACTGCCGACACCATCTGGCACTTTCGATTTGTCTCCCAGCTTCTCTTTCAAGGTAGGGCAGTATTCTGCGTAGGTTGCAGCGATCAGAAAGTCATAGCTGCTGCCTGCTTTTGAGCCACTGCCTGCTATACCCCCGGGAAAGGTGGTGACAGAATCAGGAGTGCTTTCAGCAGCTTCCGCTGCCCGTTCTGCGGCGTCCAGTGCGGTGTCCTCATCAGCACCAAAGAACCAAAGGTTACCACCCATGACTCCATCCCGGAAACCAAATCGTCGTGACAGGAAGAACTCTCCGCCGAGAATCGGAACGACCCAGCCTTTCTGTTCATAACGCACATCACGGAACTGATGCCGATCACCAAACAAGGCGACTTTGCGGCCCAACTTGAAATAGTCTTCAGTATCAAGTTGGTTGAAGCAACGAGCGGTTGGGCATGTCAGCACGTTCTGGCTGATCCGTGCCAACATTACTTTTTCAAGTTGTTTACGCCGATTCTTCATGAACCGCGGAACATGAAATTGGAGCACTGCTCCAACACGTCCATCCGGGGTCCCGCCGGCAGCTGCTTGTTCCTCGTCAATCCATTGAGACACCCCGGCTTCGCAGTCACACATGATGGTGCTGGAAGCATGCCCTGTCGCCGCATTGACGCAATGTTGAAGCCACTTACGGTCACGGGCCGTGATGAGAACTTCTCCATAAATACTGCGGAAACCTTCTGCGTAAGTATCGTCCACCAACTGTTTGAGATCTGTCATGACTCTGTTCAACCTTTACGACCGATGCCGTCATAGACTTTGGTTTCAGTGACGACTTTGTCCATGAAGATGTCGTGATCCTGCATTGGAATTTCGTCAAACATCTGGCATTCGAATGCAAGTGAAACCAGAGGTGTTTCAGCTTTTGCATTTTCGAGAAGTTTATCGTAATAGCCTTTGCCGTGTCCTGTTCGACCACCACGATCATCAAAGGCAACACCGGGCACAAGGATCAAGTCAAGCACGCGAACATTGATACGTTTCTCTGCAACTTCCCGAAGATCGGCTCGCGGTTCCAGGATTTTGTACATGCCTGTCTCAAGTTCATCCATCGACTCAAGATGAAAGAGTTCCAGTTCGCCATCCACGCAGTACGGGATAACAATCTGCTGGCCACTGGCGAGGGCTGCGGGAAGGGCGTGTCGGGTTCTCGCCTCATCACGCACATCGACGTACCACATGATGCAATTTGCTGCTTGATACTCGGGCAGTTGCATCACTCGATCGGTGATCTGGACGCTCACTTGCTCCTTATCGGCCTGGGCTTTCCGGGCAGCGTGAGCCGCTTTGCGAATTTCAGTCTTGCGTTCGGCAAGTTGTTCCGTTGACATCGGTCGCTTGGGGATAAAGGGAATGGTGGTTGAGAAGCGTGAAATGTAGCCCGAGGAGGGCGGTTTGCGTAGGACCGACATGCGGTTTGTTGGGAAGTCGGGCGGTTTGTTGGGAAGTCGGGCGGCCCGACAAACAAAGTTACCGTTAAAGCGCGGCAAATCGGCTGGCTGGCTCGGTCCAGACATCCGGATTCTGAGGCTCAAATTGTAGGGTGTCGAAACTTTTCTGCACCAACACTCGACCGGCTGCCACCGAGTCGAGGCTGCCAGTCCCAATCATCTGCATCATCACATTCCCGATCGCGGTCGCTTCGACAGGACCTGCGATTACTTTGCGATTGCAGGCGTCAGCCGTCATTTGGCAAAGCAGATGGTTTTGTGATCCACCACCCACGATGTGGATGGTCTCGATGTGGTTCCCAACAAGGGATTCGAGCATCTCCAGACAGGCTCGGTATCGCAGGGCAAGCCCTTCCAAAGCTGCGCGAAATAGTACGGCATGATCCGTTGGTGGCGGCTGACCTGTGCGGTCCGCGAGTTGCTCGATTGCCGTGATCATGTCCTCTGGTGCTACCAGTGAGGGATCATCGGGATTGACCAACAACGCGAACGGTTCTGCAGACTCAGCCGCTGTGACCATATCGTCCCAAGAGGGTGGGTTGCCCCGTCGCTCAAGTGATTTGCGAATCTGTTGAAAGACCCACAGTCCTCCGATATTTTTTAGCAGCCGAGTGCTGCCACCAACCCCGCCCTCATTCGTGAAATTTAATTCTGAACACAGCGGATTGGCTCGTGGTTCGGACAGTTCGCATCCCATCAGTGACCAAGTACCACTGCTGATATAACACCATGTTGGTTTTTCAGGAGCAAAGTCATCCACGGGTACTGAAAGTACCGCGGAAGCCGTGTCGTGCGTGGCTGGTACCACGACCGGAACATCTTCCAAGCCAGTGACAGACGCAACCGAGGGTTGAACGGGGCCGAGTGTGGTCCCCGGTTCAATGAGATCACTGAACATGCCACGGGGTAAACCAAATCGTGTGATCAACTCGTTGCTCCATGTTTTCGTCTTGGCATCGATGAGTTGCGACGTAGAAGCGTTGGTCGCTTCAATGCTGCGTTTGCCAGTCAGCAACCAGTGAAAAAAATCACCAATCATCAGGTATCCGTCGGCAATCTTGAGCGACGTCTCATCGGCAAGGCGAGCTGCCAGTAGTTGATAGAGTGAGTTGATGACCATGAATTGAATGCCCGTCGCTGCGAAAATCTCTTCGCGTGGCACGATTTCGAATGCCTTTTCCAGAATTCCGACGGTTCGTGGATCGCGGTAGGTTCGAGCAGGTCCAGCGAAAAGGTCTTGTTCATCCAGCAGGACGTAATCGACTCCCCACGAGTCAACGCCAACCGAGGCGATGTTGGGATAACGATCGGAGGCTGCTCGCAGTCCTGTCTGGATTTCCTGCCACAAACTTGGAAGGTCCCATTGGAGGGAATTCTGAATCCAGACGGCGTCATTGGCAAAACGGTGGACTTGTTCAAGCTGAAGCTGCCCAGCGTCAACAAATCCCGCGATCACGCGGCCACTTGATCCACCCAGGTCAATCGCTAGGTGTACTTTTGTATCGGTCATCAGCACTTAGGGCCCTTCTTTTCTTGAGCAGATCATTAAGTCTCTAAGCCTACCGGCTGACAACAGGGCAAGAAACCGGCCGGAAAATAGGAGGTTTAGGTCGTCTGGTTGCCGAGGGTGTTTGGACAGGTTTAACGCCTTTTGGGCGGCTCAGATAATCCAGATGCCCCCTTCTAGGATGGTTCGCTCGGCTGCGGCACGGCCAGCTGGGCGGTGCGGTCATCCTCACTCCGAAAAGCGTCAGATTTTTTAAACTGGGTTTATCAAACACTTTACCGCTCAAGGGCGTTTCTCAGGTCGGCGAAATCGAGAATCTGCAGTTGACCGAATGCGGTGAGCGCGTACCCTAGCAATGCTGATGGAACGGGCACGATCTTCGAGATCGTGCCCTTTTTTGACGGCCTGTAGAAACAAGTATTTGATTGCAAGTCTTTGACAGCAATCAGTTTAGGTGCTTTGCTCCAAGTCGGGCGAGTTCCGCACGGTCCTCTCAATCGTTCCGCGAGTTCGCCTCGCGTGGGGTTTGCGCAGTCAGCTTGCGGCCACGGGCTGAAATCGTTCAGCGGTCGTGACTTTTTGTCAACGAACGTTGTCGAAACCCCACGGACCGGGCACATGAAGTGCCCGGTCGCGAACGCTCGCGAGATTCTTTTTTTGCCGCCTGATTTTGATGCGTCAGGCCGTCCGATCCCAAGTCTGTTTGTCGCGACTCAGCGTCACACCTCGGGGACGAAATTGATTTCTCCGCGTTCCCAAGCGTCGAGGAATTTTGGCAAACTGGGAAGCATGTCGTCTGCCTCGCGAATCTCTTCACGGCGGAGCCAATGGACTTCCGCGACTTCGTCTGGATTTGCAATGGGAGTGATCGTTGGGTCGAGGTCGGCGATCCACCAGGCAAGCTCGGTGTCCCAGCTTGTGGTGCTTCGCCAACACAAGCGTTTGGGCGTGACGTCGATCGTAAGCTCTTCCTGCATTTCGCGAACCAACGCTTCAGATTCTGTCTCTCCTTCTTCGATTCCTCCACCGGGCAGGCAAAGTAACCCCGGAGCCACGACGGTGAGTGATCGCCGAATGACTAACAGGCGGTCTTCACGAAAAATCACGCCGACGACGCCCCGTCTTCGCGACGGATCTTGCTGAGCTGTATTCATGTCACAGCTTTTAACATGCATGATGTAGCAAGACAATCGAGTGTGTAATCCGGTACTCTGTGTAAGCTCAAGCCTGTCCCTATCTTTCTCTGCATCATGTCCATCCCGGTGATCTGCTATCGAAGCTGCATTGCAAAAATACCTTCACGGTTCTGATGCCAGTGAAGCGTTAAGAATTATCCAGCAGCTCCGCGAAGCGGGGTTTGTTGCCTATTTTGCTGGTGGTTGTGTTCGAGACGCATTGTTGGGACGTATTCCGAAGGACTACGACGTGGCCACGGATGCCACGCCAGATGCCGTGCGTGATCTTTTCGGTAAGCGGCGAACGATTGCTTTTGGTGCCTCATTTGGTGTGATAGGAGTTCTGCCCCCCATGAATGGGAAGGGGCAACGAACGGATGATTCGGTCCCGAGCCAATCTGATGTCGATGCTGATGTCGGCGCCGATTCAAGTGGGCATCAAGGCATTTCCGAGCAGCAAAGAGGCAACAGTGCCACTCGGGTGACAGTTGAGCCAACCGAGGTGGCAACCTTTCGCAGTGATGGCGAGTACAGCGATGGTCGCAGGCCAGATTCGGTTCATTATGGAGACGCGCGCAATGATGCGTTACGACGGGATTTCACTATCAACGGCTTGTTTTACGATCCGCACCAGTGTGAGGTCATTGATTATGTAGGAGGCCAAGCTGACTTGGTTGCTGGAGTTCTGCAGACGATTGGCGATCCGGTGCAGCGTTTTGGTGAAGATCGCCTGCGGATGCTGCGGGCGATTCGATTTTCAACCACACTGCAGTTTCGGATGCATCCTGAAACTTTGGCTGCGATTCAGCAGCATGCCGATGACATGTCTGGTGTGAGTGGAGAGCGGATTGGTGCAGAAATGCGGCGTGTTTTGGTGTCACCCCATGCCTGCGAGGGTTTGCGTCAAATGCTTGGCAGCGGCATTCATCGCGTCGTTTTACCTGGCTTGGCAGAAATTGACATGGATCGCCTTGAGCATTTACTGCAAGCGGCCGAGTCTCGTGCCTTCCCGCTCGCGTTGGCTTGTCTCGCAACGGTACTCGTGGGCTCTGGGGCAGCATTGTCGAGCCGTGTGCTGCCAGAGATCAGTCGGCGTTGGCGGTTATCCAGTGCGGAGTTGCGTCAGGCTGAAGCAGCGATGAAGCATTGGCAGATATTGATTGATGCAAAATGTTTGCCGTGGTCCACCGTGCAACCCGCGCTGATACTTCGCGATGTTCGTGTCATTCTTGATTTGGCGGTAGCCATTGCGGCTGTTGATGGACTGAATACCGATGGTTGTGACCTTGCCAAACTTGCCCTCGCTTGGCCGGCAGAGAAACTTAATCCTGCTCCTTTGTTGAGTGGGAGTGATTTAAAGGCTCTTGGTTTGCGTCCAGGCCCAGAGTTTGGAAGAATGCTTGCGAGCTTGAGAAAGCTTCAGCTGGACGATGAAATCACCACTCGTGAGCAGGCCATCGATTGGTTGCGTGACCAGTAGCCGTGCCTCAATCTGATCAACGGTTCTGGTTTTTATGATCACTCTTGTGGTTCTTGGTGTGTGATCACGATATGAATCTTGCTGGCGTGATCACTTCGTACCTCAATGATTTCAGCAGTCGCTCCTTCAAGTTTGGCAGTGTCCCCAGGTTTGGGGATCTTCTGTTGGTAATCCATCAACAAGCCGCTGAGGGTATCGGCCTGATCAGATTCATTGAGCGGGATGCCCAATTCGCGTCGCGCTTCTGCCAGACTTGTCGCGCCTGCGACGATGAATTCGCCAGGACCAGCGGGAATGATGTTGGGTTGTTCTGAATCAAATTCATCCTCGACTGAGCCAATGATTCGTTCCAACACGTTCTCCAAGGTGACGACCCCGGTTACAGACCCAAACTCATCCAGGACGAGCGAAAGAAGTTGATGTGTTGCTTGAAAGTGACGCAGCACGAGACTGATTGGCATCGTCTCGTGGACTTTCTTGGGAGGACGCATGACGGATCGGATACTGAAATCGGGCGTATTCAGATCGATGCCGAGTAGATCCTTGATGTGAGCAACGCCAACGACATCGTCCAGCGATCCGTTACAAACCGGGTAGCGAGTGTGTTTGGAGCGTTGGACTTGTTCAATGATGTGTGGAAGCGAGTCATTAACATCGAAAAACGAAACTTCATTTCGTGGCACCATGACACGGCGGACAATCATGTCATCGAATTCGAAGACGTTATTGATCAGCGAGTGTTCATCACGTGAAAGGTAACCATGACGGTGTGCTTGTGTAATGAGGTCGCGAACTTCTGATTCTGAAGAGGGGCCGTCATGCTCTGAGGTCCCTGTGATCCCGCACATTTTTAGAAGAAATGCGGTGGTTTCATTCAGGATTGCCAAAGACGGGTATAAAATGATGTAGAAAAATCTGAGTGGTGCAGCGCACCACAGCAGCATCATTTCGGGGCGGCGAATGGCATAGATTTTTGGAAATTGCTCGCCTACGACCAGATGCAAGGCAGTGATGAAAAGAAACGCAGTGCCGAATCCAAGCAATTTGAGCACGGCTGGGTCAGTGATCCCCAAGGCTTCAAGCACAGGCTCAATCAGTTTCGAAAAGGCGGGTTCACCAACCCATCCCAGCCCCAATGAAGCCATCGTGATGCCCAATTGGCAGGCAGAAAGGGATTTATCGAGGCGTTCGGCCAACCACTGCGCCGTCTTTGAAAATGCCCGTTTCTCCCGGACCATCTGGTCAATTCGAGATGGCCGGACTTTGACCAATGCAAATTCCGCTGCCACAAAAAAACCATTCAAAATGATCAGAACCAAGGCGCCAGAGAGAAGCAGAATGTTGTCCATCACGGGTCCGATGCGGTCTTGAAAGGGCAGAAACAGGGTTCTTGGGCGGTTATAGCAGGTGGAAATCGGTTTTTTGCCGATTTCTCCCTGTGATAACGTTCCGAACCGAGAAAGATTCTATCGCAAACACGGACGGATCGTCGCGGTGGCATTTCCTCGGCTGGGAACGGGTCGAATGACCTTGACCGCTGAACTCACTCGGACTAATTCTACGTGGAACCTGACTGAAGTCTGTTCCCGCCCTAGCCCAACCACGGAAGGTTGTACGATGGCTGACCAAACCAATAATGTCCCGTTACTGGACATCAATCGAGATAATCGTCCCCACCGCGACGAATTTGTTGACGCACTGGCTGCAGTGGTCGACAGCGGGCGGTTTCTGTTCGGCCCAGATGTGGTGGAACTGGAGCGAGAAGTTGCCGCTTATAGCGAGGTCGATAACGCAGTGGGTTGCGCTTCGGGAAGCGATGCATTACTGCTGGCTTTGATGGCACTGAACATCGGCCCTGGCGATGAAGTCATCGTCCCAAGCTTCACGTTCTTCGCGTCCGTCAGTTGCATCACTCGCCTCGGAGCAACACCGGTCTTCGTTGATATCAGGCCAGATACATTCAACATCGATGTTGACAAGATTCCTGAAGCGATCACCGAGAAAACCAAGGCGATTATTCCCGTTCATCTGTTCGGACAGTGCGCCGAAATCGACAGAATATGTCAGCTCGCTTGCGAGCACGATCTGCCCGTCATTGAAGATGCAGCTCAAGCCATTGGCGCCGCATATCATTCGCGGCCCGCTGGCAGTTGGGGACTGATCGGTTGTTTCAGCTTTTATCCGACCAAGAACCTCGGCGGTATGGGCGATGGCGGCATGATGACTTCTTGCGATGCGGCCACTGCTGATCGCCTTCGGTTGTTTGCAGGGCATGGCATGCGACCACGCTATTACCATCAGGTGGTTGGAATTAACAGCCGGTTGGACACGTTCCAAGCCGCTGTTCTGCGAGTCAAACTGAAGCACCTGCCCGCAGCGGTGGAGTCTCGTTCAAATATTGCCGAACGATACGGCCGAATGTTGGCAGAAGAAAATCTAGTGGATCAAGACGCTATCACTTTGCCAACGCATGACGCGAATGCTTTTCATGTTTGGAATCAGTATGCCATCCGTGTTGCTGGTGGCAGACGCGACGCGTTGCGGGCGCATTTGTCAGAGAATGGCGTCAGCAGTGAAATCTATTACCCCGTTCCAATGCATCAACAAGAGTGCTTCACTTATTTGCAGGCAGATCGCTCGAGACTGGTTGAAACAGAGAGGGCCAGTGAGGAAGTGCTGAACCTTCCAATCTTCCCCGGTTTGACCGAATCAGAGCAGTGTCGCGTGATCGAGGTGGTTGCTGATTACTTCGCCAGTTGCGCGAGCAAGGTGGCAGCCTGATTCATCGCTTTGAATTCGCTTGACTTGCACGCTTGGCTGCTTTTCTAGCCAAGCGTGGGATCGATTTCTGGATCGCGATCCAGTTCGGAGATGCACCTCGCTTGGGGCGTACGATAAATTCGTAGCCCGCTGGGAGGATTGCTTGTTGCTGCCGGAAAGATTCCCGTATCAATCGCTTCCAGCGGTTACGTACAACAGCATTCCCTGTTTTCTTGGGGATTGTGATCCCGATTCGCATGGCCTCATCGCCTGCCTCCCTCGAAAGGGCAAACAAGACTAGCGTGCCGTCAGCGACGCATGTTCCCAAACGGATGATCTTTGTGAAATCTCCACTGCGAGTGACACGTTGTGTTTTGCCGAACGAGTAACGCATGTTGGTCTTGTAGATAGACCACCGGAATTGGTGGTGGATTGTCTTGTGGGTTGGTGGCAGGTGGACGCGTGCGAGGAGCGGCTGCCTGATGGAACCAGCCTGCCCATTGCTATGAGCTGCGAATTCAACATCAGCATACCGGACAGGCATGGAAGGCACAGACGCCACACTCATGACAGCAGCCATCTCTGTCACGGCGACCACGCTGGGCTAGAACAGCAGACCTTCACGGAGCGTGACCGGATTTCGAGCATCGAATTGCTCAATGAGTTTTTGGGACTCTTCGTCGGCTTCTTTGGGTACCTCAATTTGCAAGACCACAAAAAGGTCGCCTGCGGAGCCATCGCGATGTTTGACACCCTGCCCTTTCAGTCGGAGTCGGCGCCCGCTGCTGCTATTGGCAGGAATGCTGAGGGCGACGGTTCCTGAGGGTGTGGGAATGTCAATTTTTGCACCTAGAACAGCCTCGCCAATGGTCACGGGAAGATTGAGTTCCAAGTTGCGACCATTGCGACCGAAGCAAGGATGGTCGGAAACTTTGATCAAAAGAATCAGGTCGCCGTTATCGCCGCCGTTGGGAGATGGTTGTCCCCGGTCTCGGAGCCTGATTTTGGATCCGGTTTCGACACCAGCGGGAATGTTCACGGAGATTTTTTCGTCATTCAGATAGAACTCTGTCTTGCCACCTTGAACGGCAGTTTGCAGAGGTATTTCAAGCTCATGACGAGTGTTCCCACCCTTCTGCGGCGGGGCCTGCCGTTGGCGGCCACCTGCACCTCGGCCGCGACCACCACCGCCACCCATCATTTGTTCAAAAAAGTCGGAGAATCCATCGAATTGCGTTTGTCCACCGCCGCCGCCAGCACGGCCTCCTCTGCCACCTCCAAAAACCTGATCCAGATCCAGACCATCAAAACCACCAGCACCGGGTTGATAGCCACTGCTGCGAATCTTTTCAAAATCGGCGCCGTAGCGATCATAGGCAGCTCGCTTCTCCTCGTCACTCAAGACGTCATAGGCTTCCTGCGCACGCTTGAATTTCTCGCTTGCAACCTTGTCATCTGGATTCTTGTCCGGATGGTACTTCAGTGCCAGTTTGCGATGCGCTTTTTTGATCTCGTCTTTTGATGCGTCGCGACCGACGCCGAGTGTTTGGTAGAGGTCTTCAGCCACGGAGTAAAACTACGGATTGAGGGATGGGGTGAATTTCGATTCAGGTCTGGGCAACCATGTTATCCCGACATCTGCCAAGTTGGCACATAATTCGTGGAACCGCTACCCAAGCAAAAGTCGAACCGAGGATGCTGTTTGCGGATGCGAAATATCCGATTTTCGGTGCGATTCCTTCCGCGAACGCGTTTTATTTGAAGAACGCTGCTGCTGAAGTTACTCTTTTCGCCGTTTTGACTCTGGCGCGGGCTTCTTCCTGATGCTCCGTAGATGCCGGTTTTGCCTCTAGCGGGTTGGCTGAGGCAGGGGGACGCCAATCGGTCGGTAGCATCTACTGGGGCGAGGTGATGATTCTGGGCGGTGATGATTCTGGGCGGTGATGATTCTGGGCGGTGATGATTTCAGTATGTCTTGATCTGCATGGGTTGGATTCGGGCCAGGCTAGAAAGAATCTCGCCTTCCACGCGATTGATGGGATGTTTCTAGGTGTCGGTTAAGGAGAGGGAATCGAGGCTCTTGCTTGACAGAGTGATCACCTGTTGGGTGGCATCGACATCAACAGGGCCGGGCAGCGAATATCTTTCGACTGTTTGCGAATTGACCGTGTTCGCGAGTCGGCACCAGTGATCGCGAGCCATTGCTCCACGGGGCCAGCCCATCTTGGTCCACAGGTTCTGCATGGCCGAGATGATGATGACGCGGTCGGTTGAGTGATCACGTTTCAGTGCTGCGTTGTCCTGCTGGACTCCGGTGCATCGGTTTGCGATTTGGTGATCATCCAGCCATGTCCGAGCAAGTTGGTCCACGAGGCTTCGCCACTCGCGTTGTCCAGAAACGGCGCGGTTGATTGCATCGACTGCGTGCGGGTAACGGTGTTCGATGGTGGGGATGAGTTTGTGGCGTATCCAGTTGCGTTGGTAGTGTAGTTGTTGATTTGAGGAATCTTCTCGCCACGCTTGCTCAACTTCGTTCAGTGCCGTTCGGATTTCATGTCTTGAAGCTGTGATTAATGGGCGGTAGAGCACGAGGTCGGTGCCGATCGATCGAGTGTGATTGATACCGGTCAGTCCAGCAGGTCCAGTGCCGCGAAGAAGGTGGTGAAGTACGGTCTCGGCGTTATCGTCAGCTGAGTGCGCCACGGCGATGTATCTGGCACCTGATGCATGGGCTGTGTCAGTCAGGAATTGCATTCGCATGGAACGCAAAGCGGCTTCGCTGGTTTCTTTGGATTGGGTACGTGTGGTTTGAAATCTGAGTCCCAGTTGCTCAGCGAGCGTCTGGACGAATTTCTGATCGTCGTCGGATTCGGAGCCGCGCAGGGCATGGTTATAGTGCGCAGCAATCACAAAGCCGCGAGGAGGATGGTCGCCGTGGGTTCGCAGTTCTGCCATGAGTCGCAGCAAGGCAACGCTGTCGGCGCCGCCGCTGCAGCCGATCACAACCCCCACGTCTCGCCACCTTTGCGTAGCCCAGTTGGTCGACATCAGGTCAAGCAGCTTGGACCAACTTGGAGCGACTTTTGGGGGCTTATTCATGATTTCGTAAGATTGCAGCTTCGGAAGGACAGTGGATTCACGCCCGCGTTGTATCGCAGCCCGAGATGAACTGTTACGCTATCGTTGTCGATGGACCTTGCGAGGTCCGTCGATCATATTCACCAAGATTAACAACTACTACGGACAACAGAATCACCTGTCGCCAATCGGGCTGAACTTTAGCCGCGTTGGTTGCTCTGTCCAACTTGTCACGTCAGCATCGTCATGTGGCCGCCTCTTCATTCGATCCTTTTGCGATACATTCACGGCTTGGCTGCCGGTGTTGAGGTCGCTTTTCGGATATTCGATTGGCTCTCAGGGATAGGTTTCTCCGAGATCGGGCGGAAATCAGGTAGCGATGGTGATCCGAGAGCCCACAAGCAGTGGGGCGTGATGGTTTTTTGTGGCCATCGTTCATTGTTGGCAAAGAGCGGCATTCGCGACTTTTTTTCGAAGGAAACGTTCCTAGGTTTGCTGAGCACCAATGATTCTTGCATGCAGCGAGGACATTCGGACGAATCACGCACGCAGGAACGTGTGGGGACGACCTCCCCAGACTGGTGGTTTTTGAGTCCTCTGATAAGAGGGCAGTTGAATGACTCCAGAACAAATGCTGCAGATCCTGATCTCCTTGCTAGCCGGGGCTGCGATCACGGTCGGATTTTTCAAGCTCATTGAAAAAAAACGAAGGGCCAAGCTCGAAGAAGAAGCTGAACGAATTCTTGAATCCGCGCGACGTCAGTCTGATACTGAACGCAGTGAGATGTTGGTGGCAGCCAAGGAGGCCGCGCTGTCTCTCAAAGCGGAGTCCGACGAAGAGTTGGTTGCTGGGCGTAAAAGCCAATTGCAGAGAGAACAAAAGCTGGATCGTCGTGATGAGCAACTGCAGACGCAGGAAGACTCGCTCCGAAAGCAACAGCGCGGGCTTGAATCAAGCCAGACTCGACTCGCAGCACAGTTGAAAGGGTTGACTGAGCAACGTGAGCAACTGGATGGCACACTGAAAGAGCAGACTGCAATTCTCGAGCAGGCCAGTAGCATGACGCGCGAGCAAGCTGGCGAAAAATTGATGGAAGCCATGTCGCGTGAGTTGGAGCATGAGCGTGGATCAGCTTTGCTGAAACATAAGAAACTACTCAGTGATGTGGTCGACGCGCAAGCGAGAGAAATGTTGTTGACTGCTATCCAACGCTACGCTTCTGCCCACACGTCGGAATCCACCACCAGCACGGTTGATGTCCCGACCGATGACATGAAAGGCAGAATTATCGGTCGCGAGGGTAGGAACATTCGGGCATTTGAGAAAGCTACCGGTGTCGATGTGATTATCGATGATACGCCGGGTGTGGTGATTGTCAGTGGTTTTGATCCTGTGCGTCGAGAAGTTGCCCGTAGAGCTTTGCAGAAACTCATTTCAGATGGGCGAATTCATCCTTCGAAGATCGAAGAGGTCGTTGGTGAGACTGGAAAACAGATCGAAGCATTCATGATGCAAAAAGGGCGGGAAGCCGCTGATGAAGTTAATGTTCCAGGACTGCATGATCGAATCATCATGATGTTGGGACGACTGCACTTCAGGACCTCGTATAGTCAGAACGTCCTTCGCCATAGTGTCGAGGTAGCCTTTGTTTCTGGATTGGTCGCGGAAATGTTGGGGATGAATGGGGATCTTGCTCGACGCTGTGGGTTGCTTCACGACATCGGGAAAGCTGCTGACCATGAGTTGGAAGGTGGGCATCCTAAAATTGGTGCTGATCTGCTGCGGCGACATGGTGAGGGGCCTGAAGTGGTGCATGCAGCACTGGGGCATCATGATGAAATTGTGACGGAGCACCCTTACACGATGTTGGTTGCTACCGGCGATGCTTGCAGTGCCAGTCGGCCGGGAGCCCGCCGTGAATCGTTGGAACGTTATGTCAAAAGGATGGAAGAGTTGGAGTCGATTGCCGCAAGGTTTGACGGCGTTCGGCAGGCATTTGCAATCAGTGCGGGGCGAGAATTGCGAGTGATCGTCAGTAGTGATCTCACCAGCGATGAACAGGCAGCCGCCATCTGTCAGAACATTGCCAAAGCTTTTGAAGCAGAGTTGACGTATCCGGGCGAAATTAAAGTGACTGTGGTGCGTGAGGCCCGGTTCACCGAAACGGCAAAATGACCCGCGTTGGATCAAGCCATCGGTGTCGTAACTTTGCGTCGCCGAGTACGTCGCCGAGTACGTCGCCGAGTACGTCGCCGAGTACTTTGCAGGAAGCAATTTGGCGGTGGCATTCGGTCGCACATGCGGAAGAGCAGACGCTCGAAAATCAGTTTCGGACGTTTTGGGTGCAAGCGGAAAGCTCCTGCCGGCCACAAAGCCCGCGGTTCAGGAGAGGCCGGCGAGCACTGAAAGATCAGTAATTGGGCGAATTCAGACCCACCGGCAGATGCTCATAGGTTGACATTCTTGCGTCACCGCGCTATCTTCGCAGGCTTCCATTTTGTGCTAGTTCCGTGGCAATAGGTCGCGACGGTAATGCCCATGAGATTTCCTGCCCGAGACATGCTTTCATGAACTCGGCGGTACATTCTCGAGGGGTGACTAAGTAACACTTCCTAAAGAAGCTCGACCCGCTCAATAGTTGGGGAGAGTTAAGTAGAGACGGACTCGATATGAGCGTCGATTTTGAAGCAATTGCCCAACGCGGGCGTTGCGATGCATCCAGTTTAAAACTCGCGCAGCCCCTTCTGGAACAAGGCTTCTCACCGCCTTTCCTTGCACGCTACCGATGCGATGAACTGGGCGGTTTGAACGAATCCAGTTTGTGGGCTTTGTCCGCAGCGATCAAAAATGAGCAAAAGATTGCTCAAAGACGGGAAGAGTTGCATGCCGCTTGGCAGCAAACGTCGCTCTGTGATCCTGCCATTGGTCAAGCGATCCAAAAGTCCAACTCACTACGAATGCTTGGAAGACTCGGGCGACGTCTCAAGACGGAGTCGAATGAACAGAGTAACGATCCAACCTTGCTAGCCGTTCGAGTCCTCAATCCACAAAAAGGCGATGGCAGTGATTTTGCTGAAATCGCCCCAAAAGTGGAAGGGCTCCAGGATGCAACTGCAGCCGTGGCAGGGCTGGAGGAAGCATTGGCAAAACGCTTGGCCGGCGATCCAAGGGTTATCGCTGCCGCAGTTCGTTGGCTTGTGAAAAATGCGCAAATCAAAATTGCTAACGTCAGTGATCCACACACGCCAAAAGAAGAACCCTCGGCCGGAAAGTCGGGCTCAAAGAAGAAAAAGTCTGCCGACGCAACACCCGCTGCCGACGTAACACCCGCTGCCGACGTAACACCCGCTGCCGACGTAACACCCGCTGCTGACGCAACACCTGCTGCTGACGCAACACCTGCTGCTGACGCACCACCCGCTGCCGACGCACCACCCGCTGCCGACGCACCACCCGCTGCCGACGCACCACCCGCTGCCGACGCACCACCTGCTGCCGACGCACCACCTGCTGCCGACGCACCACCTGCTGCCGACGCACCACCCGCTGCCGACGCACCACCTGCTGCCGACGCACCACCTGCTGCCGACGCACCACCTGCTGCCGACGCAACACCCGCTGCCGATGCACCACCTGCTGCCGATGCACCACCTGCTGCCGATGCACCACCCGCTGCCGATGCACCACCCGCTGCCGATGCACCACCCGCTGCCGATGCACCACCCGCTGCCGATGCAACACCTACTGCCGACGCAATACCCGCTGCTGACGCACCACCTGCTGCTGATTCAGTACCTGCGACTGAGGTAGTGGCGTTTGCAACACCTGCTGAGGGAGAGGTGTCAGGGAAGAAAGAGCCGGCAAAGAAAAAGAAGGCTGGCAAG
>Ga0315331_10000455_pt1 | contig 28334 bp, 19 predicted proteins | sample M160m34915metaG_FD_203456 | JGI IMG/M metagenome (GOLD analysis project Ga0315331, IMG submission 203456) | Ammonia-oxidizing marine archaeal communities from Monterey Bay, California, United States - M1 60m 34915 | ecosystem: Environmental > Aquatic > Marine > Intertidal zone | place: USA...
CAAACGGCGGCAACCAACCCTGCTCAGCAAGTACCGGCCCGATCGCTCGTGTCGAGGTCTACCTCGACCCTGCGCCAGGCATCGTAGCAAGCAACACGACACTCGGTTCGGGCTGCGGCGGTCTTTCCATCGGTGACGGCACTGCCTATGAGCAGTTCTCCGGATCAACGACCACATTCGACCTAAGCGGCACAGGCCACACCTACCTCTGGAACGGCAATGGCTACGTCTTGATCGATGGCGCCGGCGCCATCGTCGCACCTACCAATGCTCCCACAGCTTTTGGTGATGATGACACCCAATCCGTAGCCTTGCCTTTTGGCCTTCCTTGCGCACAAGGCATCATCAACGATGTTTTCGTTTGCTCCAATGGCTACATGTCGTTTGAAAACACGACGGTCGCCGACTACTCGGAGAGCGTTCCCGAGTTCCTCAACCAGTTCAACCGCTTGGCGTTCCTCTGGGATGACCTGAACCCTTCTGCGAGTGGCACCATCAACCTCGAAGCTGTCAGCGCGAGTGAGTTCCACATCACGTTTACGGATGTCCCAGAGTACGGCACCGCTGCTGGCCTGAACAATGTCCAGGTTGTGCTACTCGACACCGGCGACATCCAAGTCCGCTACGGCTCATGCACGCTGCAGGACGCCTTGGTCGGCTTGTCCACTGGCAACGGTGCCTCGGACCCCGGCGCGACCGACTTCTCGGACCTTGGCACGATCGGTCCGGTTAGTTTCAACACCGGTGTTGGGCCGTTCTACCCAGATGTGAGCCTTGTAGCCGACACCCGCCCGATCCTGGGCTCAAGCTGGGACCTGACGGTCCAAGACATTCCCGTCTACGGCTTGTTCGGAGTGAACTTCTTCGGCTTAAGCAACCCAGCATTGCCGCTCGGGTTCCTCGGACTACCAGGCTGCGGGCTATTTGCAGACTTAGGCGTTGTCGATGGCCCATGGTTCCCAATCGGTGGCAACTACAGCTACAGCTTTGCGGTCCCGGCCACGTCGACTGCTTTGCTGAACTTTGAGCTGTTCACTCAATCCGCCGTCTTTGGTGCACCCAACGCCTTTGGCGCCGTAACGTCGAACGGCGTGAAGGGCACGGTTGGCGACATCTAAACGATCACCCAACAAGCCAAAGAAAGCGGCCGCGTAGCTCAAGAGCTACGCGGCCGCTTTGCATTCTACAGATTCTTGGTGGCCTCCGGGACGAACGCTAACGCGCGCGCCGCCCAATCATCTGAACCGTCACCAAGCGTTCAAGATTGCCATCGACATCCTCACTTGACGTGTCGGCAACGGCAAAGCCGCACCCTTCAAGGCCAGCGCTACTTGCCCTTCTCAACCTCTCCGGCGTCGGCCTTGCGCCTCTTAGCACGAGGTAGCTTCGGGAACTTTACGGCTTGCACCACACGATCCTTGCCGGAGACATCGACTAACAGAAGGGCCTTCTCCTGACCGACATCGTCAATGACATAGCTAGAAGTCACCGCAACCCACTTGCCATTGGGTGACAGCGCTAATTGCATCTGCATAGCAGCGAGGTCTGATGGTGTATTCGTTGGCATCTTTGCCGCTAACAACTTGGTTTCGCGGCTGACGCTCCCGCTAAACAACCCCTCATATAGCGAGAACTCGAGACCTGAGGCTTTGGTTCGGGCAATCAATGCGAACAAGCTGACGTTATCCGGTGCCCAGGCCACGGATCCGGCGACGACATCGCTCGATGATTCACCCAACGGCAGGACGTTCTCAAGCTTACCATCATGGAATACTAGGATGGCGACTTCCGCCGCGTCGCTAGCCTCCTTCTTAACTCGTGCTCCGGGTAACGCGACGCGCTTTAGATCCTCGGTGAAACTTGGCATCGGCAGGATCGCCCAACCAAGATCCGTGTCCGTAGGTTGAGGCGCTTCGAACAAGACCTTGGCAGAGAGCGATACAGGATCAATCGTCCCCAATTCCCACTGATGCCTCTGATCGCCCCTGCTTGTCGTCACATAGCAGAGACCCTCCCCACGCCGACTGAGCACAACCTCGCTTACACCACTGGGCAGATCCGAGTACACCGCCTTGCCAGTCTCAAGATCAACGCGCGTCAACGATTTGCCGCCAAGGAACAAATGGCCGTTCACGACAACGGGTGGAAGGATCATGTGATCTTTTGGATCACCTTTCGTCGCGACCTTGAAGGGGCCAGGCACCCTGCGACCAACGGCGTCGCCGAGCGGCAGCCGGGACACGAGCAGCGTATTGTCCTGATCCTTGGAGGTAGACAAGATCACGAGCTCATCGCTCCCCAGGTATTGTGACTGCGCCTGAACCTTCGGCGCCGGGGTCACCAAGACGATCTTGTTCGTGCCGGTTTCGACGTTGTATTGCGCTAACGCGAGCTTGCCATCGACGCGCCCTGGATAGATCACCCGTGAACTGTCTGGGCTCCATGCTGGGCGACAGGCGAAGATCGCCGCAGTGGCCGCAACCATCGCGACGACCAGCAGGCGCCGGTAAGCAGATCCAGAATGAACACGCATAGGGAAGGCTTGCCGCATCGTAGTCAAACAGCTGAGACAACGGACATACCAAGACCCAACATGATTAGCCCCTAAACCGTGAGTCACCCGGCCCCCCGCCAACAGCCTCCGAAAGCGGTACGCCGACCTCATCACTTCGTACCTGCGAGCGACCCCCAAATGCGACAGAGCGGAAAACGGTCTAAATTTGCATAAATCTGCGTGCGCGGGACTGCTTTTGGCACTTCGACCACTTCAAGTGAACTGTATCGCGCCATTTCGGAAGCTGCTGGGCCGTCGCATCGCCATGCGAATGCCAACTGCACCTTGCCGCCGGACCAAACCCGTGCAAAATCAGGGGTTCTGGAATCGGATTCCGTTCTTGGACGACAATACTCGCAATCTCGTCGGTAGGGCACTGGAGCAGGACCGCGATGCAATCGACCTGCTGTTCCAACGCTACCGCGACCGACTGAGGTCCGCTCTGCGCAAGTTGATCGGCCCAAAGTATCGCCTCTTGATGGCCGACAGCGAGGACGCGACCCACGACGCGATCCTTTCTGCGCTGGGTCGCTTGCATCAATTTGAGTATCGCGGTGAGGGGTCCTTCCTCGCCTGGCTCCTGAAGGGAGCTGAGTATGAGATCATCCGCCGAATCCGAGCCCTCGAGACCAAGAAGCGCTCGGCCGAAGGTGGCATCATCGGACTCGATGACGGCATTGCTGAGATGATCCCAACCAAAGACGCAACTCCATCGCAGAACCATAACGAAACAGAGTTGTCGGAACGTATCCGCACGGCGCTGCAACAACTACCTGACCGAGAACGAGAGATCATCGTTCTGCGCCGCTACCTAGAACTGGACACAGAAGAGATCTGTGCCGAAATGGGGTTGCCAACAGAAGGGTCGGTTCGAGCGTTATTATCCAGAGCGCAAGCAAGGCTTGCGGGGCTTCTCTCACGCAGGGAGTCGTGAGATGGCCAACAAGCCAGAGCCTCACGAGATCGGTGATGCACCCATCACCGACACACCACACAACTCACACACCTCGGCTCTGCAACAAGCAGTCGAGACGTTCGTTAAACAACACGCTGAGGGCGAAACCATCGACCCAATAACATTTGCCGCCGGCTATCCGGAGGTGATGCGTAGTGAAGTCGTGTTGCAATGCCGCGAGTTCCTGACCTTTGATGGCCTACTTGGCCATCAAACATGGCGCGGGCCAAAGCAAGAACCAGAAGATGGCCGCGTATTCGGCGACTTCCTGATCCAAGAAGAACTAGGCCGCGGCGGCATGGGCATTGTCTATCTCGCCAAGCAAAGGTCACTGAATCGCCGCGTTGCCCTAAAGGTCATGGCTAGTGGGCTAACTCTGAGCAGACGCTACGTCGAGCGATTTCGGCGCGAAGCGATGGCGACAGCACAACTGCATCATCGTGCCATTGTCCCTGTCCACAGTCTTACCGAAGTCAATGGCACCTTCGCCCTATCGATGGACTACATCGCGGGCAGAAACCTAGCCGACATATTAGACGACCTGCGCCTCGCCAACTCAGAAGATGGCGTCGTCGACGTTGGCACGCTTGGCATCGCCAGTGACAAAGGCTACGTCGCAGAGTGTGCGATGCTGGTTGCCGAAGTCGCTTCGGCTCTAGCCGTTGCCCACCAAAACCAGGTCGTGCACCGTGATCTCAAGCCACGCAACCTGATGATTGACGAGCGCCGCCAAATCCGGCTACTCGACTTCGGCTTAGCCAAATCTTCCGATGCCACCCGCGAGAGTCTGTCGATGTCAGGCGAACTGACTGGCACTTGGCACTACATGAGCCCGGAACAGACTTTGGCAAAGCGCGCCAAAGTCGACCATCGCGCCGACATCTGGGCACTTGGCGTAATTCTCTACGAGTTACTGACGCTTAACCGACCATTCGACGGCAAAGATCAACACGAGATCGTCTACGAGATTTGCTTCAAGGAGCCGGTGGGCTTGCAACGCCGCAACGCCAAGGTGCCGCGTGACCTTGTCACCATCTGCCAAAAGGCTCTGGAGAAGGATGCCGCCAAACGCTACCAATCGGCCTCCGAGTTTGAACAGGATCTGCAACGCTTCCTGCGGTGGGAACCGATTCAGGCAAAACCCGCTTCGCCCTGGACGCGCGCCACTAAGTTCATTCGTCGGCATCGCCGGGAAAGCAACCTCGTTGCGGCCGCTCTCGCGATCTCCGCTGTCGTGATTGCTTATGTATGGGTCAATGACGCACAAGACCAAGCCGCTGTCGTTGCTTTGCTCGAACGCGCCGAAGCACATGCTCTTGAGGGTGACTATGCGCTAGCAATCGCACGCACCAATGAGGCCCTCGTCATCCGCAACGACGACAGCGCCCGGGAACGCCTCGAGCGATACCACGACGACAGTAAGCGCGTCGCTAACGAAGCTGCATGGAAGGCAACCCGCAGCCAACAATTACTCGAACATGATCGCGAAGGAGCCCTGCGATTAGCTCTCGAAGCTGAAGATCAAATGTCAACGGCTGTGACCCGATCGGCGGTGCTAGACGCCTTAGGAAAGGGATGGCTAGTCCGCACACTGCCAACAACCAAGCGCACTCTGGCTGGCAACTGGTCGCCTTCCGGAGAGCACATTGCAATTGCAGGCTACAACGGCTCACTGCAGTTCTTTCGTAGCGGTATGGATGAGAACCCCATCACGCTCACAGGCCACAACACCAAATATCCAATTACAGGTGTCGCATTCGCTGGCGAAAAGCGCGTGATCTCAGTGGGCATCGACCAGACCATGCGCCTTTGGCAACCCGAACAGAGCAATCCGCCTCTTACCGTCCAACTGGCAGGCCAAGCATCGACGCTCGACGTCAGCAGTGATGGTCTGCGCGCGCTCATTGCGACTCACATATCCAATACCGAAGCCTCCCGCCGACTAACAAAGGGCCCTTACTTAGCCCAAGTATGGAGCACAGTGGACGGCTCGCCGATTGCAAAGCCTATGGATCATAAGGGCATGATTCTGGGGGCTGCCATCAGTGCTGATGGGATGACAGTGGCCACTGTAACGAGCAACTACATCCCACGCCTGTGGCGAGTGGCTGACAGCACCCTGATCGCGGAATGCCGCGGCAACAACACGCGCGCAGTAGCCGCTCCCAAAATCGCATTCGCGCCGGACAACAGCCTCTGCGCAATCGGCCACCATGACGGCTCACTACAAGTTTATGCAACCCAAGACGGCACGTTGCTCGCGACCGCGAGCCACTCAAAGGCCATCACCAGCATCGTATTTGACAACGAATCACAACGAATACTGACAGGGTCACGGGATGAAACTGCGCGCCTTTGGCAAATCAAACGCAACGAATCATCCGAACAAGAGCAAATCAGCATCCACGAAATCGGGATCTTGCTCGGCCACTCAGGCGCAGTGAATCAAGTAGCGTTCGGACCACATGGCCAGCTAGCAGCTACAGCTGATAGCGCCATTAGCATCTTTGATGTTGGCACCGATCGAGCACCAGGTGGACGCCACATCTACCGCTACGAAGTAGGGCGCCCCGTTGAACAAATCACGTTTGCCGATGACGGTCGGCGGATCTTAGGTCTGGCCGGGACGCGATCGCTGGTGTGGGACTTCAGCACCGCCCGCGGTGTTGTCACGCTACGCCAACCTGGCATCGTTCCAGCATTTGCCTTCCTCGACAATGATCGCCGCATTGTCACCGCAGGTGACGACGAGCGATTACGCATGTGGCACACACGCGATGGCCGACAGGCGTGGATCAGCGATCCATGTGGCATGCCACTCTTGGCGCTCGATATCGACCCTCAAGACCGCTTGATCGCCTGCAGCGATGTTAGCGGTCACGTACATGTGATGCTGGCAAGTGACGGCAAGCAGCAATTCACCCTCGATGGCCACAAAGGAAAAGTCCCAGTCGTTCGCTTCTGCGGCGAAGCACAGTTGCTGACTGCCGGCGCGAATCCACAAACCCCCGAGACGGGACGCGCCATCATCTGGGACCTCGCCAATCAAAAGCCGCGACGCACACTAGATCGGGCGCAACCAATCAGATCAGCCGACATCAATCATGATGGCACGATGCTGATCACCGTCGAAGGCGAAGAGCGCTTTGCACGACTGTGGTCGCTGCCAGATCTCAAGGAGCAACGCCAGATCGGCGACCACACCGACATCTGTCGACAAGCTACATTCTCGCCTGATGGCAAACGTGTGCTCACCGCTAGCAATGACCAAACCGCCCGTATCTATCGACTTGACGGCAAACAGGTGGGCGTAATTTCTACAAACGCGAAGGTCAAGTGCGCTCAGTTCTCCAGCGACGCGCGCTTCATTCTAACGTGCAAAGACAGTCTAAGTGGAGCCGCACAACTATGGCGTGTCACCGATGGCACTGAGGTTGTGCACTTCGACGGCCATCGCGACAAGCTCTCATGGGGTACGTTTAACACTGCCGGGACTTGGGCCGCGACTGCTGCCCGTGATGGCACGACCTGCATCTGGCCCACGGACCCAATTGCCGTTGCCAAACGTCTACCCTCACACGTGCCGAGTTCTACATCTCCCAAGTAACCGAACCGGCCACCACGAACACTCACCATGGAACACCATACAAAGCTGCTAACGAGTCTCGCCCTTGGCTTGATCACGGCCAATGCAGTTGCGCAGAATCCAGAGGATCCACCGCCTTGGTGGGGTGTTCAAGACAACGTCACCGTGAGCTTGTCCTGGACATTCGACACAGCATTCCCCAACGGCCAACCAGATCCGGTGCCATCCTTCGCAGTGACGCCGGCTTGGTACAACAATCCATCGCCGTGGACGGCATCTAACAATGTCACCTGGATTGCCAACCTTGGCGGCCAGCAAGGTGTCTGCGGGCTTATTGGCAATGGCACCGCGACCCTCGATCTCTTCGTTGACAATGACCCACACCTCGACTGGGTGAAGATCTTCTTCTTCCAGTTTGACTCCTTCGAAGGTGCAGGCGGGGAGATCACCAACACCATCCAAGAGTCGCTACAAGATTACGGACGCGCCTCCGTCACCAAGAAAACTCGATCGCTCAGCAATGGCTGGGAACGCACGACCGTCACCGCCAAGCTCATTCCACAGCCAAACGACGAAGAGATTGATTTCGTACTCATCGAGACACTCAGCGGCACAATCGGAATCGACAACCTACACGTCTCCAGCAAATGCGAGAAACCACGCCCAGATGAAACAGGCGACGCATTGGGCAAAATCTTAGGCGTCACAAATCTCAGCCTGGCGATTGGCGGCCGCCGTGCTGGATCACTCGCGATTACGCGTGGGAACGCCATCAACCCTGGGCGCAGGTTATGGGTAGCAGTCGATGGATTCACTCCAACGAGCCCCATCGAGATCGTGCAACTAAGCTCGCTGGGCCTACCGACCGGTATCGTGTCTACACTCCAGGTCAATGCACAACAGGCACCACTTGGCCCGCTAGATATGGACGCGGAGCGCATTCGCACGTCTCCCACTACCTGGCAAGAGTGGATCTATGTCCTCATCGATAGCCGCCCATCTGGTGGCAGCCTCCGCATTGAGGCATTGAATGCCAACACCTCGACGCCATCGCTATCGCAAAGTGTCCAACTAATAGCGCCCCCTTTCACCGCGAACCAAAGGATGGGCTTAGCGTTCGATCCCAGTGGTGACTCTGGCGCGGGCACATTCTGGGTCGCTGGACAAACAACCACTACTGGCACTTGGCGTGCCGTTGAGTTTGACCGCACGGGCGCTCTTACGAATGCCACGCTTAACTCGTTCGACGTGCCCCCTGAGACCGCCGGCTTGACCTACGATGCAACGCTGGGCAACTTCTACTGCTTCAGCGCCAATACGACTCTGAGTCCCGGCGGCACTCCCATCCGCTCCAATGGCACCGAGATCTCAGGCTTTGACGGCCTTCCGACAGGCGTCAAGTTCTGCGGAGATCTCAACCTGCAACCAGCCGGCGGCGTGCCTGCTGGTGGGATTGCCTCAGCGCTCTCGATGTATCGCACCTTCACCGGCGTGAACTCGCAGATCCAATTCACCTGCATCGCGGACTTTGGAACCGAACAGTACTTATACGAATTAGCCGGGCCCTTCCGGTATGGCTACAGCCGCTACGGCACCTGTGGAATGCAAAATGGCCCTCCATTCCTCGGCGGCAACTTCGACATCACTCTCAGCGGTGTGCCGAACTCGCTCTTCGCGGTCATGTTCTTGGGAAGCGACTCTGACAACACACCACTCAGCCCCGGCATTCAGGCGGAAGCCGTCGCTTCTATCTTGCCCCCACTTGTAAGTTCAAACCTGCTTACACCCATCAGCACAGGCGAGTTCGCGTTTTCCATATCCCTACCACCGACTCCTGCACTGGCCTACACCGAGACGTTCTTCCAATGGATCGTGCTCGACACAACTGCACCAGGCTTCCTCGGCTTCTCGCAAGCTGGCAAGACGGTCATCTACCCCTAAGCAACAAGCACCAGACTTCACTGCTTTCCGCGCGGTCGACATTGTCATCAGCGTCCATGTGCGTGCCGAGGTAGTTATCCACTGTCAGCTCACAGTCCGTTGCCAGCAGCCTGGGAAGGGAGTTCGCTCACTGCACTAACCCACGATTGGATCATCGCGGGCCACGGAGTCAGGTTTTGCCGACGCTGCCGCAATTGATTGGCGTAGCGCATGCCACATCATCAAAGACACTTAGAGTCGCCCAAGTGTGGCTGTGAGGATGGGGGCGCAAGAAAATCAAACAATCTGCGTGCGAACCGCAGGGATTGGTTCTTCAGGAAGACCGCTGGCTGCTGCGACAAGTTCTGTGCAGCCATTCTTCCTCGATCCGGTGTGTTGCTCAGCCCTCACACGCCTGCTCCCCCTGCTTCTGAGAGATCTCCCATGATTGCACCCCTTCGTATCGGTGTCAGCCTCGCTGTCCTCGCCTTGCCAGTTCTTGCCCAGGCCCCTGTCGGCGTCCCACAAGATGTGATTCTCGTAATGGGCACGGCAGGTGTCGATGCCACAGCAGAGATCGTCGGGCACAACATCGACAATGGCGGAGACATCCCCGCAGGCACGCCTTTGGGCCATGACCGATTTGAGGCGGAAGTGACTGGCCTAGTCACAACTGCGCGCGGCAAAGCGCACACTTATGGTCCTGCCACTGCTGTCAACAGCGCTGGCTTTAGCCGCAAGCGCGGAGTCTTGAATTACTACATGGACCTTGGTGGCCTCGGTCTATGGAATCGAAATACCGATGCGGTTGGCACCGCAACCTTCACATTTGCGCCAAAGCCCGGTTATGGAGTCGAAGGCTACTTCCGCGCCAGATCCAGTGGCCGGATGCACCTCTTTGGAGTAGCAACCGGCACTAATGGAGTCACGGTTAATGCAGATGGCGGCCTGACCCTCGCGAAAGACTCCAACGACCCTGCGGGCACATATTACGCACGCGGAGGCATCGTGACGTTGCCAGCTCAGGGAACAATCCAACAAAACATGCAGGGAACCGTTAATGGCATTGGCCGAGCCCGAGCCAAAATCCAAACGACTCTCTACTTCGTTCCTACAAAGATCTGGCTCGAGATGCCCAACCCAATGGGAGGCCCACCCATTCAGGGCCCCATCATCTTCCAATAGGTCGAGATCTTTGCTTGCGCCGGACTCTATGAGATCCGAGCAGCGGCAGTAGCCAAACTACGGCTGCATTACGCTTCTGGGCCGTGAAGCCGCCCTGCGAGATGCGCGCTATCTGCCACCAGCCATGACCGGTGACAGACGGCATGGGTGGTTCGATTAGGTGGCAGGACTGCTCACTGCCCCACACCCAGGCGGAGGCCCTGAGCCCTGGCTCCTCACAAGACAGGAGCGTAATGATGCACGCAAACGCGGATCATGGGGCGCGGGATGACGATGTGAAGACTACGTTACAGCAGTCCTTCGCCGCCTCGCGCAACCGAGCATCACGAAAACCATGCGCGTGCGCTGATTACCCTGCTCACATTCTGGACATTTACTAAGCGCTGCCTGAATCCAACGCACACCTGATTGACCATGAACGACCGACCCAACTTGCGAGCAGGCTTCTCCCACTACGCCTTCGAGCTAGTAGTAATCATCTCAGGCATCACGGTGTCGTTCCTATTGAACGAGTGGCGCCAAGATCGGGATGGACGTGAATCCCTGCGCAGAGACCTGCAAGCACTTGAGCTTAGCCTCAAGTCAGACCGCACCGAGTTGCAAGGTCTGATCGAGCAACGCGAGAAGGTTGAGCCATCGATGCGCATCCTGCTAGACATCCAGAACCCGGAAACCACAAATAGCGCTGAGCTGCAAACGACCTTCGACCAGATGATCGATGGCGCTGGCTTCTGCTTCTACCCTGATAGCGGTGCTTGGAAGGCGTTAGTCGCCTCAGGAAACTTGCGGTGGATCAAGGACACCGACTTACAAGGCGCTTTATTCCAATTCTACGACCACGCGGTCCCGCGCATCACGGACAACAACCATCTCGCAGATGAGGTCATCGTAACTGGGCTTCTCGCGTGGCTCGCCAGCGAGTTCCCGCCGCGCAAGGGAATGACTAGTTCGATCGGTCGCTTAGAACTGACCCAAGAGAACCTTCCGGTGTTCCGCAGGCAGCTCGGTCGAGCTCTACCCCACACATCGTGGTATCACCAACTTCTAAAGGTCACACTCCAACAGCTCGACCAAGCCTTAACCGCAGTGGCAAGTAGACTCACTACAGATGGACTCTGATCGTGAAGAAGTTCGCTGATGCAAGCAGTGGTTCAGATTGCCAACTGAACAGCGACAAGGCAGGTTGCGCGAGAATTCACACCGCAAACTAGTCGCAGCATTCGCGATGGACTTCGGGTCCCCCTCAGCACAACCCCGCAATCACGAACAGAGCACACAGCTAGCCGCGCGCTAGCTCCTCAGAGTCTCCGGAACTTAGTCATCTGTACTTGCTGGTCTTCTCCATCGAGGGTTGTCGACATGACCACGAGTTGGTGTCGCCCTTGCTTGTCTGGCATGACCAGGATGGAGCTTATGGCTTTTAAGTCTTGGGGCTCAAGCATGCACCACGCCAGCGGCTTCGCGCTACGCGACGAGACACACACGACGGCCCTAGGCCGACCAGGGCTCGCTAAGCTCACGCCCTGCGTGATCAAAGCGTCTTCGAAACCATCTCCGTCGAGGTCTGGACAGACTGCGAGATCGCTATGCCCTCGACCCTCGAATGGCCTAGCCACATCTGGAAGAGCAACGCGCTCAACAAGCTCCAACGATATGCCGTCATTGCTGAGCACCGACCTTCGGACGTCCAAGACACCGGCATCATTCTCAACGCAAGAAACAACCGCGGCACCCTTCATCGCAGTTCCGACACATGCCACAGCCGACATATTCTCACGCTCGACATCAATCACCGATATCAAGTCCGTGTCGTCAAGTGGGAATACGATCGCCCTCCTCATCATTTTCTCAAAACTCGGCGATCGTTCAAAATCGCTGGCGATAAGCACCCAAGTTCTTCCATCCTCATGCCAGGCTCCTGCAACATCGTTGAAAGGAACGGACGCGCTCCCCTGATGCCGCCAAGCAACACGACCGTCTTCTCGGTCTAGCAGCACTAGCTCACCGACACGCGCACCGGTCGCGTCGCGGTGTCCAGGCGCTACTACCAAGACCCCCTCGCGCAACTCCGCATTCTTCAAGCGGACGTCCTCCACGAAGAGTGCGGTTGTACCAAATCCCTCGTCACCAAAAGGACCAGACGGCGGCGTAGTCGGACCGCGCCAACGGGCTTCAAATGTGTCTAATCGTGCCATTGCCACGAGACCTGCACCAACCATCCCTGCTCGTGGGTAGTGGTGGGCCGCCACCATCACCTCGGGATGAGGCATCGACGACGCATACACTCTAGAGGCCTTCACGTCTTCCAAGCCCCCCCCGCCATGAGCTGGCCCGAGGGGAACCTCCAATGGTACAGAACGGAGTATCTCCAACTCAGGCCAACGAAGCTCCGAGATCACCCCCGAGCCGGAATCGCCATGAGCGCTCGTCGTGACAATCATCCGTGTGTTGCCATCGGGCACAGCCACACGAGTCATCGACCCCGGTATTCGACCCACGACATCCGGAGGCAGCTTGACCGTCTCAGTGCGCGACCAACGGAGATCCTCGGTGAGAGGCACAACACGGACGTCATCTTGCAAACGTGAGCGGCTACTAGGATCTGCGACAATCGCCAGACAAGGAGGCTCATCGCGCCAATGACCACCGAATGTGACGCCATGGAGAAACTCAACGTTCGTGCGGCCGCGGCTTGGCTTCGCAGCCGAGCTTAGCCGTGCCCTGAGTTGCAATCGATCCGACCCCGTTGGGTGACTGAGTTCCATCCAGCGCTGCAGTGATCCATCCGTGTTCGTGGGCCACGTGCTCCACATGTCATCGCCAAGAGAAGCTTCAAGATCAAGCTTCGCGTCGGCCTTTACCCCAGCACGCACGAACACTACCGCACTCTTCATGAGTTCAGGAAAGTCCACGGTGACCAACACCTCGCTCGGCGTGTTCGCGACGGCCGCGGTATAAGAACACGGCAGGGCCATCAACCCGGCCCCGCCAACCGTAGAGGCCTCAGCAGGACCGTACCAACGTGTAGCACTCGTCTCGACCGTAAGGCCGCTGGGTAAAGGCGACAGGATGGTGCTCCACGTAAGTCTAAAATCCCCGTCAATCCCGGACATGACGGATGGCAACAACTGCACATCAAGCGGCACAGATCCAGACTGGATCACCTGAGATTCCGTTCGCCCTTTGCCATCTCGCGCAGCAAGCAAGTGCTGCCCTGCCGACAAAAGTGATCCTGCCTCGTAGGGTCCATAACCGTTGATCTTGACGCCGTCGATGTGGCGCTCGTCTCGGTCAGCCCCTGGCGCGACGGGCAGCAGCGAATGCCCCGACATAAAGTGAAGGATCGATTGTTGCGGCCCAGCAACATGGTCAGGCCGCGAGCGCTCGATGTATTGGGTGAGGAGCGGCACAAAAAGCACTCCGGACCCGTCACGCGATTCGATGTGGACCTTCGACTTCACAGAAGCCACTTCCTCACCAATCAGCCGCACGTCATAAACACCCGGGCGTAAGGCGACCTCATCATCTAAAAACCGCGTTCCAACGCCGTCAATTTCGACAACCGCGTCGGAATCAAGACAGTTCGCAACGAAGCACACATCGACGGTTTGCGTCCAAGTGCCAATGACCAACCAGCACACTGCCGCGATCAATAGCGCCGCGGCACTCATAACAACTAACGGCACCGGCCACAGCTGGAAGCGACGCTTGATCCGCTTACCAGCCGCAACGGCTCTTAGATCCTTCGCAAACTCGGCCGCACTGTCGTAACGCTGCCGGGGATCACGGCGCAGCGATCGCTCAAGGACAACTTTCGCCCCTGGACCAAGCAGATGCTGACTGTCGGCCCGAAAACGGATCCGTCGGCGGCGAGGACTAGCGATCGCCTCTAAGTCAGCATAAGGCAGATGACCAAGCAGGGCTCTATAGAGCACGACTCCCAGGCCATACGTGTCCGTGTAATGGCCAACCGGAAGCCAGCCCGACCGCGCCTGCTCGGGCGCCATGTAGCCGAGTGTGCCGACCCCGGCAAACGACATCGTAAGATCGCTCCCCCGCGTTAGGTCACGAGCGAAGCCAAAGTCGATGAGTGTTGGTGACAAGTCACCACCTATCAGGATGTTGTCTGGCTTAACGTCACGGTGCACGACTCCACGTTCGTGACAAGCAGCGAGCCCATCCGCCACGTGAGCAAGCAACTCCATGATTCGGTTGCGGAATACCTCGCTACCCCGAAAGTCTCTGTCATGACCCTGCCACCCGTCGAACAATGCCGCAGCAGCAGGATGGTCTCTGGTCCCGCGATCAACGTCAGACAATAGACCCTCAAGGCTTTTGCCGTCGACAAGCTCCATGACAAGCACGCCGACGCGGGACTCGCTGATCTGATGTGCGCGGTACCCCACGATCAAATCATGAGAGAAGTCCTCGAGCAGTTCGCACTCTCTTACAAATCGCTGGCCGCTAACACCGCTTGCAAGCACAACGAGCTTAACAGCGACACGAGACCCGTCTTTTCCTACACCCTCATAGGTGACGCCACTGCCGCCAACTCCCAAGACCTCGTTGAGCTCATAGCCCATGACCTCGCGGCCGCGCCAATTGAGCAAGTCTCGCCGGATCTCCTCTCTACCAGAGAGCACCTCCGCGAGCGCCGCCATGGGATTCTCGCCGTCGCGCAGTCGCTCCTGCCACTGATTTAGAAGGTCTTCACCCTCGCCATCAGAAGAGCTCTGAGGAGTGCCTTCACTGACCAAACTGGCCTCTCAATGTATGCAGGGCCCGCGACAGGCGCTTGCGAACCAAATCAACTCGAATACCGAGAGCTTCGGCAATCTCCTCATTGGACTTACCGCGCAACTGCATCAACATCGGTTCGCGGTAGCTCTCTTCTAAGGCTTCCACCAGCGTCATGAGCTGTTGCAGGTTCTCTCTATCGGCAACAGACACACTAGGCGTACGATCTTCAGCAGCATAATCAGCTGCATCATCATGGCTCCGCAACTCTGCATGACGCACGGTTTGCCACCGTGCTTGCCGCGCAGCTTGTTGGCCGACAACCGATTTTACGAACGCAAAGAACTCCGGAAGGGTCTTGCCTCGGAATCGATCCACGTTGTCGATGAGTTGCGCAATGCCGTCGTGCGCGAGGTCTTCTGAGTCCAGACCGATACGCAAGGCACTATTGTGGGGAAGATGCTTCCGTGCCATGGCTCGCAACTTCACCCTGAAGTCCATCGGTAAGGTTCCGCTGCCTCCTTGCTTGCACTTTTGCAGCTCTCGCAGAAGTTCAGCCAGCCGTTCGCTGTCATCTTCACCCATGATCACAACTATCGTGCGGTATCAGTTCCGCCATCACTTTATAGATGCTTGCCAAGGTTTGATGGGTATCCATGAAGACAGCCCGCGTGACAGGATTTGGTGAATGAATACCATCGGTTTAAGCACCCCTCCCAAGTGCCGCCAGCCCATCCCACCACTTCCTCCGCAAGAACGTATAAATTCCCGCACTGGCTGGCCGCAACCACGCGCTCTTCCTGCTTTTAGCTCTCTCTAAACGGCTTAAAGCGTACAAGCTTTAACCAACAGCATCGGAAGAACCCGACGCGAAGGCCGCTCAAGGCCGACCAAACAACTGCGCCCGCGTCAGCTGATAACGGCGAGCGCTCTTGGGCGCCGCCACAACCTTGCCACCACGCTGCTCGGCGATCCGCGCCTCGAAACACCATGGTTCATGCCGAAAGACCAGGGAGTGCAACGTCCCAAAGTAGCTCCCGCCACCCCTACCGACCTCGGTCAGCATGCGCCACGCTTCATCGACGTCGACGCGATGATCCCCGACGTCCACGCAACCGCTAATACCCCGCTGCAAAGTCTGCTCGCGACCAAGGCTATCGCCAGCAGCTCGGGCACCATCTCTGCGAGCCCGAAAATGATTGGTTACGACAAACGGTCCGGGTTGCTGATCGCCCGCCACACATCGCCGCGCGTCGGTCTCGAATAACACCGCCGGAACCCCAGAAGCCGGCACTTCTGGCAAGACCACGTGCGTGAGGAATCCAACCGGCGGGCTGGTGTATTCGATGTGCCGTTGCGCAGCAGCGAGCCGTTCGTCACCGACTCCGTACGACTCAAGAACCTTGCGCGCGGCGACAGCAGCCGGCCACGACGACGGCTCGGGCATCGACATCCTAGCCGAGCCAACGTGCAAGTACGCCGCCACCCCATCTGCGCTGACACCGGAAACGGTCCCGATGTAGCCTGGCCAGCCGAACGAAGCGACCTTTCTCCCGTCCTCGTGCTCCTGAACAATCAACATCGTCTGATCGATGATGTGGTCCCCGGTGACGTGCCAATCAAAGTTACGCGCGGTCAGCACGCCGCCGCCCTCGGCCTGCTCTCCCCAGACTGTAAAGCTGCTGCACCCCATCAACCCAAATACATCCATGGCGTTAGCCACCAACAGGTCGGTCTTGTCAAAGTCACGGCCAAACACTGGCATGCTCAAATCGGGAGCCGCAGCGACAACGCCGCGCCACAGTGCATCCAATTCGCGGACGTAGTCCTCGGGATATTCGATCAAACGCGGCAACGCAGCACGCGCCTGCTGGAGCATGGCCGGCCGCTGCGCAAACTGCGACGTGAACTCCTTGGCTAGGTTGCTGGCAATATCCTCGGCAAGCAAAAAGCCGTGTGCGTAGCCGCGCTGTTCGGGCGTGCCCCACAGCCGCAGCAGACGAAGGCCGTCGGGGTGCTCAACACGGCCGTGCAGCTCAGCCAAAGGCGCAAGGACTTCGCGGCGGACTTCATCATGGGCGCCTGCGCTTCGAGTCACCGGCGCGCAAGCGCCGACGATTGACAGCAACAAAAGCGAGGCCGCCACAATACGCCGTGAGATCATCACCGCATGCTAACGCCTAGTAGCCCCACAGAGCCGCCTACTTCGCGTTGCGATGGATGAATGAAAGCTCTCGGCACTGCGAACGCCGACATACGCAACTCAGTAGAGAGCCTCATCGAGACAAGCCTCTACCCCTTTTTCCCGAAGTCTCCGGCGCTTTGGTATCCATCAAGCCCCAACCCGTGACGCGATTTCTTAGATTGATCGCACACCGACTGGCTGGCAGTAGGACTTGACGACAATCCACTCCAGTGCGGCGATTAATTGCGACAGAAGGTATGTGAGCCCGCAAGCATCAGCGAAGTTGCGTAAGCAGCGGCACGGCGTCAATCGCACGGTCTGATCCTCGCGCACGCTTGGGCTTTCGCGCAGTCATTACTGCTACTCAATACGTAGGCGTCTTCCTTGCACTACTGATTGCCGACGCGCCAGTCGATCCCGTTTGAAACGATGATCTCCAGAAAGTTCGCGCCCGGCGCGTAACAGAATGCCTGCAGATACACATGCGATCCGATCAAGCCCGTGGTCGTCGGTATCGAATACGAGAAACTCAACGTCCCTGTAGCGCTCGACGTGACAGGAAGACCGAAGACATCGTTGGACTGCAGCAGCTCACAGCTAGGCATACCCAGATATGCGAGAGGGAGAGGTAAGACCGGCGACCCACCAAACATCGTGTTGCTAAAGCCAATCGCAATTCCTCCCAACGTAGTCGGCGCGTTGCTGATCAGAACACCTGCTGATGCACCTGCGACCGGCGTGCCGACGGGCAGCATCACCAGAGGCGACGCGCCGCAACCGGCACCAAAGGTCGACGCCAACGCCGTAACCAATGACCCCTGGTCTAGGAAAAAGGCCCCCATATCCGCGCGCGTACCATCCGGATCGAGCGCGCTAGCAGGATCGCCCGCGTCGACACACGGCGATCCGGCCTGCAATGCGAGGTCACCCGCAGCCGCACCGACGAAGAGCGGACTGCTCGCGATATTGCCCGTCCCAGCAAATCCGCCTTCGACGCAACTATAGGTGCACGTAGCCGAAGTACCGGCGCCGTAGATGCCGCCAAAGGCCTTGATCTGGTAACCGTCATTACCCCAGACGATGCAATCAACAAGGGTCACATCCCCGCCATTGGCCATGCTCACCCCGCCCTGATACCCAAAGGCCCACGAGGAAGCGGTATTGCCGTACACCGTGCACCGCTCAAGGCTCATCGTCGCATTGCTATCAACGAGAGTCGCGCCGCCCGACGCCCACGCGTGATTATGTGCGATTAGACAACGACGTACGTCTACGTGGCTGCCGCTACTTCCAACGTATACGCCACCGGCAAAGGTGCCCGTATTGATCCCGTTATCGACTATGTGGCAATTCTCGATGCATAGCGACGAGTCATCTCCGACATAAACACCACCACCGTAGTGATCGAAGCCATAGCTGCTCGGGAACGGCTTCCCTGCGCCACCTGTAAGGGTAAAGCCCGAGACACACGCACTGAGAGGCTCACCGCTGTTGGCGGTAACACAGGAGTCGTTTTCGGTCGCACTGTCGATCACCGTCATGCTTGGCCCGGAGACCGCGAGGACATAGACGTCCTTGCCCTGGAGGTTGATCGCCTCTGCATAAGTGCCAGCCGACACCAAAATCGTCGACGGCGACGAGGCGGCATTGATGGCAGCCTGGATCGTCTGGTACTGCGCAGGAACCATCAGCGCAGGACCACCTTGATCCGAAGCGACGGCAACGCCACCAACGCAAACCATGAATACGGCTCCAACAGAGCTAGGGTTAATCTTCATAATGGGCCTTTGGGAGCGCCGACCTGCACAATCGTCCCTATGCAAAGATTGTCCGAGCAGCCATCGCGTGACACGATTTTGCGGCAACCGCGCGCCTAACACCTCTCGACACTCGGCATCTCCTTCCAGATTAAGCACCTGTGAATCATCGATTTTTCATCAGTGAGCCTCAGAGGGCACCCGCGCTGGACCGATCGCTTCGAGAGCAAGGTCCGCCGCAACGTGAGCGAGTCATGAAAGTTGCCTACACGGTCACGGCGGCAAGCGCATAGACGCCCAGACACTCGCCATCACCGGAAATCTCACAAACGGGACGCCCAACAAGGCGCCCGTCAACCAACAGCAGCACGTTAGGTTGGCAAGGTGGCAGCAGCGGCATTGTGCATCTGCTCGTCAACACGCCTCGTTTTTTTCTCGGCACCAAACCGCGAAAATGAACGCTGCTCGTCTTAGTCCCGGGCAGTAAGCAATTGCTCGCCGAGCTAAAGAACTGCCGTAGCGCGGCGCGCAGGCAATGGATCGTGCACTGTCCGCAAGCGAACAGAACACTTCTCGCCCAGGCAGTTTTCGGCGCCAAGCAAACACCTTCGATGCGTGCGTATGGCGAAACGAACCCTAAGATCCCGGCACACCATTTCTCCAAAGGAAGCGCGAATGACCGGCAACACTTTTCCCAAGCTCCACAACGCCGCCTGGCCAGGCCTCGTCGGCAAAGAGGAAGGCACTGACAACCCGCCCATTCCGTTCGAACAAATGCTGGACTGGACGGCTAATGCCGAAGTTGGCGGCAAGAAGTTCGACGGCATCGATTTGTTCTTGTCCGCGCCACACACGGATATCGATTCGACCAAAGAAGACCTGCAAAAGCTGGCCGATCAGGTCAGTGAAAAGAACCTCGTCATCGGTTCGCTGGTCGCTCCGGTCTGGCCGCCCACCGGGGGTGGTTCCGCGATGGGCAGTGATACCGAACGCGCCGCGTTCTTAACGCAGGTCACCAAGGCGTGCCGCATCGCACGAGACTTGCGCGAGATCGGCATCCGCCCGTATGGCATCGTGCGCATCGATTCAGCAGCAGGTGTCGAAGACTGGTCTAAGGATCCGGACGGAAGCCAAAAGATCATTGCGGACACATTCCGCAAAGCGGCCGACATCGCATCGGACCACGGTGAAAAGCTCGCGGCCGAAGGTGAAATATGCTGGGGTGGCATGCACAGCTGGAAGCGCATGCACGAGTTGCTGGAACTAACGGATCGCAAAGGCACAGTCGGCTTCCAAGCCGACATGGCGCACACGCTGCTTTACACACTCGGCTACAACGCGCCAGAGGATCGCATCCTGCCCAAGGACTACGAGTGGGGTGATCGTGAGACACTCGACGCGGCGTATCGCGAGATGACCGCTGCGCTACGACCACACGTCTTGGACTTCCACGTCGCGCAAAACGACGCGACTGTGTTTGGCTCGGGCAGCCACGACAAGACCGGCCGCCACTGCTTACCGAAGGATCCGAAGGGCAAACTAGACATCGCGCACTACGCAGGCTTCTGGCTTCGCGATGCCGACGGTAATCCGACGAAGGCCGTGCAGCACCTCTGTTGGGATGGCTGCATGTTCCCGAACAAGGTGATGGAAGATCCACAAACCTGGAACGACATCCTCGAAGCGATGCTGTCCGTCCGCGATGCACACGGCTGGTCCTAGGAACACTGCAATGACCAAGAAACAACTTCGTATCGGCTTGATCGGCACCGGCTTCATGGGTCGGGCTCACAGCAACGCCTACCGCAGGGCTCCAAACTTCTTCGACCTCGGCATGGACCCCGTGCTGCAAGCCGTCTGCGCTCGCAGCGACGGCGCCGCCGCCGCGTTTGCCAAAAAATGGGGCTTCGCTTCGTCGGAAACCGACTGGCGCGCATTGATCGCTCGCGACGACATCGACGCAATCGACATCTGCACGCCAAACGACACGCACAAAGAGATCGCGCTCGCTGCTGCCGCCGCTGGCAAGATCATCATGTGTGAAAAGCCACTCGCTCGCACCGCCGCCGAAGGCCAGGAAATGGTCGACGCAATCGAAAAGGCCGGCGTAGCCAACACTGTTTGGTACAACTATCGCCGCGTGCCCGCAGTGACGCTCGCCAAGCAACTGATAGACGAAGGCAAGCTCGGCCGTGTCTATCACTACCGCGCACAGTTCTTACAGGATTGGACGATTGCGACTGACTTACCGCAAGGTGGTGCCGGCTTATGGCGTCTCGATCAAGAAGCAGCCGGTAGTGGCGTGACCGGCGACCTGCTCGCACACTGCATCGACACAGCAATGTGGCTTAACGGCACAATCGGCAACGTCTCGGCGATGACGGAGACGTTTGTCAAAGAGCGCATGCACAACCTGACGGGCAAAGTAGAACCCGTTGGTATCGACGACGCCTGCGCATTCTTAGCGCGCTTTGACAACGGCTCGCTCGGAACATTTGAATCGACACGCTACGCGCGTGGTCACAAAGCTCTCTACACCTTCGAGATCAATGGCGAACACGCATCAATCTCGTGGGACCTCCACGACCTCCATCGCCTGAGCTACTTCGATCACCGCGACGATTCCCGCACACGCGGTTGGCGCTCCATCCACGTCAGCGACAGCGACATGCCGTACATGGACAAATGGTGGGTACCCGGATTGCAAATCGGCTACGAACACTCGTTCGTGCACCAATTCGCCGACTTCGTTAACGGCGTTGCAAGCGGCGAGCCAATCGGACCGACGTTCAAAGACGCGCAAGTCACGCAGGAAGTCTGCGAAGCCGTACTCGCATCCGCTGCGGATGGCCAATGGCACAACGTCGAATCATAGCGCATCTGCATTATGACGGACCGGCGGATCTGCGCCGGTCCGCTGGTGAAAATCAATCGTTCTGACAGCCGATCTAAAGCATGAGCAGGCCCGCAATGCCCTACACCAGGACACTAAGCGTAACCACACTTGTTGCAGGTGTGATGATGTCCATCACTGCATGTTCAAGCTCGAATGATCCCAGCGGGCGGTACACTCTAGACACCGAACTAAGCGTGGACTTCACAGAGGTTCGATGCCGCATGAAGGGCGTTATCGAGGACAAGGAAGAGGCGCAAGCAGCGGCCAAGCAGCTCTTACAGGGGGTGTCAGGCAGCATAGAATTTACGGCCGACGACACCGTCAACGCTTCAATCCAATTAGACGATGGCCGCGTCCGGACGCTGCGCGGGAGCTGGAGGCATGATCATCCTCAGCACCTGCTACTAACCGATGGTGATGACGAGAGCGTGGCGTGGCGACCCTTATGGGTTGACGGCAGCAACGCTCTGAATCTTGTCGTTCCTACCAAGTCCTCACGCGCAGTGCTCGTGTTCACGCAACCGCACCAGCAATAAACCGAGCACCACATTCCGTGGATAGACCACTGGGCGAAGGCCAGCTGGTCCAACAAGCATTCGTAACGCCCGGCGTATCTATCTGAGCTAGCACCCGCAACGAATGACGTTGCGGCGCACAGATGTCGCTGCACTGGTTCAAGCCAGACCCCATCGATCAGACGCTAAGTCAACGGACCTGCACGGACTACCCGTTGTTAAGCTGTGCTTAACGAAATGGTAAGTAGTAGTGCCGACAGTAAAACGACACCGCCGACTACTCTGCCCCTGTGCAAAGATGGAACAGAACTCTGGCTCAACATCCGCCGCACGTTCTTATTCGATTGGTCCTGACTCTGCTCGGGGACGCCACGACAGTCTACCGGATCACGCCATGAACAAAATCAAGCTCTCAGCCTTCTTACTTGCCTGCATCACCCTATGCGCTTGTCTGCCTGTCATCGGCGGCTGCAACGGCTGGACACTGGACTACGGCACTCCCGCCGCGCAGTTTGACAGTCGTGACGCAGTGGCCTTTGCGCCTGACTACTTAGGGAAGAAAGTCTCCGTGCGAGGCACGGTCGAAGTCGTGGACACGTCGGACCCGTCAAACTGCATCGTCAAACTGCGCAACGGCGTCACCGCTCATTTCCCTGGATGGCAGGCCCAAGCAAACACCTGCGAAGTAGGCAAGATCGCTTTCATCGACGGCATCGTCGCGAGCGCGACTCCTGACGGTGTCATCCTCAAGCCCTGCCTATTCAGAGATCCGGATGCGCCGTTTGATCCCCTGAGCAAATAATCGAGCGACTCTGGCGAACCTCGATGTCGCCCCAGCAATGACAAACAACTGAGACGGGCTCTACATCAAGCCATTGACCTCGTTTGCGTCCCGACCGCAATGTCATGACAAGCGCAACTTCTTCCGGACTGTGTCGATGCCAATGTGGATTCGCGCAACCACAGCGAGCAACAGGCCCTTGGAGGGGCTAACCCCCTCGATCAAGATCATCGGGCGCTTATTCGGCCTCTCTCCTGCGTGCGGCCCCGCGCCAAGGAACTCCATCCAGGCACTGCGTCACGAGTCGAGGCGGCGAGGACACGGCTCTCGCGCTATTCCGCAGTCAAATCCGCGGTCCATTACTGCCCTGTGCGCCCGTTGAAGGTGCACGACTTTGCCCCATCCACACTTCCCTGCGTGCTCCTGGCGCATCGCCTGTCTATTATCTCGCGCCAATTACGACCGAGCGGGCGAATCGTGACAGCACGCCTCGCTGCTCATGCAACCTCCATCAAATTCCTCGAATGAACTCCAAGCTATCTCTATTCCTCGCAGGCGCCCTCGTCACCCTGACTAGCTGCGGCTCCAACGATCCCGGAGCAACCGGCGGCACCGATGCTGCATTGCAGTTCCTGGTCTGGCCAGAAACCGGCTCGACCGTGTTCTCGAAGTCGGCCGTCTACGTCGGTGACCCGGCGAACGAGATCTCGGTCGAAGGCACCATCGCGATCGTCGTTGGCGGCACGGCTCCCAAGGCCGGCGACGCGATGCCCGATGGCGCGCTGAAGTTCGAAGCTGGCAAAACGTTCGGCTATGTCGAGATGCCCACCGGCAAACAGTCGCTGCACGTGCACCTGTTCGACAAAGATGGCAAGGCCACCGACCAGGGTCAGACCGTTGCATACACCATCGAAGCCACGCCGGACGCACTCGGCGTTAACTGGAACGAACCAAAGGATGGCGCGACGGTCAAGTCACCGTTCAAGGTCAGCTTTGGTCTGAACGGCGCGGAGCTTTCCCCCGCCGGCCAGAACGCGCTCGACAAGACGCTCGGCCACCACCACATCACGATCAACAAGGGTGTCGTCACGCCAGGCATCATCATGCCAATGGGCGAGAAGGACCTATTGCACTACGGCAAGGCTCAGACCGAGGCCGAAGTCACGCTTGAGCCGGGCAGTTACGAACTGACCATGCAGTTCGCCGACGCCGCGCACCGCAGTTACGGCAAAGCACTCGCCAAGACGCTCAAGATCACCGTCGAGTAGCTTCCGCACCGACGGCGACACAGCCATCGGCACGCGTCGTCAAGTAACGGCTACTTGACGACGATCTCACCGCGCATGATCGCACCATGCCCAGTGAAGGTGCACACATAGGAGTATGTGCCCGGCTTGTCTAACTTGACGACGAGCGTCTCCTCTTCGTCAGGGCCAAGAATCTTCGTGTGCGCGAGCACATCGCCGCGCAACGACTCCGGTAAAAACTCGTTCTCGGCCTTCGCGCCTTCGGACAAGCATTTGCCAGCGAACTCGAGGGGATTCCGACCAGCTTTCAGCAACACGAAGTTGTGACCCATCGACTGCTTCGGCATCTTGCCGACATTCTTGAAATGGACCGTCACGTTGGCCGGCGCAGTCGTCTCGAACATCTTCTGGCTGTATTGCATGGCATCGTTACCGGTCAGCGTAAATATCACGTCAACCGGCTTACCGCCGCCACAACTCGTCAGCCAACAACACATCCACGTCGCCACGATCGCGCGACCCAACACTCGCTTGGTAGTCATCGTCGATGCGGTAATACCCTATGTCGACATACGGTTGGCACCTCTTTCTGTGGACATGCTGCCGTGCAGCTAGATAGCAAGGCCCGTCGAACCGCCAGCTGACAGGCATCGAAGCCCACAATACTACTTTGATCAGTTCCCGCGCTCGCATGGGCAGATTCGCGGCTGCTGGGGCCAGCCGACTTGACGGCTTCGCTGGTCGTGGCATCCTATTATACAGCCCCGCCTCATCACGACCGCGCTGCGGTCCCTGATCTCGAATCCCATGCGTTATCCTATTGCTGCTGCTACGGCAGTTTTGGGCCTGTGTATCTCCACAGCCGCCCAGGATCTTCTCCCCGTCGAGGGAGCTATCACATTCGCCGAAGCCAACCGCCGGGCTGCGTTGCCGAGCTGGTTGTCACTTAAGTACGGTGACTTCAACACCGCTGGGGTAACACCGGCGATCCCGGCCGACCTCCGGAGCGAGCCTGCGTCGGGCGACAATTACTACATCGTGCAGCTCACAGGTCCGGTCGTCGAGGCACAGAAAGAAGCCTTGCGCGCGCGCGGGCTCGACGTGCTCGACTACGTTCCGAATAACGCCTTCATGGTGCGCGGAACGGCAGCGCAGATAACGGCCTGCAAGGCCGCTGGTGCGATCGTCTGGTCATCGCCGTTACACCCAGCATGGCGCATCGACCCGATGCTGCTAAAGAACCCCTTGAAAGGTCGGGTCACGGTGCTGGGCTTTGACGGCGTTCCGGCAGCACAACTGGTCGCGCAGCTAAAGGCTGCAGGCGCCACAATCGCCGAGCAGAACCCGGTCGACACCCGATGGCTAATCGTCGCCACAGTCGCGCAGAACAACCTTAAGGCATTAGCGCGTTGCCAAGACGTGCAGTGGGTCGAAGCCGAGAGTGTCGTCACGCCACGTAACAACCAAATGGTCTGGACTGTGCAATCTGGCACCTCCGGGCAAACACCCGTCTGGAACCAAGGCCTGCATGGCGAAGGCCAGATCATCGGCCACATGGATGGCGGCCTGAACACCTCATCGTGTTACTTCAGCGACCCATTGAATCCGATTGGTCCGAACCACCGCAAGATCGTCTACCGCTCGGGCAGCACCAACGGCAACACCCACGGCATGCACACAGCCGGCACCGCCTGCGGTGACGCGCAGCCAATTAACGGCAGCACCAACAACCGCGGCATCGCCTACATGGCGAAGTTGGCGCACAGCGCGGACTACTCCGCCAGCGTCTTCTACACACGCGCCGCGACGCACGCCAGCAACGGTGCGCGCCTGCACACCAACTCGTGGGGCAACGACAGCACCACTTCATACAACTCCCACTGCAACGCAATCGACCTGTTCCAATGGAACTTCGAGGACAACCTGATCTTCTTCGCGGAGACAAACCAGTCGACGTTGCGCAACCCAGAGAACGCTAAAAACCTCGTCGCGGTCGGCAACGGTCAAAACGGCAACTCAGCCAACTCAAAGTGCGGCGGCGGCGTCGGCCCGACCTCAGATGGTCGGCAGAAACCGGACCTGTTCACGCCTGGCTGTAACCTGATCTCCGCAAGCACGTCTAGCTGCGGCACTACGTCGTTGACGGGCACAAGCATGGCTTGCCCCGGCGCTACTGGCGCGGCCGCTCTAGTGCGCCAGTACTTCCTAGAGGGTTACTACCCAACGGGTGTAGCAACGCCAGGAAACACGCTCTCACCAACGAGTGCGCTGACCAAGGCAATGTTGCTCAACACCTGCCGCGACATGACTGGCGTCAGCGGCTATCCCAACAACTCCGAAGGCTGGGGCCGCGTCGTGCTTGACGACTCCCTCTACTTCAACGGAGATAACGACAAGCTGTGGGTCTTCGATCAGCGCCGTAATGGCGGCGTCTCGACCAGCGACGTGCGCTCCTTCCAAGTGCAGGTGCTCAGCACTTCGCGCCCACTAGAAGTCACACTGTGCTTCACGGACTACGCCGGCACGGTCAACTCTTCGAACCCAGTCGTTAACAACCTCGACTTGGTTGTGACGGCGCCCAACGGCTCGGTCTACCGCGGCAACATCTTCTCAGGCGGCTGGTCCTCGACCGGTGGCGCTGCAGACCTCAAGAACAACGTAGAACGCGTGGCGGTCGCAAACCCACAAGCCGGCGCATGGACCTTCGAGGTCACCGCGGCGTCCGTCCCGACCGGCCCGTCAGGCTTCGCGATCTGCGCAACCGGCGACATCGACGCGGGTGCTGGTTATGCATCCTTCTTGACCCAGGGCCAAGGTTGCCCCGGTTCGGTCAGCGTTCCGGTCACCTGCCCGGAAATGAACCCCAACGGTGGAACACTCGAAGGAGACGTGCGCGACAACGAGTACTGCTATCGAGCAAGCGTTAGCGCACCGATCGACATCGTCTCATTCGACATCTACACGCGAACGACGACCGGCGGTTCTTTGACTCGTCCGGCCCACATCTACCCTGACGTGGGCGGCGTGCCGGGCGCAAACCCGATCGCCAGCACAACGATCGTCGTTGGTCCGACGGCGCAGTTCTACACGGCGACGTTCGCATCACCGGTGTCGGTCAGCGGCACCTTCTACCTTGGCCTCGACAGTTCCTCGAACAACGTCATCGTCAACTCAGTGACCAGCGGAACTACTGGCGTCGGGTTCTACCGCGACCTGCCCAACGGACCGCAGGCCTGGACTCAATCCGGGTTAGTGGACCGCCCTAGCTATCGAGTCAACTGCTCGGGCGCAGGATCACTGCTGACACCTGCGATCAGCAGCGCAGGACTGCCGCAACTCGGCACGACCTACTCGCCAAGAGTCCGCGACGCGTTACCAATCACGCCTGCGGTGTTGCTGTCCGGCATGTCAGACGCGATCTACCAGGGCCAACCCCTGCCGCTGACGATCCCGGGCGCACCTGGCTGCAACCTGCTCATCTCCGCAGACGTACTGGCGACGGTCGTAACATCGTCAACGGGAACAGCACAGTCACCCTTGGCCGTGCCAAACCAGCAAGCGCTGCTCGGCGTCGAGGTGTTCCACCAGTGGGTCGTATGGGATCCAACCGTGAACAACCTGTCGCTCGTCTTCTCCAACGGCGGCAAAGCGACGGTCGGCAACTGACCGTTGCTCTCGTGTTGGCCTGTCGCTGCGGCATCGTGTGCCGCACGCGGCGGCCGCTCCAGTGTGCACTGCACAGTTGCCAGATGACTCAGCGTTCTAAGAACGTCGACCGTTGAGCAACACGCCGATCACCGTGCGCCTAACAAAGAACTGATAGGTCACGAGACAGACCGTCGTCACTGCCGCGCATCCAATCGCGAACTTGAGCAGGCCCGGCATCTGCCAGCGCTGCAACATCGCTGCGAACATCGTGCACATGGGGCGGTGGACCAAGTAAAGCCAATACGAGGCGCCGACCAAGAACGTCAACTTTGGACTCGGTCGGGTGATCCATCGATGACACATACCAA
>Ga0315331_10000456_pt1 | contig 28321 bp, 23 predicted proteins | sample M160m34915metaG_FD_203456 | JGI IMG/M metagenome (GOLD analysis project Ga0315331, IMG submission 203456) | Ammonia-oxidizing marine archaeal communities from Monterey Bay, California, United States - M1 60m 34915 | ecosystem: Environmental > Aquatic > Marine > Intertidal zone | place: USA...
CGGCGTGTATTTTGTTTTTTGGGAAAGTTCATGTCCCAAGTATAGCCGCCAGGTGGGAAATTCAGCACCATCCCGCAAGAACGGTTTTTCCATCACAATATTGGTGCGAATCAAACGAACGCAAGTAGCAGCACGAGCGTATCACTGACGGATTCCCAGTTCTCACACCCCCCGCGATTCCCATGATTTGGCTTGCCCGCTCTTGTTTTTCTGCCGTGCTGCTGGTTTGGGCGGTACTAGCCAGTAGCGTGCCGCTATCGGCCGTCGCCCAAGAGCCGGGAACCCAAGAGCCGGGAACCCAGCAGAGCAACTCAGCTTCCAGCACTCCAAAATCTGCATCCACGGGAGCAATTGAGCAGCTATCCCCTGCGACCAACGTTTCACCTACGGTCCCCGCTTCCCAAACGGATGCACCGATTCCTCCTGTCGCGACTGGCGCCCCGGCCGCGGCGGGGCTTGTTCCTACTGCTGGCGTGCAGGGCACTGGAAGTGAGGCTGAAGCATCTGACGACCTGACCCCCGAGCAGTATCGCGAGGAGTTGTTGAAGGATCCCGAATACGTTGCCGAGCTAGACAAGCGAGCTGCAGCCTACAAGAAATCCCGAGCCAATCTTGTGAAGGCAGTTGGCGATCAACGCGAGACATTTGTTCGTTACCTGAACCATGACGTTCGGACTCCTGCTGCAAGGCAGCTGTTCTTCGAGCAACGCGAAGTGGTGCAAAATCGGCTCGACGACCATTACAACACCGCTTTGGCACTCACGATGATGGGTGAGTACAACGAAGATGCAATCACATTTCTGGTAACGATGATCCAACATCGCTTCGAGAACAGCATCTATGACATTGCGACGCTGCAAGGTGCAACTTTTCTTATGGATAATAACTCACAGCTTGAGTACATCTGGAAAGCAGCAGCGAGATCTGCCGTCACAACAGGACAATTCGACACCGCGCGAAAGATCTATGAAATCCTGAAGAAACCCGAGGTTTTGGGGGACAAGGAATTCAATGAAACAGATGGTGCCCTCAGCTTCTTTCTGGATGAGCACGAGAAGCAGTTCAACGAGGAAATGGAGATTCGCAAGCAGGAGCAGGAAGAGACGGGAAACATGCTGCCACGAGTCAACCTGAAAACGACCCAAGGCGATGTAGAAGTCGAGCTTTATATCAACCAAGCACCATCTGCCGTTTCCCATTTCATCAAGCTTGTCGAGAGTGGATTCTACGATGGCCTCGACTTCCAGCTCGTGATTCAGGACATGCTCGCGTTGACCGGAGACCCCAACGGTGATGGATTGGGGAATTCGGGTCAATTTCTGAAAGATGAGCACCAACGTGAGGGTGCCCGTCACGGGTTGCGCGGTTCCTTGCTGATGGCCAAAATCCCCAAGGATGAATCGGGTAACTTTTTTCCTGATTCCGGAAGCAGTCAATTTACGATCCTGTTGCTACCTTTAGTTTCTGCATCTGAAAAGCAGACGGTGTTTGGGCGTGTCACCAAAGGCATGAATGCGATTTCTCGCCTTCGTCGTATCGACCCGAACAAGAAGAAAGAAAAGGGCGAGATCGTCCAACCACCAGATTCGATCATTGAGGCCACCGTATTGTGGAGGCCCAAAACTCTCCCTGAGCCTGTCTACGCCGATCCGACAGAGACTCGTCAAAGATAAAAACTGGCCACAAGAAATCCGCCCGTGGGAGCGAAATTACGTTAGAATTAAGGCCGGCTTCTCACGTTTCCGCTGCAAGGCATTCGAGTGGACGCGAGATCGCCGCTTCGAAATGGGATCATCGAAATCTGGACATTTAACCGCCAAACCTGCACCCGCCGGTTCAACGTCACTGCAGACGGAGGCCAAGTCAGCCCGTTGGTTCTCCCCGAGCCCTGCACTCTGGGAACGTGCAAGCGATACTGAACCTGCCTGTGCTGCTCCAAAAGCCACTCGACCCCTGATGCCTACCACTGATGCCTACCCCAGACTGACAACTGTGAAGCCACCACATTCATCCGCCGGCACTACGCCGACTCGACGCAATTTCATCAAGAACGGCAGCATGATGCTTGCTGGGGGTGCGATTGGGAGCGGCACCCTGAGTGTTGCCCAATCAGCTCATGTGATTGGCAGTGACACCATCAAGATTGGGCTCGTTGGCTGTGGCGGCCGAGGAACGGCCGCAGCGATTCAGGCGCTCAACGCGGGGGACCGCGGAGTCAAATTAGTTGCCATGGCCGACGCCTTCGGCAGTAACCTTCAGAAGTCCTACCGATCCATCAAAAGCATGCACTCGGACCAGGTTGACTGCGTGGGTCGACGTTACGAGGGACTTGATGCCTATCAGTCCGTCATGGATAGCGATGCCAATGTGGTTTTTCTTGCCACACCACCAGGTTTTCGTCCGCAGCATTTTGAGGCAGCGGTGGATGCCGGCAAACACATTTTCATGGAAAAGCCAGTTGCAACAGACGCCCCTGGTGTCCGTCGCGTTCTCGCAGCGAATCAAGTGGCCAAGAAAAAGGGCCTTGCAGTTCAAGTGGGACTGCAACGTCGACACGAGGTCCCGTACCAGCAGTGCATCGAGCAAATTCAGCGGGGCGCGATCGGCGATTTAATCTTTGCCCGCGCCTATTGGAACGGTGGAGGAGTCTGGGTTCGTCCACGGCAAAAAAACCAAACGGAACTGGGATATCAGTTGCGAAATTGGTATTACTTCACTTGGCTTGGTGGAGACCACATCGACGAGCAGCACATTCACAACCTCGATGTCATCAACTGGGTTGCACAGAGTTACCCGATTGAAGCTCAAGGAGTCGGTGGACGTGAAGTCCGGACGGGTCCCGATCATGGGCAAATTTTTGATCATCACATGGTGGAGTACACCTACCGAAATGGGCTCAAGCTGCTAAGCCAATGTCGGCATATTCAGGGATGCTGGAATAGTGTCAGTGAGCACATCCACGGCACCACCGGGGTAGCAGACATCAGCCGCTCGGTCATCCGTGATCGCAACGGAAAAAAACAATGGGAAAGCAGTCACACAGCAACCCGTGGAAAGGGCTGTCAGCTAGAGCAAGATGCCTTATTCGCGGCGTTGCGAGCAGGTCACTTGCCCAACGAGGGTGACTATGGCGCCTACAGCACGATGACGGCAATCATGGGTCGAATGGCAACCTACAGCGGTAAACGGGTGAAGTGGAGCGATGCGATGAACAGCACAACGCAACTCGCAGACACGGACGCACTGAAGTCCCTTGAGGACCTTGCCCCCATTCAGCCCACAACGAATGGCCGCTACGCCGTCGCAGTCCCCGGCAACAAGTCAACAATCGCCTAGCCGGGCATCTCGTCGAGCCGATTGCGATTCGTCAAATAGAGTTGCCATATCATTCGGGTTGCGACACCACGGTAGGGTCTCCACTTTTCAGCACGCGATAACAGAGCCTCCGCCTCCTCGTAGTTGCCTCCATCGAGTTCATGCATTCCTTTCACCAGAGCCAGATCGCCGATAGGCAGCACATCGGGACGTGCAAGGGCCAGCAATAGAAACACATTGGCCGACCAGGCCCCAAAACCGAGACATTCAGTGATTTGAGACATTGCTTTGTCATCAGGCAGGTGTCGCAAACTGCCGACCTGAAAACGCCCCGTGACCACATCGGCAGCCAATGCAGTGGCGTACCGTGCTTTTTGTCGCGTGAACCCCAGTTCCCGCAATGCGTCTTCTCCTAAGCTGCTTACACGAGATGCAGTCACACTTCCCTGGCAGGCAGCTTTGAGGCGATTGAAAGTAGCCCTTGCTGAAACGAGCGAAACTTGCTGCTCGAGCACAACATGAACGAGCGTTGCAAAAGTTGCAGGCCGCTTCCACAAGGGAGGCGGCCCATGTCGTTCCAGCACATCCCTGAGGGCGGGATCAATAGCGGCCAACTGCTGGGCCGCTGGCTCCAGATCACTCGCTTTCAACGTCGCTTGCATCACAGAAGTCGGTCAAGCTCTTCGGTTAGATCACCAAACCGTTTCAAGGTCGTGGAAACAGGTTCAGGGCTTGTCATGTCGACCCCCGCTCCTTTCAAAAGATCCAGTGGATCTTTACTGCAACCACCCCGAAGAAACGCAAGGTAATCTGCCAATTCGTCGTCACCTCCTGCCAGCACACGGCGAGACAGGGCAACCGCGGCACTCAAGCCCGTGGCATATTTGTAAACGTAAAACGCCCGGTAAAAATGTGGGATGCGAAAGCACTCCAGTTCCAAACATTTGTCGATCACAAAATCTGGACCAAAATAAGCTTCCAGCAAACCACGATAAACACTGCGGAAAGATTCCACCGTCAAAGGCTCACCTGCTTCGGCCATCTCATGCGTGATTTTTTCAAACTCAGCAAACATGGTTTGCCGTACGACCGTCGCGCGAAGACTGTCCAACTCGTTGTTGATCAAATAAGCCCGTTCTTTATCATCCGCCGCATTTTTCAACAAATGGTCTGTCAACAATTGCTCATTGAAAGTGCTTGCCACTTCGGCGACAAAGATCGTGTAGTTGTAATACTCGAATGGCTGGCTTGCCGCAGAGTACCAGCTGTGCATCGAGTGACCTGCCTCGTGAGTAAGCGTGAACACATCGTTCAGCACCTCAGGCTTGAAATTCATCAAAATGAATGGATCACCTACAAATGAGCCGCAACTGAATGCGCCGCTTTGTTTACCTCGATTGGGATAGCGATCTGCCCAACGACCACGCAAACCGGCTTCCAGTGTTGTCGTGTACTCGCTGCCCAGTGGCGCAAGCGACTCCACCACAACATCGACTGCATCATCCCAGGTATGTCGCTTCTCGATATCACTAAGAATCGGGACGTACGTATCGTAGTGGTGCAGATCCTTCAGTTCCATTTTCCGTTTTCGGACATCCAAATAGTGATGCACCTTGGGCAGCGAGTCACGCACTGCACTGATCAGGTTGTCATAAACATCCACAGGAACATTGTCTGGGAAAAGAGCAGCATCCAAGCTACTGGAATAATTGCGTGCCTGTGCGTAGTAGACATCGCGTTGAATGCTTCCGCAAAGCGTTGCAGAGAGAGTATTTTCGTGGGCAGCAAACTGGCTGTAATACTGATCAAAGGCATTGCGTCTGACCTTGCGTTGTGGACTGATAAGCAGTTGGCCAAATGTCGCGTGCGACAATTCAATGGAGCGTTCGTTGTGATCCTCCACCTTTCCGAACCGCAAGTCGGCATCATTGAGCTGGCGGAATGCGTTTCCGGCTGCTGATGCCATTTCTCCCTGCATTGCCAGCAAGCGTTCTTCCTTATCACTCAGGGTGTGAGAGCGGTATCTCACCAACCGTTCCAACTGCAACCGATACAGCTCAAGTCGCTCGTCACTGATCAAGGCCGCCATGACATCAGCATCGATTGCCAGTATCTCGGGCCGCATGAAACTCGCTGCTTGGCTGGCTCTGACAGCAAGATTCTGAAATCGGGCTTTGAGCGCCTGATAGCTACTGTTCGCTTGATCCTCTGTCGTCTTCAAGAACGCATAGGTCCCCAAACTTTCTGCGGTCTGTTCAAATTCACTGTCGAAAGCCAATGCCCCCTGCAGCACCTCTGCTGACTCGGCAAGTCGCCCACGAAAGGTTTCATAGGTCGGGATCTGATCTTCGAGCTTTTTGAAATCCAGTTCCCATGCGTCATCATCCGCACATAGGCTGGTGAGGTCCCAGCAATCACCAAGATTCACATCATCGCGTGGCGGCAGCGTAGCAGTACTCATCCGAATCAGGCATCCTTGAACAGAGGTTTTTCGAGACACAGTGCGGGATTTTAAACAACGCTCGGCATTGTAGCGTGGTTACCAGCCAACGATCATGCCCCTTCCGCCAACTCTTGAGCTGGCTAAGCGGCCACCCCAAGGCACATCAGTTAGCAAGCGGAAGCCCAGTCTCGACGGCGGTCTAAATCTCCAGAGACCTGCGTTTTCACAGCCCTGGTCTTTCAAGAGCGAGAATTTCTTCTGCCACTGCCGTCACGTGCTTAAAAACAGTTGCCGGAGCTGATCACTTTGAAAGCAGCTCGAGAAACGCACGCATCCATTTGGGGTGAGCGGGCCAGGCTGGCGCCGTGACCAGATTACCGTCGACGTGTGCGGAATCCATCGTTTCGTCTGGCTCAACATAAGAACCACCCCCTGCGGCAACTTCGGGCGCAACCGCCGGGTAGCAACTGCACTGACGGTTCTTCAAAAGACCTGCTGCGGCCAAAATCTGCGGGCCGTGGCAGATAGCAGCGATCGGCTTTCCTGCATTTCCGAAGTGCTGAACTAACTCGATCACCTGCGGGTCGAGCCTCAAGTACTCAGGAGCACGACCACCGGGGATCACCAAAGCGTCGTATTCCTCGGGGTTGAGCCCTTCAAAGTCGTGCGTCACTCCAAAATGGTGCCCCGGTTTCTCGCTGTAGGTCTGATGCCCTTCAAAGTCATGGATTGCGGTGGCAACTGTGTCGCCAGCACTTTTCCCGGGACAAACGGTGGCGACATGGTGGCCTGCACAAAGCAAAATCTGAAAGGGAACCATCGCCTCGTAATCTTCAACAAAGTCACCAACGAGCATCAAAACGTTTTTTTCAGCGGAATTCATGAGAGTCACGGATTATTCAACAGCGGGGGGAATAGGTGTAAAAAATCTGTTCGAATTATCGTGTACTTCATCCCCAATTAGCAACGTCCCCAATTTGAATAGTCTCCTCGGCGTCCCACCGATGCCAAAATTGTGCCGTATTTGCGGCAAAAATACCGGATCAATCGGCATAGCTACCAAAGCGGACACGTCCCGACAGCCTGTTTGAAAAGCGTTTCAGCAAAGATTCGCTGAAACGTAGATAGTCGACTAGAATAGAGGGTCGGGGTACGCCCCCCCTTTTCCAGTTGCCCATCGGGTACCGCACTCGTTCCTAGGAAGCGATTCGTTATGAACCGTTTGTTGGTAGTTTTCCTCACAGTCGTTTTGACCAGCAGCCATGCCTTTGTTTCGGCAGGTGAGCTGATGACCCCGGATGCCTTGTCTCGCTTGGGATTAGCCCAAGCTTGGGCGCGTCCGGTTCATGTGCCAGCCGGAGCACAGTCAATTCGCGATCAACAACTGTTTGTTCACGAGGAAAACCCTCACGAATACGTCATCATCACCGCGCCCAAGCCCGCACCACCTGCAGATGCTGCCGCGACAGCGAATCAGGATGCGGCCAAGCCGGCGGATACGCCAAAGCCTGAAACCATCACATTGGCTCGCATCCCCATCGATCGCATCGGTATCAACGGTGCTCCCATCGGTCGAGCAGAAGCAGAACGTCTTGCCAGCAATGAGATCCGTCGTTTGAAAAGACGCGGTGTCGATGCTGAAATGAAGATCATCACATCGCCACGCGTGAACCTGTACACCATTGGCAGCGATGGACTCCTGGAATGCCGAAACGCCGAGACGGGCGAACCCATCTGGATACAGCGAGTAGGCAAGCCGTCTCTTCCATTCTCTGACTTGGGTGTGGATGAAAAATACATTACGGTTGTCAACGGGGGCAATCTGATCCAAGTGGACGCCGAAAATGGAGAGATCATTCGAGAAGTACGAACGCAAGGTGCTCCAGCGTTCGGCGCGTTGAATTCAGGCGACTTCGCTGTGGTTCCGCTGATTGGCGGGGGTATTGAAGGATATTCCCTGTACGATCCCGAGCGTGTTCCATTCCGCGAGCGTGTCACCGGAACGACTCTCGCAATGCCAACCAAGGCTCCCAACTCATCAAAGACCGCTTGGGGTACAAGCAAGGGGTTTGTGTATGTGATGGAGCTGCAAGGGAAGCCGTCGGTTCAGTTCCGCCTTGATACCGACGGTATTGTCAGCGGTCGCATTGCCGCGGCATCAAACAATCGGTTCTTCTTCGGTTCTGAGACAGGCCAAGTTTATGGACTGCGAGCAACACGAATTGGTGAGGTCCTATGGTCACAGCCATTCGCTGAACCGTTTTACAACCAGCCGCTTGTGTATGAAGATCAGGTGCTCATTCGCTCCAGCTACGGCAACCTGTTTTCGTTGAACGTCGAAAATGGTCTACAAACATGGAACGGATCCAAGCCAAACATTGGTGATTTGCTCGGTGTGCTCGACAACCGACTCTATGCGACGACCATGAGCGGCGGGCTTGTGGTTCTGGATGTAAAAACAGGTCAGAAACTGGCAACATTCAATAATATTCGCCCTGAGCATTTCATCGCCAACGATTTGACCGATCGACTTTACCTGGTCAGCAATGATGGGGATGTTCAATGCATCCGATCTGAAGGGGCCAGTTTGCCGACTCTCGTCTCCCACACTGAACCGAAGAAGAGCATAAAAGCTGCAACCATCGAAGCCGATCCAACACAAACTCCAGCACAAGGTGTTGGAAACGACCCCTTCGGTGCGGCCAAGAAAGATCCCTTTGGTGCCGGTGGCGGCAACGCTGATCCATTCGGCGGAGGCGGTGGTGGCGGCAACGCTGATCCATTCGGCGGAGGCGGTGGGGGCGGCAACGCCGATCCCTTTGGCGGAGGCGGTGGTAACGAGGGCATGGCCGATCCCTTCGGTGGCAGCCCCTTCTAGTCCATCAGCACCAAGCTCACGCAACACCGGCTATCAGTCAAACCGGTCAACGACCGGACCTAGCAGACTTTGACAATCCTCTCCAAGCGACCATGCGCCAAAGCCCCGGTCTCCGCTGCACTTTCACGCGCTCGTGCTAATCCTTGGATTGCAAAAATCTCGGTGGGTCTCAATACCACCACTGCTCACATTCAGCTTGCGTGCGTTCCGAGCACCAAGCCTCTCTCACGTGACCCGCACTTCAGAATCGCGAAATGGGTGCGTTTAAATGCACCATCAAGAGTCAATGATCGGCCACCAGCCTTTCATCTGATGGGCATCATCCCACTGACGATCCTAGGCACCATGCGTAAAGCACCATGCGTAAAGCATCAGGAACGCGGTCGAGTCGGGCCCCACAAATGTGACTCACAAAAGTTGGACGTACGTTGCAGACAAATGCGTGCCGGATGCAGCCATTTCGTGTACAACCTTCAAGACCACGAACACCAAACGGGCTGAAGCCTGAACGTTTTACCATTTCCAAAGCCCAAACAGTTGCCACAGAACCGATGAAGCCAACTGACGAAACCCCATTACGCAATAAATACCTGCAAGATGGCTACGCTCAGCTCAGCGCATTTCTTGATGGCTCCTCGATCAGAGAACTCGAAAACCAACTCGAAAGTTTTATCAACACTGCAGTACCGCAGATGCCGGCAGACCAGGTGTTTTACGAGAACAAGAATGACCATTTATCCCTAAAGCAAATCCAGCACCTCGAATTGCATGACCGTTGGTTTCATGCGTTGTTTACGGCCAGCCCCTTCCGCCGACTTGCAGAAACACTGCTTGGCAGCGAATGTGTTCCGATGAATCTGCAGTACTTCAACAAAGCCCCCGGGGCCAACAAGCCAACCCCACCTCACCAGGACGGTTATTACTTCATGATTACACCGTGCGAGGCGGTCACCATGTGGTTAGCGTTGGACGAGGTCGATGATAAGAATGGTTGCATTCGCTATTTACCTGGCTCGCACCGCAACGGTCTGCTGCCACATGCGAGAACCAGCACGCTTGGTTTCAGTCAGGGGATCGAACAATACTTTCGACAATACGATCCCGACATTGAAACCACCATTCATGCCTCACCGGGCGACCTGTTGGCCCACCATGCCTTGACCGTCCATCGCGCCGACGCGAACACTTCTCAAACACGTCAGCGTCGAGCGCTTGGTTTCATTTACTATTCTGCGGCAGCAAAGCAGGACATTGCCGCACACGACGCCTACCACGAGCAACTGAAGCAGGAGATGACAAACTCGGATAGAATCTAGCAGACCGCGTTGACGACACTGGCAATGCAAACACCGAGAGCTCAAAAGTTGACTCACGTCCAAGCCTTCCTACCACCATCCTCGAACCCATACTCACCTCGATGTCCAAATACTATGTAATCGCAGCCATCCTGCTGATGGCAACGCCTGCTACCGCAAAGCAACCCATCGTCGAGGGCACACTCGACTCGCACTTGGGTAAACCGATGATGGAAATGCACCAAGTATTTTCCGGGCAGCGTTTTCCGAATGTTGTGGTCACACTGGACGGTACCGTGCTGACAACATGGGGCAACAAAAACGTGCAAGCACGCCGCAGTGAAGATGGTGGCAAGACTTGGCAGGCTCCGATCACCATTGCAGACCCGGGGTTTCAAGGTGGTGGCACGACAGTAGATGAAGGCACCGGAGACATCCTGACTTTTGTGGAAGAGCACCATCCGCCTGCAAAGATCGCTCTTTTCCGAAGCACCGACGATGGCAAAACATGGCAGCAGGAACAGACGCAGATTGCCCCCGATCAAGCCGGTAATTTGCCGTCGATGCACATGAATGAACACGGCATCACGCTGCGACACGGAAAACACAAAGGACGACTGATTCGCCCCACACGATGGTACGCAGGAAAAAACGATCGAGCACTCTGGCCCGAACACTACACAAATGCAATCTACAGCGATGACGGTGGAAAGACTTGGCAAACCAGCGAACCCTTTCCAGAAAATGGAACTGGCGAAGCAACTCTTACTGAACTTTCAGATGGTCGAATCTACTACAACTCGCGAGTCCATTGGCAGGACCGCCCCAACAACACTCGTCGCCGCGCTGCGATCAGTGATGATGGTGGCCAGACATGGAAAAACTGGACGCTTGTGGAAACGCTGCCCGACGGACACCAACACCGATCTTATGGCTGCATGGGCGGCCTTGCACGCTTGCCGGTAGCCGACCGCGACATTCTGATTTTCAGTAACATTGACACCGATCAACCCAAGCGAGAGCGTGCCACGGTTTGGGCCAGTTTTGATGGTGGAAAAACATGGCCAGTCAAACGATTGGTATACGACGGCCCCAGCGCTTACTCGTCCTTAGCAGCCGGACGCCCAGGAACGCAAAGCGAAGGCCTCGTGTTCCTGCATTTTGAGGGTGGCCCCAGTGGTGGCTCACAAGTTGCCCGCTTCAATCTGGCATGGCTTTTAGAAGGCGAGTTGACTGGTGATGGTAAAATTCCGGGCGACCTTGAATGACCATCAAGGTTCCAGTTTTGCAGCGGCAACTCCGACTCCAGATTTTCCTGCTTGGAGTGATAGCTATTTCGTGGAATTCGGAGCCGATCCAATGCCGAGCGGCCCCCACTGAAAACGCTACTGAGTCGCTCGCCAGCCGCGGATCGCAGACCACTCCAAATGTGTTATTCCTCGCGGTTGACGACATGAAGGACTGGGTCGGTTGCCTAGGAGGTTATGAGGGCCAGGTACTGACGCCCAACATCGATCGACTTGCCAAACGCGGAACACTGTTTCGTAATGCGCACTGCCCCTCGCCAAAATGCGCACCTTCCAGAGCCGCCGTCTTGACCGGTCTACGCCCATCAACCACCGGTCTTTACGACAATGGCCATTGGTTACTACCGAATTACCCCGACCTAGTCACCTTGCCGCGATTTTTTCGCACTGCTGGGTACAAAGTCGCAGGGGCGGGCAAGATATTCCATCACACTGCCGGGAATCATCCACCTAACCAGTGGGACGATTTTCAACCCATTCGTTTTCGCAATGACCCATGGTTTCGAGGATCGCAAAAGAATTACCCTTGGTCAAAATCGAGCCCCAACCCCCGTGGTTTCCCATTTAGCCAAGTGACGGGACTGGGTCATGAAAACGACTGGGGTTCCCTGAATATTGAAGCAGCTGAATATGACGATGCTCGCTCGACACGATATGCGACCGACTTCCTGCAAGCCAAGCATGATCAGCCATTCTTTCTCGCTTGTGGCCTCTTCCGCCCCCATTTGCCGTGGTACGTGCCTGCAGAATATTTCGATCTTTATCCAATCAATGAGATTCAACTGCCACCTACACGCAACGATGACCTGGAAGACCTACCAGCGGAGGCATTGAAGCTTGCAAGAGATCGCCGGAGTGATTGGAAAGCGATCAAGAGTCAACAAAAGTGGAAACACGCGATCCAAGCGTATCTGGCGAGCATTAGCTATGCCGACAAACAATTGGGACACGTGCTTTCAGCACTGGCTGATAGCCCGTATGCCACGAATACGATCGTAGTACTGTGGTCGGATCATGGTTGGCACCTTGGCTCGAAAGGTCACTGGCACAAATCAACTCTCTGGGAAGAAGCGACTCGCGTACCTTTGATCGTTGACGCACCGGGACTCAAGCCAAGTGTGTGCGATGCTCCGGTCAGCTTGCTCAGCATTTTCCCAACGCTCTTGGATTTGTGCGGGCAACCGATCCCCGAGCAACTGGAAGGTCCAAGTCTGGTTCCACTATTAAAGGATCCCAGCACCTCATGGACGGAACCTGCTGTCATTGAGTTTCGACGCGGCAATGCGGCCGTACGCGATGCCCGCTATCGCTTGATTCGCTATGCAGATGGCGGCGAGGAACTTTACGATCACGCGACCGACCCTGCCGAATGGCATAACCTAGCGGATCGCCCTGAATCTCAATCGACGATTAAACGACTATCAAAATGGCTTCCAACCAAATGGGCTGCTTCAGCAGCAACAAAATCAAAGTTCAATTTTGATCCTAAAAAGTTCCAGTGGACCAACCAAGAAACCGGGAGAGTCACTTCCGGCACCGATACTCCCACGAACCATCCCTGATTGGTTCGTTCATTCAACCAACCGCTATGTTGACCTGACATCGCGCCGAGATCATCAGTAAACCCAGAGTGATCCACAGAGAAAATCGATGAAGGATTCTTTACCACGCACAATCACCCAGTCGCTGCAGTTCGAAAATGGCTGCGCTACAGGCATGAGTCACCGCTGGAAAAACGGCCAGTACTGCTCAATCATGACCGCTACAGGAATCGTAGGTTGTGGGATTTACAACCTTGCAACGGCGGGCGAATTCGGCCAAGCCATCGCCATCGCCAAAGGCACACCGCAGCATCCACTGGTCAATCCTGATGATCTCTTGGAAGCCTCGATCACCGCGGCAACTCCGCAAGCCTTGGCTTTGGGAATCAAACCCGGCATGTCAGGGCGAGCAGCCGTTGAGTTGATGTTGGCAGCAGACTCAGCCACCGGCTGAGCGGCAGAGTGCAGCAAAGCTACCGACCAACGCCGCAGGTCTTCGTACCCATCGCACACCGGCTTGAAACAGAGTTGATGCGGATGAGAACAAACAGGCGTTGGCTAGCTACCCAATCTGCTCACCCTTTTCACGGTTTTGTCCCCAAAACAGGTAATTGAAAAGCCACGGCCTCGGATGAGTTCCGCAGATATAGCCGATCGCCGACCACAACGGGATGATTCCAAGTGCGTCCATCCAAGGCATCCATTTTGAACAATTCAGTCCTGCCTTCGGGCGTGGCTTCAAGAAGCACCAACTGCCCTTTTTCTGCGGCGACCAGCAGCAGGCCGGAATCCTCCAGCAGCAATACCTGCCCTTTTCCATAGCGGCCCCCCTTCCACTGGCGTTCGCCCGTCTTGAGATCGATACAAGTGAAGACACCGCTATCGAAGCCATAGAGATTCCCTTCGTAGACAACAAAATCGTTGTAATCCGGCTTGAATTGCAACGTTGTCCACAACTCGGTTGCGGTCCACCCCCCCTTACCATCCTCGGCATCAAGCTCAATCAAACGGGTTCCAGTTCCCATTCCCGATGGCAACAAAATTTTATTATCGCCAATCACTTGGGGCTGCAGAGAGCGATAGCCTCCAGACTTCCAGTCATAATCGAATAGAAGTCTTCCCGTTTCGAGTTCATGAATACTCAGACCATCGCCAGTCAGCATTAGTAGCCTTACCTGCCCAGCAAGCGTCGCCAGTTGGGCCGAGGCATAAGAATTTCGGCCAGCATTCACGGCCCACACCACTTCGCCATCTGCCGCATTGAACGCCAGCAAACCTTTACGGTCACCACCACCGGCATACACAATCACGAGCCCGTCAACCACGAGCGGTGAAGAGCAAAAGCCCCACATCGGCGGTGAACACTGAGCAACTTCTCGCAGATCTTTTTTCCAGACCAACTCACCACTGACCGGATCCACGCGAGACAACCAGCCCTGTGCCCCCAAGCTGAAAACGCCACCTTCGGCCAAGGTTGGCGTGCCTCGCGGACCTGGCCCACCTAAGGGATCATCGAACCTTGACTCAATGCCCTGCGTCCAAATTTTTCGCCCTGTTCCAGCGTCGTAGCAGGAGATCAACTCACGATCAGACACCTGCTCCTGCGTGTAAAGCAAATTACCAGCGACTGCGAAGGATGACCAACCAGGCCCCACTGGAACTCGCCACTGCTCCTTGGGCGGTCGCGATTCCCAATCACTGGTGAACACGGCACCGCGTTGCCGCGAGTCTCGCTGCTGACCTCGAAAGCCAGACCACTCAGGAGTCGACAGCCAACCCTGAATCTCAGTTTTCGAATACTGTGCAGATGATTCAGCCTGCGATTCATCTTGGATCGCGAGCAGACGCTCCTCGGCATCTGGCGCCCAACGCCAGTGCAGATCAAAAGCAAAGTCACCCCACATTCCCTCAGCTCGAAGTAGGTCGGTGTATCCAAATCCAACGAATGCCATCAACAAGGCGACCCCTGTTCTTACCGGTGAATGGATTCTGGACAAAGCGATTGTCCCCACCGCAAACGCTCCGACACCCATCGGGATGGTCAGCACTAGCATTGCCGGCCCAAGCATCGTGGGATGGAGCAGCACCGCCGCGAGCCCGAACGTCAGTGCGAGGCCCATCAGCCCGAGAAGCCGCTCCTGCCAACGAGCCCGGCTGGCAATCAACCACCATCCCACCACCAGCAGGGATCCCAGCAGAGGCCCAAAAGCGGCACTCATCCATATCTGTGATGGCCCATTTTCAATCATCGAAGGCAACAGTTTTGCAACGACCATGGCTGCCAAAAATAGAATTGCAGGCCAGATTCGGAGATTCGAATATTTCGAAATCGTCGTGCTCACATCACATGAGGCAGGTTCTTGCTGTGCCGTGTTTTCAGAACTGGCCGCAGAATGGTAGGACTCGTTATCCCCCGTCGCACGCGAACCAACAGGTTCTTTCTCACTCATCGATCACGCCACCTTACAGTGCAAAAGACTTACGCAACAAAACACTCATGCGGTTCACCGCAAGAACCCAGCAACAACAAGAAACCTGCCGGCGTTGAGACGATAGCCCGCGAGCAACCCCACATCAACGCCAAACCACTCACCCACGTCGATAGCGGAACTTACCCCGAACCATGGTTTGACGGATCCAGCGATCGTCCCAACCAAACATCAACATCCCCAGAGGGTCCGCATGGTTGTTCAACCAAGCTGTGTCAGGTTGAATCACAAGCAAATCGGCAGATGCCCCCACTTGCAAACGCCCCACTTCAGGCCAGCCAAGAGCATCCGAATTTCCCCCCGTAATCAGGTGCCATGCCTCAGCTGCCGTGGGAAAACCTGACCCAAGTGCAGTCGCCGTTTCGATCATGGACCGGGCTACCCTGACCATGCTGGTTTCATAACCTGCCCCCACATCACTGCCCAATGCGATTCGCACGCCAGCATCTCTTAAGCGTCTGCGATTCATTGCCCCAGCTGACAAAAATGAATTGGCGACCGGACAGTGTGCCACAACCGCATCAGCTTCCTTCAAAGCGTTCATCTCGCCGGCGTTCAAGTGAATGCCATGCCCCATGACCGACCTCCTCGTCAACAGTTTCGCCCGCTGGTAGACATCGACATAGCTAGTGCCACCAAACAACTCACTTACCAACTGACACTCCGGGATCGACTCGGCAAGATGCGTCTGGATCAGTGTTTTTTTCTCTGCAGCCAACAAGCCAGCACCGACCAGAAGATCTTCTGTGCACGCGACAGCGAAACGAGGTGTCACAGCGAATTCAACTCTACCGTTTGCTGGAAAAGCATCCGCTAACGCTGATGCCTCCTGCAACAGCTGTGACGTTGACCGACACAAGGCAGCAGTTGAATTGCGATTCATCAAGACCTGCCCGATGGCCGCCTTCATCCCCAGTGATTCAACGCACTGCATCGCAGCTCTGGTCGCGTCATGATGAACGGTTGCGTAACCGGCAAACGCCGTCGTCCCCGACGCCAATAATTTCTGCGTCGCCTGCCTCGTCATACTAGCTGCAACAGATGAATCAGCCCAACGTTCCTCTGCTGGAAACGTCACCCGGGACAACCAATCCATGAGCCCAAGTCCGTGAGCACCAATGATGTCAAATTGAGGCAAATGAAGGTGAGTATCAATGAAGCCGGGACAAATCAAAGCTTGTTGACTACCAACATCTGCAGACAGCGGTATCTCGCCCTCAACAACGTCCGTGATCTCCTCGCCTTGCACAACAACAAAGCCGGGGACCAAACCACAGCTTCCCGCAGCAACCTCCCGAAGCAGTTGTCCAGCAATGATCAGCTTTGACATGACAGCCCCCCGTATTTTTCAGCTACAGGCAAAATCATCAGCAGTGGTCGCCTTGGATCAAACACATTTGCAATCTCAAAAAAAATCATGCTTGCATTGGTAACATAAACATAGCCGAACCCCGACACCTGACTGAACAACACTTCCGCGATTCCCCCATGTTGTGTTAGGATTCGCGGACGGCGTTGGTCCTACCGCAGTTGCCTACGGTAGATCCTAGAGCTGCGAATCGCCCCCTTCGTCTAGTGGCCCAGGACACTGGATTCTCAGTCCAGAAACGGTAGTTCAAATCTGCCAGGGGGTATTACCAGAATAGCTGCTCATCAGAAGACGGTGCAAATCCTACTCGCAGTAGCTTTCTGCCCCGACAGAGTTGTAGCATCGCACCGCTTGGGAATACTTTTCTGTGTCGGCACTGTTCTGCGTCGACAGCATTCATGCCGTGTTGCCTGCAGCGTGAAAGTGGCCGATAGGTCAAGGCAGTGACTGGTGCCTTGTTTCGGGCACCAGAAAAACTGCCGTGAATAGCGAGACGAGCGATGCAGCGGCCACCCAGTATCCTGGGAAATTGGATTAGCTGTCTCAGCAATCAGCCAGGCCGAGATGAGTGGGGTACTTCCCCCCATCAATCCGATTGAAGCATTGTAGGCAAACGCAAGTCCAGTACATCGAATTGAACTCGGCATCAACTTAACGTTTCCCGCAGCGACACCCGCCGAGAACATGCCCAAGCCCACCACAAATCCACATTCACCCAGAAAAATCTGGTAGGCATTGGCAGAGTGCATGAGGTGAAAGAATGGAATGGCTCCGAGAGTGAGCACCGCGCTTCCGCCCACAACATCGGCTTGCGACCGTACAAGTCGGCTAGCCAAGCGAAGAGCGGCAAGATCACCAGCAGCAGAATCATGCAACCCGTGTTGAGATTCAAGGCAAGGCTTTCGGGCAGGTTGTCGACGGTCTGAATGTAAGTCACTGAATAAACAAACGCTGAGTAAACCCCCGACTCCCAACCCCGCATTGAGCAAGGCGACTCGAATGACGTCCCAGCGGTGCTTGCCGAACGTGTCACGCACGGGTTTTTTACTGGTAGCTTTTATTTCGGGAGCATGAATCCCATGCCGAACCAGATAGCCAGTGAAAGCGACAAACGCTCCCATCAGAAACGGCAAGCGCCAACCCCATGATGCTAATTGCTCCGGCGTCATAAGCGTTGTCGTTGCGGCGCCCACCCCGGATCCCAGCAAGATTCCAGCCGTCGCGCCCCAAACTCCCCAGATCGCCGAGCACGGCGATGTGGCTTCGCATGCTCGACCAAGCAGACAAGCGAGCTGGTGTACTCGCCACCAACAGACAAGCCTTGAATGATTCGAAGCAGAACGATCATCACAGGCGCGGCGATTCCGACTGTTTCATAAGTCGGTAATAACCCCATCAAGACGGTTGTAATCGCCATCGCCAGGACTGAAAAAATCATTGCATGCTGGCGCCCCAGCACATCACCAATGCGACCAAAACAAGCCCCCCTAAAGGACGCACAAGGAATCCGGCCGCAAAAGCACCGAATGCCGCAATCAAAGAAACCGTCGGATTTTCCGAGGGAAAAAACTGTTTGCCAATGACGGTCGCAAGATAGCCATAGACTGCGAAGTCATACCACTCCATGAAATTGCCGATCAGTCCGGCAAGGATCACTCGCGTCGTATTTGACTTATGCTCTGATCTACTCATGCCCGACGTGCTCACCTCAGGGACGCTGGATGCCACTATACCCAGAGATGTGGCCCCGTCCGAAGCCGCCATCAAACTGAAAGTACCGGAGAAACTTTAAGAACCTTGATCCTCAGCAACAACATGAACGCCCGTCAACACATTTGATGGCGTGACACTGGTTCAGCTTGATGACCAGACAAACGGTAGCCATAAGTCTGGTGAATTCCCTCGCCAGCGGACTACCTTGCCCGATCGGGCAAGGTACCGATCGGCGCATCATTTCAACGATCCCCCAGGCCTCCCCAACAGTTTTCATCTGCCATGCTGTCTTGCCTGTCCCGACCAACTCCTCACTTCGTCGCCAAGACTAAACGGCGGTGCCTATACTTCCGCACAAATCCCAATTTGAGAAGCCCGTTTTTCCCGCTTGCGTGATTAGCCGATCCCACGTGCCAACGCTATACTACAAGGGAAAAGGTATGCCGCGCACGCAAGCGACGAGCAGGTGAGTTCCACAAGGGTCCTAACGAACCGATCGTCCCACAACCGATCAAATACTGACGAGAACCACATGAATCCCTGGTCTATGCGTTTTATTCGCGGCATCATTGCAATCGCCTTGATCGTCCAGCTTCATCAAGCCAGAGTTGCTGCCCAAACGGAGACAACACAGCCGAAGTCCGATTCGGAGGCTGTCGAAGCCGACGCTGCGAAGTCTGAAGCCGACGCTGCGAAGCCGGAAGCCACTGTGTCGGCAAGACGGAGTCTTGCAATCGAAGAGGCCTTCGAAAACCTCAGACACAAGAAATTCGGAGTCCGGCAAGCCGCAACTCAGCACCTCGCCAACGCGGGGCTTCCTGTGCTACCGAGACTTGAAGCAAGTGCTCTTACAGGTGATGTTGATTTCCAAAACAAGTGCATCTCCATCATTTCTGCAATTGGCCAAAAAATGAGTGCGCTGGATCAAGCGGTTGCTGCCTTGGAAAGGCTGAGCAACGATCCCAGTTTCAATTTGGCAGGCAAAGCAGCGGAGGAACTTTCCCGACTGAAAAAACACCAGGTTGTTCGTGCCATCCGCTTGCTTAAAGAGGCGGGGGTCCAAGTCAACCAAAACACCACCAGTGGTGAGGTCTATTACGTCAGGAACCTTACTCGAAACGAGCAATGCGAACACCTGAAGCACTTTCCCAGCCTCTCGTCCCTGACGCTGCATGGAAGCGGGGTCACAAAAGCCTGCATCGAGTCGCTCAGCAAACTACCCAACCTTCGACAAATTTATCTTTACTCAACCAACATCTCCCCACAGGGAATCGCGGAACTGAAGCTCATCCCGAACTTCACGAGTCTCTCGATTTGGGGAAATTATTCAGTAGCACATATCAAAGCGTTGGCAGAAGTGAAACAACTCTCAACCGTCCATTTCTACAGCCCGGTCGGCGATAAAGAATTAATCGCAGCGGCGACACTCCAGGTTCCCCAACTGAGCTTTGCAAGTTTTAGTCCATCAGCAAATACAGCTGAAATCATAGGGACAGCAAAAGCAAACAAGCTACAGTTTTCCCTGAGCAACATACAAAATGATGATTTGAAGTGGCTCAGTGGCAGCAAGCCCCCCCCTTTGAATATCAACATTAACAACTCGAAAGATGTCACCGATGATGGAATCCGTTTTCTCGAAAACGCCAATATTGCCACGCTGTCACTTTACAATACCGGCATCACAGCGAAGTCAATGAAGCAGATCGGTACTCTCAAAAACCTTCAATCGCTGATGATCACAAATAGCCCTATCGATGACGAAAGCCTGAAGCACCTTTCAGATCTCCAGCAACTTGGATCATTGCGATTGCAAGGTACCAAGGTCACCGGAGAAGGCATGGCAACACTGAAGGAGAATCTGAAAAACCTGCGATACACTAGTCCAGCCCCAACTCCCAAAAAGCCGGTCAAATAAGTGCAGAAATCCGCAGGCAACCCTCCACCGCTAAACCTCGTGCTTGGGAAAGAGTCGCAGAGTACTTTCGCAACTGACGCACCGCACTCATAAGTTGACGCGTTTCATTTCCCAAATCTGCAACCTTTTCCGAATGCCGGTCGTCAAGCAAGAATTCTGCACAAGAAATGCGGATCGGTGAAACCGTCGCATGCTGGGCTTCCACCCATGCAAAAAAACCGGCCCACAAGGGGCCGGTTCGTCGAAATTCGTTTATCAAACAGCTTCCCAGCAATAGCTCGGAAAATCCTCAGTCACTTGCAGGTCGCCTGCCAATCGGCAGGCACACTTTTAGTGCTCGTGATCAAACGCAGGCTCTTTACCTTCGTAAGCTCGATACAGGTCGAAAATTTTCTTCTCAAGTACCTTAGCCGTTGCGGGATCAGCAGACTGCTTGCACTTCATTGCAGCCACCATGACCGCGTGAGCAGCAGTCAATTGCTTGACGTAATCTTTGTTGTCAGCTTTGATCCGCTGAGCCATGAAGTAAGCCGCGATCGTATTCTGAATTTTAGTCGCGTGATCTTCTTTGGCTGCCACCCAGCGAGCCATTTGGTTGACTTTCTGGGCGGTGATTTCACCATCAGTCATTTCGTTGATCTGAGCTTGCGCTTTGGCAATCGTGTGCTCATCTTCCAACATCTGTTCAAAACGCAACTGATCACCATAGATGCCACAAGGCACTTGGCAGTGAGCCATCGCCAGCGAAGTGAAAACACAAGCAAAAGCAATTGAAAGAGCAGAACGCATCATACGTGAATCTCCAAATTTTGAAATTTAACAGCAAGTAGGGTAAGCCGGCAACTTCGAGCAATAAGTCCATCCCTTGAAAGGAAGTACCGATGGCACAGTGTCACAGACAGGATTAACAGTGTAGGTAAATATGAGTACTCGACAGCCTTACCTCAAGGACTCTCCAGCGACGTCAAGCAAAAGCGAATTTGAGACGTTATTACCGAAATCGGCATAGCGATCAAACTGCCAGACAACTTTTTTTGTTCTTGGCTCCACCTCAACCAACAATGGCTGGCCAGGGCCGGCGTGGCAGTTCCCGATGACATAATTTCCATTGGGTAGGACCTCAAGAGTAGTGACCCACGCCAAGCGAATTCCGGGCAGGTCGTTCTGGTTGATCTGCCACACAATCTTCTTGCCAGGGGTCACTTCCAAAACGCTATGCCCATTTCCCGTGGCGATCAGTGTGTTTCCATTATCGAGTCGCAATGCGGAAAACAAGCGATTGCCAAACGCCTCCGGCCCATGACCATTACGAGCCGACTTACCAAACATTGGCACTTCGTATTCCCAAACCACTTTTCCACTTTTGCGATCATATTCGCGAACCTTGCCATCCGCCTCATGGGCCACCAGATAGCTGCCGGAATCGGTCGATCGCACCAATCGCGTGTCACTGTGCGTATCAGGCCGGTCACGTTCCAAAGCAATTTCACGAACCAGTTTTCCATCACGATCAACTTCAATAATGCGGCCAACCCCTGACTCCGCAATCATCGTCGTGCCGTCAGCCAAACGCTCGAAGGCGTGGACTTCCATCCGCTTTCCAGCATTACCATTTTCCTTGGCCGCATCATATTTCCAGATAACTTTGCGAGTTTCAGGGTCAATTTCTACGACGCCTGCTCTACCTTGTCGAGTCAGGATGTTCCCATTTTCCAACCGATGGATATCGTGAATACCTCCCCACGGCATCTCCCAACTGACCGAACCGTCAGCATCCACGATCGCCAAGCGAGGCCCCCCCTGCAGCAGCACCTGGTGTTCAGCGTGGGCAAACTGGGCCATCAGAAGGACAGCCAACAAAACGCTGGCGAGCCGCATTTTATTCCGGGTGACAAACAGCTTCATGACAAGTTTTGGAGTGATGAAAGGCAGGGCTGACCGACGAACTCCGCGAAGGTGGGCTACACGAAGCAAAACAGAGTCAAACTCGGACCTCCAGACAATAGTCCATTGCGGCACAAAATGCTATTCATCGGCCCCGCGCCAACGCCAAACGGATCGAACTAGCTCACAAAATCCTGCGTCAGCCCCGAAAAGGCTTTCACTTGCCATGCTGCTCGGCCTCTGCGCCACCAAACTGCGGAATGGGTGTCCACTGGCGAACGGGACTGCCCAGAAAAAAAGCAGGTTCAGCGGAGGCTCGACGAGGTCTCCGCGAGCATGCGGACTGGATGGAAAGCTGGCACGGAGAGGTAATGTCAATGATCTACTTCTACGCTGGTTTCTGCAGCGACACTGGGATTACCAATGCACTTGCCAATCTGCCGAACCGCTTGCCGCAGGCGTTGTTCGTTTTCGACCAGCGACATCCGCAGGAACCCTTCACCTGCACTTCCAAATCCGCTTCCCGGACTGACAGCAACATTCCCTTCTTCCAACAACTTCATCGCAAAGTCCATGGTGCTCATGGAACTGCGCCAGGGTTCAGGCACTTCTGCCCAAACGAACATTCCAGCTTTCGGGGATTCCAGCTTCCACCCCAATCGCCGCAGTCCGTTCACCAGGACATCACGTCGTCCCTGATAGATGATCGACTGGTTTTCGACGTTTGCTTCCGTCTCACGCAGCGCGACGATAGCTGCAATTTGAATCGCCTGGAACATCCCGTAATCATAGTACCCTTTGATCGTACCGAGCCCACGGATCATGTCGGCGTTCCCCGCGCAAAAACCAACACGCCAACCTGCCATGTTGTATCCCTTGCTCATGGTGGTGAACTCAACTCCCACATCTTTTGCGCCAGGAGCCGCAAGAAAGCTTGGCGGTTGGTATCCGTCAAACGCCACATCTGCGTACGCAAAATCGTGGATCACCAGAAACCCATACTTCTTTGCCAAACGCACAACCTCAACAAAGAAGTCTGGCTCGATCACGGCAGAAGACGGATTATGTGGATAATTGACAATCAACACCTTGGGCCGCGGGGCCATATGCTCACAGGTATAAGCGACGTTCTGCAGAAAGCGATCGGGGTCCGCGACATCAAGCGAAACAACATTCCCCGAAGCAAGGATGACACCGTACATGTGAACTGGAAAATACGGTGATGGAATCATGGCAGTGTCGCCAGGTCCCATCAAAGCCAAACACATATGCGAGAATCCTTCCTTGCTACCCAGACAAGCAATGATCTCTGAATCCGGATCCAAGCGGACTCCGTATTTTCGATAGTACTTGCTCGCCACTTCCCGACGAAGATTGACGATACCATTCGACTTGCTGTAGCCGTGGTTTCCCTCGTCAGATGCCGCATCCGCCAGTTTTTGAATGACGGCAGGATCAGGCGGGTCGGATGGATTCCCCATCCCCAAGTCGATGACATCATCACCAGCCCTTCGCTTCTGGTACAGCGAATTGTTAATCCTGCCAAACATGTAGGGGGGCAGACGATCAACTCGAGATGCAAAGTGCACCTCGAACGGCTCAGGAACCGGGTCAGTCGTGGGCATATCGATCGCAGGTGCGTCGATATTGGGTGCATCGATATCGAACGATTCACTCATGGTCAAATTATCGCATTCAAAAAAATGTTTCGGAGATGCTTCCAACGATTCCACCTCAGCTGACGGTGGAATTGCTTTTCCCCATGGCTGTTTCACAATCACAGCACTCACTAGCCTAGCTCGATTCTGCAAAAAGTGACATACCCGCCCGTCTAAAGCTGCAACAGGAACCGTTTTTCGCCACTTCAACAAGAACTGGAAAACGAAGTCGCCTATTCCACGCGTCGGCCCATCCAGTCTTCGTCACGTTAGATCTGCACCGCCAACCAGCGAAAGCGGTCCATTCCTGAAATACGCTTGAACACAATTCCTTTTCCCTGCTCAACACCGCCCCGACACGACCTGCTTTGCCTAGTAATCACATGACCTGGCAAATTGGCCCCAGCTTTGCCCAACGGCTCAATGTCACTGATCACCCTCGTGTACCAACGGTGTTGGCGTGGCCCTTAGCAACGAGGGCAGCACTGACTGTCTTTGCCTCGGTTTCTGATGCAGAACTGCTCCGTCCGACCTAAATCAGGACTTCTAATCTGCTTTTCTCTCAGCAAGAAGCGGAGGTTCAATCCAAAGGGGCACAGTCTCCTGCCAATCAGCACAATTTGGGATATCGATCCGCACATTCAATTCCCAACGCAAATGGTTGCTTACGAGGTGCACGGAGCAGGGCCCCGTCTCAGGCAACTTGAAACGAAAGGGAAAGCTCAACGCTTTACCTTCTCGTAAAACCGTTGCCGACTGAAACACTTGCCTGCCTTTACAAATCACATGTTCATAATATTTTGTAGAACTGCCACTGCCACTGCTGCAACACTCTGTTGCTTTAATCACCGCAATCATCGAACTGACAGGCAAGTCTTTTCGTGTGGTCGTCAGAAACTGCCCCCTGACTTCACCCCCGAATCTGAGATAGTCCTTCTCAATGAACAACTCCGGACATCCCAAAGCACGCGTTGGCAAAAACTGGAAGAAGAAAAGCCACAGCGAAACAAGAGGCACAGTGATCAGCACCATGACCACAAAGAAGTCATCTCCCGGTTCGATCACCCCATATTTGATGAACGCAACTAGCTTGCTAACAAATGCTGCGGCCAGCAAAACTATCACGGGCAACCACCAATATTGCTTCAACAAGTAGACCGGCAGACTGGTTGTAGACTTTGGTTTCGATTCATATTCGACGACTTCCTCCTGCTGCTGCAACCTTCTTGGTTTCACCCGATACGGACATGACTTGTGTGGATCCCGCCCCCAAGGAATCTCAGCTTTCACGTTTATGTAATGGCCAAAGGAAACGACTTTCCCGTCATAAGAAGGTGGCCAACAACCCGCAGGCACCGAAAATTCATATTCGTGAACAGAACCAGCAGACCAAGTGCCTGCAAACAATTTCGTCTTATTTAATTCTTCACTCTCCACGTTACCACGACCGTGAGTCTTCCACACCGACGTCAAAATCAAACCTGAACATGACACATCACGTTTCGCAACAACTCGCACTACCCCCTCGACCATTTCACCAGGCAAATACGATCGCTTTGAGCGATTTAGCTTGATCGACAATTCACAGCTAGACATAGACGTTTCCCCAGCTTTTCGCTTTTGACCGAATCGTTGACGTTTCATTCAACAGGCCCAGTGCTCAACAGTGCTGAAGATGCAGAGGGAACATCCTTTAACGCTGTAAACGAAGCACGATCGCGCCCGCCATCATAGCGTAAACCGCACACTCGACTTGTTCCTATGGAATGCCGAGCACGCCCTGACTCAAGCTTTTCCCGAGTGTGCAGCTATCCCCTGCTCACGCTACGACAGCAGATACACGATCCGAGATCAACCTTTTGAATCACACTGGATGATCAGACATTGCCCCCAGTTCTTCGAACACGCCGCATCGCCCGGCATGGCACCAGTGACCGCTCCATGCAATCATTACCTGAGTTTCAGCTCGTCACCCAGGCGAGTGCTATGGAAGTTGGTCCTGAATTTACAAAAAAAGCCCGACCTTCATGGTCGGGCTTTCTTTTTTTGCGTTTTCTTTGGAGCCAAAGCTTTATCTAAGGACGTGCTGCAACCTTGGGAGTTCTGGCCTTAGCCACTTCCAGAAAGTTATCAACTTCAGATCCATCGATGATCTTTTCAAAGCGATCAGACATAGCCTTAGTGCGTGTCTGTTCGGTGAGGTCACGAACCAGCTCATCTCGAACCACGGCAGGGTCCGTGACAACTGGCTTGGTGAAACCTTGGCATCGCAGGATCAAGTATTTGCCACCGGTAGCAATGATTCCACTGAGTTCACCTGGCTTCAATCCGAACGCTTCCTTTTCAATAGCGGGCTGGCCGCCAAATTTTCGGATGGGCGGAACTTTGCCGAGGTTGCTCGATGACACAGGCTCAACACTGTATTGTTCAGCAAGCCTTCCAAAGAATTCATCAGTCGGATTGTCGCGAGCCATCTCCCACAACTTCTGAGCGCTTCGTTGATCAGAAAGAACAATGGCAAGGACTTCCACGCGTGGTCCATAAGCCGAGGCAAAACCGCGTTGCAGATCATCTTCCGTCAACACGACCTCGTCTTCGACCAATTTCTGTAGTGCAACACTCGGCCAAACCGCATCTGCAACGTAAACCTCTGCTGTAGTTTCACCTGATTCCGTGACTGACCCAAGCCAGGCCGCTACATCTGCCTGGCCTTCACTCGTCACGTAACCGTAACGAATTGCCGCTCGTGCGATCTCTGTGTCCAAGTCCTGCTGCGTCACTTGCTTCTTTGCGGTTCTTAGTGCCTGACGCAATAGAGTGCGATTGATTTCACCATCAAGCACGGCAGGCCCATGTCGCTTGATGCATTCGCCTGCCACCAGCGAAACCATCAGCTTCTCACCGTTGATGACGGCTGCAACGCCCGGGTACTGCTTACTCAACTCAGGGTTTCCAAGGACTTGCACCACTTTTGCTTCTCTTTGAAGTCCGGTGAATAACTCGGCCGATGCACCACGCATCTTTTCATCACGAATCCGATCAGAGATCTGCTCTCGAATCGCAGGCAATGCTTGGGGACTTGGTTGTGACGCGGGAATCCGACGAACAGCCTGCAGAAAGATCCATTGATCGCCAAGCTGCAAGATGTCGGAAACATCACCGGTTTGCAAACCGAACGCAGCATTCTCCAAACGCGTGTCTCCACTGTATCTTCGAATCGGTGGGATCAGACCACCCACGCTGGCACTCGCCTCATCCTCACTGAACTTTTTGGCAAGATTAGCAAACTGCTCTGGAGCTGCTTTTGCCTGTTGATTCAACTCCAACGCGCGGGCTCGTTCCGCAACCATGATCAGCCGGCATTTTACGGCCTCGCCAAACTGCGCGACGTATGCCTGGTTGAATTCGTTTTCACTGACCTGCACTTTGTCCGCGACCAAACCTCGCAAAGCAAGCATCGGCCAAACGATTTCACGACTGTACTGGCCCGGCGTGATGTCCCGCTCTTCCTGCAACAACTGCAAGTAACTTTCCAACGACAGGCCAAACTTGGCTGCCAAGCGGCGGATCTCTTCACTCACTTCCTCATTGGTGACCTCAACACCACGATTCACACACTCCTGCATGATCAGCTGGCGATTCACCATGTTGTCAAGGACATCGCCCCCGTAACGCTTCACCGCTTCATCCGCCAATGTCTTGCGAGTGATTGGCTCAGCGTTCGCAACAGCGACCACGTTATTACTTTCCTGACCTTCTACCCGCCCTGGCATCGCAGCAGCAAAGATGGTCATCGAGAACACAACCAACCAGAACCGCGCTGATTTCAGGCAGGGTTGGATTCGAGCAAATTGCAATGGCATCACGGTCACTCCTTTGAACCGGTTTTGGGTCTGCACTCACTCGTCACACAAGCACCAACGGGCAATCTCCATGCCACGCAGACACTCATCTCGTGCGACGAACCACTGAAGATTAGAGAATCACCAAGATTTCCTCAAGACGAATGAAACAATGACCGACCCGCTGGATTGCTATCATTTCCGCGTGTAGTGACATTTGTACAAAACGTTGTAAGAGATGCCTAATGGATCGAATCGGATCACAAACGGGAGTTGCATTTCCCTGCCTTGCGACTCGCAGTTTTGGTTCATTCCTCTGCGTTTTCCGCGATTCGATCAAAAACACAAACTTTAAAATCCGAATTGGCACGAACCATGCATAGAAGGAATTCCGTAAAGAGCGAGGGTCGACTGACCCAAGCAAACCTCCCCACTTATGCAGGCAAAGGAACAGCCATGTTGGTACTTACACGGAAAGCAGACGAACAAATCCTGATCGGTGATGATATCAAAATCACTTTAGTTCGAGTCCGAGGCAACAGCGTCCGAATCGGGATTGATGCCCCCAAGAACATTCGCGTTGTTCGGGGCGAGTTGGCAGCACGGGATGCAAGCGAGGTCTCGACACCGATCGTCGAACGAGAGGAAGTTTTTGCACGCCCAGAGCAGCAG
>Ga0315331_10000459_pt1 | contig 28246 bp, 15 predicted proteins | sample M160m34915metaG_FD_203456 | JGI IMG/M metagenome (GOLD analysis project Ga0315331, IMG submission 203456) | Ammonia-oxidizing marine archaeal communities from Monterey Bay, California, United States - M1 60m 34915 | ecosystem: Environmental > Aquatic > Marine > Intertidal zone | place: USA...
TGCGGATCCAGGCAACATGCGACTCTACGTGCGAGCCAAGAAACCGATGATGGAACGGATTAAGAAAATGGTCGTGCAGCTGGATGTTCCCAGTGGCAGCGGTAATGTTAATGACGAAATCCGGATCTTTCCGATGCGGGGCAAGCAGGCCGAGCAACTCGTGCGGACGGCGGCTGGTTTCTGGCGAGAGGCGAATGCCATCGTTCTCTATCCGGCCATTTTTAGCGAGGCGTCGTCACGGCGTGAGCGTGTTGTGGCAAGCGGGGGTGCCAGTTCAGAACCGGCGCCAAAGCCATCGCCTCGCCCTGCGATTGGGAACCTGGACATACTTGCGGGTGACATTCGTAGTCCCAAGGCTGCCATTCGTTGCCAACTCACTCCGCGAGGCATGTTGCTCGAGTGCCGTGACGCGGTGATCCTGGATCGCTTTTACCGGCACCTCCAATCGGTTGCCGGACCGGTGAGTAGCCGGCCCTCGGCACCGGTGATTTTCTACCTTAAATACACGAAACCGGAGGAAGCTCTGCGGATGCTCTCTGAATTACTGGATGGTGGCGAAGCTGCCAGCCTGGGAGAAGCGGGTTCACTGGTCAATGGATATGTCGGTTCAGCAGGCACTTCAGCGTTGGGGAGCATGGTTGTTTCTCGCGAGGGTACCGCCTCAATGACTTCGGGGACCATTACCGTGGTGGCTGATTCTCGCTTGAATCGTTTGATTGTCCAGGGTACCGAGGACGATATTGATGTCGTGGAGAGTTACCTGAAAATTGTCGACAAGGATACGGGCATTACCGCGGTGGAAACGCACGGGAAATCGCACGTCATCGAGTTGGTTAACACCCGGGCTTCGGTCGTGGCCGCCACCATTCGCGAGGCGTTTGCTGACCGTGTTGCGACGAGTAGTTCGGCGGGACGATCCCAGGGTGGGTCGTCGGGGCAGCGGGGAGCGGAGGGTTCCTCACGCGGTTTTCAGCGAGACAGTGGGCGCGAGTCGAGTGGTCGTGAGGGTGGAGATCGTTCCGAGGGAGGCGATCGGCGTGGATCCTCGCAGCGAGGAGGCAACCAAAAAGCCGCCCCGGTTGAACCAAAGCTAACCGTGGCGGTTCACGAACCGAGTAATTCACTGATCGTGACTGCGCCGGACCAACTTTTTAAGCAAGTTGAGGAACTCGTGGCATTGATCGACTCGCGCAACGAACAGACGATTCGTATTATTAGCAATCCCCAGGCAGGTCGTGTTAACTCGGTCCTGCAGCAAGTAATCGCCGGGCAACCGAATATAAGCAGCTCGGGTTCGTCAACAACACCATCGCGAACCGGGTCATCGTCTCCTTCGCGGTCATCCAGCGGGTCGCGAACCGGATCATCATCCCCTTCGCGGTCGTCCAGCGGTTCGTCCAGGTCGGGTTCTTCACCCAGTAGCAGGTCGTCAGGTTCAAGTAGAGGTTCTGGTCGATGAGACAAAGCCACCGTATTACGGATGCTTCCCCTTTGCTGTTACGCAGCTGGTCTGTTGCCTGTCTCGCTATGCTGTTGACGGTCACCCAGGTGAATTCTGCACTTGGGCAGGCCGGACTGCGTGAAGCTCTGGAGCGACTTGATAAAAACGAGGATGGGCAAATCTCGCCGGATGAGATTACTCCCCAGGCCAGGCCTTATTTCGAACGGATCACTGAGAATCAAAGCCGATCATGGCGTGAGAAGCCGATCTCCATCGAGCGATTAACCGGGATCGCCCGGAAGTATTACTATGGTCAGAACGGTGGGATTGGACGCGAGTTGCGTCCGGAAGGCGAGAGTACCATCAGGCCCTTCGGAGCTTACAAGGAGGAGCCACTGGTGCCCGATTTCGGCCTGGGCAGGGTGAAATATCCTTACATTCAGGCAGACCTCGACCTGGCCCGGCAGGTCATGCGCAGTTACGACCTCAACGGTGATGGTTTGATTAGTCGTGATGAGGCCTCCAAGGCTCGCAAGTGGACACACCGTAATCCATTCGAGGACGATTTAAATAAAGATGAGCATATTAGCCGCATGGAGTTGACACAGCGTTATGCTCGTAGACGCTTGCTGGACGGGATCGCGGGTGAACTGGGGCAGCGAGCGGAACGTGGAGTCAATGATGTGCGCCCGGCGTTTCGGAAGCCGGACGCACAACGTGGCGGCTCTCGCTCGCGGTCATCTCGAAGTGGTAACGGCTACCTGGCGCTAAGCCTGCTGAATCGCTTCGATGCGAATCGTAATGGCCGCCTGGAAATGAACGAATCGTTAAGCCTGGGGATAGCTGCCGGTCGCGTGGACCTGAACCAGGATGGGTCCCTTTCTCGCGAGGAATTGCTTGCCTACCTGGACAGCCAGCAGCAACAAGCGGCTCCCTTGGTAGAGGGATTGCCTGACTGGTTCTACGAATTGGATAAAAACCGTGACCAACAGGTTTCCATGGGAGAATTCACCAAGGAATGGACCGAAAGTAAGTTTGCTGATTTTACCAGGTGGGATCGTAATGGTGATGGGCTAGTGACGGTCTCGGAAGTCATGCAGGCGGAAATCGTTTCCGGGGGCAGTTATGCAAATAAAACTGCTGAGATTCTTTCGCCCAGGAGAACCATGGTTTCGGAGATCGAGGTCACTGAGGACTACCTCGTAGGTGACTTGAATCTGCAGCTTTCCATCACGCACTCCTACTTGAGTCTCCTGGACTGTTACCTGACCGGCCCCGATGGGCAGCGCATCGAACTATTCACGGAGGTAGGTGGCACGGAGGATCATTTTGATAACACGATTTTCGATGACCAGTCGCCGATTTCGATCGTGAGGGCCAAGTATCCGTTCAAGGGATCTTTTCAGCCGGAGGCGCTGATCAAGAGGCAGCCCAGCCTCGGTCATTTCAACGGCAAGAGTATCAAGGGTATCTGGCAATTGACGATTCGTGGGCAGCGTAGCAATCGTTTCGGCATGCTTAATGGGTGGTCCCTGATTGCCAGCCCCGAGGGAAATCCGGGGGTTACTCAGCCTGCTCCGCAACCAGCAGCTCCGGCGGCTGGGAGTGGCGAGGGACAAGGCAGGCCTGCCGGCAGCGAGAGTTCCAGTCGATCTCCAGAAAGGCCGGATTGGAAATCGATGACGCCTGAACAGAAGCGGCAGACGATGGAGGCAATGGCCAAGCGTGGTTTGCATCCATCAGGCCGCCCGATGTCGGAGTCGGAAAAACGAATGGCGAACATGAGTCCTGAGCAAAGGCAGAGGTACCGGGAGGAGATGGCCAGACGGGGGCTTCATCCATCGGGTCGCGCGATGAGTGAAGAGGATAAAAGACGCATGCAGAATGACATGATTCGAGACAAGAAACAGCAGAAAGACGACGAGCAGCGCAGAATCCAGGGGCAGATCTTCCAACGCTCGTTTTCAGACCCCAGGCTAGGCAATTCCAGTCGTTCAAAAAGTAAGCCTGGCAGCTCACAACCACGACCCGAGAAGCGGTGATCGTTGGGAGGGCGTGTGGGCAGTGATTGCCTGAAACGATCTGGTGTGAGACGGTTTTCGCAGGTTCGGAAGTAAACACCAGATTTTTCTTTCCTGGCCCTGCATTCATGTTGTAATTCTGTGCCTGCCGATATAATTACAGATTGACAGTTGTTTTGCTTTTCGAATAGCATCGTGGCGTTGTCTTGTATGAGGAGTCGTTGTTATTTCAGGCCTTGCTTATTCCCGCAGAGATGTCTTGCGATCCAGTGTTGGATTGACGGGACTGACGTTGCCGACCCTGTTTCAGTTGCAGGCGCGAGCAGCCGTTACGCCGCAAGCTAAATCCTGCATCGTGATCTATTGTTGGGGCGGTATCAGCCATTTCGAGTCGTGGGATCCGAAGCCGGATGCCCCCTCGGAACTGCGTGGTGAGTTTGGAACAATTGCTACCGCCACACCGGGGATTCATTACTCCGAACATATCCCGCTGATGGCAAAACACTCCGACAAGCTGGCGATCGTGCGTTCGGTACATCACAAGCATGGTGGGCATCAGCAGGGTATGTATACGACGATGACCGCGCATGACCCGCCCGGCGGTATGAAAGCTAAGGATCGTGAGAACTGGCCTTCCCTGGCCGCCATGGTGTCGCGATTCCAGGATCCGCAGGCAGGCACGCCGAACGCGATCCGCGTGCCCTATAACATGTACGACAATGGTACCCTCATGGCGGGCGAATATGGTGGCTGGCTGGGATCGGATTATGACCCGATTCTGATGCGGACACCGGCAGGAAAACCTTTTGGTGGGGTCTCTCGCTACACGAGTCGTGAACTGGATTTGAAACTCAACCTGGAGAAGGCTCGTGTCCGGAGTCGCCAGGCCTTGCGGCAACAATTGGAGCGACCCGTCGGTAACGCAAGTGATTATGAGCGGATGGATCGATTTCGCAGGATGGCTTCGGATATGTTGCTTGGGTCAGCGATCGAGGAAGCCTATGACCTCGAGCGAGAAGACCCTCGTATCCGCGCGATGTACGGTGATCACATTGGTGGGCAGAGCATGTTGCTGGCCCGCCGCCTGACCGAAGCCGGAGTACCGGTGGTTCAGGTCTGCGCAGGAGCAGGTGACCTGGCTGGTGGTGGTGGTGATAACTGGGATACGCATCGCGGACATTTCACCAAGTTAAAAAATCGACTGCTGCCCGTCTTTGACCGATCGGTTTCAGCGTTGCTCACGGATCTCGAGCAACGGGGGATGCTGGAAGAAACCCTGGTGGTTTTCCTTACGGACTTTGGTAGAACACCCAAGATTAATAAAAATGCCGGTCGAGATCATTACCCGGCAGTCTACTCACTGGCACTTGCTGGTGGTGGTATCCGCGGCGGCCAGGCGTATGGAAGCAGTGATACCAGTGGTGCACGCCCGGCAAGTCAAGCCTGCACCCCTGCTGATTTTCATGCTACCGTCTACAAGGCCATGGGGATCAATCACCATTCGGAACTGGAAGACCAGTTAGGCAGACCCTACCAGATCTGTGATGGGCAGCCACTGCCACTCTTTTAAGGGGGGGCAGCGATGCTTCGGATGTTTTTCCTGCTTGGTTTCCTGCTGGTGCAGGCCCCTGTCTTACTGCAGGCCGACGACCAGGAGGCAATCGTTGCGATCCGGAAGGTAGGTGGTACGGTACGTGCTGCTGAGAACGGTTGGGAAGTTGATTTTCATCTTCGCGGTCGCAGTCTGACCGATGATCAATTGGCCCGCGTGACAGGCCTTTCCGCAGTCAGTAGCCTGAATCTCAAGCGAACACGCATCAGTAGCGCTGGCCTGGCTCACCTGAAGGCAATGAAATCGTTGCAGGTACTCCACCTGGAGCAGACAGCGATTGACGACCAGGGGATGCAACACCTGGCTGGGCTGAAAAACCTGGAATACCTGAACCTCTTCGGTACCAAAATTACCGATCAGGGCCTGGCTCACGTTTCCGGACTAAGGAAATTGCAGAGGCTATATGTCTGGCAGACTGCTGTGACCGACGACGGCGTGGTCAAGCTGGAGAAAGCGTTGCCTGGGTTGCGGGTGGTGCGTGGCGTGAACCTGGCGAAGATCGCAGCAGAATTTCCGCCGGAGGAACCAGCAGCACTTCCCACTAAAACGATCGGGTTTGTTGCGACCACCAACGTGGCGGATGCGCCGCGATCACGCAATGGCGATAATATCGAGGTGGTGTTCCAGAATAAATCGCGACGAGCGGTGAAGGTCGTCTGGGTTGGCTACGACGGTAAGTTGAAAGTCTATGGCGAGATCGCTGCCGGTGGCATGCGAGTGCAGAACTCGTATTCTAATAATTGCTGGCTGATCACCGATATGGCAGACGAGCCCATCGGTTATTTCATCTGTGGTCCCGAGCGAGCGTTGGCTATCATTGCCGAATAGTCGCGTAGTGGTTTAACATGGGGGCAACGAGTGGTCCCCTGCCCTGTCGAGGATTTGGTCTGATGAAAAATATGATCTGCCTGGTGATGTTCCTGTCCTTCATGGCGCAAGCGGTTCTTGCCCAGGCTGCAAAACCGAACGTCCTTTTGATTTGTGTTGATGATTTGCGACCGGAGCTGGGCTGCTTTGGTGTCGACTACATCAAATCCCCGCATATTGATCAGCTGGCGGCAGCGGGTCGTACCTTTCGCAGGCATTATGTCCAGGCGCCTACCTGTGGGGCATCTCGCTACACGTTGCTTACCGGGGTCTATGGACCAGCCAGCAATGCCGCCCTTTTTCAGCGTGCCAGCCGAATCCAGAAGAATTCGCAGGACATTCCGGCAAGTATGCCCGCCTGGTTTAAACAGCATGGCTACACCACCGTTTCTATTGGCAAGGTTTCTCATCATCCCGGGGGCCGAGGGGGACGCGACTGGAATGACGATAAGCAACCGGAAATGCCCAATTCATGGGATCAGCACCTGCTGCCTGCTGGTCCCTGGCAGCATCCGCGTGGCTGGATGCATGGCCTTGCGAATGGTGAAATTCGCGTCAACGCCGGTAACATGGATGTCCTGCAGGCTACCGCCGGACCTGACTCGATCTATCCAGACGGGCAGGCGATTCCGGAAGCATTGAACCAGCTGGAAGAGTTAACAGCGGACAAGAAAAAGCCGTTTTTCCTGGCGGTCGGTATTCTTCGCCCTCACCTGCCTTTCGGTGCACCCAAAAAGTATCACGACCTTTATCAGGGTGTGCAGTTGCCAGCGACGCCACATCCTGACAAACCGCAAGGGAAAACGACCTGGCACGGTTCCGGGGAGTTCATGAAGTATAACCGGTGGAAACGTAATCCAAACCAGGATCCGGAATTCGCTCTCGACGTTCGCCGTGCCTATGCTGCCTGCGTTAGCTATGCCGATGCCCAGGTAGGACGTGTGATGGCCAAGCTCCGGGAGACCGGCCAGGCGGATAATACGATCGTTATTCTCTGGGGTGATCACGGTTGGCACCTGGGGGAACATGCGATCTGGGGTAAGCATGCCCTGTTCGAAGAATCGCTCCGATCCCCCCTGGTGATTCGTTACCCGGGAATCCCGCAGAGCGGTGCCTCGACCCAGGCGATGGTAGAAACGCTCGACATCTTTCCTACGCTTTGTGACCTGGCCGGGCTGCCGAAACCGGGATACCTGCACGGGGTCTCGCTGCTACCATTGCTCAAGGATCCATCTGGAAAGGGGCACGTGGCGATCGCTTACCGGAGCAAGGCCCAGACGATTCGTACGGATACGCATCGCCTGATCGTGCATCGTGACGGGTTTGCTGAACTCTATGATCACACGACCCGGGCGGGCGAGACAAAGAACGTTGCGAAAAATAACCCGGACCTGGTCAAAGACCTGGAACAGCAGCTAAAGAAACGGCTGAGCCAGTAACCACCAGCCCCGCGCCAGGCGAGCGTTCACCAGGCACGGAGCCTGGCGGCAATTACAGGGAGTCCAATTCCTTGCGGAACTGGTCCAGGTATTTCTCGTAGGGAGTTGCGTTATAGGGGGCCTTTTGTTTCTTAATAGAGATCGCTTGAATCGCCTCGACATCAGGTAGAGCTGTTTTGATGATCTCGGCAACTGCGTGATAGACACTTCCCTTGTCCATGTGTTCGCTACGTATGTCATGTTCGTACTTCTTGTCTCCCAGCATGATGCCGGCATGCCCGCAACCGAGACAGAGATATACAGAAACCTTGTGATTGCCTTTCTCGAATTCCAGTCGAATTCCATAGCGAATTTCACATAGGTACTGTGCGCCCCATTCATAGTGTGCATGCTTAGTCAGCAAGAGAGAGAGTTTCTCCTGGTCGGCGGCTTTCAGAGTAAAGGGGTGTTTGCGATCCTGGAGTACTTTGAGGGAATCCATTGTGCTGTCGAGTGGCAAGAGATACCCGGTGACCTTGTCGGGCTGACGAACCGTTTCCAGGTTTTTGGTCCCTCCAAACAGGTGAGCCAGTTGCTTTTGTGGAGCCTGGATGGCCTGTTCCAGGATGTGAATCTGTTTCAGGAGATTCTTCTTCTGGATTTCCTTGAATCGCGCATTGTCACCCGATTCACACCCAGTGAGATGGTCAGCACTGCAAGAGAGGAGCGTCACTACGAAAACACAGCATGCTAGTCTGGTATTTAACATTGGCACCGGTACCTTTCTCTGGGCCCCTGCGGGTTTTGACGCCGCGACCGCCCCGCGAGTTCCCTCCGATATGGATGAAATACGTATTGGAAGCATTTTTCAAGAGTGAGCGAGCTCTTTGGGGAATGCTAAAAGTTGTTTCTTCGTCACCATTTCAGTCTTGGGGTGTGGCTCGAAAGACGACCCGGTACGGCCGCGATGGATCGCACGTTGCTGGACGAGGAACCAGGATAAAGTCATCGGTGATTACTGGTTGGAGGTCCTGCCCCTCGAGGATGTTGACTTTGGTGATACGGTGATCCAGGAAGGCCACGAAGGGGCGTCCCCCACGCTGTGACCCGTTCTTGTTCACCGTATCGAAGCTGGTGTCTCCCTGGTTCGGAGTGATCGTGAACGTATAGACGTCCTGGTTGACATCGAGCGATTGCTGGTAAGCCAACTTGCCAGCAGCCATTTGTGCAGGCCAGGCGGGATCGCCGTAAAAAGCCACCACGTTCCGATCAAAGGCGAGTCCGCGTTTGTCACTAGCGCCGGTCTGCGAATGGTTGAGGCGATGTACGAGCGCGTGGTGGTTAGCGAAAAATGCCTCAGTTAAGGTGTAGCGACCAGGTTGTTCAACGAAGTAATCAAGCACTCCCCAGCCCTGGTATCCAAACCACGTCGGCACCATGTATCCGATCATTTGCTTGACTCCCACATCATTCATCCAGGCCAGTGCCATTGAATCAGGTCCGTTAATGTCCCCCATCAGGCAGTTGCCGATTGGTAGATAGACCTTGGGGTTATTTGAATTGATCTCGATGCGTTCTTTTCGCGTGTTTTCGCCATACATCTGCCCTGCCCTGGATCGAAAGAAGCCGTTGCGATAACGGAACCCGATCATCCAATCCCGTTGCGTGGCGTGACCGGAAGTCACGAACAGGTCTGCGTGGTATCCATTAAGCGTCTCGGCAAGAGCTGCTGTCGTGTCGTCCGGACCACGCTGCTGTTGAGCAGCACCACCCGGTTTTTTTTGCACTAGCTTATTCTTTACCAACTCGTCGTACCATAATCCTTCGGTGCAACATTCCAGGGCAATCTCGGTACCCGAGGCCACCTTGCGAATCGTGAGCGGTTTATGATGGCGTGCGATTGCCAGTGCATTTCCAGCATCATAGCCTGTCAGGATTCCCCATCGCGTGTCCGTGTACGGGTCGTCATCGAGTTGGCCGGTTAATTGGTGGATGTGTGCGACGAATTGTGGATTGACGTCTCCGGGAGTGGCGACAAAGCAGGTGTGTTGTGGAAAATGGGCTCTCAGGAGTGGCAATGATTCGCTGACCCGCTCCTTGTAAGAAATGACGGTCGCCTTGTGACGGGAAACCAGTGCGTCAACAACAGGTTTCCACTCCTTGTTTCCGAGGGTGGCCTGGGAAACCACCACGGCGTATGAGCCTGCTTCGGCACCCTGAACGGGCGTGATGAATAGGGTAGCGGCAAGGATGAAGAGGTAATGTGTTTTCATGTCGGTCCTTGTCGATTGAGGGCAGCTCGCTAATATGCCGCTGCCGTTGTGATAGTCGTGTTTCTATTGATCGACTTATTATTTAACGTTCACCCAATACAACATGTTTTTATTGTTTCCGCTATCTTTTATCTTTTTCTTGTCTCTATTGCTCCAGGCATTATCAGTGAACACTCCATCATATTTATTAATGGTGTTCATGCTTACTATTCTTTGTATCTCTTTTCTTCGCAGGCCAGTACTTTGATTTACAGCACCCTTCTTCTTGAGTATTGCTATTACTTCAGCGTCGATGTAATTGATAGTTGTTTTGTTGCCCTTTTTCGCAATCCGGGTTATCCTAAATCGTTCTCCAAACGAAGACTTGACAATTTTTCTAATCTTCGCCTTTACTTCTTTTTGTAGATCCCTATCGAAGTGGTTGATCTCAGGGCAATACTCTTCGATCTGATTTAGCAGGCTCATGATCTTATCTTTGCTTTCAGCGGATCTTACCTTTGCGAGCAACTCTCCTGCTGCAGTCGCCGCTTGTTCTGCTTGTTTCTTTGCTTTTTCTGCGTTCGCCAGTGCCTTGGTTGCTTGTGCTAATGTTAGGTTTCCAACCCTTTTCTTTGGTGCGCCCATCTCTTGATGTCCTTGTGTTAGTTAGTGTGGCTTATCAGCAAAGTATACTCTGTTTTGGTCTGTTCTATCTATAGCCTGGTTGGATCCGAATGGTGGCCGTAACACGCCCGTACTTGCAGGGCCGGTTTGGACAGTCGGATGTTCAAGATGCATCTCTTTAGTTGAACGGCTCAAGCCATTTCGAGCCCATTCATAGTGCCTGTGCTGCTGCCGAAGGTGTCGACGTCCAGTCCCAGTCGTTGCAGCATTGAAACGAAGAGGTTGGGTAGGGGGTAGTTGCGGTCTTGATTGAAGGCGAGATGCTGCCCGTGTTTGAAGCCGCCGCCGGCAAGGATGACCGGCATGTTGCGATTGTCGTGATTATTGGCATTGCCTAGCGTTGATCCCAGGAACACCATGGTGTTGTCCAGTAGCGAGTCGCCTCCTTCCTGGCTCTCGTTAAGCTTTCTGAGGAAGCCACCGAACTCTCGCATGATTGCCGATTCGACGATCGCCAGTTGCTTGAGCTTTGATTCGTCTTGGCCGTGATGTGACAACATGTGGTAATCGGTATCCACTCCCGGAATAACGGGTACGGCGTTCATGCCCGGGTCGTACAGGGTGAGGAATCGCGTGGAGTCGGTCTGGATTGCCAGGTGCATCATGTCGTACATCAGCCGCGTTCGTTCGAGCATCCGTAGGCGGTCGAGTTGATCTTTGGGCGGTTCCACGTCGACGCTCGGTTTGGGGCGGGCTGCCCATTCTTCCGCTTTGTGCAATTGCGTCTCGGCTTCGCGAACGGCCGTAAAATACTGGTCAAGTTTCTGTCGGTCGAGCCGACCGAGCCGTTGCGACATTCTTTTGGCCTTGGCACGGACGACGTCCAGCACACTCTGGCCCTCTTGCAGGCGTTTGACCTGCTTCGCCTTCTCTTCAGGCTTGCCTTCCAGGAAGAGGTTTGCGAAGACACGCGACGGTCGCCCCTCAGCCGGAAGTTCCACGCCCGCGCGGGAATAAGAGATACCCGTACTGGCAATGGTCAGGGGCAGGGAGGCCAGTCGCGTTTCTCGACCGAGTTGCTCGGCTGCAAACTGGTCGAGCGAAATCGTATTTTTGAATCCGGCACCGGTGGGATTCTTCGCGGACGACAGGAACGATTTATGGGCTAGATGGCCACCACCGACGGAGGGATGTGATGTTCCCGTGATGACAGTGAATTCGTCTCGGAACTCGCCAATCTCCTCCAGGTAGTGGCTGAGCTCATAATCTCGGCCTGCCTTGGTGGGGTTGAAGTTCTGCGCGTGAAAGCCAAAAGCAATGTTGATTGCAACCATGCGCCGCTTCATTGCGGGGGCAGCTGCAGTTGCTCGAGGCTGCATCGCATTCAAAAACGGTAAGCCGATGGCGACACCCGATGATCGCAGAAACGTTCGTCGTGAAAGCATCATGATCTTTCTCAGTGTGTAGGAGCTGGTTTGTGGAACTTGAATCGTGACTGTCGTATTCTGACGCTTGCTTATACCCTGGAGTGTGGGTTTGTGATCGATGGCGGTCTTAGGGGCGGTGAAACGTGGGGCTCTGAATGATCTCGTGTACGAGAGAACGCAAGCCGTATTGTTGGTTGCTCACTTTCGTCACGATTTCGTTAATGGCCGGGCGGTCGGAGAACCCGACGGTCCGTCCCATGGAGTAGGTCAGCAGCTTCTTGGTCAATCCCGCGGTGATTTGGTCGACGTCATCCGCAAGTAGTGTTTTGAATTGCCGAATGTCTCTAAACGGTTGGCCACCGGGTGTCTGTCCCGTTGCATCGACGGGCCGTCCTAGTTTGTAGCGGACCCAGTCATGCGTGTATGGGGCTCGTTTTACGTCCGGGCGGCGGCCGTCGCCGAGCGTCCGGTAGTCGTCCCGCCAGCCGCCGATGACATCGAAGTTTTCCAGGGCGAATCCAGCCGGATCGATGTGGGCATGGCAGGTAGCGCACGCATCAGAGTTTCGGTGTTTGGCGAGCTGCTCGCGGAGCGTTATCGCGCCGCGAATATCGGGTTCGACAGTGGGGATGTTCGGCGGTGGTGGAGGTGACGGCGTGCCCATGATGTTCTCCAGTACCCAGGTTCCACGGGTAACTGGTGAGGAGTTCGAGCCGTTCGCGGTGACTTTGAGGATGCTCGCTTGCGTCATGATGCCGCCACGGACACTGTTCGCAGGCAACGTCACCTTGCGAAACTCCTGTCCCTCAACGCCTTCGATGCCGTAGTGCTTGGCCAATCGCTCGTTAACGATCAAGAAATCGGAATCGACAATATTCATCACGCTCAAGTCTTCGCGAAGCATCGCCTGGAAGAAGTGCTGCGTCTCTTTGACCATGGAGATCTTCAGCAACTCGTCGAACTCGGGGTACAACTTCTGATCGGGTGTGGTGAAGTCTATATCCCTCAAGCTGAGCCACTGGGCTGTGAAATTGATCGTAAAGGCATTTGCCTTCGGGGAATTGAGTAAACGATCAACCTGCCCACGCAGGATCTTCGGGTCGTCGAGCTTTCCCGCAACTGCCAGGGACAGCAGTTCCTGATCGGGCATCGAACTCCAGAGGAAGTATGATAATCGTGAGGCCAATGCATGCTGGCTAATAACGTCATCCCCCGGCTCTTCCAGGAACAGGAATTCCGGCGAACAGAGTGCCACTTTGAGAGCTAATCGCAATGCCGCCTCGAACGAGCCTCCGCTATCCAGCTTGGATTTTGCGAGACTCAGGATGGGGGCAATTTCACCGGGTTCGACTGGTCGGCGGAATACACGTGGCAGTACTCTTTGGAGGATCGCATTGACATCACTCACCGTGCCCGACTTCGGGTCGACTTCGCCCAGCAAGCGGGCGCGGCTGAGGGGTGGCCACTGTTCGATGGGCCCCTCGATCGTGATGTCCCCGATCTCAAGACCTGGATTCGGATAAGTATTTGCATCTTTTCGTGTGTCGACGGTCGCATAGCACTTGGGAAGAAATGTTCCGTTCGGTTCGACAAGTCGATCTTTAAATTCGACCGTGGTCCATTTTTCGGGAGGGATGTCATAATAGCCGACCAGGTGCTTTTCGCGTCTGCCGACAATGGTGTCGCCGCCATAGATGCGCAGGGTCACGGGCTTTTTGCTCTGGATGGCTCGGACGCGCAGCTTCACGTGATAGGTTCCCGCGGGGGCACGTAAGCGAGCAAAACTGACAAGGTTAGATGGGCAGTATCTCGACTGAAAGATGATGACGCCGTCTTTCGTCTTTCGGAACATTTTTCCGAAGCGATGCGAAATCGACGAATTTCCCAGATGGTCTTTTTGGTCCAGGAGGTTCGTTTCGTGTCGAATATATCTGGGCTTGATCGGCGGCCCGAATACAGCATCCAGCGTGGCATCGGCGGATCGCAAGTACGCTTGCATCGCTTCCGCGGACACTGCCAGGCCTTCCCCCACGTTATCGAATCCGTCGGTCGGCGTGTCCTGGGGCAGCATGTTCTTAACGCGTGCCTCAATACCGAACAGATCGCGAATGGTTGCTTCGTACTCGGTTCGGTTAAGTCGTCGCAACACAACGTTGCTGCGTGCCCGATCGGCCTTCGTTAGAGCGGACGAGATTGTCTTGATCGCAGCTGATAGCTTCGACTTGGCTATTCGCGGTTCGTCCTGAGGAGGCATTTCGCCTTTTACCATGCGATCGTGAACGAGTACCCATTGCCGCGCGGATTCACGGTCGCTTAGGTCATCGCTCAGGTTGGTGATATCGAAGCGGCCTTCGGCGTCTTTACCCTTGTGGCAATCGATGCAGTGCGCCGTAAGCAACCGTTGAAGCTGGCTTTTCAAGGAATGGGATTGCCCCAGTGCCGTGGGTTGCTTAGCAATACTGGTTGCGACTGTCAAAGCGAGCATGATCGCTATGTGGCGTAGTCTCGACACCCTTAACATTGTTTGTAACCCTTTGTACTAGCGTATAGACATTCGGTGATTACACAAAGGTGTTTTGCAATACGATTAATGACGCGAAAACAACGTTAAGATGAGCCTAATATATTCGATCCTTTCGGTCAATTATAATGAATGTGTTGCGTGCGTCTTGCTGGCGTGAGAAAGGGGGCTGGACGACTGTAGGTTGTATGAGTGTGCAGGATTCGGATCATTAGCGGATCGGTATATTTATGGTCTTCGGGACTAATAGGGTTGGCTTCATGTGTAGGATAAAATCGCTAACCTGGGACCTGTATCATAGGTTAAGCCTGGGGCTATTCTGTTTGGTGAGGAGAAGTCTGTTTAAATAGTAATCCGTTTAGTATTGATAGCTTATGTTTATCGCCGCTTGTCCCGTTTAATGATGCTACAGATAAAATAGGTGTAGGGCCGGATGAAATATAAGAATGATAACGGTGGATGATATAATCTGCGGCTGGTAAGAGGGGATGTAGATGTAAAATGAAATAACAAAGGATAGTAACAAATCTCAATTGAAAGGAGTTAAAAGGAAATAGAAATAGGGCAATCGCACCACCGGAATGGGAAGTGTAATTTGCTGGAGTAATACCACCGTGGCCAGCGTCCCGCCCAATCAATGCTGTACCTGGCCGCACCAGGGTATCCCTGGAATAATAGGGGTAGCGGTCTCGGGCAGCTTTTCATTGACTCCGTACAGATCCGCGTCGGTTATCTCGCACGAGCCCCTAGCCAGTTTTTTCGTTGCCCACCGTGCATAAACAGTTTCGAATCCCCGCTGGCCAGCATGAGGGCGACAGTGGCGTTTCCTATGGGGTGTAGACCCAGGTATTGATCTCCACCGTAATTGCGTTTGCCACCAAAGTAGACCGCTGAACCAACCGTGTTGCGACACAGTTCCAGGTACGGAATCCATTGTTGCATGACCCGTTGATGCGCTTGGCGATCGACCAGTTTAAGGCCTGCTATCCCGTAGACCAATCCAATGGAAGACATGGCATGTGCATGTCGCATGCGTCCCTGGTAGGTTGCCAGGGAATTTGAGAACTGACGTGCCAATTTCGGTTGCTTGTTGGCGATCGCGAGTGCAGCGGTCATGGCACCGGTGCGGGCAGCGATATCGGGACTCCAGGGCGCCCGCGACGAGTAGCCGATGCCGCCGGTTTTCTTGTCGATCGATTTGCGAATCTCTTCGAATGATCGATCCCAGGCAGCCACGTCGACCCGGTAGCCACACTTGGCAGCAAGCGCCCAGGCCAGGTGAGCCTGTGTGTTAATGATGACCAGCCCTCCCCCACTATATCCCACGATGAAATGATGCCCCATCGTGCCGTGCTCCGAAACGCGGGCAGCGAGTAAGTCGCAACACTTTTTGAGATCCGCCAGGACCTTCTGGTCGCCGGTGGCTAGGTGATACTCTGCCAGCAGGATTGCGGACGAGGCGGTTTGCCAACTCTTGGGACCGACCGTGGCATCCTGCGGATTAATCGTGGCGATACACTTACGCTGAATGAAACCGATCGCCCGCTCGACGCTTGCGCGGTAGGCGGACTTGTCATCAGCCAGTACGGCCAGGGCACAGAAGGCCGACATGTAAACGTCGGCGTCACCACCGACTCCAGGTCGCCAACTACCGTCTTTTCGCTGGATTTCCACCAGGTGCTTAGCAATGCCAGACAGGTAGCTTTGTCGTTTGGCGCAACCTGTCGGAAAGCTATCGGCGAAGGGCGCCGCTGAAGGGACCGTGAGGGTCAGCAACTGTAACTGATCCTTGCGTTGCACGGTAAGTTTTAATTGATGAGGTGGAGCGGCGGATGCACGCTCGATGGCCTGGCCGAGCAATTCTTGCGGTCCGGTGAGGCCAGCATCGGTTTTCATGGAAAATGGTCCAGGACGTTGACCGCTGATGTCGGTGATGCGATCTCCCTTGAGTAAACCACCACGGTCAGCAACACCCTCCTTGCCGATGTCCATCACCAGGATAGCGCGTTCTCCGTCAGAGAGACGCCCGGTTGCGGACAAGACACCCATGGGGAAGTCGTGTAGTTGTTGAGTCTTGTTGTTTACCAATTTAGGTTGGTAGAGAGTTTGGGCCATGAGGTCCGTGGTGCAATGGAGCAAGAAGGTTGCCAGTAATGCAAGCATGAAGCCTGGTTTGGTTAGCATCGAACGATCCTTTCGGGAGCTGGGCGAATAATCGACAAGTATCCGGGACCAGGCAGTCGACGTCCACCCAGAGGACAAGAATCATCGGTCGGCTGCAGTGGTTGCTTAAGTGGAATGGCGTCTGGTTTGTGTTATTATGCGGTTGCTGTCGAGACTGGCTCCAGGCCAGGGGTGAACTGCCAGGTACTGATTCAGGAGGATTGAGTCATGTTCAGAATGTGGTTGCTGGTAATGTTGATGCTTACAGGGGTGTCGAAAGTTCCTGGACAGGATGCGGCGTTGCCGACCAGTCGGGATGCCTCCACGTCCAGGAAAGTGCCGACTCCGCGTGATACGATTCCGTTAGAAAAGCTCAAGACCATGGCGGCCCGCAATGCCTCCGCGGAATTTGACCCCAATCGATTCATCACGCCGCATATGCCGATCGCGATTCGACAGGAAAATCGGGGAGGCCCAGTCTACCAGGAAGGCGTGAGCTACACGTTTCTTGTACATTCCATGAAATTTGCGTCGATGTGTCGGTTGGGCGACGGCCGCATCGCCATGATCGGGACAGGTTGGTTGGACGGAACGGACAAGGAGCAGCGAGGCTCATTTCTGTCTTACTCCTCCGACGAGGGGAAGAAATGGAGTCAGCCGGTCGAGTTTCACCGTGGTTTGGAACGTCCGCAACTAGTGAGCCTCGGCGGAAATCGACTCATGATCATTCCAGGGGATGATGACGGCTTTCTGTGCCACAGTGACGACGCGGGAAAACAGTGGACTGAAAAGAAGCCGTTTCCCCGGTTGAGTGATGGCAGAATCACTTATCACAAGGGGACTGCCCTCGTCGAGAAAGATGTCGTGTCTGCGATTTTCATGGCAACCGGGGAACCGCATGGCCCGGTGCAGTGGAGGGCGCAATCGCTGCTACGGAGAAGTCGGGATGGCGGAAAAACCTGGCAGGAAGGTATCTGGCTGCCACCGCAATGGCAAACTTCCGAGGGTTCCATCACGCGGGCCACGGACGGAGCTCTGGTTGTTTCGCTTCGCACGGCTCAGCCTGCGGACTTTCCGTCGTTTAGCGATCACTGGCGAAGGATCACGACCGCACGGTCGTCTGATGAAGGAAAGACATGGACAGATCACCAGGTGCATTTTAAGTATGGCAAGGTTCACACGGATTTAATCACGCTTAAAGATGGACGCATCCTGATGACCTATGCAGCACGGATGGGGGAACTGGAGGGTAAGGTCTATCACGGAATCGAGGCAGTGGTCAGTCGTGATCACGGGAAAACCTGGGACTGGGACAAGCGGTTTACCCTGTTTCGGTGGGCCATGCACCAGACCATGCATAGTCCCTGTTCCCTGGAATTGGCGGACGGCCGAATCCTCACTTTATTTCTCTATCACTATGGGGCCCAGTGGGGAAAGACAGGCGTGGGAGGTTCGGCACGCACGTTAGGGATTACTTCTGCGGTTATCTGGTCTCCCGGTGAGAGAAACGTAAAGCGGTAGAGACTGCCGGTCACTTGCTTTCGCGTCGATGACCGTCTGCTTGGTACAAAAGGCTGCGTGGAATATAATGTGAGCAATATGTTTGCATTCCACATTGTACATCGCGAAACGGTAGGGATCGTTCGGCTATTGACAGTCACGATCACCCTGCTGCTGTCTGTTTCGTCACTTGGTTTTACCCAGCAAGTCGATTTTAAACGAGATATTGAGCCCATTCTGAAATCCCGTTGCCTGGGATGCCATGGGCCAAAGAAACAGGAGTCAGGATTTCGCCTTGATCGCCGCACATCGTTGCTTCGTGGTGGGGATTATGGAGAACCTGCCATCGTGCCTGGCAATCCATCCAAGGGAACCTTTTTGGCGGCTATCAAGGCTACCGATCCGGATTTTCGGATGCCGCCGGAAGGCGAGCTGCTTAGCAAGCAGCAGGTGGCACTCATCGAACGGTGGGTCAAGGAAGGTGCGAATTGGCCAGGACAAATGGGAAAGGACGTTCCGCGGGAGCGTTCTACGCATTGGGCATTTCAGCCGGTTGCGCGACCAGCGGTGCCGGGCGGAAAAAAATTACAGGGCCAGGAGATAGATGCGTTTGTGCGAGCAAGTCTCGCCAAGGCCGGGATTTCCATGTCCCCGGGAGCCGATGCACGTACCTTGATACGCCGCGTGTCCGTTGTGCTCACCGGGTTGGCTCCCACCCCGCAGCAGGTGGCGGCATTTCAGTCAGCCAGCAAGCAGAACCCGGACCAGGCCTATGCAGATCTGGTCGATGGCTTGCTGAATTCGCCACACTTTGGAGAGCGTTGGGCCCAGCATTGGTTAGACGTGATTCGCTGGGCAGAAACTAATGGCTCAGAAAGTAACATGTATCGTAAGAATGCCTGGGTATACCGCGATTATGTCGTACGTGCTTTTAATGAAGACAAGCCCTATGACCGTTTCATCTTCGAGCAGATTGCTGGGGATACGGTGGGCATGGGAGATGCCACGGGATTCCTGGTCTCCGGATCGCACGTCCCCGTTGCCACGGTTGGGGCGGAAGCATCTGCCCGCAGACAGGCGCGTGCTGATCGCATGGATGAAATCATGCAGACGGTGGGAGCATCGGTGCTAGGAGTCACGATTGGCTGTGCAAGGTGTCATAGCCACAAGTTTGACCCGATTTCAATCCAGGATTACTACTCCATGACTGCCGTCTTCCAGGACGTTGAGTTTGGCAGTCGCTTGCCGGAGTATGCAGAAGATCATCCACGCCAGGTGCGAGCCCGCGAACTGGAAGCCCAGATTGCCGCGCAACGGAGTATTCTCGCTAAGGGTGGTGCATGGATCGAGGACTGGCATAACCTCGAGGAATTTCATTTCAAGCCTGTCACGACACGGGAGATCAGGGTGCTCTTCACGCGGCCTTATGTCCGGGTCGACGAAATGGAAGTGTTTGGGCCACAGGATCCGGAAAAGAACCTCGTGCATCATTCTACCGGAGTGCAGGTCCAGAGCCTCCGTAAATTTGATAACGTCCGTGGTCCGATTGATTTGATCAACGATGGGGAGTATGGAACCCAGGCATGGAATGCACGTGCCCCGAACAAGGGCAAGGAAAGACCCTGGGTCCAGTTCTCGTTCCAGCAACCACGCCAGGTCAACATGATTCGTATGAGTACGAACCGGGAAGACTTTTACGAGACGGATTACCTGACGGGCCTTAACCCGAAGGCCTATACCGGCTACCGGGTCGAGGTTCGTGATGCCGAAGGGACCTGGAAGCCGGTAGGTGGCACCTATGCCGCAAATCAACAACTCAAGAATAATCCAAGGCGTCGTGAAGTTGTCAGCAAGCTCACTGGCCTGATTGAACAGTTGGTTGCCGAGGGGCCACAGCCCAGTTTCGTGGCAAGGTTTGTCGATCCTGTGAAAACACATGTCTTGCGGCGAGGTAGTCCCGAAAGTCCGGGCCCCGAGGTGTTCCCGGCAGGACTGGAAGAGTTCGGCAGTGAACTGGGGATCGCAGGGGATGCCCCGGGTCGGGTGCGACGGACGGCCTTTGCAAAATGGCTGGTCGCCAAGGATCAGCCGTTAACGGCGCGGGTCATGGTGAACCGGATCTGGCACCACGTCTTTGGCCAGGGGATTGTTTCCACCACCAGTGATTTTGGCAAAGCGGGCGCCATGCCCAGTCATCCGGAGTTGCTGGATTGGCTGGCCGCGGAGTTTATCAAACCAACGGACGACAAAAATGGCGCTTATTCGGTGAAAACGATGATCCGCCGGATGGTTATGTCCCGAGCGTTCCGGCAGCAGGATGTGCCGCGCGAGGACTGCCTGGAAGTGGATGCGGATTGCCGCTTGTGGTGGCGTTTTCCGCCGCGGCGACACGAGGCGGAAGTCATTCGTGACGCGATTTTGCTGGCGTCAGGTTCACTTGATCCAACTCTCGGTGGAATTAGTTATCGAATCCATAACGTCAAGAAACGCTATGCCCAGTGGGAAGTCGTGGATAACCATGGACCACAAACGTGGCGACGCCTGCTCTACCAGGAACGGTTTCGTCGCGTCGACGACCAGATCTTTACTGCTTTTGATTTTCCCGATTGTGGGCAGATCCGGGCACGGCGGCCGGTCTCAACGACGCCGTTGCAGGCCCTGAATTTGCTCAATAGCCCGTTTATCGTGGAGCAGACCCGGTTGATTGCCGAGCGGGCCCAGGCGAACAGTGGCGGAGACCTGTCGCGTGAAATCAAACAATGCTTCCAGTTGTTGCTGAATCGAGATCCGTCTGCCGATGAATTGGAAATTTGCAGCAAGGTGGCGCAGGATGAGAGCCTGGCGATCGTCTGCCGGGCACTAATCAACTCCAACGAATTCGTGTTTTTACCGTAGGGCCACATAAGAGACTTGGACGTTATGAAAAACCCTGTTGCAGCCTTGTCGACGCACGGACGTGCCCTGCTGGATCGTCGCAACTTCCTGCGCCAATCCGGACTCTCGATGGGTGGTCTTTCCCTGGCTGGTTTGCTTTCTGATGACGGACTGCTCGCCGATGATGCCGAGACCGTGAGTGGTAAGACGCCACTGCGTCCGCAGATTGATCCAGGTAATCCTTATGCGTCACGGCAGTCGCATTACGAGGCTCCTGCCAAGCAGGTGTTGATGATTTACTGCCCGGGTGCAGTGAGTCACGTGGACACCTTTGACTATAAGCCGGAGTTGATTCGGCTGCACGGACAAAAGCCACCCAGTCTACCAACGGTGACCTTCGAGGGTCCCTCGGGGAATATTGCTAAACCATTTTGGGAATTCAAGCCGCGTGGAGAGACCGGCAAAATGGTCTCCGAGTTGCTTCCTAACCTGGCCAAGCAGGTGGATGACTTCTGTTTCTTTCATGCCTTGCACACGGAAACAAGTGCGCATCCCCAGGGTGAGAACTTTTTTAATACCGGCTTTACCATGGAAGGTTTTCCCTCGATGGGTGCCTGGGTGACCTATGCGCTCGGCACCGTCGCACAGGAACTACCGGCTTTCGTGGCGATTAACGATCCGCGTGGACTGGCCCGGAGCGGTAAGAATAATTTTGGCAGTGGATTTTTGCCAGCGGCGTTCCAGGCTACGGATTTTAGCGCCAAGAACCCACCTTCCAATCTCGTGCGACCACGGGAGTATACCCGTCGCACGGACCAACGCACGGTCGAGTTGCTCAAGCATTTGAATAAGCGTCACCTGGGACAGTTTCCGGGTGATGCGGACCTTGCCGGACGTATTGCCAGTTACGAACTCGCTGGGAAGATGCAGACTTCCGTGCCGGCGATGATGGATATCTCCGGGGAGACGATGGCCACGGTGAAGGCCTATGGGATCAATGAAGGTTCGGACTTGAAGAAAGAATATGCCAGGAATTGTATCCTTGCTCGGCGACTGATCGAAAAAGGGGTACGCGTGGTCCAGTTGTTCAATGGGAGCGATCCCTCAGGCGGTAATGGGATTACCAACTGGGACTCGCACCAGAATATCGCCAAGACGCATCCCTTGCAGGCTGAAATCATGGATCAACCGACGGCAGCCCTGATCGCGGATCTCCGGCAACGTGGTTTGCTGGAGAATACCCTCGTCGTCTGGGCCACCGAATTTGGGCGGATGCCGTTCCTGCAAGCCAACGGGACCGGACGAGATCATAACCCGAACGCCTTTACCTGTTTCATGACGGGGGCCGGGGTAAAACCAGGTTTTAGCTACGGGGAAAGTGATGAATTTGGTTTTAAGGCAGCCGTTGATAAGACAAGCGTTTTTGACTTTAACGCGACGTTACTACACCTGATGGGTCTCGATCATGAGCGGCTAACGTTCTATCACAATGGCCTGGAGCGACGTCTCACGAATGTTCACGGCAAGGTTATCAAACAGGTGCTCGCCTGAAATGGCATGGTAGATCATCCTTGATCTACCATTGCGGTTAGCCGTGGTTTAAAATGAGTTAGCGATTCCGGTCCTTCCCTGCCAAGGGCAGTTTGTTATGGATTTTGTCACAAGCTATTCGCCTTCCGAAAGTCGACGAACTAGTCTTCGTCAGATGGCGTGGCCAATGCTGCTGCTTGCTTTTGCATTTACGGTGCCAGTCCAGGCAGACGAGTTTTTTGAGAAGCAGGTGCGGCCGTTACTGGTCCAACGGTGCTACCAGTGTCATGGTGGGAAAAAAGCCAGTGGTGGGCTCTCATTGGAGACCGCAAGTGGATGGCGCAAGGGTGGTGAAAGTGGTCCAGCAATCGTTCCAGGCAAGGTTGCAGAGAGCCTGCTGATTGATGCTATCAATTACCGGTCTCTGAAAATGCCGCCACCGGATAAGGGTGGTAAGCTGTCGGCCGACGAGATTGCAGTATTGACCCGCTGGGTGGCGAGCGGAGCTAAGGATCCACGTCAGGGTACCAAGTCGCTGGGTGGGATGAGTTTCGAACAGGCGCAATCATGGTGGGCCTTCAAGCCCCTGCCCCGGGTTGTTCCCGGCGAGATGCCGCAGTCGATCGACGGAATGGTCAATAAACAACTGGCTCGGCATGGACTGCAACCCAATGGTTCAACTGACAAGCGGACTTTAATCCGGCGAGCTACTTATGATTTGACCGGCTTGCCGCCACGACCGAGTGAGGTCGAGGCATTCCTGTCAGATGACTCTCCGGAAGCATTTGATCGGGTTGTCACTCGCTTGCTGGATTCGTCTCAGTATGGGGTGCACTGGGGACGCCACTGGTTGGACGTTGTTCGTTATGCGGATACCGCGGGCGAGAATACGGATCGTCCATTGCCACATGCCTGGCGGTATCGGAATTGGGTCCTGGAAGCTTTCAACCGAGACATGCCCTTTGACAGCTTTGCACGCCAGCAGCTTGCTGGCGATATCCTGGGTGCCGGTGGAACGGTCCAGCAGCGTCAGGAGGGGATTGTGGCGACCGGTTACCTGGCCATCGCCCGCAGGTTTGGGCACGATATCGATAAAGATATTCACCTGATGCACGAGGATGTTATTGATAACCTTGGCAAGAACTTCCTTGGATTGACCCTTGGATGTGCACGCTGCCATGACCACAAGTATGATCCGGTGACTTCCGATGATTACTATGCCTTGTATGGCATCTTTAGTAGCACCCGGTTTGCCTTTCCGGGTTGTGAGCCCAAGGGGCAACCTCGTGACCTGGTCCCCTTGCTTAGCCAACCTGAGGTGGACGCTCGGAAGGCCGCATACGCGAAGCGATTGCGGGAATACGAACAGGGTTCTCCGGCTGACCAGGAAGGAACCCAACGGCTTAAGCAGGCGGCAGCCAAGGCCTCCCGCCTATTGGCTCAATCTCTCGTGGGAGAAGGTAAGACGGTTTCTTTACACGAGGATCGTCAGGGTGGCCTGGATCGCATTGCGATGCGGAAAGGTGAGGTGATCCAGTTGGTCGTGTTGCCCAACGCGAGTCATGGGGCCGATACGACGCGAGTCGAGTGGCTGATCGAGCGGCACGAGGGCGATAGGGCGCAGTGGAGTGTAGCCGATTTGATCGATCAGCTGACACGCGGCGGGCCATCGATCATGCAGGCCGATGCGACCTGGTGCTTCCTGGATGTGACCGACGGTCCGACTTTTTTGCGGGAGAAAAAACTTAACGTAGCTGGGCAGAAGAGCCTGAGTGCATGGGCCAGTGGGGATACGCCATCAGTTACGGTGAATGCTTCTGCGGATCCTGTCTCGGTTTGGACCACGTTGCCAGGTAAGACGTTTTTTATGCACCCAGGACCGAAGAGAGACGTCGCCGTCGCCTGGGTCTGTCCGCAGGACGGTGTTTACCGGATTCGTGGCCTGGTGGCTGATGGACATCCTGCCGGTGGTGATGGAGTGACGTTTCGCCTGGAGCATGTTGCCTCGGCCTCCTACGGTCAGGGGTTGATCGCACTGGGGGAGCGAGCGCTTCGCCCGGTGCAGCCACGTCCCGAGATGCCCGGTTTACCGGTGGCGTATGCGGTGGCCGAGGGTGAGTCGAAAGATGCACGGTTGCACGAGCGAGGTGATCCGGAACAACTGGCCGACGCAATACCCCGTCGTTGGTTGACAGTTTTTGGTGGCGAAAGGGTCGATCCAGATCAGGGTAGTGGACGACGGTCCCTGGCCGATTGGGTTGTGTCGCAACCGATCTTTGCTCGCGTGATGGTGAATCGACTTTGGCAGTGGCATTTCGGAGAAGGCCTGGTGGGTACGCCTAATGACTTTGGTTTTCGTGGTGAGGCACCAGTGAACCGGGAGTTGCTTGATTGGCTGGCCGCTCAATTTCGGCTCAATGGTTATCGGTTAAAACCCATGCATCGTTTAATTATGAGTTCCGCGGCCTACCAACGCAGCAGTCGTGCGACCGCAATTCAGCGGGAACGAGATCCTCAGAATTCCTGGCTGGGACGTTTCTCTCGTCGCCGACTGTCCGCGGAAGAGCTTCGTGACAGTTTACTTGTCGCCAGTGGTAAAATTGACTTGTCGTTTGGTGAGGCACATCCCTTTCCGCCGACGGCCGGTTGGAAGTTCAGCCAGCACGCACCGTTTAATGCGGTTTATGATACGGCACGTCGGAGCGCTTTCTTAATGGTTCAGCGGCAGCGACGGCATCCCTACCTGGCCTTGTTTGACGGTGCCGATCCGAATTCGAGCACGCCTGCCAGGCAGGTGACCACGGTTCCCACCCAGGCCCTGTATTTTCTTAATGACCCGTTTTTCCACGAACAGGCGAGCCTTGCCGCGGCCAGGATTCGCAAGCAGGACCCGGTGCCCCAGCGCATTGATCAGATGTTTCGGCAGTTGTTTCAACGTGAGCCGTTGGCCGGAGAACGTGGAATAGGCAGTCGCTTCCTTGGATCCTATCCGGGATCCGAGGACGAGAAGTGGGCAGCGTACGCGCGGGTGCTGATGGCTTCTAACGAATTTATCTACCTGGATTGAGTGTGCCAGTGACGAGACAACCATTATCGATCGGACGGCGGTCACTGCTTCGTTCTGCAGCAGCTGGTTCCCTGGTGTTTCCGGGAATCGTCGAGCAGTTACTCGCGCAGTCAACGAATCGGCGAGATTCCCGGGAGCCTCATTTTCCGGCTGCCGCCAAGAACGTGATCTTCCTGTTCATGACAGGTGGTGTATCGCACGTTGATACGTTTGATCCCAAGCCAGCCCTTTATCGAGACCATGGCAAGGAGATCAAGGCAGATCATCCGGAGATCAAGGATCGACCCGGTTACGAGCGTATTTATTTGAAACATCCGCAGTGGAAGTTTTCCCCGCATGGAGAATGTGGCACCGAGGTAAGTTCGCTTTTTCCCCACGTGGCAACCTGCGTGGACGACATTGCGATGATCCGTTCCATGCATACCTCCCATTCCAACCACTATAACGCGACTCTCGGTATGCATACCGGATCGTTCGCATTCTCACGACCTAGCCTCGGGTCGTGGGTGACGTATGGCCTGGGGACGGAAAATCAGAACCTGCCCGGTTTCGTGGTGATCGCGCCCAGGCAGACCTATGCGGGAACCCAGGTTTATTCCAACGACTTTTTACCGGCGGCTCACCAGGGCACCCTGGTCGTGCCAGGTGCTGAGCCGATTGCGAACGTAAAACCTCGCGTGCCTGGCGATCGTCAACAAATAGAACTGGCGGCGTTGCGCTCGATGAACCGGGTCCATCGCGGTACTCGGACAGCTGATGAAGCGTTAGCCGCCCGAATGCGGTCTTTTGAAACAGCATTCGGAATGCAGCGTGCTGTCCCGGAAGCGTTTGACTTTTCACGGGAGAGTAAATCCACGCTGGGAAACTACGCGGTCACGCCAGGAAAAGCCCAGGGCTTTGGTTGGCAATGCCTGGCGGCGCGGCGACTGATTGAACGCGGGGTGCGGTTCGTGGAACTGATTGATACGGGCTCGTCCGGTAACTGGGATGCCCATGGTGACATGATGTCGCACGTGGGATTGGCCAGGAACGTGGATCAGCCGATCGCCGCCTTGCTGAAAGACCTCAAGCAGCGCGGATTGCTGGATGAAACCCTGGTCGTCTGGACCACCGAGTTTGGCCGAACTCCCTTTAATAATACGGCTGATGCCAAGGGGCGTGAACATCATCCCTGGGCCTTCACCTCGTGGCTGGCCGGTGCCGGGGTCAAGCCTGGCATGGTGCACGGGGCAACGGACGAACACGGGCTTCGAGCAGCCGAAAAGCCAGTGCATGTGCATGATTTCCATGCCACGATCTTGCACTTGATGGGATTTGATCACGAACGCCTGACTTTCCGACATGCCGGCCGCGACTACCGGCTTACCGATGTCGAAGGAAACGTGGTACGAGAAGTTCTTGCTTGATGGGCCTCCTTAACTTTGTGCTGGTCTTCGGTCATAATTGACTCTTTAAGGCTCCCATTCCATTTTCCCGTGAGGATATCGTGATACTAAAAATTACCCGCCGCCTGGTTGTCAAAGTTCTGGCCCTGGGGGCATTCCTGGGCCTCGGTAGGAAACGTGCCGTCGCCGCGCAGCTAAGTATCGAGTCAAAACGGATTGAAAAATGGGATCGTACACACGACCGGGTCTGGATCGGTGGCGAATTCTGGAGTAACCCGATGGAGGATTGGCGCGTCAAGGATGGTTGGGTGCAATGCCAGACCACGGCCGGCAACCGCAGTATCCACTCCGTGACATGGCAGTTGACCGATGCGAAATCTCCTTTCGTGATGTCGGTTGAACTTTCCCAGTCGGCGCCGGTTAAAAATGATGGTGGTGCGGGATTTAGGATCGGCATTCGCAGCGACCTGAACGAATACCGTTCCAATTGCTTTGCCAAGAACGGTGTGAATGCAGGTGTGGTTGGCAAGAACCTGGTGCTGGGGAAAACAAGTAAGTCACTGTCGGTCAAACCGGAACGGTCACATGTGATCCTGACCCTGGAAGGGAGCCCCCGGGGAAACAGCTGTGTGCTGGTACTGACGGCACACGACGTTACCAACGGTAAAGAACTTGGACGCGTCCAGCAGTCCGTTCCACAAGAGCGGATCCTGGGGAACATCGCGTTGGTTAGCCAGTACGAGGGGGCTCAGCGACGCGTTCCCACCCCAGGTTACCGTTTCCGGAATTGGAAGTTGGGCGGCGCAGCGATGGCGCACGAAGCGAAACAAACGTTCGGTCCCCTGCTCTGGACGATGTATTCCCTGAGCGATTCACGCAGCAAGGAAGGGTTCGTGTTGAAGTTGACGGCGCTCACCGGACCGCTGGGTAAAGATGATAACCAACATGTGCAGTTGCAGGTGAAACGACAGGATCAGTGGGTGACCCTGGGTAAGGCCAAGCTGGATCCCGAGGCCTGGACGGCGACGTTCCGGGTCGCGAACTGGGACGAGAAAAAAGCCGTACCGTATCGCGTGGTATACGAGCAAACCTTTCGAGAGGGAGATCCGGTCGCTGATCACTGGCAGGGCACGATTCGGTCGAACCCATCGGGAAGGCCATTGCGTCTTGCGGCGCTTACCTGCCAAAACGATTATGCATTTCCATACGAACCGGTGGCCAATAACGTGGTCAAGATGGATCCGGATATGATCTACTTTTCCGGCGACCAATTGTACGAGGGGCATGGTGGATTCGGTATTATTCGCGATCCAGCGGACCCGGCCATCCTCAACTACCTGCGGAAGTTTTACCAGTTCGGCTGGTCCTTCCGTGAATCGATGAAAAATGCGCCAACGCTCTGTATCCCGGACGACCACGACGTCTTCCAGGGGAATATCTGGGGCGAGGCAGGGGCTGCCATGAAGGACCTGGCCAAGGGAGCTTCGTCGAAGGGTGGCTACCGGGAACCGGCTCGCATGGTCAACGTGGTGCACAAGACAAAC
>Ga0315331_10000463_pt1 | contig 28103 bp, 56 predicted proteins | sample M160m34915metaG_FD_203456 | JGI IMG/M metagenome (GOLD analysis project Ga0315331, IMG submission 203456) | Ammonia-oxidizing marine archaeal communities from Monterey Bay, California, United States - M1 60m 34915 | ecosystem: Environmental > Aquatic > Marine > Intertidal zone | place: USA...
CTAACTTGCGTAATGACTTGTGAAATTGAGATGACAGATCTGGTATTAGAGCCAATCATCGAAAAAGGAGGATTCCTTCGCGTACAGAACAAAACAACAGGCGAATCATTCTATGAGATTGGAGATGAAATCAGTCTAGTCATCAGTAACTTGAGTATCTACGAAGGTAAGTTTGGAAAACAACTACAAGTGCACTTTAAAGGCGATAGATATGTTGAAGGACATCCTGAGACGATGACCATCTTCACTATGCCGAAAGAAATGGCACAGCAGTTCCAAAAATTAGGCGACTTGAAAGACGGTAAAATCGACTTTTCAGGACTAATGGGTGCAACACTCAACTTGGTAGTAAAGAGCTACGTCAACACTGACAAAGACGGCGACGTCGTCACATACGAATCGAAATTCCATAGAGAAGGCGATTGGTTAAACAGTAAAATTGAAAGTGTTGAACTAGCAACCCAATAAGGGTAACCCCCTTTTTTATTTTTTATTATACGAAATTATTAGATTTAAAAAATTACAATGACCGAATTAACAGAATACCAAAAAATAGCCATAGAGGCTAAAAGAGCATTTGAGACGTGTGACGAGTGTGCTTGGTGCGAAGAAAAATTCATACCAGATGAAGACACAATAGAGAGTGCAAATGAAAACGGAATAGATATAATTTTCTGTTCATCAGATTGTGAATGGAAATTCGAAGAAAATGAATCCACGATGAGGGATTTGTTTTCAGATGATGAGGGATATTGATTATGACAGAAACAGATAACGTACGAGGTAGTCAGAATGACATTTGACTACTCAAAAAAAGGCTGCCGTATAACATTGAACTATACGGACGACCCGTACACAGAATTAAAAAGCGGCGACAAGGGAACAGTCGAACTTGTAAACCGTTCAGAAAACCCTCAAATGGAAAGTCAGATATTTGTCAAGTGGGACAACGGCTCCAATCTAATGTTGTTGGTCGGAAAAGACTCATACACCATTGAATGACAGCAATGACTTTCCATTTTTTTATGTTAAAAAATAAATAAAATAAATAATAAAATAAAATCTCTTTCTTTATTTCATAAAATTACGATGAATCAAATAAAAACAAATTCATACAGCTTGTCTGACAGTCAAATTTTGAGTGACAATGGCATAGGCAAACTGAAAACTAGAAAGGAAATACTTGCAAACAAAAAAGTCGATGTTAAACAAGTAACATACACCCCAAGAGAAATCAATACTAACGACGCTCAAAGTATTGATGACAAAGAAATAATATATTCAGCATACTTTACAAGAAATTCAGGATTGCCTCAGGTTGAAGAAAAACCTGAAGAGATAGAGAGGCTAATGCAGTGTGCAAACAGAAACTGCAGAACAATAAGCAATCAGGAAATCAAATACTATGTTTCAAAAGACGTCAAACAAAAAAGATTTTGGCTAGGAAGGAACACTCATTTTATTGGTCCATTCAGGTCATTAAAAATGGAGTGCCATAACCAATGCGTTGAAAACGACAATACAACCAGCACAGCCATAATGAACAACATGATTGAAGTAATTCCCCCAAGATGTCCAAACTGTAAAGGACTAAAATTTGTGGACGAGTCTGAACGTTATCAGAGCGAAGCCCTTAACGAGGCAAAATTCTACGTAAGCGGAGCAGTGGAAGACATTGCACTTCACGGAGGAAGCGACTGCAACGAAACCGACGAACTTTTCGCAATAGGGGAAAAGGCAGATGAGTTTACATGCCATGATCCTTCTGCGGGCGACCCGTATCAAGGCAGAAACTTTCGAGGAAGAGCCGACCACCTACACTGCATACCATCTACAAACGACATTGACGAAGACGTACTGAAAGTGCTGGGTTCCCAGAACAACCTTGACGGCAGATCTCATCTCAATGAAAGGAAGACAGATGACTTTAATGCAAACATTGGAACTCCGGCAATACAGGATCCAACGAAGGTTGCACTGTACAGTTATGCAAAAATTTACATGTCAACGAATCCGGAACTGAGCGAACTGTACGAGTCCACAATGAAAAGACTGGACGAGTCAGTTGACGGAATAAAATACATGCTGTCAATGAACAAGAACAAGGCAATCCATTTGGCAATAGTCAAGTTGGGAGAACATGAGAAACACAAGCCAACCAAATTACAAAGAAATGTACTGAAACAATACAGGATGACATCTTGGAAGGAAGTTGACGGCGAATGGCATAAAGTGAAAAAGGACATAACACTACATCCGTCTCTATCATACTATGAGCTTTCACGCTACCTCAAAACATTGAACTGGCTAAGCAGCAACGGAGACATCAACGGAAAAGACTATGATGAATACCAGAGTACGATGAGACTGATCAGTTCAGGTGCACATTCCAAACAGAAAGCAGTTAATGAGGAAAAAGTAATTGCCGGAAAGACTTGGGAATCAAAGACTTTCCCAATGTTTGTTCAAGGCGACTTTGAGGAAATGACCGCAACCACAAAACCTGTTGAGTTGGAAGAAATTATTGAAGAACTTTCAAATCCGGCACAAAGTAGAACTTCTATTTATGGGAAGGACTTGGAACTGCTGGTAGCAATGGGAATGCCAATGTGGGAAAATGGAGATAAAAAAAATAAAAAATAAAATAAAAATAAATCTTTTTTTTTATTTCAAATAATTTGATGAAAATACATGTCGGTAAAAATATCACAAAAATGGAATTGCTTACAGGCATGATTCAGATTATCGTTCATAGCGGTATAACAAAAAATGTCCGCTCGTTAAAGTTAGCCGTTAATAGTAGTGTAACGAAAAACATCTGCTCAAGACTATATGCCAGAGGAAAGAACGTAGATACGTCATCCTCACCAAGGCATGATAGTCCTTTTTTTATGCTATGGACAAAGGACGACGAACTGTCGTTGTGTGAGGAACTTAATGCCGTTAAACAATAAATGTGAACAATACAAGTGCAGCAAAAGCGAGACTACTGAACAGTATTACTGCTGCAAATGCGACATGGAACTATGCGGCGTATGCATTTACGAACACAGAAAAGAATACTCGATAAGCGGTCTTGAATGTGACAATTCAATACTTATAGGATCAAGAGATGAAAATTAAATGATGAAAAAAGAAACAGTGTACGAATGTGAGGAATGCGGATTCAAGACCGACGAGTTTGCATTCATGAAAGTACATCGGGACATGTCAGATCATCAGAAATTGGTAGATGAAAATAAATGAAATACATAAATGTAGAGGGAGAAAGAACTGATGTTCCTGAAAATTATTACGAAAAATACACAGAAGCAGAATGGAAAAAGGAATTTCCTGATGGGCTTGATGCTAATTGTAGTTGTGGATCTGATATTCATGAAACATTAATGGATAAAGGAATGGAATGTAAATGTGCTTGTCATGGTGAAAGGGAGTCGTTAGTTTGAGTGGCAAACTAAAGACAATTTTTGATGCCATGTCAGTATGGCTGGCAGATGTAGACGACCCAGAAACAATGATGGAAGACTGGGAAGAGAAACTGCCTTTTGACGAACAGAGAGAACACTTTATGGACAGAGCTTATGACATCATGCTAAGATGCATACAGTTGAAAAATGACGACATCCCGTTAAAACCAGATCCTTACGGAGATACTTAACATGGAAATAAATTGCAAATGTCCCGAATGTGGACACGAGTTTGAAGAGGAATTTGAAATAGATCCGAACGACTTTGCAAACGACAGAGACTGATTTAACGCATAGACGTAATACGACTTGGCTTATTAGAGAACTGATAACACGATATTAATGCTGTGTCGCTTTTTCCATGAGAAGATTCTCCAGAGAAATTAAGCATGCGACTGGTCGATAGGCACTTCGGTATGATATTGGACAAAATCGAAACGCTAAATCTCATTACGGTGCATAATTAAATCAGTCTCTTTTTATTTGATTTCATATAGTGAAAATAAATGGTATTTACAAACAATATTTACAATAAAATGAATGAACGAGTAGAGTGTGATCTATGCGGAATGATATTGTCTGACGAGGAACACATAAAGATCAGGCACACAGAGTTTCATAGCAAGGCACGGATTCAAGGCAGAAACACTACGCAAGGATACCCGACATGGAAAAAAGTAAATGACTAAAAACAATATAATAGAAAAGGGCAACCTTTATGATACAAAAAAAGATGTCCGCATAGGAGTTGTAAGAAATTATAATCCACTAAGACATGAAGGATATGTCACGCTGGAAGGAGTAGGCATTGAAGAATGGGGAGCAATGGACAGTGGATGGCATGTGGAAATCAATGGCAAAAGAGTTCCAAACAAGTGGGACAACAAGGTTGATCCAAACAAAGCATTCTTTGGAGAGTTATAAAATTGTCTTATTGTGATGATGGTCATGATATTGAATGGGAAACTAGTGAAATACACTATGATGAAAAGGATTTACTATCAGATCAAATCTATATGAATGGATCATGTAAGATATGTGGTACAACAGGAATGGGAAGATTCACTTTAGAGGATTGGCATGATGACTGATAAAAAATTGATACCTGTAATTCCAAAAGACATGGAGACCAAAGTCAACTACACCAAAGGTGTGATGACCAAGATTATGGTTGAGTACGACGAACTGATTGAAGAACGCAGAGAAATCGTTAAAGCTTATCATATCAATGAATCTAAACTGGAAGCAAAAATAATTGAGTTAGAAAATTTATGGAGAGAGATTTGAGAAAAATATTATTTCCTGACGACTATGTTCGCGTAACGCCAAAGCGAAAGAATGAGATTGAGAAAAAAATTACCTCAATGGAAAAAATAATAAAAGATTATCAGAATGAAGTCATACAATTGAACCATATATTAACATGTGATATGAACAGAACAGCAGTTGAGATGTACTGGAACCACCTTGGAGAAACAGGACGCAGAAACTTGGGAAAGTCACGAGAAGAGATTGAAAATCCGGATACAATGACTCACCGAAGTGCAATAGACTTTGGCGGAGTCGCACATCTGCAGTTCAAGGACTTGAATCCGTTTTGGCAGGGAACTGTTCTTTCCGGACTTTCTGAAAAGATTAACATGAACAATGTAATGCAATGGATGGACAACACATGAACTGTCCGCGATGCAGCCAGAACTTTTCTGGTCACCCTGCAATATCAAGACGTGACAACAAGACAGAGATCTGTTCGGACTGTGGGACCAGCGAAGCCATGTGCGATTTTGCAGATTTTTACAGTATTCCAAAGGATGTACTTGTAATTGAACTGGTATTCCAGAAAATAATTGGTGCCGACTTTGACAAATGGAAGTCAGCCAAAATTGCACGCGAACAATTTCAATTATTAGACAAAATTAGACGAGAGGAATTGAAACAATGACTGAATGTACACATGAATCAATAGATTGGAAAGCATACCCACCTCAATGCAGGGATTGTTACAAATCATTTCATGAGGAATTAGAGTAATGGTAAGAGTTGAAGAATGCAGAATATGTGGTGTATTATGCAACGACCCAATAGATCAAGTATGTGGAGATTGTATGAATAATGACTGATCTGAATATTATCAAGCAAAATATTTTCAAGAGAATAGTATCAATTAAGATACTGGGTTATGACGAGCAAGGTAATGAATATGACTTTAGCAATGTCATAAGTGACGAAACAGATTCAAGCTTAAGTCAAGACATTGAAGATTGGAGACATGAAGACAATGGTTGATGAATCTGTAAGTGTCCACTCACCTAATTGGGGTTTTGAGATACACACTCTGGATTTTGCTTGGGAGATGTTTGAAAAGACAAATGACGTTTTCTGGATAAGAGTATTGATGGCATGGTGCAAGGACTTTAGGAGAAACAACTTTGCCTAACTGGAGTTCAAATTCCCTTACTATTACAGGGACAAAGGATAGACTTGACAAGATCGAATCGACCGAATTTGACTTTCGAAACATAATTCCAATGCCAAATGAATTTTCAGAAGACATTTCATCTACATGTGTCAACTGTCACAAAGTGTGTCCAGATATAACGGAAATTGCTGACGATTATTATTGCAAAGAATGCAACATACATGCAAACATAGGTGGCAGAGTCGGTCATGGCGGTTCTAATCAAATGTTAGATTGCACACAACTAAATACAGAGGAAAAACTGATTGCAAATGTATGGTTTGACAAATACGGGACTTGCAGTTGGTATACTTGGAGCTGCAACAATTGGGGAACCAAATGGTCTGCTTCAGAAATTGACATTGAAAGAAAATCAGATACGGAACTGGAAGTATACTTTGCAGTACCGTGGGATTCGCCTGTTCCAATACTTGAGGAAATATCCAAAGGTGTCAAAATTGCTGTACGTGTAGACAATGAGGGTGACGAAAGTTACGAACAGAACTATGAAGACGGAATTGCATTTGAACCGCATTACATTGAAAGTGAAAACAATACGATGTGGCTTGGCGGTGCACCATCAAAGGAGGACATAAGATAATGACTAAAACATATTTATTGAAACTGACAGATAATGAAATGGATATTTTATCCGACACATTTGAAATGGAAATTCAGATTGAAGATGATCTGGGAAATGATGAATCTGTAAAGTATTATAAAAAACTGGATAAAAAGTTGTGGAAATCAAATAAATTCACTCAACAGGAAATAGGAACCTTTTCTAAACTATCATGGGAACAGGAAAATCATTATGCATGCACACATGAAGAACTGTCAAATTACTTTGGATCGCTTTATGATAAAGTCAGTAAACTATTGGAGGACGTGAAAAAATTGAAAGAAGTAAGAGCAAAAAAAGAAAGACTTGAAGAAATCGAAAGAAATTACGAAAGATTGCTAGTCGAACAGGTGAATGATTGAGATGAAAGTTTACGTAGTGGCAGAATATGAATACGCAAGCTATTGGGGGACAGTATTTCGACACAACATGAAAATATTTGCAGATAAAAAAGATGCAACAAAGTACGCCAGAAATATCAAAGATAAGCCTGTATCAAAAGACGAGTATTATGGCGGTTCCGGAATATGTGTAATTTTAGAGAGGACGATAAGATGAATGACGATGAGATGAATGACAACATAGGATATGAATCAGTTTGGATTAGAGAAAGAATTGAAAAATTGGAGAAAGATGTACTCTTTCTTTTGAAGGAAATGCCATGCTCCCACAGATTCCCACACGACGAAACGGAAACCTGGGACGAGGAAGATGAAAATATTACAATGATAAAGATATGCAGAAATTGTGGAGAAAGAGTTGACTGAGAAAGACATGCACCAATGTATTTTGGATGAAGAGTCTGTATATGAAATCGGATCAGGTCTTGTTTCCAATCCACCTAATTGCCTATGCACAGTATGTAGGACAACTTCATCAATGTCTGGACTGGCAACAACTTGTCTTACTTGTGGAAACGTCAGAATTATGCCAGAGTATAGAAAATGAAGTGCGAATATTGCAACCAGTCATGGGTTGACAACATGGACTCGCTGGTCAAGTATACGCTGCATAAGATAATGTATCATTGAGATGAAAGTTTGTTATGACGTTGTTAGATTTTAAAAATAAAACCACGATTGCCAAATGCGACAATAAAAAATGCTCGAATTTTACAACAAACCACGACTTGCACGGATCATGGTGCATGGACGAATGTTTTATTGAAAATGAGAGCGGAGAGAGAATAACCCACATAGAACTTTTAAAAATGAAAGTAGACTATGATTGGGATATGACCGACCATGAAAAATCAGAAATAAAACACTTGCAGATAGTTAAAGACCAAAATAGAATTAATAATGATCATTAGTGATAAAATATGACAAAAATTACAGTTACAATAGACATTGACAAAGCCGATGAATCAATAGACGAATGGGCTAATGAACATATTGATACTTACAGAAGTGGAGTGTTGCATGTTGACAAAAAAGGAGTATACCACATGTACTACAAGCAACGAACTAACATAATAGACTTTGAGGAAATAAAATGACTGATCCTAAACCTGATCTTATGGAATATTTCTTGGATGGAGAGAAACTTCCCAAGGTTATCACTGAATCTGAATTTAATGTATGGGATTTCTTTAGCGATTGGGAAGGCTGGACTTGCAACGTTGAGGACAAAGACGGGTATGAATGTGGCGAACTTATATGTGCTGACAATCGAGACCTTCTAAGACATTTGGCTGAATCACATAACATTGAGATTGAAAAATGACAACGATACGTAAGCTGTATGAGAATCCACTAGGACTTTACTCGAAACCGACAAAGGAAAGAGAATATAGAAAACTGCCAGATGGTAGAACTCAAGTAGATATGACAGATGAAATTGTAGGTAAAACAACTATTGACAAATACTTGGTTTCAACTGTTCTTTTATGGCATTATCTAAATGATGACTATGAAGAGGTGCCACAATGGGAAACTATGATATTCGCAAAAGAAAATGAAACTGTTAATTACGAAGACGTATACTGTATGAGACATCCTACATTAAAAAAGGCAATAGAAGGACATGCAGAAGCAGTATTATCTGTAATGAATGAAACAGTTGTAAGAAAACCAAACGGTTATCTTGAATGGAATTTTGATGAAGAAGTAGTTAGTAAAGAGTTATGATATGGGTTTTACAAATATCTTTGGAATGCTGTCGATAATATTTTTGGTGAGATTTTGAAAAATAAAACAAGACACAGACTTTTAAACGGAGTAGTCATGACACTGTTATGTATGCTACTGTTCATGTTTGTTTTTCCTGTTGCAGAGTTTAATATTGACTGCCCAATGGCTGCAGTTGATCCGGATGGAAACGAGGCATGCATTACAATCAAAAGTTTTCTTTGGCACACTGTATTCATAATGTCAATGGGACAGGACGGAGACGGGTTTGCTTTGACAGAAAACTTGGAAGAAATACATTACAGAAACATAATTCCTTTGTCTTATGCACTAATAATTGTCTTGCTTTATCAGAACTCAAAGTTACGATTGCAATAACTTTATTAATTTTTAATTTCATATAATATTCATTATGATTATGGAGGTGAACAGAAATAAGTGAAATAAAACTAGATGACTACGCAACTGCATCAGATTCAAAATCAATGAAAGCAATAGACGGTAAAGTATTTACTATCACAAGCGTTGCTAGAAAAGATTATGATGAGACTCTTGGAATAGTAATTACTACAAAAGAAGTCTTCCCAGTTGAAGGAGAAGAGACACCGTTCTCAAAATTCCATACAACTAGAAAGGCACTCGTCGGTAAGTTTTTGAATGATGACGGTACAACGACCAAATTAGCAAACGACATCAACGGTGGCGGAGAGCTAAAGGTCAAGACAGTCAGCAAACCAACACAAGACGGAAAGTATAGTTATTTTGATTTTGAACAGTGTTAGAAATAACATTGGACAATCAATCTAAATATTCTTTTTTTTTATTAAACAATCGATTGTATTTACAGTATGATCGAAATATTTAAATTTAATTTCATATAACAAATCACACTCATGTCACAACAAAGTGAACTAAGACACAAATGTCAAGTCGAATCAAGCAACAATGATACGAAACAAGCACAGCCATTAGTTGAGCAAGTGGATACGCAAATGATAAAGTTGGTTGATTTGTTTAACGACTCTGACAAACAACAGTTGGATACAAAACTATTCATCTATGCAAAAACCGATAATGGAATGTTCATTATTGAAAATCATAGATGGAACAGAGGTTTCAACGAATCTACTATGGTCCCTGCTTCAGCACGATTAATGAGAGACGAGCAAAATCAGCTTGTCGGAACACCAATCGTCAAAGGAGGATAACCACTTTTTTTTACTATGACAAAAATAAACGTATTTGAGATCAGACCTTCACATATCTATTACAAGGACACTTCAGGTGATGTGATAGTCAGACCGAACAATCCTTACTGGCATTCAAGGCTGATAGACTTTGACGACGACCGCATAAAATCTGTCGTAAGCAATTCTGGAGACGTAATAACAGTACAGGAGACATTCAATCCAATGATATTCAACATAACATTACAAGCCAATACAATGAACGAGACAATAACTACAAGACAGATTCAGGCAAACAATGTCACAAGAAATCTAAAAAACTTTGACGCTTTGAAAGGAATATGGATGAAGTATGATTCGATTGTCGTGGAAACAGAACTTCTTGATTCAATACTTGAACAGTACAACGGCAGGGTAGTATTTTATGAAGACGAGTCAGAACAGGGATATGTCATTGATGACATTTTCTTTGTGAGCAGCAAAGGCACTGCATATGTCTGGAAGAAAAGCCTCAAGCAGGGAGGCGAATCGCAAAGCAACTTGCCAAACGGCAACGCAACAAGAGCCATATGTATTGTGGTCAACAGTTACAACTCTACGAATATTAGGACTGCAGCCGGAACCATAACACTTGATCCAAAGGGATTTGAGGTTCTGTCCAAGATTGCGTTTCTATTGAATCCAAATCTGAAAGATAAAACGTTCATGGATCAAGTACCGGAAGAGACCAGACAGATTCTAAGAAGACAGGATCCTACAATAACAACACAGACACAGGAGAGATTATTTGAAAATGACTAAAAAAGTAAAAATCAGTATGAATGAGGACAGAATACGGGAGCTTCTGGGAGACGGCATATACAAGAACGTCGGCTCTGCAATGAGAGAGCAGATGTCAAATGCGATGTCTCACGGATGCATGGCATTCCATCAAAAGTACTTTTACACTGACGAGATTTACGTCGAAGTAAACATGGACTATGGTACGAGAACCGTAACAGTGAGGGACAACGGAATGGGTATGACAAAGTATCACTTTGAAAACATATACATGTCCTACGGCAACACTGAAGTGAGCGACACGGATGTCAACGAAAGGGCTGGACAGTTCGGAATGGGAACAATGTCATTCAACATGATTGCAGACTCTGCAATAGTCGAGTCTTTTCACAGGGAATCAGGAGAACATATCTCGTATCTGATCAAGGACGAGAGCTGGATGGAGAACCTTGAAGGAAACAAGGTGATGTCAGGGGGAAAGACAGACTATGAAAACAATGTCTTTGGAGACTATGGTACGCTTATTACAATAAACCTGAAAGAGAACGTCGACATGGACGAGCTCGTAGAAATGGTAAAGAGTATGGGATCAAACTATCCTGTAAGAACAGTACTGCATACTGTCAACTCTGAAATGAAACAGGATGACTACAGTACTCACGGCACCAATGACGATGCAGTGTTTGAGTATCCGCCAATCATGGAATTTGAAGACTATGTCAAGAAGCTCTGTGCAGAAGAAGGCGTAGAGAGAATGGTAGACAATCCTGAATGGAAACAGTTTGACGACAAAGGCAAAGAGTACATATTGGACGAACAAGGGAGCATGATCACAGTAAATGAGGACGACGAAGAGATACGCATTCCTCGAAGAATAAAAGTAAACCAGCCTAAAAATTATGAAAAGATAGTTGACACGGACTTTATGGAGGCATACATTACAGATCTTGACGAGGTCAAAGGAACACATGGGAACTGGAGTCCAAGCCAGTTTGAGTTGTATCTGTGCAGGGTTCCAATATCAGTAGAACTTAACGGAAGCCTGAACAAGAGCGGCGTAGGTCAGCCAGGATTTGCAAAATATAATCTGAGAATGCTGATAAATATCAAGCAAGAGAAATATCAAGGCATTAACAGAAACGGAAATGAGTCACTGATAAGGGTTCCAAAAATGGACAGAGACAGCGTCTCACAGGTAGCTGACGAACATATTACAAAGATTTTATGTGACACAGTACTCCCTTACATTTCAAGCATTGCACACTATACGTCAATGAGCGACTGCATAGAAAAGCCGCTGCACTGGATAGAAAAAAGATATGTGATGAACCAGTCCGGTAAGGAACTTTACGATGAAGATACCTTGCAGTTAAAACACAGACTGTCAAGAATAATTGTCAGAAAAAGAACCACTAGCGGACTTCAGAAGATCAAGAGAAACGATCATGGTGCAAACATGTGGGACTTGATTCACAAAAAATCAGGCAGAAGTTATGAACACTTTTTCTATCACAAGACGTTGAACAGCGCCGCATATTCAGGACTGATACATTACCTTAAAGAAGTTGAAGGGATCAATCCGGATACAGTATGTATGATCGGGGAGACTCAGAAACAAAAGAACTTTCCGCACAACCATAGAGAGTCTTTTGCAGGCGGCGGAAGACTTGTCAATCCAGTAATAACAGAAGACAATACCGAAGAGCATGGAGACAGGGTTCACATCTGGGAAGGTCTTGACGTAATTGATCTCAAGGAATACAAAAAGACTCACAAGTTTACCGTTACGCGTTCAAGAGGGTCATATGATTCTGGGGCAAAGGTATGGGACGTTACCAATCAAGGATTTTCATTCCCATACACTGAAGCGGAACTCGATAGGATGTGCATGAAGCCGGAGAACGTCTACTGGGCTGGCGACATTATCGGCTACAAGGGGATACGAAAAGTCAAACTTGCTTCTGCGGAATACGGACATGTTAGAATTGGCGGAAGAATGAAAAATGCAGACCAAACTTTCACTACAACTGGAAACAAAATAGGTCTTATTGTTGCAAAGAGATATCCGAAAGGAACTCCCCACATCTCGGAACTGTTTGATCAGGTAGACGAGATGATTGACAATGAGGAAATTTATCTGTGGAATCCAGGCACCAACAAAAAAATACCTTGGTCTGAAGTTCCAAAGGGCTCTCGCGGAGAAAAGGATATCCGCAACATAAACATTGATTTTGTTAATAATATAACTGGAGAAGCATCTGACAGCGATAAATATGGAGAACAACGTCTTGGTTATTTAAGACTGTTTTCAGCAGAACAGGCACAGGCATTAAAGACTAACAACAGTGCATTGCTGAAATTGCCGAACGGTGGATTTGGAATGCTGGATCCTTACGGAAACCCAAGGGTTGCCAACAGCAAAGTCCCAAGAGTTGTAATGTTCTGCCCAAGACAAATGATATGTGCAGTGGAATTATACTTTAACCTGAAGGAAGACACGGAAGGAAGCAATTATGAAATGCGTTTGAACACTACCACCAAAAGTAATGAGAGATATTATAAAAATGAATCATGGTGCTTTAATGAGAATGTAAAATGTGGAAACGTGAATTATGAAGAAACTATGGATTCTGTTGTAATGCTTTCATTCAGGAAAAATCCTCAATGGACTTCCGTAACGGACTGGAAAAAATACTGGACTAACTATACAAGCGGAGAGGAATTTGAAAATAACTTTACACGTCCAATGAAAAAGATGTTCTATAATACATCAGGGCAAAATTTCTCGTTAGACTATGAATCACTGCTTGACTTGCCAGAAATCAAGGACATCGGAAGGCATGTACAGAGCGGAGACGTCGATGCATTGATGGCAATAATGAACGAAGTTAAAGTTGACTATAGAGACGATTATTATAGAGATAAAATCATAAACGTTGACTTGAAATGGAAGTCATGTAGCGTACTGTGGGGAGATCTTGTTCACAGAGACATTGTTGAAATGTTTGTTGACAGATGGCATAGAATTAGCGATACAATATATGATGCATTGTTCCACTTTCATCCTGACACAAGGTTAAAAGTAAAGCAGTTAAAAGAGGGATTTGATGATTCAAACAGCAAGATAATTGAAGACGACGGGGAAAAGACACTTTGGATAAGACATGACGCCAAAGGAAAGAAGCCAAACATGTCTATGATCAACTGTATCAAACAAGTTCCAAAGGGTGGAAACCACTGGCAAGTACCAGATGAAATCAGTCCTATAAAAACAGAAGACCTTGAGATCAAAGAGATAGAAGGAAAAGAGTATGTGATGATGCCAATGCTGCTTGATCGAAGATGGAGAGACAATACAGTGAGAATAATAAACGAGTATGAATGGGAAGAGATAGGAGAAGGTATAAGGACAAAGGTAACAAAGCCTACACTCTATCAAAGTTGGGAAGAATATAAGAGGTCATAATATGAGAAGTATATCAAAAGTAAGCATAGCATACGGTCTGCATAACATACCTGTCAAGGTCTGTACTGTGGTAAGGGATTCTGGAACGGGAATGTCTAACTGCTGTCCTGACTGCAACGGCGATGTTGGTCACAAGAACGCATGCAAGAACTGCTCAAAGGAACTGGAGACAAAGGAAATTCTCAAAGCCTACAAGGTGGGCGAAGAGAAGCATATCTTTACTCCGGAGGAACTTACATCTCTCAAGAACGTTGAAAAGGCAATAGATGTCGCAGGCGTTACAAACATTGATGCAATAGATCCAAGATACATTACAGGATCATACTACCTGGTTCCAGAGGTAGCAAAGAAGGCATACGCAATTCTCTTGCAAGGAATGGAAAAATCCGGCAAGGCAATCGTTGTAAAGTTTGCACTTCGTGGAAAACAAAGAATAGGAGTACTGGTCCCTCAAAATGTTGACGGTCAGGGTGTCATACTGATGCGAGTACTTGCATTCAGTACACAAGTACAGCCAATAGACGAGGAACTCAGATACGATCTAACTGAGGAAGAGTCTGACATGGGTGTGTCTTTCATCAACTCTCTAAAGGATATTGATCCAGAATCAATTGAAAATAGATATGCAAAACAGATGGAAGAGATTCTAGACGGAGAAATGATTTCAGTTCCAACTGTAAAAAAACAAGTAGACGAAACTGCATTCTTTGCAGTATAGTCTTTTTTTTTCTAAACAATTAAAGTGATTTTAAAATGAATGAAGATGATAAATGTAACTGTGATCCTGACGGGTCAGTAGACAAGGGTTCAAGACTTGCAGCGATGAGGGTTGAAGTAAGACAGATATTCACAGACTTGAAAAACTTGACAGATGAGACATATGATGAACTGGACAGACCGTTTCTATGTCAGTACTGTGACGAGATTATAATTAACAAGCCACAGGTTGTGACATGGGGAGGAAGTTTCTACCACCTTGAAAAATGCCTGATAAGGGCAGCAAGAGAGAGGCTGACACTTTGAGGGGAATGCACATGTCCAAAAGTTCAAAGATGCCGTGCTACTCGTTTGACCTTTCTGTCTATCTGTCAGGATGTGCTGCAAGATGCATATATGGAATAATGAAGATATGTTACGACATAACAAACTTCCATACGATGGAATGGAACAAGGCAAGACAGAACTTGCTTCGTAGAAACCATGACCTTTTGGAATCAAAATACTTTACGTCAGTTATGATAAACGAGCTTTTGGAAGACGGTGACAGGTGGTTCAGATTCTTTGGTGCAGGCGATTTTCCAGACATCGAGTCAATGCACAAGATCATGGACGTATGCAGAAAGATAAACCTTGTAAAAGTCAACAATGAGTTTGTAGACAAAAAGTTCTGGATTCCTACAAGTCGCGAAGACATACTGGTGGAATACTTGGAGACAGGAAACACAATACCTGACAACGTATGCATTAGATTCAGTTCGCCATCTATAGGCAATCCTTCACTGCCGCAGCTTCCGTACATCACTCAACTGTTTGAGAAACACGGTGTCTGCTACAGTACAACCACGATGAACAAGGACGAGGCAACATGCGGTGCAAGCATAACACACACCTCATGCGGTAGATGCAGGGACTGCTGGGACAAGACAAACAAAATTACAGTGTACCTGTTGCACAACCAAGTATCAGTAAAAAGGGCAATTGCATATCTCAAGTCACTTGCCGGATTTGGCGACGGCGCTACAGTGCCATGAACAAAAGAAAGATTAAATAAATCACGGTAAACGCGTTTACTTAGATTTCTGAGAATCGTAAGACGAAACGGCAGAAGAGTAATACCTGTCCCGTCTTTAGAGATACGGTATGAACATACAAAGAGAGGTATCGCGACACTCGATGAAGAAGTCTAGTGTTTAAATTTAGATAATTACAATGAAACAAATTATTAACGGAATGTGGTATGACACCTACAAGTCTACCCTCATTGCAAAAAATGGAAACAACTGTGACTGGATTTCCGCAGACGATCTCAACTACCATAGAGAAACATTGGAAGTTACAAAAAAAGGAAATCTGTTTTTGTACGACGAACCATGTATGAGCAGAAGCGGAGGCATAACAGCAATAGACAAGATCAGAGCAGTTGAATGGTGCGATGAAACACAAGCCATAGTTACAGACTTTAAAAAGTTTGAAAAATTCATCGGGATACTTCCAGAAGCATGAGCTACGACGAAAGCCAGATGAGATATTCTGGAAAGTGCAGGGCATGCAAGAAATGGAAGCATGACGTGCTTGCTGACAACGGCTACTGCGGAGACTGCGACTAGAATGAAGTATAATGAAGCAAAACAAATCTATAAAGATTTTGTACTTCATAAAATTTCAACTAGTGAATTGTGGGATATGTTAGACGAATATTTTGAGGAAAGAAACTGAAATACGATGATTAGATTTTCTAAAAACATAATGCTTGATTACAGTTTTACAGACATTGAGACAATCAAGGTATTCACTCAGGAGGATCTTCCAAGAGGCAAAAGTTTGGACAAGCCGATATGGGACAAGGTAGTAAAGAACGGGGATGGAATAATAACTGAATTTCTTGGATTCATAGGAGATACAATCGATGCTTATAATATTGGATCTGCTGTTACAAGCATTGGAAATAAAAAAATCAATTTTGTCAACCATAGTGATCCAGAACAAATGATGCTCAATATGTCTCAAAGACATACAATATTTGAATATGGAAAGAAAGAGTGGAGCGACCTTGGAATATTTGTAAATATTGAACATTGGCTTGACAAAAGAAAATTTGAATTGATGAGAGAAACATGGGAAGAGTGGGAAAGTTATGAAGGAAATGAAACACGTACACTTAACGCAATAAATCAAAATAATAGACCCTTTTCAACAGTAGATAGATTAGACACAGCAGTAATAATTCCATATCATTTGCAGCGACATGCAGCAAGTTCCAAACTTAAACACTTTAATTATTTCATAGACTGGTACGTAAAGTCAAGTGATTCGCAACGTCGTGAAGTTGACAGAGTTATTGCAAGTGATCCTAAAAAGTATGGGAAGTGTATGTGGTAATTATGATGAGCATTAAAATGGATAAAATGAACAAGCCAAAAAAGAAAGAGTGGAGCGACCTTGGAAAGTTCAAGGACGACGAATGGATAGCAGAGCCAAAGTTTGACGGCGAACGCTGTACGATACATTCAGCAGACCTTCTGAGAATAATGAAGGAGGACAAGAACAAGACTGCAATGTATCCCGAACTGCACGACATTCAACTTCCAGGGAATTCTGTTATTGACGGAGAAGTCTGTGTATATACCTCAGATTTGACATCCAACTTTAACCATTTTCAAAGACGAATGAATCTTCAAGACGTAGCAAAGATAAGCCAGTACATCAAGCAGCCCGAGTACACGGTGACCTTTGTGGCATTTGACATTCTACAGTATAACGATAAGGACGTTTCTGGTCTATCCTTTGGAGAGAGGAGAAAACTATTAAACACAATACCAGACAGTGACCGATTCAAAAAGGTAACGCAGTACAAGCCAGAAGACATCGCACCGCTGGTAAAGCAAAATAACATGGAGGGAATTGTAATAAAGAACGTCAACGATTCATACCACAACAACTGGTACAAGATGAAGAACCTGATAGAAACAGACTTTATTATTTCAGGATATACTACAAGCGACAAGAGGTTCATCTCTACCATAGAGATAGAACTTGACGGAAACCCGATGGGTTCTGTTACATACTTTGGACCCAAGTTCCCTCAGACCGAGGAGGCTGCAAGGAAGCTAAAAGGCAGTACGGCAGTGGTGCAGTACATGAGTTCCGGTGCAGTTGGAAAGCCAAGGTTTCCGGTTCTAAAGGAGATACGACATGTCTAAAGATATCTATTGGTGTGACAAGTGTGAATCTGTTATAGAAGACGGCAATACCACTGATGAAGATTATCGAACATGTAATACAATATGTTGTGAATGTAGAAGTGCATTCATGGTAGATGAAGATGTCATTTTTAAAGGGAGAGTATACGGATGTTCCTGTTCTCATTATGGATGTGGTATTGATGACCACGATGGAGTCGATATTAAAAATTATACATTCATTACAGAAGTAGATGACAAACTAGTCTGTATCCACAATTATTCAAAATATAAAAAAGGAAAATTCAAGATAAGCCCGAAAGCATTGGAGATAAGGGGATGTTTTCTGGATTTTACTGATGATAGGAGTTATACGACATGACTGAAGGATATAGATTGAAGCAAATTGAAATACCAGAAAATAACCCACCGTATCCAAACATTAAAAGATTATATGATAATGGATATGTAATTCAATATGATATTTGTTATGATGATTGGGCAGTAAGACATATTGATACTGTAATAGATGATGCATTAGATGATTCAAATTATGATACAATAAAAGAATGTGAAGAGCATATCAAAAGAGATATGGAATATTGGAATGAAAATAAAGAATCATTTGTCTTTTCCTTTCTAAGAGATATAGATTAACATGGCATGGAAATATAAAAACGGCAAGACAGTTCAATGCTGGAAATGCAATCAATCAATGCCAAAGGATGTAAACGTTGTAAGACTTGCAGTAATATGGGAGAAATACACCAGACCGTTTCACAGAGACTGTGCATTAAGATTTTTGACTGAACAGATAGAGGACATACAGAGTGAAAGTTTTAACGACACCGTACTCAGTCCAAGTTATGAACGCCAGGAAGTGCATATTGGTGGAATGGAGAAGATAATAATATGATTAAGACACAGACAGTAAAGATTGGAAGCAACAGAGGACTTCCAAGAATATGGATTCAGAACAAGTCAATCGAGGAGGCAGGCTTTACCAAGGACTCGACGTACGACATCGTTTACAATCCAGTGCAGCAAAAGATTACGATTAACAAGTCAGAGAGCGGTGACAGAAAGGTCTCCGGAACTGGAAAGAGAAGTGCAATAATTGACATATGCAACAGCATGATACGTGACGTCTTCAAGGACAACACGGAAGTGGAAATAACAATATCCCAGAACAGGATTGTCATATCGCTCACAAAGATTGACAGAAAAAAGTCTGCAAGGATCTCAAACAAGACAATGGGTTCGGTGTTTACCGGAATCGGAGGGCTTGACGAGGCAGGCAAGCGTTCAGGATATGAGGCAAAGTTTGCAATAGAAAAGGAATCACATTATGCAGAAATTTATGAAAACAACAACAGCAATGTCGAAGTACACAACTCGGACATTGCAAACGTAGAATTTTCAAAATTACAGAAGGTTGAATTGCTAGTAGGCGGAATACCTTGCGAACCATTTTCACAAGTCAGGAGAAACTATCGCGAAGGAGAGCTTCCGGAACTGCACGAGAATGCGGATCTGTCAATGCACTTTCTGCAACTGGTAGAGCACGTCAATCCAAGAAACATAGTTCTTGAGGAGGTTCCCCAGTATCTAAAGTCAGGAGTAGGAACTGCTACAATGAATGCACTGAAGAGAATGGGGTACCACGTAGTGTCAAAGACAGTGGACGGAACAGAGTACGGAGAGTCGACTCAAAGAAAGCGTGCAGTTATACTTGCAACTACAGAGGAGATTGAGTTTCCAGAGCCTGTCAATGACAAGCACGCAAAGCTGCATGAACTGCTTTTGCCAGTTAACGATCCTCAGTGTGAATGGTGGAACCGCGAGACAAAGTCATGGGTTTTCGAACACTGGGAAACGCAGACGGCAAAGGGAAACAACTTTGCAAGCCAGCAGCTTGAATATGGCAAGTCAGAGACAGTTCAGGCAATAACCAGAAGATACTTTGCACAGCAGGGAGGAAACCCTGTGGTAAAGCACCCAGACATGGAAGACACATTCAGGTGGCTGACAATTACAGAAGTGAAACGAATTATGGGATATGAAGATGACTTTGATCTGGGAACCGCAAAGACAACTGCCGGAGAAGGAATGGGGCAGTCAGTCCTGATTGACATGTTTGCAAAAATCATAGGAGGATTACAATAATGGGAGGATGTTTTGATTGCAGGGTATACAGAAAAATGTACTTCAAAGAAAAGACTTGTCCAGTCTGTAAATCGAGGACAAGAATCAATGACGGCAGAAGAACATGCACGTCAGAAGGATGTGTCAGTAAAAAATGCAAGACAGTTGCGTGTAGAATTAAAGATCATGAATGCCACTGGTCAGAAAGAGCGGTGCGTTCAAAGCTAACAAAAGAACAATGTGAAAGCAAATGGGATCTTGACGTCAACGAAAGCCAGTACTGTGACGGTCATCAGTACAGCGGTGCAATAGGAATGCTTGACGGAAAAATAAACTGGATCTCCTCAGTATTTTCTACTGAAGAAAAGGCTATCGAATACATTGAAAAGAACCATAACAAATGGGACAATCCAATGGGTGTAAAATTCGACAAGGCAAGAGGATCTTCCAACAGACTGACCAAGCAGCTTGGCGGATTCATTATAGGAGGATGGTGTTCGTCTTGAAATCCTTTTGTTGTAACGCAGACATATATTATGAATTATGGTTTTGTGACAAGAATCCAGAAGGAGTATGTGATGTCAAAGAACCGCATGGAAACGAAATTGATGGAGTCACTACTTGTGAAGATGATTACTGCAGACCTGATACCGCAGTAGTCGATGATCCAACAGACGAATATCTAAAGACACATGAATGTGTGCAAAGATGTACAGAATGTGACAGTATAACAACTGAAAAAAATTGAAAATAGTTTTTTTTCTTTATTACAATTAAGTGAATAATATGTTTGGAATCAAAAAGAAATACAAGAAACAGTACAAGAAAAAATATACTGCAACTAAAACTACTTCCAGAGTTGACAAGATAATAAACATCTTGGAGGCAGCAGACAAGAAGGACAAGGCAGACAGCAGTGTTGACCGACCAAAAAGAAAGTATGTCAAAAGCAACAAGCACAGACGTGGTAACTTTCAGCTCGGCTGGTAAAGTATTTAATTTTATATAGTATAATATTCTAACAAATAGAATCTATGGTAATTAAGGCAATGAATGATAATACAAAGACATGTAATAGATGCAAGGGTACAATTGTAACAACAGAAAGCGAACTTGTATGTTCCAGATGTGGGATAGTAGTGATTGAAAACATAGTAGATGTATCCAGAGACTATGAAAATCAAGACGGTTCCGGCGGAAGAGTTGGACCACCGACAAATGTAATGTTCAAGGAAACAAAGTCAAGTGTAATGGGGTCGACTGGAAGAGACGCATCAGGACGAAGGATTACCGGTGCAAACAAGTCAATGATTAACAGGATATCAGTATGGGACAAGCGTGGCAGAAGCAACGGATTAAGAACCAGAAACTGGGCTAACAAGGAAATCACTAGGGTTTCTGAAATACTAAGCATACCTGAACAGGTAAAACAGAGAGGTGCCGAGATATTCAGAACATGTGAGGAACGTAAAATGCTGCGTGGACGAACCACCACGGTGTTCAGTGCTGCATGTCTTTATGCGGCTTGCAGGGAAAACGGACTCAGCAAGACACTTACTGACTTTACGGAAATATGCTTTACCAGAAGATCTGATCTTTCAGCTTACTACAGAATGATAATTCAAGTTTTGGATATCAAGCCAAAAATAATGTCTCCTGTATCTTACCTGTCAAGAATTGCAAGCAATGCAGTGCCTCCGCTTTCTGTAAGCATACAAAAAGATGCAATCAAACTGTTGGAAAATTACAAAGATCAGGCAGGCAAGGATCCCGTAGGTCTGGCAGCGGCAGCTCTTTACCATTGCGCACAAAGGAAAAATTTGGAACATACGCAGAGAGTACTAAGTATGGCTGCTGGAATTACTGAAGTCACAATAAGAAACAGAATTAACGATATGAAAGAAACATTATATCCAAAGGAGAAAACAAGTTATGAGTGAGCAACACACCAAGGATTGCACGGAAGAACATCTTCCAAGCACTTGCGGAAAGCCGTGCACTTGTCAGTTACTCCGAATGAAGGAGTTAATTGATATGGGAATATTGCCAACAAAAGCCTACAAAATAGTATTCGGAAAAGAGTTTGAGGAAAGTGAAGGATAATGGAAAAAACAAAAGCACAAAAAAATAAGGAAAAAATAGATAAAGATGTAACAAAGAAGTTTAACAAATTAAGAAACGAAGGACTTATTGTTGATGTTGCTGGACCATATGGCATTCAGACAATGCTTACTGCAAAAGGATTTGAGGTATATGATATACTAAGTCTTTTTGTTCAATCCAAAGAAAATATGGCAAATCCTACTCAAGAAACTGAGGAAGCAAAACCAAAGAAAACAGGTCAGGAAAAAATGGATTCAGCAATAAAGACAATGATCCAAGTAGGAGCAGGCATATCACAATTAATGCAAGGTCTTGGAGGACTTGCAGGCGACCCAGTAAAGATGGACATGTCGCAGGCAGGAATTGACTTTGGACAGAACAAGCCAAAGGCAAAGCCAAGAAAAAAGACAGTAAAGAAAAGGAGAAAGACAAAACGATGAGTGGCGAATGTCAGAACGTTGAATGCACTAACCAAGCAATGGAAAAAGTAAAGGTAGGACTTAAAATGGAAGACGGGACTGAAAGAGTCGAAGACATCTTTCTTTGTCAAATATGTATCGGTTTGCATAGGGCAATGAACGGAGGTTTAAAGAATTGAATATTATTGAATGGAATATTGATGAAAAATATTGTAAGAACTGTAAGACAGTGACCGATTGGAAGGGATACAACTTTAGACCATCGGGACGCGACCATGAGTTCTGTAACAACTGCGGAGTAGAAGACAATGACTAAATGTTTGTGTTCACAATGCTTGGGTTCAAACTTGGAATGTACATTGTCAGTTAAAACTGGTTTGCCTATTTGTGATGCTTGTCAGGAGAAAAATGGTTAGGTGTAACAATTGCAAGATAGTTGTAAAGTATAACCCTGATTGTTTTATAAAATACAATCTATGTATTGCATGCGCAATCATATCCAAACCACATGAGTACACAGTACGCCAAAAACTGAAACAGAGGATAAAAATTTTAAAATGTTTTGAAACAATATACGGATTTGATTTCTCAGCGCTGATAGAAATACAGTATGAGATGTTAAAAATCAAAAATAAGAAAGTGTTGCAGTACAAGGATTGGAACAGAGCATGAATTGGGAAAAGATAAAAAATGATATTACAAAGAAAAAACCATCAAGTCATTACGATATAACTGGAACTGAATATTTTGGTAGATGGACAGTGGCTTTAACTCTTGGCTGGGTAAACGAATATGGAATAACCAAACTGGGATATGAGGTATATCTTTCAACACTGACACTGATGGGCGTTGACTCAATCACGGGATCGCCAAAGCGAAAACAAAGATGTCATACACAGATAGACATGCTGTTGGAACGCGGATACATAGTCTTCAATAAGAAAAGTTTCGAGTTTGAATTTGGTTCAGGCATGATGGGGATATTTACTGTCCTCAATGCAGCAATGCAGGGAAAGCCTACACCAAAACTTTAAATTAAATTTAATTTCATATAGATTACACTAAAATGACGAAAACAACGAAAACAAGAATACTAGGCAAGGCGTTTGCAGAATCGAAAACAAAACCAGGACGAACTGTCTACAAAGAAATTGTTACAGAAGGCAATTTCAAATTCCAAGTTAGAGACGGAAACAACGGCTGGAGGGAGGAAGTATGCAGAATGGTGGAAGTAGTACCAGTACATACCCCTTGTCATGTTTGCAAGAAATTCATTGGTAATTTTGAAGCTGACATGGCAAAATACATGATGGAACCAACAATATGTGGGTCATGTAAGAAACAACAGATTGAAAGAGAAATCGATAACAAAGATCCTGCTGAAATAAAATGCAAGCATACAGAACAACAGTACGTATGCTTCGAATGCTTTGAGGACATGTGCAATGATTACTGAGTTAGTAACAGCAGTGTTCTTTGCATTAGGAGCAATAGGTGCGATACTTGCCCTAAAGTGGAAGAACGGTAACGTAAAGCCACGTCTGACGGACAAGGAATTGGACGAACAAAGAAACAAAGGTTTGGAGTAATCCAAGCTAATTTTTTATAAACAAAATGACATGTAAAAACTGCGGGATAGAAACAAAAGATGAATACTGTGTTTCATGCCAAAAAATTATAGATGTATTACTTCCTTACTTTATACCAAAAGCCAAAAAAAAGGCTGAGCAGTTAAAGAGACAAAAGGAGTGGAGAAAGGCTTACTATAAAAGATCTGATGTCAAGGCAAAGGTAAAAGCATATCTGCAAAGACCGGAGGTCAAGGCAAGGATGAAGGCAAAGAGAGACAGACCTGATGTCAAGGCAAAGAGAGAGGCATTGATGAAGACACCTGAGGAAGTTGCAAAGAGAAAGGCATACTACCAAAGACCTGAGGTCAAGGAAAAATATCGACGTCGATCAAGGACACCGGAATACAGGGCACGTAACAGAAAGAACGTTAAAAAATATCAACAGCAACCTGAAGTGAAGGAAAAAGCCAAAATAAGACGAAAGGAATACAATGCAAGACCGGAGGTCAAGGCAAGGCTAAAAGCACGTAGGGAAACTCCTGAAGCCAAGGCAAAGGTAAAAAAATATCAACAGCGACCTGATGTCAAGGCAAGAATGGATAGTAACAGAAAAGCATACTTGGCAAGACCTGAGGTCAGGGAAAGAGTGAAACTAAAACAAAATGAATATAACGCAAGACCTGAAATCAAGGAAAAAATCAAGATAAGAAAAAAGGCTTACAACCAAAGACCTGATGTCAAGAAAAGAGTAAAGGAGATATATTTGAAGAAAAAGGAAAAGGAAAAAAAGGAAAAGGAAAAAAAGGAAAAGGAAAAAAATGATTAAAAAATTTCAAATAGCTGCCATAACCACATACCATTAATGGATGAAGATGAAGAACGCCCTGAATGGGAATGGCTAAAAAAATAACAGTTAACTGATGTAAGACTGACTACACTATCACCCTCCACATGGTAGGGATAATGACAAAGTTGGAGTCTCTAGTTAATAGAGGACTTGTCTAACAGCCTCTTAAAAAATGAGTTAGACCACGGGTAAAAAAGGTAAAAACTTAGGAATGGTGTACGGGAAGCATGTACAAAAGGCAACGATAAAGGTAACTCAGTCCGTTGCATACCCATTAAATGCATAGACGTTAGTTAGTACATGGGCTTCCCATAAGAATAGCATAACTGAGATTAACAACGGTGCATAAATTAATTTTAATTTCAAATAGTACAATCAATCTAAAAAAATCATGATGTGTTATGCCTGCCAAAATGGTACACTCAAACAAGTATATCCAAACAAAATTACCTGTGAGGCATGCAATTCATCATGGATTAACAATTCACTAAATACAGGTTCTGGTCAAAAATACACATATCGAAAAGCGTACAAGGCTGGAAGATCATGATGTCGACACCACCCAATGCGGGTCCAAGTATAGACGGAACTGTGTGCAAATGGTGTGACAAACTGATAAAGGATCACAGTGCAGCAGAACTTACAAAATGTATTGCTAAGGAAATAAACCCAACATGAACTTCGATGACTATCAAAAACTTGCAAAGGAAACAGACCTAGGACACCCGATAAACTATTACTATCTGGGACTTACTGAGGAAGCTGGTGAGGTGGCTGGTCTGAGGAAACGATTCCTTCGTGACGAAGGCAATATCGATTACGCCAAACTGAACAAAGAATGCGGCGATGTATTATGGTATGTGTCAATGATCTGTGACAAGTACGGAATAAGCCTGCAAGATGTTGCAATAACAAACCTGGAAAAATTACAGGACAGAAAAGAACGCGGTGTAATAACCGGCAAAGGAGATAACAGATAATGTCAATAATGTTTGAAGATATAAAATTTCTAAATAAAAAGGAAACTTGCCTGATATGCTTTAAGAAGTTTACCAATGATGACCCTGCCATCAAACACCATATCAGATACAGTCCAGAACTGATCGCATTTGTACACTATACATGCCATAACAAAATACACGATCCTGACAACCCATTGACAACGTTCATTCAGTACACTAGACAGGAAGCAATTGACTATTACGAAAACAAAAGACAGCTTGAAGTTACCTCCGATAAACCAAACAATAACGTTATACTAAAGTGAATAAAGCCGTCACTGTATAACAAACAAATCGAAAATATATTGATCGTATAATTTAGATTTAATTCGGAGGTAACAATAACACTATGAAATTAACAGACAAAGAACCATATTACGAACTAAGAGACAAAGAATCACATTACATTCAAAATGAAATTGACTTGGTAATGGACATGATACGAGATGAGATGGGGTATAAAATCCCAGGAGATCTTGGATACAAACTATGTGATAAGTTAGAAAATATCAGGGACAGCATACCATGTTGTTGCGATATAACTCACATCCCATAAAATTAAATTATTATAAACTACTATGATCCCTAACAATCAAAAAACAAAATGTTATCATTGCGGACAACGTATGACCAAAGCCGTCATGTATACATGTCCAAATGACTGTACAGACGGTGTGTGTTACGGAGTTTCTCTTGACACCCATAGAAACAATTCAGTACTTGCACCATGCAGTGAATGTAATGCACCGACATGGACATACATTATTCTGGATTGTGAAAACTGTTCTCCGGTAACATTTTATTCAAATCCAAAAAAACATGGAACACGGGATACACTTCAAAAGACTTGTCAGGACAGGGTATGAGGGTATGAGTGAATTTCCACCATGTATATCATGCAAGTCATCATATCATGTAGATCAAGATCATATAGATGATGTTTGGGTTTGTAGAAGATGTTTAATTCAATGGAATAAAAAGGATATTGTAAAATGATAAACGAGTTTGAACATAAGAAATACAATGTTATCTATGCTGATCCTCCTTGGTCATTTGGAAGCAAGGCATATCAAGACAGTGGACGAGACTTTGATAAATTAGAAAACCATTATGACACAATGAGTATTGATGAGATTAAAAAACTAAATGTGCCGTGTGCAGACGACTGTGTTTGTTTCATGTGGACAACTGACGCTCACTTAAAGGAAGCCATAGAAGTCATGGAAGCATGGGGATTGAAATACAAAACTATTGCATTTGTATGGGTAAAAAAATATGAGTCAGGTTCTCTAGTGTATAACTTTGCACCTTACACTTTGAAGTCATGTGAGATTTGCATACTTGGTACTAAGGGAGCAATGGGAAAATACAAAAAAAAGAATAATGTTAAACAGTTAGTAGAGGCAGTCAGAACTAAACATTCAAAAAAACCAGATGAAGTGAGAAAACGAATCGAGTCATTATATGGAGACATTTCTAAAATAGAATTGTTTGCAAGGGAAAAGAAAGATGGATGGGATTCATGGGGTAATGAATTATAATGAAAAAAATATTATTAACACTGTTACTTGCAACAGCACTGGTGGGTGTGCAAAGTGTGGACGGCTATACACAGGTCATATCTGGCTACTCTGATTATGAAAGGCATATGAACCATGACATGATGCAGACACACATAGAGATAGAGAACACTGTGGAACAGCCAGTACTTGTTACAATGTATATCGAGGGAATCGACTCAACGCCAATCGGTGTAATGATGTACAAGACTACATTGGTAAATGGCACGGTGCCAATAAGCTTTGGATTTACAATACCAGAAAACGAGACACCTACAAAAACATACGTAAACATATTTACAGACTACATACATAACGGAGGCGTTCCAATAGCAGCAGAGTTTGTTATGGAGGGATTGAAATGAATGTTTTAGAATTAATTGAAAAGTTAAAAGAGATACAAAAATACTATGAGGAGAATGAAAAAGAATACTATAGTAAAGAAAATGA
>Ga0315331_10000464_pt1 | contig 27991 bp, 31 predicted proteins | sample M160m34915metaG_FD_203456 | JGI IMG/M metagenome (GOLD analysis project Ga0315331, IMG submission 203456) | Ammonia-oxidizing marine archaeal communities from Monterey Bay, California, United States - M1 60m 34915 | ecosystem: Environmental > Aquatic > Marine > Intertidal zone | place: USA...
GGAGCGATGCGCTTTCACGTGTGTACTATCGAGCAGGACCTCCGCTGGGGGACCGCCCGCAGCAGCGAGCGCCGTAAAGGTGTTTTCCCAAACGCCCTTCGCCCGCCAGCGTACAAACCGATTGTAGAGCGTTTTATGAGGCCCGTAGTCCGTCGACGCATCTTTCCATCGACACCCAGACTTCAACACCTGAACGATGCCGCTGATCACCCGTCGACCATCAACCCGCGGAACGCCACGCGTGTCCGTCGGAAGGAAAGGCTCAAGGCGCTGAAATTGCTCGTGCGTTAGCCAAAACCCATCGCGCATCACATTCTCCTAATGTCTGGAGAAGTGAATTATATTGTAGCAAACTTGGGAATCCCTTTAATGGGTCCTGACCCTAGAAACATCTGAACAAACCGCAGACCTATTGCGCAAAGCAGATATCTTTGTTGCTTTTGCACTAATTTAGTATTTCGCTGAATTTTTGGAAAACAAGCCCGTCTTCAAATCTATAGAGGGGAAATTTCACCTTTGAATTTGGGCATTGGAGAAATATTCGATAAAAAATTATATATTACTTGGCTCATCTCAGATTAATCAGATTTAATAATTATAATTTTATTTCCGTTTTTCTTATTTATTTTGAAGAACATATTGACAAAAATCCTAGCACTATTTGACTGGACCTATCGTAATTTTACAATCAATAATAAAATATTTCCTTGAAAAGTTGTAATTTTAGCCTGATAGTTTTTCCGATTTTATTTGGCGCTTGGCATGAGTAATTTTACTAATTACTTATTTCAAAAACGTCCGCACATGCCTAACCGCCAGCGGGATATGCGCGTCCGGCTGTCTCCATGGATATAGGCTCACCTGCGCGTTCGGCGCTAGGAGGGCTGATTCCATGGCGGGGGCGAAGGGGTGCGCGGGGACGCCGTCTGGCATGATGAGGATGGGGGTTTGGCAATTGGCCACGAAATCTCTGCCTACGGTGAAGACGAAATCGGCACGGTTTGTGTACATATTGTGGAGATAGGCCTCGACGTCTGCTTGGTTTACGTCCGAGCGGCTTTCCAGGAACTTGGGCCCCCAGCCTTTGATGTTGTTCTGGAAAAATAGATCATGCATTTCCGGGCGATAGCCTGAGGGGTGGACCAGCACGGCAGCGTTCACACGGTCCCTCGCGCGGCGGAGAAGGTTCCAGATCAACGGTCCGCCGATGCAGAAACCGACCACATCAAATTTCTCAATGCCCAGATGGTCCATCAGCGCCAGGTGATCGTCGGTGATGGCGTCCCACGGGTTGTCTACGGCCAGGGGGCCTGTCGTGCCGCCACCATTAGTGTTGCGAATATCAATGGCAATGCAGCGGCGCATGTCCGCCAGTTCTTTCAACGGATTGAAGGAGCCGGGTCCGTCCAGCATTTCCACTGTCGCATTCAACCCACCGCCCGGAATAACCAATACCGGCGGCCCTTCGCCCGCTTCTTCATAACGGATGGTGACGTCGCCTGCTTGAAACACTGGCATATCTAGCACTTCCCCATAGGTGTTGAACGGTATTAGAGACCGAGTTCGCCGAATTTATCGATGCGACTTTGCCGGGCCTGTTGCGATACGGTGTGCGTAATCCGCCGGCACAGTATCCCGTTCATCAAACGCTTCGACGCGGGCGATCAGGGCGTCGGCATCCTCCAGCGCCAGGGCCTGCGTGATGGCGGTGGTGAGCCGGGGAACGCCGTACCGCAAATTGCCGCTCTCCCCCAATATCCGCCCCATGCTGACAACCGCCGGGCCAGCAAACAATCGCAGCCGCTGTAGCCAAGGCGCTTGGCCGGGCTGGGCTTCCTGGAACGCAAAACCGGGCGTGAGATAGGGAAAGTCACTAAGCCGCGCGTTCTCAGCACCGGGGGGCGGCGTGAAGCGGTCCCGCCAGCGGGCCATCGCTGGGAGCACGGCAGCAAGTTCAGGCCGCGCCGCCGGGTCTATCCGATAGCCAATTGCGGCCAGGGCGAAATCATACCGCCTCTCCTCACCCGCCGCCTGGATGATGAGACTGCCAGCGTCCTCCCGCACATCCTGCCAGGGCGCGTTCATGTGCATGGTGAAATTCGGCCAACGGCAAGCCCGCGCGACCGTCGGACCCGTTGGCGGTGCGGACTGCCCCTGGGTGAGGAGCGCTAAGCGCCAGCGCCGGGCATCATCCAATTCCGCCCAGTGCGCGACAAGGCCGTAATCCGCCACGCCCTTCATACGGTTGATGGCGTTGAGTTCCTTGTGGCGGCAGTAAAGATCAACTGCAGCCGCCCCCGCCTTCAGCGCTTCCGCCGCATTATCAAAGGCGGATGATGCGGCGCCCAGCACCGCCACACGCTTGCCCTTAAGGGCCGCGAAATCAATCGCTTCCGATGTCGTTGCCCAGAGGCTGCGGGGGATATTTGCGAGCATGTCAGGCGTTGCCGCACCGCCAAGCGCCGCCATCCCCGTCGCCAAAACCACCTGCCGGGTGCGGATTTGGCTGCCATCTGCGAACGTGGCCGTGATGCTTTGGGCGTCACCGTTTAGGTTCGTCATTTGGCGTTCAGGCTCAACCACAATGCCCGCTGCCGTGCGGAACCAATCCAGATAGTTCGCCCAATGGCCGGTTGGGATTAGCTCAAGCGCATCGTGATCCGCCTGGCCATAGCAGGCGGCGTGCCAGCTTTGGTATGTGAGGTCCGGCAGCCCAAGCTCTGGCCCCGGCGCATGCTTTGGCGAGCGGAGTGTTGGCATCCGCGCAAACGTGCGCCATGGCCCCTCCGCCCCCACAGCATCAGCGCTGACAACGCGGATATTGCCGACGCCAGCCCGCAGCAGCCCAAACGCAGCCGCCAGCCCAGACTGCCCGGCACCGACGATCAACACATCTGTATCGATGCCCGGCGGTGTTTGCAGCCAGGACTTCAGCGGCTCGCCCAGCTTGCGCAGGCTATTACGAACGTTAGCTGTGAGGATGGTCAAGGCCGTGGGGGGATAGTTCATCGTGCGGGCAGCGCTTCCATCCTGCGACAGCCAAGAATGGTCTGAAGGGCTTGGCAGTTACAATTAGTCATTCACCGGTGACCGCTCTTGTAGGAGACGCCGCCTGTCTCGGGCACCATGAGTGATCATATGCAAGATAACCACCTGCTCCTGGTCAACCACATGGTACACAGCAACATACTGGCCGAATGTTAGATATCTGTCAGCACCAATACGACCGCCGCCATTGGGCTGTGTGCTCAAAAGCTGAAAAATACGCGACTGCAAATCATCAACAAAGCTATGGGCGCATTCAGGAACATCCGCCGCGATAAACTCCACTATATCAAACAGATCATTGGTAGCGTTGGGCGTTACGACGACTTGAAACGAGGGCACTGGACTATGCCCCCTCATATTTCTGCCAGATCCTTTCGCGTAGCCCGTCGAAGTATTTATCATCCGCGACCACATAGTCGCCACGTTCATAAGCGGCCATGGACTCTTCAACGCGCTTTGTCACTTTTGCCTCGAAGTCAGAGGCCATTCGCTCCTTTAAGGCGTCAGCGATGACGTCTTCGGCGGTGGCATACTGGCCGGAGGAGATTTGGTCCTGAATGAAGGCCTCATATTCCGGCGGGAGAGAAATATGCATGGCGATCTCCATACGAGCGTAGATGCGTCGTTAGATAGTAGCACATCCGGCAAGGAAGCTCACGACATCCGACGGTCACTTTCGTGTCGTCAGCTGCGTAATATATGCGGCGGCGCGTTCGGCTTTAGCTTCGTCTTTGAACCCAGGAAATTTCATGTTCGTTCCTGTTGCATAGGCTTGAGGGTCATTTAAGAAAGCCCCCAAGCGCTCTTTGGTCCATTCGCCGCCAAGCGCCGTTAAGGCACCGGAATATTTATATCCAGGGGCGCTTGCAACGGGCCGTCCGATAACGCCGACCAGATGCGGTCCAAACTTTCGCTTCTCGCGACGGAAGTCATGGCAGGCCTTGCAAGGTTTGATGAGCGCCCGGTTTTCGCGCCGTGTTTGGCGGTCTTCGGCCCCTGCAGGCGCTGCCGCGCTCACTAAGGCTGCAGACATTGCGCCCGCAAGAATTGACAGTACGCCCAGTTTCATGACCACTGCTCCGACAAAATACGGCAGAGGGCCTCTGGTGCTGTCACCATGGCGTCATGGCCGGTTTCCATTTCCATGGCATTCCATCCGGCAGCGACGGCTGCATCGTAGAATTGGCGCATATAAGGCAATGGCGGATTTGTGCAGAGGATATAGAGCCGCTTGGCGACCCTGGCGGCTGGCGGGTCAGAAAGAGTGATCTTTTGGGTGAAGGTGGCGAAGGGCTGGGGCATGCATTTGCTATCGACCCAGGCTTGGTCCGCCTTATCCGTCACGCCATAATATTCGGCAGAATTGGCGGGCAGCGTCCAACCGTTGCTGGATGCGGCCCGGTCAATCATCCCTTGGCGTCGCTCTGGTGGTTGCACGTCCAAAATGGATTGGCCGGATATTGGCACTACAGCGTCCAGGTAGACAATTGACCCAATGCGGTCGGCCACCCGGTCCGCTACGCCAGTGACGACGCCCCCGCCGTACGAGTGTCCGACCAACATCACATCCCGCAAGTTTTCCCATTCCAAAACGCTCATGACATCCTGAATATGAGTGCTGAGATTGACCTCCGGCGTCAGCAGATGCAGCCGCTCGCCAAGGCCAGTTAATGTGGGCGTGAAGACGGTGTGACCCGCAGCACGCAGAATGTCTGCAACAGGGCGCCAGCACCAGCCGCCATGAAAAGCGCCATGTACCAGCACGAAGGTTTTGGGATTGCTGTTTTCAGGCTGGCTCATAGGCGCTTCGCTCCATTGCACTAATCGGCAGATATGGGGATGATCTTAAACAACTCATTGCCTGCGCGACATCCGTTACGAAAATCCATGCTTTCCAGCAGGCGGAAAGCAATCTCAAGCCTATCGCTTCGCAGCGAGAGGCTGTTATCTTGCAGTCGGACATGAACAATTAGGGGGCGGGCGCATTTAAGCCCGGCGGGAATACATGGAAAAAAAATATAGCCGCGAACACTCGGCCATGGATTTAGAAGCGCTGCGCATGCACGCAGCCTACCCGCCTGGCAAAGTAGCGCTTGCTCCGACCAAACCCGTTACCACGCAATATCAGCTCAGCCTGGCCTATTCGCCTGGTGTGGCCGCGCCCTGCCTGGAAATCGCGGATAACGAAGACGCCGCCTATGATTACACGGCGAAGGGCAACACTGTCGCCGTCATCTCCAACGGCTCTGCCGTTCTTGGTCTCGGGGATTTAGGTGGTCTTGGCTCAAAGCCAGTGATGGAAGGCAAGGCGGTTCTGTTCAAACGCTTTGCAGACATTGACGGCGTCGATATCGAACTGGACACCTATGACACCGACGAAATCATCCAGTGCGTCAAAATCATGTCCAAGACATGGGGCGGCATCAATCTGGAAGACATCAAGGCGCCAGAATGCTTCATCATTGAGCAGCGCCTGCGTGAAATCTGCGACGTGCCTGTGTTCCATGATGACCAGCACGGCACGGCGATCATCGCCGCCGCGGGCCTCGTCAATGCATTGATGATGACCCACCGTAAGCTTGAAGATGTCAAAATCGTCGTGAACGGCGCGGGTGCTGCCGCGATTTCCTGCGTTGAATTGATCAAGCGTTTCGGTGCCAAGAACGAAAACGTCACGCTCTGCGATAGCCGCGGTGCCATCTACAAAGGCCGCGAAGACGGCATGAACCAATGGAAGTCCGGCCACGCTGTTGAGACAGATGCCCGGTCCTTGGCCGATGCGGTCAATGGCGCAGATGTGTTCCTTGGCGTTTCCGTCCGTGACTCCCTAACGCCTGAAATGCTGCTCAGCATGGGGCCGAACCCGGTCGTATTCGCGCTCGCCAACCCGAACCCGGAAATTGATCCAGCACTCGCCCTGGCGACCCGTGATGACGTCATTATCGCAACGGGCCGTTCGGATTACCCGAACCAGGTGAACAACGTGCTTGGCTTCCCATATTTGTTCCGTGGCGCGCTTGATGTGCGTGCTCGCGCGATCAACGACGAAATGAAGCTTGCCGCCGCTGAAGCGCTCGCAGAACTCGCCCGCGAAGATGTGCCTGATGAAGTGGCTGAAGCCTATCAGGGCCGGCGCCTTGCTTTCGGGCCAGAATACATCATCCCAACGCCATTCGATCCGCGCTTGATCACGGCAATCCCCATCGCGGTTGCTAAAGCCGCTGTCGCAACGGGCGTCGCGCGTAAGCCGATTGAAGATTGGGAAGCCTATCGCCGTGAGTTGGCAGCACGTCTTGATCCGACATTGGCTTCCATGTCTCGCGTGTTCTCCATCGTCAAATCCAACCCCAAGCGTGTTGTATTCGCGGAAGGCGAGGAAGAGCGCACGATCCGCGCGGCAATCGCGTTCAAGGATCAGGGTCTTGGCACACCAATCCTGATTGGTCGCGAAGAAACCGTCCGCACCGCAATGAAAACCGCAGGTCGGGAAGATCCGGATATTGAGGTGCATAACGCGGCCGTATCCGCGCACAACCCGGCCTATACCGAATACCTCTACAATCGGATGCGCCGTAAAGGCATGCTGGAGCGGGATTGCCAACGTTTGGTGAACCAGAACCGCAACACATTCGCAGCCTGCATGGTCGCCTCCGGTGACGCAGATGCGATGGTTACCGGCCTGACCCGTAGCTTCTCCGTCTGCTTCGAAGAAGTCACCAACGTCCTCGGCGTCAAAGAAGGCGATATCGCCATGGGCCTGACCACGGTTATTGCCCGTGACCGGACCGTATTGATGGCTGATACCCACGTGCATGAAGTGCCGACGCCGGAAGAAATGGCGGATATCGCCTGCACTGCCGCCGCCGCTGCTAAACGCATGGGCTATGAACCACGGGTGGCGTTCCTGTCCTACTCCAACTTCGGCAACCCAGGCTGGCCGTCAGGCCAACGCGTGCGGCAAGCCGTTGAGATCTTGGACGGTCGCAAGGTCGACTTTGAATATGAAGGCGACATGACCGTTGACGTTGCAATGAGCAACGAGATCCGGGAGCGGCTCTATCCGTTTGCGCGTCTGACGGGCCCGGCCAATGTGCTGGTAATGCCCGCGCTTCAGTCCGGCAATATCTCAGCGAAACTGCTGCGGTATCTTGGCGGCGCCAGCGTTATCGGGCCGTCCTTGCTCGGCCTTGAGAAGTCCGCGCAGATCGTGCCCATGGGCGCTACCGTCTCTGAAGTGGTTAACTTGGCGGCTCTCGCTGCCCATGCCACTATAGACTAAATGAACCGGACAGCCGCCGCCATTATGCCAGCTCGTCACGTCAATGCCTGAGGCCGACCGGTCCCATGTCATTGGCCTGACGCTGGCGGCGGCGGCCTCCGGGCTCGTCGTCTCAGCTGGTGCATTGGCGTTTGGCGCCTTTACACTTTGGCAGGCGGCGTTGGCGGCAGGTGCCGCAATCATCCTTGGACTGATTACCACTCTACCTTGGGCTAGGGATGCATCAGCCCTCAGGGCTCGCTCCCGTGCAATCGGTGACGGGGGCGCCTCTCCCCTGCCCGCCGCACGACGAACATCCCTTGGCGGCGACCTGGCCCGTGCCCTCATCGAAAGCCAACGCCGGGTCAACAGATCACTCCAGGCGCTCGAAGAACGCTCCGTCACAGTCGAGCGTGTGCTTGACGCCGTGCCAGAGCCCTTATTTGTCGTAGATATCCGCCAAGACGTGACCCACGCCAATCAAGCTGCCGAAGCATTAGTCGGCCCAAGCATTGTTGGCCGCACACTGGCGGAAGCCTTCCGGCAGCCTGAATTGCTGGATGGCGTGGAAACCGTACTCAGTGGCGCAGCGCCCGAAGCGTCTGTCGATTTCGAAGCCGGGTCTGCCCAAGGCCGATCTTACCGCGCGATCATCGGGCGGCTGGAGCGCGTTGGCGGTGGTGGTGAAGCTGCTGTAATGACCCTGCACGACCTAACGGCGATCCGCAGGTTGGAGGCGCTCCGGGCCGATTTCGTGGCCAATGCCAGCCATGAATTACGCACACCGCTGGCCAGCCTCGTTGGTTTCATTGAAACGCTCGAAGGCCCCGCAAAAAACGACCCTGAGGCGCAGGCCAAATTCCTCGGTATCATGCGTGAACAAGCCAACCGAATGACACGATTGGTGCAAGACCTGCTCTCGCTCTCCCGGATTGAGCTTGATGAACACGCCCCACCCGGGCGCACCGATGACCTAGAAAGCCTGCTCATCGCGACCGTGGCGCAGCTTGGGCCTGTCGCCGCCGCCCGGCCCGCCACGCTCGAATTCTCCTGTGCGACACCTCTCCCTGCAGTCATGGGCGAGCATGATCTGTTGCAGCAGGTATTTCAGAACCTGATTGAAAATGGCGTGAAATACGGCAAGAGCGGCGGTGTCGTTACTGTTACCGCAGCCGCAACACCTGATGGCGCACGCATCACGATCACGGACCAGGGCGAAGGCATCCCAGCAGCCCATATCCCGCGCCTAACGGAACGGTTCTACCGGGTGGATGTCGCCCGGTCTCGCAATATGGGCGGCACGGGCCTCGGCCTCGCCATTGTGAAGCACATTTTGAACCGCTGCGGGGGCGAGCTTTCGATTACCAGTAAAGCTGGCGAGGGCAGCAATTTCACCGTCTGGCTGCCGCCACCAATTGACAGCTGATCATCGACGCGGCGCATGTGATGCTGTAGCTTCGCCGTTCGATATTTGAAGGCGGGGCAGTATGGCGGCAGAGACAGACAAGCAAGAAAAAATGATGGACGTATCCGTGTGGCGGGGCGGGCCAGATGGCGGTGCCTTTGAGAGTTTCAAAGCGCCGCAACAGGAAAGTCAAACGATCCTCGATGTCGTGACGTATATTCAGCAATACGAAGACCCGTCGCTGGCATATCGCTTCGCCTGCCGCGTTGGTATGTGCGGGTCTTGCGCCATGATGGTGAACGGGCAGCCGCGTTGGACCTGCCGTACCCATGTGCAGAAAGTCCTAAAAGACAACAAGCTAGAAATCGCGCCACTGCGAAACCTGCCCGTCATCCGTGACCTAGCGACGGATATGACGGTGTTCTTCGACAAATGGGCAGCCGCTGAAGCCTCATTCACGCCGACCGTCACGCGCCATGACCCGATGGCGCCAATCAACCCGGAAGAACCCAAGCGCGTCGCTGCCAGCGAAGCGATTGAGTGCATAAACTGTGCCGTTTGCTATGCGGCCTGTGACGCCGTCGCGGGGAATGAGGACTACCTTGGCCCGGCCGCCCTCAATCGCGCCTGGACGCTGGTGAACGATGTGCGCGACGGCGGGCAGAAGTCCCGCCTCGACGCTGTCAGCGCCGCCGGGGGCTGTCACAACTGCCATTCCATGGGGAACTGCGCGCAGTTCTGTCCGAACGAACTCAACCCGACAGCCTCCATCGCCGGTCTCAAGCGCGCGACGATCAAGGCAGCGCTCGGCTTCGGGAAATAAGCGCATGCTCGATCTTAGGCTTTATATGCTCCAGCGCTTGTCGGCGCTGATCCTGGCACCTCTGGTGATTACCCATATCGGCGTGATGATTTATGCGGTGCAGGGCGGCCTTTCCGCTGCTGAAATACTGGGCCGTACCCAAGGCTCTATCCCGTGGATGTTGTTCTACGGGCTTTTCGTGGCTGCAGTCTCCGTTCACGCCGCGATTGGCGTGCGCGCGATTGCGGCGGAATGGTTCGGGGTGCGGGGCGCTACGCTCAGCGGCCTCAGCCTCGCTGTGTTTGCGGTTCTGGGTATTCTTGGCGCACGGGCCGTGTATGCGGTGACGGCGCTATGATCCGCCCCCATCGCTCCCATCCGCTTTGGTTCGCGTTCCTTCTGCACCGGGTTTCCGGGCTGGCATTGGCGCTGTTCTTGCCGTTGCATTTCTATGTACTGGCGATGGCGCTGACGAGCCCAGAAGCGCTCGACGGGTTCCTCGCCTGGACGGATATGACCGTCGTGAAGCTGGCGGAATACGGCCTCGTGTTTTTGCTGGCCGCGCATTTCTTCGGCGGGTTGCGCTTGCTGGCGCTAGAATTCCTGCCCTGGTCACCCCGGCAGAAAACGTTGGCGGCGGGCGCTGTGGCGCTCGCATTCTTCGTATCGACAACCTTTTTCCTAAGTGCGGTGTAAGTCCATGCAGATCGAACGGCACGATACGGACATCCTGATTATCGGCACCGGCGGCGCTGGCCTATTCGCAGCTCTCCATGCCCAAAAGGCAGCACCGGACGCCAAGATAACGCTGGCAGTTAAAGGCCTGATCGGGAAATGCGGTTGCACGCGGATGGTGCAGGGCGGATATAACGTCGCCCTACACCCCGGTGATTCCGTTGAGCGGCACTTCATGGACACGATTGAAGGCGGGAAATGGCTGCCCCATCAAGACATGGCGTGGCGTTTGGTCGAAACCGCCGTCACCCGCGTCCATGAGCTTGAAAACGAAATAGGCTGCTTCTTTGACCGCAATCCAGACGGCACGCTCCACCAGAAAGCCTTCGCAGGCCAAACCTTTGACCGCACGGCCCATAAAGGCGATCTGACCGGCATTGAGATCATCAGCCGCCTGATGGAACAGGTGATGAAGCAGCCGCTTGATCGGCTGGAAGAACACCGCGCCATCGGCCTGATCCCAGCCAAGAATGGCGAGGGCCTGGCGGGCGTTCTGTTCATCGATATGCGCACTGGCGCGTTCCGCCTTGTCCGCGCCAAAACCGTGTTGATGGCGACAGGCGGCGGGCCGACCATGTATCGCTACCACACGCCGTCTGGTGATAAATCCATGGACGGGTTGGCGATGGCGCTCCGGGCGGGCCTGCCCTTACGCGATATGGAGATGGTGCAATTCCACCCGACAGGCCTGCTCGCAGGCGAAGGCACACGGATGACCGGCACTGTGCTGGAAGAAGGCTTGCGGGGCGCTGGCGGGTATCTGCTAAACGGCAGCGAGCATCGCTTCATGTTCGACTATCACGAGGGCGGCGAGCGGGCGACGCGCGATGTCGTTAGCCGCGCGATCTATGCCGAAATGCGGAAATCTAACATCACGCCAAACGGCGGCGTTTATATTTCCATGGCTCATCTAGGGCCGGAGAATGTGGCCAACAAGTTCAGCGGCATGGTCAAGCGTTGCGCCGATTGCGGGTTTGATCTGGCCAGCGGCCTCGTCGAAGTGGTGCCAACGGCCCATTACCTGATGGGCGGCGTCGTGGTCGATATCGATACGCGCACCGAAATGCCGGGCCTTTATGTGGCGGGCGAGGATGCGGGCGGCGCTCATGGCTCTAACCGTCTGGGTGGCAACGGTGTTGCGAACTCCACCGTCTACGGCGGCATTGCGGGCGATGTGATGGGTGCTGAAGCGAAAGGCGCCCTCAAGGACATCGACGAGACCGTTCTGGAAGCAGAAATTGCCCGCGCCACGGTGCCGCTTGGCAAGAAGAGCGGTGATATCCACGCCCTTCGCCGCAAGCTGATGGACGTGATGTGGGATGATGTCGGCGTTCTCCGCACCAAAAAAGGCATTGAGCGCGGCATGGCTGGCCTTGCAGACATCCGCGCAGAGCTTGCAGAAACTGGGATCGACGGCTCCAACCTCGCGTTCAATCTCACATGGCATGATTGGTTGAATGTGCAGAGCCTCGTTGAGATGTCTGAGGTTATCGCTGGCGCCAGCCTCAGTCGCGAGAACTCCCGCGGTGCCCATTACCGCGAAGATTTCACGGATACGGGCGATCTGGATACATCCTATTTCACCGTCGCTAGGCAGACCGATGCTGGCTTGACCCTTGAACGCCAGCCCGTCGAATTTACCATCGTCCGCCCCGGCGAAACGATCCTGAAAGAACCGCAGGAGGCAGCCCAATGATCTCTATCGATTTAATCAGGTCCACCGCTGAGGACCTGATGGCCAAAGCCGCCATCGAAATTCCAGACGACTACTTGACCGGCCTCAAGGAAACAGCGGATGCGGAGGATGGCGATCTCTCATCCTTCGTGCTTCAGGCCATGCTCGAAAATTATGAGGCCGCCAAGGAAGACCGCCGCGCGATGTGCGGTGATACCGGCTGCCCGCGCTGGTACGTCAAAATGGGAAACGAAGCCCAGATTGAGGGCGGTCCCATTGCGTTAGAAGAAGCCCTGCGCCGCGCCACCGCAGACGCGACGCACAATGTGCCGCTCCGCCCGAACCGAGTGCATCCGCTTTGGCGCACGGACCATGACAACAATGTCGGCATCGGCGCGCCAGAGATTGAGTATGGCTATGAGCCGGGCGGCAATTGGGTTGATCTGACGACCGTCCACAAAGGCGGGCTGTTCGGCACCGATTATCGGATGCTGTTCCCGTCAGACGGGATTGAGGGCATCAAGCGCTTCTACCTAGATAGCCTTGTGGCTTTCGGCAAGCGCGGCCTTGCTTGTCAGCCAGCAATCATCGGTATTGGCCTAGGCGGCTCCAAAGACGCCTGCATGGTATTGGGCAAACGCGCTGCTTGCCTCCGCACCGTCGGCGACATGAACCCGGACCCAAAGATTGCAGCGCTTGAAGCGGAGTTCAAAGAGCTTGGCAATTCTATCGGCATGGGTGCCATGGGCTTCGTTGGCAAATCCATGGTCATCGACTGCAATATTGAGGTTGGCTACTGCCATACCGGCGGTATGCAGATGAGCGTCCACGCCTTCTGCCTATCATCCCGCCGCGCCGTTGCCCGCATTCACGCCGATGGCCGCGTCGAGCACAGAACGAACCCTGATTGGTTTACCCCCTATCAACGCCGGGAGACGGTTGGATGGCAGATGCCGGAAAATTCAAGAAAGTCCGCCTAAACACCGAACCGACCCCGGAAGCGCTTGATGCGCTGAACCTGGGCGATGTGGTGTATTTAGACGGCACGGTCTACACCGCCCGTGAAGGCGCATATATGCGCGCTTTGGAAAGCGGCAACGGCTTGCCAATGAACCTGCCAAAGGAAAGCGGTGCCAATTTCCATTGTTCACCCGCAGCCTCCATTAGCGACGATGGCTCGATCTCCATGGGTGCAGTGACGGCAACAGCATCCTTCCGTTTCAGCAAATGGATCGGCGATTGGCTCACACTGTCTGGTGCCAAGTTGATCCTTGGTAAAGGCGGTATGACATCGAAGGACTACAAGCAGCATTTCGTCGCCAATGGCGCAATTTACCTGACGACTGTTGGTTATGGCACTGGCGCGCTGCTGGGCCGGGGCATCGTCTGCGTGAAGGATGTGCATTGGCGGAAAGAGCTTGGCTTAGCGCAGGCGATGTGGGTGTTGGAGGTCGAGAACTTCGGGCCATTCATCGTTGAAAGTGATCGCAATGGCGATAGCTTGTTCGAACGCGAAAACGCCAAAATCGCGAAGGGCTTGGACAAGGTCTACGAAGGCACCCGCCCCGCTGTTCTAAAGCGCTTTGGCGAAACCGACGATCGAAGCGATGAACTGATATGAGAGGCGCAGATCTACTCGTCCAAACGCTCGCCGCTGCTGGCGTCACACGGATTTTCAGCCTGTCTGGCAACCAGATCATGCCGGTCTATGATGCTTGCCTAGATGCCGGGATCAAGATCACCCATGTCCGCCACGAGGCGGCTGCCCTGTTCATGGCAGACGCCTGGGCACAGCTGACAGGCAAGCTTGGCGTGGCGCTGGTAACAGCAGCCCCAGGTTTCGCAAACGCTGTCGGCGCGCTTTATACCGCCATGGGGTCCGAGAGCCCTGTATTGCTGCTATCTGGCGACTCGCCCGTAGCGCAGGACGGCATGGGCGCTTTTCAGGAATTGGACCAACTCACCGTATCCCGCGCGCTGACGAAGCGCGGGTTCCGACCGATATCGGCTGATGTTATCGGTGAAGAAGCCGCGCTGGCCATCAAAGTGGCGACCTCTGGTCGGCCCGGTCCAGTGCACATGGCCTTGCCGTTTGATGTGCTGAATGCTGATACGGCTGAACCGCTTCCGGTACCAGAAGCCTATGCCAGAACCCAGCATCCGTTGTGCGCAAAGTCTGCTGCAACCATCGCTGCAACCATCGCGGCGGCAGACCGTCCTGTCATCATTACGGGGCCTGCTTTGAACCGCACGCGCGCTGGTGATCTGATAACGGACCTGCAATCCCTAACCGGCGCACCTGTTCTCAGCTTAGAAAGCCCGCGCGGCCTTGGTGACCCATCGCTTGGGGACTTAAAGGGCGCATTCGCCAAAGCGGACCTGATTGTCAGCCTCGGCAAAGCAATCGATTTCACCATTGGATTTGGCGGTGCCGCCTTCGAGCCCGCTGCCAAGTGGATGGTCGTGGACGCCGATGCCGATGCACTGGATCGCGCGCGTAAGAATTTAGGCGACAAGCTCCAATACGCAATCATCGCGGACCCAGATGACGCTGCTGAAACGATCGCCAACCAAACAGGGCACGGTGATCATAGTGATTGGCGCAAAACGGTCGCTGGCCATGTTCAGCACCGCGCATCCGCCAAGCCCGTATCAGGCATCACGGCAGAAGATGTCGCGGCAGCAGTTCAAAAGCATATGGATGCCAATACAATCGCGATTATCGATGGCGGCGAATGTGGGCAATGGGCGCAGGCGGGGATCAATGCCCCTGCACGGCTTATCAACGGCCCTGCCGGTGCCATCGGCGGATGCCTTTGCTACGCCGTCGCAGCAAAACAAGCGCGTCCAAATGCCCAAGTCATCGCCGTGATGGGTGACGGCACGGCTGGATTTCACTTCGCTGAATTCGAAACCGCTGTCCGTGAAAACGTCCCGCTCGTTGTTGTCATTGCTAATGACGGGCGCTGGAATGCCGAACATGAAATTCAGCTGCGTGACTATGGCCCAAATCGGATGATAGGCTGCGGATTATCAGACGCGCGCTATGACGAGGCCGTTGCCGGTCTTGGTGGCCATGGCGAATACGTGACGGATAAAGCCGATCTGGACGCCGCAATCGCCCGCGCACTCGCCAGCGGCAAAACGGCTTGCGTGAATGTGCAGATTGAAGGACAACCTGCGCCAAATGCTGGCAGTCACTAGAAGAGACCTGTTGTCCACAGGCTGCCGCTGGACGCAGCCGAGGCGGTGCCTACATTGGCAATTATGCCATTGAACATGCGGAAACTGTCAGTCGGGTCTGAAAGTCTGGAAACACTCCAGGCATTCCAGGAAATGCGCCGGGCTGAGCGTAAAGCGCACGGTGAACCGCCGTTCAGTCGCCATGTGACACGAATGTGGCCGAAACGCGCTGACGAAATTCTAGAGTCTGGCGGGTCCATGTACTGGATAATAAAGGGCGTTATGCAGGCGCGCCAACCGATTCTCGAATTTGAAGAAGTGCGCCATGAGGACGGCATCCGCCGCTGCGGCATTATCCTGGCCCCTGAATTGATACCAGTAGCGGCTCGTCAGATGCGCCCTTTCCAAGGTTGGCGCTATTTCGAACAGCGCGATGTACCGCCTGATCTCAACGACGTTTCAGGTGATATTGATCCTGCAATGCCGCCTGAAATGCTGGCTGAGCTGAGAGAACTTGGCCTCGTTTAAAGCCACTTTCTCCACCACATCAAAAGCAATAGGACCATCGCGAGCAGGCTGCTGAACGCCCAAAATGCATAATAGCCGCCGGACCAGCGAAGCTCCGGCATTACGTCGAAATTCATGCCATAGACCGCCGCCAGAAAGTTCAATGGCAGGAAGATCATGCTGACCACCGTCAACCGATTGACGACCTTATTGGTACGATGGCTGACGATGCCCATATACAAATTCAGCGTTTCAGACAGAACCGTCCGCTCCGTCGCAGCGTCACTCGCAAGTCGTTCAAGCGCCAGGGTTTGACGATCAAGGAACGGCTGCGTGCTTTCTTTCACGAAGGGTGAGCGACGGGTCGCCAATTCGTAAATGGTCTCACGGGCACCTACAACAGCATTGCGGTAATCCAGCAAGCCACGGGTCAGTTCGGATACTTCGGTCAGTATCTCGTCACCAACATCACCCAGCAGCTTGCGTTGAATAGCATCAACCGCACCGGACAATCCCGAAAGCGCAGAGCGATACCCGCTGATCAAGTGGTCCGCGATTTCAAATAGCAGGAACCCGCCAGATCGCGCTGCGCCGTAGAAATCTTCCTCATAGCTGGCGCGCATCTGGTCCAGCAGTACGGACGGCTCCGCATGGATGGTCGCGATAAAGCCTTCGCCCAAAACCACGTGCACGGTGTTTAATTTAAGCTCTTCGCCAGTAAAAAGCGTCTCGATCAATGCGCAATGAATGCAGTGCCGCCCCAACACAAAGTCGCCAAATGGCGTCGATCGCTGCACCCGCTTGAGCGCCACTGGATCGACCTCAAGCGGCCCCAAGATATCAGGCGCATCTGCCGGGCGCTCAATATCAATCCAGCAATACGCACCCGCCGCAATCGCTGCTGCAATGCCATCGGGACCAGGCGTCTCGATCCGCTTATCTTCGAAGTAAAATGCAGCGACAGTTGTCATGAGATTAAGTGCATAGGGTCTGGATTATTCCGATCAAGCCAAGGCCTGCACGAGAGATGCCCATTCTGCATCCAGGCTGGCCTCATTCACCGGTTTGCCCGCACGATTATACCAATGTGCAGCGTTGCGGATATCACCCTCAACCCTGTGTAAATGCGCATGAACCCAAGCAGCTTCCACAGACTTATCATCCTGCACGAGCACATGGGCCGCATCCCAGTCACCATGGGCCGAATGCCAAAGTGCCAGCACAACAGGCGGTGCATCTTCTGGCGGCGTATCACTGGCCTTTAATGCTTCGGGCGAGACTGACATTTCGTTATGTTCCTTCAATCAAACGCGAGTAACGCTAGCACTTGGAGCCAATACGACCAATCATGGCCACAGATTTTGCAGTCACCCGCCCAAGAAATCGTTGGTCCAACGATCATAGTCCGATGACCGTGTGGCAACCTTCACAAGCTCGACATCTGGCAATCCACCTAAATTCTTCGGGTTTGTTCCATCACGAAGCGCTTTCAGGGTCGAATATACAGCCTGAATGCCGGCCATGATTGGCTGATGGCCCTGCAATGCGATGCGGACGCGGCGGGCTGAGAGATAGTCTTTGTCCTCAAGCTCAGGCGTAGCACCACCAAGGATCAACGGCAGGGTCGTGGCGGCTGATATCGCATCCACTTCGGCCCGCGTTTTGGCACCGACAAAGAACAACGCATCAACGCCGCATGCCTCATATGCCTTGGCGCGTTTCACGGCTTCGTCGAGACCTGCAATGGCACAGGCGCTCGTCCGCCCAGCAATCACCAATGCTGGGTCCTGCTTGGCGGCGACGGCGGCTTTCATCTTGCCCACGCCTTCGTCTAGCGACAGCAGGCGTTGCTTAGCCTCACCGTAAGGCTGCGGCAGGTCCGTATCCTCGATGGACATGCCAGAGACGCCAGCGGTTTCCAATTCCTGCACCGTACGCATAACGCTGAGCGCGTTGCCGTAGCCATGGTCTGCGTCAACCATCAACGGAATTTCGGCTGCGCGATTGATGCGGAGGCATTGATTGGCGAATTCGGTCAATGTCATGATGATCAAATCGGGATCACCAAGAACCGTCAGCGACCCGGTTGAGCCAGCGAACATGCCAACTTCAAAGCCAATATCCTGCGCAATACGCGCCGAAATGGGGTCATAGACGGAGCCTGGATGGACACATTGGTCCCCATTGACGACTGCACGGAAGGCTTGGCGACGGACTGTCCAGCTGGTCATGCGATGGAGACCTTTGGTGCGACATCAAGTCGGACGGCAATGCCTTCGAGCGATGGATCAGGTGCGGGGTAATAATCTAGCACTGCCGAGTCATGGCCGGGAATGACGTGATCAATGGAATCGCCCAAGCGGATCAGCTTGGTCCAGCTTTCCATCATATCCGCCATGTTCACCAGGATCGGGAATGGCTTCTTTTCGGCAAAGTTCATGTAAAAATGCGTCGCGTCAGACGCGATCATCACATAGCCGCGCTTGGTTTTGACGCGCACCGACTGCAGCCCCGCTGCATGGCCGGCGCAGAGATGCACACTGATGCCGGGTGCCAATTGCTTGTCGCCATCGTGGAAGTCCACCTGTTCCGCATAGACCTTACGGACCATCTCGCAGACATCGTCCACATGGTACGGCATGCGCAGCGGCGCGTGGCACATGCAGCGGCCCGTCGCCATTTCCATTTCAGCGTCCTGCAAATGCATCCGCGCATTCTTGAAATCGCCAAACGTGCCGGCGTGGTCATAGTGCAGATGCGTGATGATCACGTCTTCGACCTTGCCAGCATCAATACCCAGTATTTCCAGACCTTCGCGCGGCAGCCGGTCAATTTTACGGCCACGGTCTGCCGCGACTTCGTGGTTGAAGCCAGTATCGATCACATATGTCCGCTCAGAATTCGTAGCGACCCAAATGAAATAGTCGAGATTCTGGCTGAGATCATGCGGATCCCCGCCAATAAAGTTCTCGCTCATCGGCCGGTTTGTCACTGAGCCATATTTGATCGCGTAGAGTTCATAGGTGTCGTTCATGGCTCAATCGCTCCTAGTTTTGGTCCAAAAACATCGGGACGCGCTTAGCGCAAAGGTCCGGCGTTTGGACATGCATGAAGTGGCCGGTTTCTAATTCTTCGTAATCCGCGCCGGGGATTTTGCTGGCGATGTCTTTCACCATCTCAGGCGGGCGAAGCGGATCATGGCTGCCTGATAGCACAAGCGTCTTGGCCTTGATTTTTGGCAGGCTTGGAAACTCGTCCATATCCGCCAGCATGCGGTTGTGGGCGGCAAAGCTGGTTGGATCTTGAGCGATCCATTTCTTGCGGTACCATTCGTATAGGTCCGTATCCGTCCTCAGGTGATCCGCGAATGAGCGTGCGTGACTGGCCTCACAATAGGGTCGCATGCCGTGCCGCTCCACGCCCGTGGCTCGCTCCTTCAATCCAGCGGCAGCAGCAGGAGACCCGCCAATGGCTGAGCTGGTCGAGACCAAGCGGCGCACCAATTCCGGATATCGCGCCGCAAAGCCGATTACGACACCACCGCCAAGCGCAATGCCTACAACATCAACAGGCGCGCCGCCGCCAAACCCAGTTTCTTTGACGATGCCTGCAATGTCAGCGCACATCACATCAATATCGAAGTGCCCACGGATTTTCTCAGACATACCAGCCCCCCGCCAATCGAAGCGCATGGCTGGGCGGTTGGCACAAAGACCAGCTTCAAGGGCGGGGTCCCAGCTTGTCATATCGCCGCCAAGCTCGTGGACCAGCAGCAGGGGCGCGCCTGCCCCTTCGGCACTGCCAACGTGCTCATAACGGAACACGGCATTATTGGCTTCGACAAACTGCGTCATTCGGCATTCCCTCAGGCAATTGTTTTGGCCAGTATAAGCAGGTGAATGTTCAAGTGATAAGAGGGCTGCAAATATGGGCGAGCGGGAAACCATCGGCGCGTTCGATTACGTCATTATCGGCGCGGGAACGGCAGGGTGCCTTCTAGCGAACCGCCTTTCCGCAGACCCCAAGAACCGTGTTCTTTTGCTTGAGGCAGGCGGCAAGGATGATTGGATCTGGATCCACATCCCCGTGGGCTATCTCTATACAATGATGAACCCACGCACCGACTGGCGCTTCCGCACTGTCGAGGAGTCCGGCTTAAATGGCCGTGCGCTGGATTATCCCCGTGGCAAAGTGCTGGGCGGCTGCTCCTCCATCAACGGCATGATCTACATGCGCGGCCAAGCCCGAGACTATGACGGTTGGCGCCAGATGGGTGCCGTCGGCTGGTCCTGGGAGGACGTGCTGCCCATCTTCCAACAAACGGAAGACTTCCACGCTGGCGCAGATGACATGCACGGTGCAGGCGGGGAATGGCGTGTGGAAGAGCCGCGCCTGTCCTGGGAAATCCTGGACGCATTCCGTGAAGCCGCGATGCAAGCTGGCATTCCTGCGACAGATGATTTCAATCGTGGCAACAATGAAGGTGTGGGCTATTTCCACGTCAACCAAAAGAAAGGTGTGCGTTGGAACGCTTCCAAAGCATTCCTCCGGCCCATCAAAAACCGCCCTAATCTGACCGTCCTAACTAATGCGCATACGGAAAGGCTTGAGGTCACCGAAGGCCGCGCGACTGCGGTGTTGTTCACAGAAGGCGAAGGCGGCAGCGCCAAGCCGAAGCGCGCGGAAGTGACAGGCGAGGCTATTCTAGCAGCAGGAGCAATAGGCTCCCCCCACTTGCTGCAACTATCCGGCATCGGCTCTGGCGCGCACCTCCAAGGCATCGGCGTAGACACTGTCGCGGATGTCCCGAATGTTGGCCAAAACCTGCAAGACCATTTGCAAGTTCGCCTCGCCTACAAGGTGGAGGGTGTGAAGACACTGAATGAGCAAGCGAATTCGCTGATTGGGAAAGCGCAAATGGGCCTGGACTATGCCCTCCGCCGACGTGGACCGCTGACCATGGCACCAAGCCAGCTTGGTTGTTTCGTCAAATCGGACCCATCCCGTGAAACGCCTAATCTGCAATATCACGTGCAGCCGCTCAGCCTGGAAAAGTTTGGGGAGGACTTGCACCCCTTCCCTGCGTTCACGGCATCCGTGTGCAACCTCCGGCCAGAAAGCCGGGGTGAAGTGCTAGCAGCTTCCAATGATTTCCGCTCATCGCCAGATATTCGCCCAAACTATCTATCGGACCCGGCAGACAGATCGGTTGCCGCCGCCGCCGTCCGCCTAACGCGCCACATTGCGGGCCAGCCTGCTTTGCAGAAATATAAAGCAGCGGAATTCAAACCCGGCCCGCACATTGATGGCGACGAGGAATTGGCGAAGGCCGCAGGCGATATCGCCAGCACGATCTTCCACCCCGTCGGCACGGCACGCATGGGCGAAGACCCGGCGGCACCCGTAGATTCGCGCCTCCGCCTAAAAGCCGTTCAAGGTGTACGTGTAGCGGACGCCAGCGTGATGCCGACCATCACCTCTGGCAATACCAACAGCCCCACGCTGATGATCGCCGAAAAGGGTGCCGCAATGATTCTAGCAGACGCGGCTAGCTAACATCCGCTGCAGATGCATCTGCAGCGAATTGTGCTTTCCGTGCTGGTAGTTCATTCATGACGCCTGCTCGCTCCTCAGCCGTAAACCGGCTCCAACGGGCGATTTCCTTCAGCGTCCGGTAGCAACCCGCACACTGGCGCGTCGCCGGGTCTACAACGCAGATGGAGACGCACGGGCTCTCGATGCGAGGCAGACCAGCGATCGTGTCTGAATTATTGCTATCTGAAGCGGCCATCGGCGCACGGCGTCCTTTTCGAAAGATCGCCGATAGGGCTACACTCTCCGCCAAATCATCGCAATCGGAGCGCCCCATGGCGGATACAGAGTTTGAAGAACTTGGCCACGGTTTCTTTTGGCAGGATATGCCGGTCGGACGGAAATTCCGCACGATTGGGCGGACATTGTTTGAGTCTGACCTGATGTCGTTTATCGGCGTTACGGGCATGCAGGAACTGCTGTTCAACAATATGGAATATATCCAAAACGAATCGCCCACCGGCAAACGCATTGTGCCCGCAGCATTGGTCCTTTCCATCGCCGAAGGTCTTGTCATGCAGAGTACCTTGCAGAAGACAGGTTTCGCATTCCTGGGCATGGAATTGGACGTTAAAGGTGCCACGCTCGTCGGCGATACGCTCCACGTGGATATGGAAGTGATCGAAAGCCGGGCCGCCAGCAAAGGCGATCGTGGCCTTATCCGCACCCGGAATTCCGTCATCACTCAAAACGGGGATTGCGTTCTGGAATACACGCCGCTCCGTTTGATGAAGGGCCGAGAGAGCTAATTTGATGCCTGCTTGGGCGGAAATCATGGCGGGCGCATTGTCATACCGTGCGTTCAAGAACGACGACGACCTGACCCTTCCCTTCAATGATCTCAGGTTTGCGGCGGCGACGCTGACGCTCGATGCCAAGCCAGATGACACGTTGTCCGGCACGCTGAAGGGCGAAGGCTGGGGGACGTGGATTGAACGGGGACTGAAGCTTGAAGGTGCGCGAGATGGTGAGGCCGGGTTTCAGTTCCAGGGCGTGAACAAAATTCAAGGCGATACGTGGATATACACATATCAGGGTGCCGTTTTGAAGACGTTGAAAGCAGCGTCGAACAAGCGGTTCGTCATCACCGGAACCGTTATGCGCAGTCTTGCCCGCGTGCATGTTCCGGGCGAGGCTGTTGAGCACGCTACATTCATGGCCCTAAAACGCGACCACTATCCAGATTGAGGAGGCCCCCAATGGCCGATCCATTTGCCGCCACAAAAGACGCACCATTCTGGTGGGACCAAGCGCCCCGGGATGCAATCGCCAGACCGGATGTTCCTTCCGAGGCGGATATTGCTGTCGTGGGTTCCGGATATACCGGGCTATCTGCAGCGCTGACTGCCCTTCGCGGCGGTAAGTCTGTCGTGGTGTTTGAAGCTGAGAATGCTGGCTTCGGGGCTAGTTCTCGCAATGGCGGCGGCGTTGGCAATTTTCCGTTCAAGCTGTCCTACGGCAAGACTGCTGAAATGCTTGGGGAAGCCGGCGCACAGCAGCTCTGGCAAGAGGGCAAAGCCAGCGTCGACTATCTAGAGAGCCTGCTGGAAACGGAGCAAATCCAGGCGCATTTCATTCGATCTGGCAGATTTCTTGGTGCGCATAAGCCGAGTGCTATGGATGGCTTGCGGCGCGAAGTCGGCGTGCTGCAGGAGAAACTTGGCGCTGATGTGCGCATGATTGAACCGTCTGATCAGCAAGATCATATCGGGTCCGAATTTTATCATGGTGGACGGTTTAACGGCGGCGACGGCGTTATTCACCCTGCCGAGTTCCATGCTGGCTTGCTAGATCGTGTCCGCGCTGCAGGTGGCATTATCTGTGACGGCACGCGCGTTACTGGCATCAGCCGAGAGGGCGCTGGCCTCCGCATCAATACTGAACGCGGGTCGCTGCTAGCGGGCCAAGCCTGTGTCGGCGCAAATGGCTACACTGACGGCGCTCTTGGAACACTTGAGCGGCGGGTCATTCCAGTTGCCAGCCAGATCATCGCGACAGAGGAAATGCCGGGGGAACAGGTCAAGCGCCTGGTTCCGCGCGGCAACATGATAATCGATACCAAGCGCACGGTGCACTACTACCGCGCCAGCCATGATGGCCGCCGTATCCTGATGGGCGGCAGGCCCCTTCTCAAGAATTCGACGCCCCAACAAGCAGCCCCTCACTTGCGAAAATTCATGGTCAAGGTCTGGCCAGAGCTGGCGGACGTCCCGATCAGCCATGCCTGGGGCGGCAAGCTTGGCTTCACCTTCGACAAATTGCCCCATATCGGCGAAGTCGACGGCGTTCATTATGCTTGCGGGTATCTGGGATCAGGCGTCGCCATGTCCACATATCTCGGCCACAAACTGGGCCAACGGATGCTGGGCGACCCGACTGGCCAAACTGCGCTAGACGGTCGGTCCTTCCCGACAATGCCGTTCTATCAGGGCAATCCCTGGTTCCTTAGCATCGTAGCCGCATATTACCGTGTCCGCGATTCAATTGGCTGAACCGGCCCACCAAACCCATATCTAGGAAAATCACATGACGTCACTGAACGGAAAAATCGCGTGGGTCACTGGCGCTGGTACAGGCATTGGCCGAGCTGGCGCGTTGGCTTTGGCTGAAGCGGGTGCCACCGTCATCCTCTCTGGCCGTCGCATTGAGCAATTGGAAGCAGTAGCGAACAGCATCAACAGTGCTGGCGGTAAATCAGAGATAGAACCGCTCGATATCGCTGACCGGGAAGCCGTTGACGCTGTCGCGGGTCGGATCAAGCAAGCCCATGGCAAGCTGGACATGATGATTAACAGCGCTGGTCTGAACACACCCAAGCGCCGCTGGCGAGATATCGACGACGAAAGCTGGAACCGGGTTATCGATGTTGATCTGACGGGTGCCTTCAACGTTTCCCACGCAGCACTCCTGATGATGCGAGAACAGCGGGACGGGCTGATTGTCAATGTGTCATCCATGGCCAGTCAGAAAATCGGCGGCGTATCCGGTGTTGCTTACACCACGGCAAAAACGGCGCTCAACGCCATGAACGAGAGCATCAATCACGAAAACTGCCATCTTGGCATCCGTGCATGCGCGCTTTGCCCAGGCGAAGTCGCGACAGAAATTTTGGACCTTCGCCCCGTCCCGCCAAGCCCTGAAGACCGGGCTAAGATGGTGCAGGAAGATGATGTGGGCCGCACGATCCTATTCATCGCAACCATGCCGGCCCATGTGTGCCTGAACGAAATCCACATCACGCCCACTTGGAATCGTGGCTATATCGGCGCTGCTGATCGCAATATTCCCAGAGACGACTGACGCCATAACCAAGAGCGTTAGCGCTCCAACGACCAACGTACAACAAGGATCCACTTAAATTGCCTCGATTGAACGATAAGGTCTGTGTCGTCACCGGTGCGGCTGCGGGTATTGGCTACCAAACCGCCCTCGCCTTCGCGTCGGAAGGTGCCCGCGTTCTAGCGGTTGACCGTGACGCCAAGGGCTTGGAAGCCCTCAAAACTGGTGGCCTGAATATCAGCACCACTGCACTGGACGTGACCGACCCCGCCGCCGTCACAGGGTTTTTCACGAAAATAGAAGGTATCGACGCCCTGTTTAACTGTGCTGGCATGGTAACCGTTGGGAATTTGATGCATTGCAGTGATCATGACTGGTCGCAAAGCCTGGACCTGAACGTCACGTCCCTGTTCAGAATGTGTCGCGCTACGATCCCGCTGATGCTCGCATCTGGCGGCGGCAGCATCATCAACATGGCGTCGGTCATTTCTTCGATAGGTGCGGCACCCGATCGGTTCGCCTATGGCGTCAGCAAAGCCGCCGTGATTGGCATGACCAAATCTATTGCGCTCGACTATGCTTCTGACGGCATTCGATGCAATGCGATTTGCCCGTCTGGCGTTGAAACACCTTCAATGACCGCGCGGATTAACGTGATGGATGATCCAGATGCCGCCAGATCAGCGTTTTCATCTCGCCAGCCCGTGGGGCGAATGGGCCGCCCAGACGAAATCGCTGAGCTTGCGACTTATTTAGCCAGCGACATCTCAGCCTTTATGACAGGAAGCGCTATTCCAATTGACGGTGGAGCAAAACTTTGAGCCAGAAACCAACCTTAAATACGGCGATCGTGGGGCTGGGCCGTTGGGGGAAAAACCTTGTGACGGCAGCGGCATCTCACACCGATAGCCGCATCAATTTTGTACGCGGCATGACGCGAACACCGGCTAAGGTCACTGATTTCGGTAATGCACAGGGCTTTGAAATAACAGACGATTTCGGTGCTTTGCTATCTGATCCCACTGTGCAGGCGCTGGTGCTAGCAACGCCCCATAGCCTGCACTGCAGCCAGATTTGCGCAGCGGCAGAGGCTGGCAAGCACGTCTTTGTAGAAAAACCGCTGGCACTCACGTTAGACGAAGCCAAAGACGCTGCTGCCGCATGTGAGCGAAACAAAGTAACACTGGTTGTTGGGTTTAACCGCCGTTTTCTACCTGCCTTTCAGGCATTTCAGAAACAGATTCAGCGGGGCTCTCTAGGGGTCCCACTGCACATTGATGCCAATTTTTCAGGCCCGTTCGGGTATGATTTTCCGGGCGATATGTGGCGTGGAACCGTCGCCGAAAACCCGGCGGGCGGCATGGCGGCATTGGGCATCCATATGCTTGACGCTATGATCCATCTGCTCGGTCCTGTGAAGTCCATAGCAGCGCTCAGCAAACGTCGTGTCCTAACATCTAGCGTTGACGACACGACGACCGTGCAGTTGGAATTCGAAAGCGGGGCCACAGGCTCCCTCACCTCCCTAATGGCCACGCCATTGAATTGGAGATTGCAGCTATTCGGCTCTGAAGGTTGGGCCACAATGCCAGACCAGCAATCCTTAGAAGTTAGCAGACTTCAGGACCCGAAAGCGGCGAACCAAACCTTCGAAGCCGTTGATACATTGGCTGCTGAATTAAACGCATTTGCCAGCGTCGTTCAGGAAGGCACCGCGTTCCCTGTCTCTATGTCAGAAGCTCTTGCAGGCGTCGCCGCAATGCAGGCGGTCTCGCAATCTGCAGCTTCTGGTGGGCATATTGTTCACGTTGAAAACTAGGTCGGCCGAATTTAGCTGCCACGGTATTTCGGTTCGCGCTTTTCGGCAAACGCGCGCGGGCCTTCTTTTGCATCATCGGTCTGGCCGATAATCCAGCGCAATGTCTGCCCCAGTCGCAATGCTTCATCCAGCGGCTGATCCAGCGCTGCCTCAGCGGTCTCTTTTGCCGCCCTTACTGCAAGCGGTGCATGGCCAGCAATTCGGCCAGCAATCTGTCTTGCCGTCTCCATCAAAGCATCCGCCGCTACAATCCGGCTGACCAGGCCTGACCGAAGAGCTGCATCAGCATCGATGCGGTCGCCAGTCAAAATGATCTCCATAGCCAGGGACTGCGGAATAGCCCGTGCAAGGCGCTGCGGCCCGCCGCCACCTGCAAAGAAACCGCGTGTAATCTCTGGTAGGCCAAATTGCGCTGTGGGTGAACAGATGCGGATATCGCAGATTAAGGCAAGCTCCATGCCTCCAGCCAGGCAATATCCGTCAATCGCCGCGATCAACGGTTTTTCCACCGGAACCCTGGACCATTCTGGCTGAAGGCGAGCGTCAATGATGGTCTCCGGTAATTGATCCTTAGAACGCCCCCCACCGCCAGCCGCCCGTTGTTTCAAGTCCGCACCAGCACTGAACGCACCACCAGAGCCTGTTATGATCGCAGAATGGATTACATCATCCTGACGAATGCGCTGCAAACACTCAGCAAGGCGCGCGCCCATTTCCTCCGTGATCGCATTGCGCTTCATCGGCCGGTTCAGTGTTATCACTGCGACAGAGCTATCAACCTCAAACAAGAGACCCGCGTCACTCATCTTGCACTCCCTAAGTTCATTTTCTGCGAATATAGCTGACCCAAAGCATGCAGAACCAGCAGATCATTGGGCCACATAGAAAAGTCTGGTAATGAAGCGCGCTCAGCCGAAATCAGAAGCTGACTTTGCGACCACTTTGGCCAATGTCCGTGCGTGCAACCTGTGTGAAGGCCTACCCCTAGGCCCGAAGCCTATTCTTCAGGCTGACCAGCGTGCCCGTATTCTAATTGCTGGGCAGGCTCCTGGTCGAGTCACCCATGCCAAAGGCATCCCCTTCGATGATCCATCCAATGATAGACTGCGGAATTGGCTAGGGGTAGGCAGGAAAACTTTCTATGCCGACCCGTGAATCGCGATCATCCCTTTAAGGTTCTGCTTCCCCGACAGGCAAAAGCGGCGACCTGCCTCTACGCCCAGAATGCGCACCAGCCTGGCGAAACAGTTTGCTCGGCGCACTCAACTCGTTAGAGCTAACGCTTATTATTGGGCGGTATGCGATTGATTGGCATGAACCAAGCCTAAGCAAAGCGACGGTGACCGAAGCCGGTAAGAACGCCGATGCCCTTTGGCCAAATGCAATGATCCTCCCGCATCCAAGCCCCCGAAACAATCAATGGTTAATACTCAACCCATGGTTCGACAGTGAACGATTGCCCAAGCTAAAAACGCTGGTTCAAACCATCTTGGCGGATTAGTCTTTCTCAGAAGGCTGCAGAGTCTACATCTAGGTCGAAAATTGGACTGCATGGAACCCTATCGTTTATAACGGTGATCAAGAAAATCATGGCGCATTTGCGTTATTGATTGGTTAGGCCTCTGCATAACTCGTCACTTAGGCCAATTTTGGCTAAAAACGGCGCTGCAAAAGGACTTCACGAGATT
>Ga0315331_10000465_pt1 | contig 27934 bp, 23 predicted proteins | sample M160m34915metaG_FD_203456 | JGI IMG/M metagenome (GOLD analysis project Ga0315331, IMG submission 203456) | Ammonia-oxidizing marine archaeal communities from Monterey Bay, California, United States - M1 60m 34915 | ecosystem: Environmental > Aquatic > Marine > Intertidal zone | place: USA...
CGCGCTGGCAGAGGTAGATATGGGCAGGTCGGGCACCGCTCAAGAGCCGATGCCAAGCCGCTCGCGGCCGTTGCGAGCGCTGCTCGGTCTCGTCCTGTGCTCCGGGCTCGCGGGAGCGGCCTCCGCTACCCCACCCGAACTTCGTGATCACGGCACGCTCTGGGAAGAGCAAGTCCGGGCCGAGCTGCGCCGATCCATCGCCGAGCGAGAGCAAGCGGCGTGGCGAGCAAGCCAACCCCGAACACCCCCTGCGCCTAGACAAGCGGCGGCCCCCGAAGCACGCGCGAGCTCACCGTCTCCTCGCAGGTTCAGCCAATCCCCGTACGCTCCGCTCGCAGCACGCGAGGACCGGGTCGAGCGCGCAGGGGAGTGGCTCACTCTCACCTTTCGCGACATCCGTGAAGACCTCGCCCGGATGCTCGACAGCGCCCCGACCGGCCGCTTGGCCGCGCCCGACCCCGCGCTCCGACTGCCTGGCGCGGTCGCCATCGCTCCGCCCTCTCCGCCGAACCCGGACGAGCCCGCGCGTCTGCCGCGCGGCAATGCAAACGCGCCAGAGCTCGAAGCCACCCTCGCGTCGGTCTCCGCCGCTCCGCTCGATGCCCCGGAGCGTGTGCAGCCACCGCGGCGCTTGCTGATCCACCCGGACCTCCTCGCGACACTGCTGACCGCGGCGGCCGCCCTCGCGGCACTCGCCCTCGTGCTGGAACCACGGCGGCGCGGCGACCTCGCGATCCAGGTCGCCTATCCGCTCGAGCTTCGCGGGAGCTTCACGGTCCGCATCGATACCGCGCTCTCCCGCGCCAAGCGGCGCCACGCGCAGAGCGACATCGAAGTCCTCGAAGCCGGCGGCGGGAGCGCCCGCGAACACCAGCTCGTCGCCCGTGAGACCTCCTTCCGCCAGCTTCGTGCGCGGCGGTACTACGTCACCATCGACGGCGTCCTCCAGGACCCTCGCGATGGCTCCGTCGTCGCACACCCGTTCCTGCAGGCCGCCGCGACGGTGCTCCCCCGTCGGACCGTCCGCCTCGATCTCGACGCGACACCGGGCGCGTGCCCGGTCGACGTTCGGGTGGTGTGGGATGGGGCCGAGGTCGTCGACGCGCGAGTCGCAGCGCGAGGCCACATGAGCGGGAGCGTCGAGACGATCCTCGGTCACGTGCGACTCAACCTCCCACGTGGCACCTACCGAATCGTGGCCGGTGGCGTGGACCGAGTCGTCGAACAGGAGATCTCCGTCGAATCACATCTCCCGACGCAGCTCGAAGTCGACCTCGCCTTGCGAGAAAACACGGTCTTCAAGGCTTGCCCGCCTGCCGTCGAACCGTACCTCGCAGGCCAGCTCGAAATCGCGGCGCAGGAACTCACCCGCGAAGGCCAGGCGGAGCAGGCCCACCGCCTCCTCGGACAACGCAGCCGCGACCGTGGGCGCAACGATGAAGCTGCGCTCCACTTCGAGGCCGCCGGGGCCCTTGAGCTCGCGGCCGAGATCCAAGCGGAGCTCCGCAACTACAGCCACGCCGGCGAGCTCTTCGAACGTTCTCACGACCTCATCTCTGCAGCGGAGATGTACCAGCTTTCGGGTCACGAAGCGCGCGCTGGGCAAGCCTACGAAGCGGCGCGCGACTTTGAAAACGCGATCGCCTGCTACCGCTCCGCCGGTGAAATCGCCAGCTGGGTCGACATCCTCGACCGCCAGGGGCAACTGTACGAAGCGGCCTGCGCCGCGCTCGACAATGACCTGCCGACGCGCGGGATCCGCCTACTGCACCGGGTCTCGGCCGAGGACCCCAACTATCAAAACGCCTGCCTTCGGCTCGCCGACACCTTCGAGCGAGAGTCACACTTCGACCTCGCAGCCAGGAAGCTCGCCGACCACCTGGAGGCCGGCGACCCCGAGGCGATCGAGCCTGCGCTCTATTCGCGGCTCGCGGAACTTCACCACAAGGCAGGCGACGTAGAGAGCGCCCTGGACGTGCTCGAAACGCTCCGAATGCTCGAGCCCGCCTATCCGAACCTCGCCGCACGAACCGAGGAGCTGCGCAAGGCCCGAAGCGCCCAGCGGTTGATCGACGAGAACCATCTACAGGACGAAGCGTCGATGCCCCAGACGGTCATCCTCGCCAACCAACGCTACGAGCAACTGGAGGAGCTGGGCCGCGGGGGGATGGGCGTCGTCTACAAGGCTCGCGACCGGAGGCTCGGACGGGTCGTCGCGCTCAAGCGACTCTCCGAAGGCCTTCGCGAGCACCCGAGAGCAGCAGAGCTCTTCTTGCGAGAAGCGCGCGCCGCGGCCGCGCTCAATCACCCAAACATCGTGACCGTCCACGACGCAGACCTCGAGGACGGCGTGCTCTTCATCACCATGGAGCTGCTCGACGGCAACCCGCTCCATCAGGTACTGCGTCAACACGGGCCCATGACGAGCGACCAGGTCGCGCGGATCGGGCGCCAAGTCTGCGCCGGACTCGAGTACGCGCACATGCGTGGCATCATCCATCGCGACATCAAGACCGCAAACCTCTTCCTGACCAACGACCGCCGAACGAAGATCATGGACTTCGGTCTCGCGCGCGTCACGGAGGAGGCCCGACGTAACGCGAGCCTCCTCGGCGGGACACCCAACTACATGGCGCCAGAACAAGCCAATGGAGACGGCGGCGACCACCGCGCCGACCTCTACGCGTTGGGGGCAACGTTGTTCGAGCTCACGACGGGCGCGATCCCGTTCGCGCACCCCGACGAAACGGGAAGAGGCAACGCTCTCAACCCCCCCGATGCCCGGGAGCAGGTCCCCGCGACTGACCCGCGACTCGCACACGTGATCCGCGAGCTACTCGCGGTCGAACCCAGTGAGAGACCCGCCAGCGCGGCAGCGGTCGGACTGCGTCTCGCGGCGATCTCCGCCGATACGCCCGTGCCCTGAAGCGGGCCGGCGCGCGGCACGAACGACAGAGCGGCCCCTGCGCGGGGGCCTCATCTCCGCTCGGTGTGAGCCGGTGAACCCACGCGAGACGCTCCCGCCACGGCCTCCACATCAGCCGGAAGGTCGGTGCTCATCTCGAGGAAGACCGCTTCCCCCAGCGGCGAAAAGCTGTCCACCTCGATACCGAGCGCGGCCTCGACCTCGATGACACCCACTGCGTTGACGTAACCCCGATCGCGGTCGAACCGCACGGCCCGGACACCCCGACAGTCCGTGTCGTCGTCGACGCTCGGCTCGCAGTAACGGAACAGTCGGGTCCCTAGCACGTCGCGGGGAGGCCGAAATCCAGCCCGCTCGAGGGTGCTCATTCGGACCTGCACCCTGGCGCGCGTCGTCGAGCGAACGAGACCCCAATCCAATATTTGCGTGAGGTGCCCCTCGAACCGTGCATCGAGGACGTCACCCGTACGCGCCTCGAAGACCCAGACGAAGTCCCCGAAGCTCCCCGGTTCGGGCTGCGCGGTACCGAAGAGGTATTGCTCGACGAGATCTCCCGCGATGACGACCTGAAGCAGGCCGTGCCCCACGCTCTCCGCGCGAGCCGGTAGCATCGGGCCGTACCCTCGATCCAGAGAGTCGGGTCGGTTGCGAGGAGAATTCTCGAACCGGACCAGGATCGAGCGAGCGGTCGGGTCGTCGAGATCAAGCGGTTCTGCACCCACACCGCTCGAGCTCAATACGCTCGCGAACAGCAAGGCCACGGTCAGTTGAAGGGTTGAACGTCGCATGATCACCGTTGAATCACTGCAATCCCGATACCACGTGCAACGAACCTGCAGCGGCGGCAACAGCGCCTGCGAGAGGGCGCGGCGGCCGCGGCCCCCCTTCAAGAGGGCGCAGGAAGTGCGCATATCAGCCGCATGTCCGTGGGATCTAAACGGACGAACTCTTCCATATCAGGGCGGTTCCTTGCCGCGGCTTGCACCCGAGTTGCGCGCGTGACGGACGCGGAAGCGGTCTCCCAGCGGCTGCGAACGCTGTACGGGCGTGACCCGGCCGGCGAGGTCGGCGTCCTCCACTCCATCGCGCTCTGGATCGATGCCGCAGGCGAGTCCCACGCGCTGCGAATCGCGCCAGGGTGTCCCCAGAGCGACACCGACGCGTTCCTGCTCCGGGCAGCACGGATGCGCGCCGAGGCGATCATCACGACGGGCCAAATCCTCCGCGATGAGCCTCAGCTCACGCACGGGGAATCGGACCGGGGGCTACGTGCGTGGCGCCGCGACCGCGTCGGGCTCCAGGCGAGTCCTCGCACGGTCATCCTGACCTCAGGGGACCAGATCGACATGAAGCACCCCGCGCTCGGGACCGAACATCGCCCGATGATCATCACGCGGGAGGAGGCCGTCACCCCGCTCCAAAGCGCGGCTCATCGCGCAGGGGTCGCGCTCGAGGTCATTGGGCGAGAAGCCACCAGTATCCGCGACACACTCGCGCTACTACGGGGCCAAGGCCATCGAACGGTCCTGGTCGAAGCCGGACCCACGACCGCCGCGTCGCTGTACGACGAGCCGCTGCGCGTCGATGAGCTGCTGCTCGCGGTCTACCGCGGAGCGGTGCTCGCGCCGCAATGGATCGGACCCCGCTTCTTGAACCTCAACGCACTCGAGGGCGCCTTCCAGCGGCACATGCCACCCACCACGGTCGGCGAATCCAGCGGCGAGTGGACGTTCCAACGGCTGCTGCGGTGACCTCCACGGGCGACGCCGGCCCGACCGAGAGCCCAGCCTAGAGATCCGGGCCAAGCAAGGTGGGCTCGATGTCGAGGTCCCCCGTGAACTGGGATGCAACCGCTGCGTCGCAACGCTTCCCCTCACAAAACAGATCGGTGAAGACCTCTGCCGCGATCTCGGCAGACATCTTCCACCAGAGGTGACCGTGCGCCTGAACGACGGCGACAGCGACACGAGGGTCCGATGCGGGAGCAACCCCGGCGAACCACTCGTAGCGGGCGCGCGGGTCGCTGCCGGTCAGATTGCCCGTCTTGCCCGCGACCTGCAGCCCCCGCAAACGCGGACCCCGGCGGGTTCGGAAGGCGCCCCGCGCCGTCCCGGCGGTGGTCGTCTTGACCAACATCCGACGCATCTCTTCGGCCGTCGCCACGGTCATCACGCGGCGACGCGCCCCTCGCTCCGGGAGCGGCAACGCATGCCCCTCGGCGTCGACCACGCGATCGATCCACCACGGCGCAACGAGCTCTCCAGTCGCGAGCGAACCCACGAGTTGCGCAGCATGAAGCGCAGTAATCCGCGAGCCCGCGAGTCCAGAGCCCAGCTTACCCAGACCGTAGTCCCCTTCCCCGGGGTCGATCTGCCCCTGCGCATGACCCACGCCCGGAGTGTCCTCCCAGCCAAAGCGCTCGAACGCCCGCCGGGTCTCCTGGAGGCCGAGCGCATGAACCGCCAGCTGCGCGAAGCACTGGTTGTAGGAGCGCGCGAGCGCCTTCGTGAGGGTCGCGACGTGGCCGCCGCGGGCTGGGTTCACACGGGAGCGCGTCAGCCGATAGGGATCGCCTCGGTAGCGGCAAGGCTCGAGGGCCCGCGCTCGGTTGTGGTCGAGCGACGCGGCCGCGGTGACCACCTTCGCGAGCGACGCCGCGGGGTACGCGCCGCGCGGTGGCAAGGCATCCGGGTCCGCCGAGGCGTAGGCCATGACGCGACCGCTCCGGATGTCCATCACGACCACATGACCTCGCCGGACCCGGGCGTGACGCAGCCGCTTGAAAACGCGCTCCGTCAGGGCCGCGTCAAGCGCGTACTCGACCCGCAACGGACCCGCGAGCCCGGCGGGCGCTTCGACCCACTCGACAAAACGAGGCGGCGCGGCGGGGTCGAGCGCAGGCCCCGCCGCCGCGTCGGAGTCCGACGCGCGTGGAGCGGTGGTCGCGAACCCGAGGACCGCCTTGGAGACCGGAAGCCGCGCGAGGAGCTCGGGCGGAAGCCCGGCAGGCGGCACCTCACGGGGTGGGAGTGGCGCGCTGACGGACGGCAGAGTCGCCCCGAAGAAGGGGCCGCCGTCCGCTCCGCCGGCGCCCTGCCAGAACAGGAGCGAGACCGCCGCGAACGCGAGGAGGACGAAGCCCCACCGCCTCGGCGACCTCCGGCGGGATCGGCGCCGGCGCGCCGGGCTCAAGCCAAGCCGGGCCCGCGCCGCATCATCCACCTCGACAGACAACTTGCCTCCTGGGACCGGCGCCTCGGCCGCGGGCACCGGGGTGCGCTCGCGGCAGAACGGGTCGACGCAGAACAGGGATGCCGCCGCCCTCCGCGCTCAGAGCGCGACGACCTGCTCGACTTCTGGAAGCTCTTCCTTCAGCCGCGACTCGATCCCCATCTTGAGCGTGATCGTGGAGCTCGGGCATCCGGCGCACGCCCCCTGCAAGTAGACCTCGACGACTCCGTCGCGAAAACCGGCGAACGTGATCTCACCCCCGTCTTGCGCCACGTAGGGGCGGATTTCATTTTCGAGGATCTCCTTGATACGCGCGACGACCGCGCCCTCGCCGGCGTCCGCGCGGACCTCGTAATCCGGCCCCAGCGCGGGTCCCCCCTCGGCAGCCCAGGCTTTGATGGCCTCGACGATCGGGGGCGCGAGTTCCGTCCAATCCGACGCCTCACTCTTGGTGACGGTGATGAAGCTTCCAGCCAGGAAGATCGACTCGACGCCGACGACCTCGAACAAGGCCGCCGCCAACGGCGACTCCGCGACATCCGGCGGCGCGGCAAATTGTGCGCCAACGGCTGACTCGACGACGGGCGACCCCAGCACCCACTTGATGCTGTTCGGGTTTGGGGTGCGCTCCGCATGCATGCGAAAACCGAGATCCATCACAATCCTCCCAATTCCGTAGAAGGTAGCTCCATCGCGTCGAACAGGACATGCTCAACGTCTGCGAGGTCGCAGACCTCGAAACCGCACGCGCGCGCGCGCGATTGCTCACGCGGGCCATTGTATCCCCAAGCGGCGAGAACGGCGCGAACCCCGAGCGACTGAACATCTTCCAGATGGTTGACCTTGTCATCGACGAAGACGATCTGCTCGAGCGGCACGTCTAGCCGACGAGACAGCTCGGCCAGGTGCGCGCGCTTGCTGACGCCGGTCTCCTTGTCGAGCACCCGCTCTTCCGAGAAGAGGTCAGCGAGCGCGTAATGTCCGAGCAACTGCCGAACAGACGTGAAGTCCTTCGCTGTTGCAATCGCCAGATCGCGGGCGCTGGCGCGGCGCCGTAAGATGGAGACGAAGTCCGGATAGGGCGCCATCATCGCTAGCCAGCCGTCCTCGTCGCGCGACGCAAATTCGCGGCGGAGCTGGTAGAAGCGCTCGCGAAACCCCCGCGCGAACTCTGGGCGCGATGCGAGGAGTGCCTCTTTGTACGCGTCATAGTCCTGTTGATCGCGCAACGGGTCGCCTCGCTCCAATGCCGTGAGCTCGACAGCAAAATCAATCGCGCCGTTTCCGAGCGGCATAGCTTCGACGAAGTCGGCGTACAGCGCGGAACGAACGACTATCTCCCGGTCGAGCCCGCCTTCCTCCAAGGTCGCCAGGTCGCCCGCGAGCGGTGTCTCGCCGGGACCCAGTAAATCGATGTAGGTACGCAACGCGATGACGAACGCCTCCGGTGCGCTGTCGGAAATGACCCCATCGAAATCGAGCGCGAGGATCCGCATCGCAACAGGCTAGCAGTCGGACTCCAGCGCGACGCCACGGCTGACCTGCTGCGCCGGGAGACGACGGAGGGCCTCGAGTGGCCAATCGACCGTCAACCCGCCGATGCCGCTAGCCAGCGCATGCTCGAGATCCGCTTGGGTATGGACACCCCAGGCGCGCACGGCGAGCGCGTATTCGCGCGCGCAAGCGACGACCTCCCGACTGCAAGCCGCAGCGCGAACCCCGACCGCCGTAAACCCCGCGCGCGCGGCGCGTTCGATGCGCTCGCACTGCAGGTCGAGCTGCCTGGTGAACTCGCGCTGGGACCCTGCGCCCGGATCGCGCGGATCATCTCCCAGCAACCAACACAGAGAGATGTCTCGATCGAGCTCCCGCGCCCGGACCAGGTGGTCGAAGCGGAAGCTCGTCACCACGAACGCAACCGCCGGATACGCGCGACACACCTCCAGGGTACGCGCCGGCAGCTCCAGCTGAGCCCCCTTGAGCTCGACGTGATACCGCAAGGAAGCCCCGAAGCGAGCCACCACATCGACGAGCGTCGTCAGCCTCTCGCCAGCGTGCGTTTCGCTGCCGTCTCCTCGCACCGCGTCGAACCACCGCCCCACATCCGCCTGAACCAGCTCGGCGACCTCGTAGTCTTCGACTCGACCCACCAGGGGCGTCTTCTCCTCGAGGGACGCCCCGTTGAACAGCACCAGTACGCCATCCCGACTCAGCCGAACATCCAACTCGACGTCGGACAGGCCCATGCGCTGCGCACAAGCGAAGGCCGCCATCGTATTCTCTGGCGCGTGTCCAGCTACACCGCGATGTCCGATCACGCAGAAATCCATCCAGGCGGCCCTTGTCGTTCCAAGCGGAGAAACGTAGCAGTGGCACGCCACCGGGGCGCCGCAATTGATCCGCGCCCCCAGAGAGCGACGGCACGCCTGCTAGTCTTCTCCTGTCGGGGGAGACGTTGCCCCGCTTCGCAGGAACACCGACTTGCTCGAACTCCTTCGCTCATTCTTCGCGCCCCCGATCACGGGTGACACCGCTCAAGGCACGGCAAAGCTCACCTGGATCGTCCGCTTGCGCTGGGTCGCGCTGCTAGCGCAGATGAGCGCCATCCCGCCAGCACGCCACTTCGGCCTCCTGGAACCCTCGCTCGTCTTACCGTTCCTCTCGGTCGTCACCAGCCTCGCCCTACTCAACATCGGCACCTGGATCTGGCTGCGCAAGCAGCAGGACGCCAGTCAGCCCCACATCCTCGCCCAGCTGACATTCGACGCGGCGGCGCTCTCGGTTCTCCTCGCGCTGACGGGGGGGGCCTGGAACCCAGTCGCACCGATCCTGTTCGTCCACGCGGTGCTGGGCTCCCTCCTGCTCGACGGAAGGCTCAGCCTCTACTACTTCGGTGTGCTGCTCGCGTGCCTCGCCGGCATTCAAACCTTCTCCGTCATTCCCTCCGGTCTCGCGGGAAACCTGGTACCGGCTGTGATCCTGTTTCCGGCACAGATGTTATTCGCGGTCGCCTTCTGGATTCTGACCTTCTGGCTGTCTCGGACCCTGACCTCGCTCCAGGATCACTTCTCCGTACTCCGCGAACGAAAGACACGCATCGACCGCCTCCGGGCCGTCGGGGCGCTGGCTGCGGGCCTGTCTCACGAGTTTGCGACCCCGCTCAACACCGCGCAGCTCAAGCTGCAGCGGCTCGCGAGGCGTCACCAACTCGAGACCGATCCGGACCTCTCGACCGCAGCTGAGGCGCTCGACCGCTGCGGCGAGGTACTCCGGCATATGGCCGGTTCCCAACTGCACCCCGATGGCCTCTCTCTCGAGGTCGCAGACATCGACGACCTGGTAGAGCGGGTCTGCAACAGCCTCGAGCAGGCGAGCGGCGACACTGTCATCCAGTACATGGCGACGGGCCGCGCACCTCGGCGGGCGCTCGTGCCCTCGGTCGCTTTCTCGCAAGCAGTGCTCAACCTGATCGACAACGCGGTCAAGGCTGGCGCGCCAGGCGACCCAATCGAGGTGATCGTGAGCCGACAGGCCGGGCGGGTCGATGTGTCCGTACTCGACCGCGGGGCCGGGTGGCCTGCCGTCGTCCGTCGGCACTTTGGCGAACCCTTCGTGACGACGCGCCCCGATGGGGTCGGGCTGGGCCTCTACTACGTCTATACGCTGGCAGAGGCGGTCGGTGCCTCCCTCGAACTCAGCGACCGGAACGCGGGCGGCGCCATCGCACGAATCTCTCTCCCGGCGCTCTCTGGGAGCTCCGCGGGGACGAACACGGCCCAGGAAGACGAACCGAACCTGCCCCGCACAGGCGCCCAGATCGGAGCGACGCGATGAAGGATGACTCTCCGAGGCTGCTTATCGTGGAAGATGACGACCGCTTCGCAGAAACGGTGTCGGCCGAGTTCCAGGACCGGGGCTACATGGTCGTCCGCGCCGCCAGCCTCGACGCGCTCCGCACGCTCGACACTTCGGGGGTCGGCTATGCGGTCGTCGACCTGCGGCTTCGCAGCGACTCGGGTCTGGATGCCATCAACCTCATCAAGGAAAACTCCCCACACGCGCGAATCGTTGTCCTGACAGGCTATGGGAGCATCGCCACCGCCGTCCAGGCCACGAAGCTAGGCGCTACGCAGTACTTGACCAAGCCGATTGAGATCGACGAGCTCGAACGAGCCCTGCTCTCAGACGACGAAGTCTTGACCACGATCCCCGAACAGTTCCAGAGCCTCGATCGACACGAGCGCGAATACATCGAATGGGTGCTCGCCCAGTGCGACGGCAACATCAGCCAGGCGGCTAGACGGCTGGGTCTCCACCGGCAGAGTCTGCAACGGAAGCTCCGCAAATTCACGCCGCCGAGCTGAGCGGACTAGGAAATGGCGCCATCGGCACGTAGCTGGCGCAACTCGTCCGCGCTGAAGCCCCAATCCGCGAGGACCTCATCGGTGTGCTCTCCGGGGTTCGCCGCGACCGACCGAAGGGCGCCCGGGGTCCGACTGAAGCGGGGCCCCGGCGCGGGGGGCCGTGCCCCCTCGAACGGCACGAACGTCCCGCGGGCTTCGTGATGCGGGTGTTCCAGCGCCTCGGGCATGGTCAAGACCGGCGCCGCGCACACTTCACGCCCCGCGAAGACATCACACCACTCGTCGCGTGTCCGGGTCTCGAAGATCGCGGCGAAGCGCTCCTTCATCGCGGGCCACGCGCTCTGGTCCATCTGGTCGGGGAGGTCCTCTTCGCCCAAGCCAAGACAGGACAGCAGCTCGGCGTAGAACTGCGGTTCGAGGGCGCCGACTGACATCCACTTGCCATCTCGCGTCTCGTAGCACCCGTAGAAGTGAGCCCCTCCGTCGAGCAGGTTGGTGCCGCGCTCCTCACGCCAATACCCCATCTGGGAGACCCCGTGGATCGTCGCTCCCAACGCAGACGCGCCGTCGATCATCGCGGCGTCGATCACCTGGCCCCGCCCCGACTCACGCCGCTCGTGCAGCGCCGCGAGCATGCCGAACGCGAGCCACAAACCGCCGCCACCAAAATCACCCACGACGTTGAGTGGCGGTACGGGCGGCCCTCCCTCCGCCCCGATCCCGTGCAGAACCCCCGTCAGCGCGAGGTAATTCAGGTCGTGCCCCACCTCACTGGCCAGTGGCCCCTCCTGCCCCCACCCGGTCATCCGTCCGTAGACGAGCGCCTGGTTGCGCGCGAAGCAGTCGTCCGGGCCAATCCCGAGTCGCTCCGCGACGCCTGGCCGGAACCCCTCGATCAGTCCGTCCGCGTGCTCGGCCAGCCGGAGCACCGTCTCCGCGCCAGCGGCGTGCTTGAGGTCGACAGCGATGCTGCGCCGGTTCCGCCCGAGGAAGTCAAACGGCCCCCCACTCCCGCTCATGGGGCCCCGGCCTGTTGCGCGGTCGACGCGGATCACCTCCGCGCCAAGGTCTGCCAACAACATCGCGGCGAAGGGCGCCGGGCCGATGCCCACGATCTCGATCAGTCTCAGCCCTTTCAGCGGTCCTGTCATCGCGGCTCCCCTCTTCCAGTCTTCCAACCTTGGATTCCCCCTCGCGGCCGACGCTGGCGCACCGAGAAGACGCGGGCGGGTTCAGTGGCACGACCCCAATAGGCTCGCGCGGAGGCAGCATACGCGGTTCTGCCCGAGGGGGCGCAGCCCGGCCGCTTGCTACGCTCACAACGAGGCGGAAGCGCGTGAGAGAGACAAACTCGGTGAAGATCGGTTCCCGGCTAGTGCACCTGCTTTTCGCGCTCGCGGTCGGGCTCATCCCGCCGAGCGCGCGTGCCGACGACGTCCTCGAAGACGACCTGCTTCTGTTGCCGAACTGGTCGCTAGAGATCACCCCCGAAGATCCGATCTTGGACCGGACTTGGCGACGCACCGCAAACGGATCCTACTCGCTCGTCAACTCCTCGATCAGCGACCTCTGGAACACCGCAAAGAGTCCGCTCGGCTGGCGGACGCGCGAGTGGCTTCTGTTCACGGGGGTCGTGGGGGGCGCGACGGCCCTCGTCTACCTCGGCGACGACCCCATCCGCGACCGCGCGATCGCGAGTCCGAACTTCGAGCGGTTCGGGAACAAGGTCCGATTCCTGAGCGACGGAACGGCCTTCCTCGCGGTGACGGGTGGCTTCCTGCTCTCTGGCGCGTTATTTCGGGACAAGGAGCTCGAGACGGCGAGCCTGCTGATCGAGTCGGTCACGATCAGCTACGTCTGGTCGGCCGGCTTCAAGCGGGTCGTGGGACGTTCTCGACCCAACGCGGGCGGGCCACGAGACTTCAACCCGTTCTCCGGGAACCTCTCGATGCCTTCCGGCGAGACCACGCACGCTTTCGCCATGGCCTCCGTCGTCGCCGAGCAGTACCCCAACTGGCCCGTTCGCGTGCTGAGTTACGGGCTCGCGAGCTGCGTGGGCGCCGCGCGGATCGCTCGGGATGGACACTGGACGAGCGACGTCTTGGTCGGTGCCGCGATCGGGACCTTCGTTGGGCGCTCCGTGTCCTGGTTCCACCGGGAGCGAAAGCGGCGCGATGCCGCGCGCGCGCGCCGTGGGCTCGGTCCCGAGCAACAGGCCCTGCAGCACTCATTCCAAGTCACGACCCGCAGCCTCCACTGGCAAGTCCGGTTCTGAAGCCTCCGCGCGAAGCGAGCGGTGTCCCACCGCGATCGCGCCTGCTTGGCAGAGCGCCAGGAGAAGGTCGGGCCGGTCCGTGATGATCCCATCGACTCCGAGGTCTATCAGCCGCGCCATCACCTTCGTGTCATTCACGGTCCAAGGGATGACACGCACCCCTGCCCGGTGAAAGGACGCAATGGTCCGTTCGGCCGCCTCGGGATCCGCGAGGAGCAGTCGGTAGTCGGGCGAGAAGTCATCGATCGGAACGCGAAGACGACCGACCCACTCGGCCAGGGGCTCGCCAGGCGCGGCCACCAGGCCGGCGTTCCATTCGGGGCCCGTCGTGTCGTCTGCGAGCAGGGCCGCGAGTTCGATCCGTGGCTCACGACGCTTGGCGAGCTCGAGCGCGCGCCAATCGAAGGACTGGATCGTCGTTCGCTCGACGGCGTCGTACTTCCGGACGACATCGATCACGCGTGCGACGAAGTCCTCGAGCGGCCGCGTCTGTCCCGAGCCTGGGGCGGCCTTGATTTCGACGTTGAAGCGAACCGAGTCATGGCTCCGCTGACGCGCGAGGTCAAAGACCTCGCCGAGGGTCGGGATCCGCTCTCCGGGACGACGCTCCCGAGGAGGCGTCGGGAAGCGACCCGGGTCGGGGTTGAGGGTGCCGCAGTCGAACGACTGCACCTGCTCGAGAGTGGAGTCGATCAGCAGCGGCCCGCGCGCGCCTTCGATCACCTCCCCGCCTGGGGCAAGACACAAATCCGTCCGGATGAATGGGTCGTGTGTCACCACGACAGCGCCGTCTCGTGTCGTGCCGACATCGAGCTCGAGCGTCGAAACACCGAGCCGAAGCGCCGCGTCGAAGCCGACGAGCGTGTTCTCGGGCTCCAGCCCCCGAGCGCCACGGTGGCCCTGGACATCGAGTTGTCTAGGGAGCGCCGCAGGCGGCTCGGCCGTGGGCAACTCGCCCTGCGGAGGCGTCTCGGCGGGCGGCGACTCGACCGCCTCGCGAACAAGGAGCACAACCAGCAGCGCGCCAACCAAGGTCCCGATGAAAGGTCTCGCGGGGGGCGTCACATGCAAACCATACCGCTTCACGCGGGGGACTCGATCGCGAACGATGCAGGCCCTCCGGGTCCGCGTCACACTCCGCAGAGATCCGGCGGCGGTCGGACGGAGACTTCATCGCATGACGACCTCTCCCAAAGCGGACGCAGCGCCCAAGACGCCGGAATTCTCAGTCGGCTATACGCGCTACGCGCTCGGCCTCCTCCTCGTGGTCTATGTCGTCAACTTCATCGACCGTCAGGTCCTCACGATCCTACTCGAGTCGATCAAGGACGAGCTCCATGTCTCGGATACGGCCTTGGGTTTCCTCTCGGGCTTCGCCTTCGCGCTCTTGTACTCGACCCTGGGGCTACCCATCGCGTGGTGGGCAGACCGACGACCGAGGCGCTCGATCATCGCGCTGGCGCTGCTCGTCTGGAGCGGAATGACGGCGTTGCAAGGGCTCGCTGCGAACTTCACGGCGCTCGCGCTCGCACGGGTCGGGGTGGGGATCGGCGAGGCGGGGTGCAGCCCACCTGCGCACTCGCTCCTGGCGGACCTCTTCCCGGCGGAGACTCGCTCGACAGCTCTGGCCATCTATTCGATGGGGATCCCCGTCGGCGGCGCGATCGGTTACCTCGCGGGAGGCTGGCTCGACGAGTTCTTTGGTTGGCGCGTCGCCTTCATGGCGGTCGGGCTCCCGGGCCTCGTGCTGGCTGTGATCGTTCGCGCGACGCTGCGAGAGCCTACCCGCGGCTACTGGAGCCCGGCGCCCTCGAACGAGGCAGCCGCTGCGTCCGAGCGCATCCGCGAGGTGGCCCGGTTCATCCTCAGCCTCCGCTCCTTCGTGCACCTCTCGCTCGCGGCTGCGCTGCACGCGTTCTACGGCTACGGATCGGCGGCGTTCAACCCGTCCTTCTATCGGCGCGTTCACGGCTTCGAACAGGGCGAGCTCGGCTCCTGGCTCGCAGCGATCTCATTCTCCGCGGGAGTGCTCGGGACCTACGCGGGCGGCGCCCTGACAGACCGGCTCGGCAAGCAGGACGCCCGCTGGTTCGTCTGGATCCCGGGTCTGGCCACCCTTGCGGGGGTCCCCTTCGTGATCGGCACCTACCTGGCCCCCGATCGCTACACCTCACTGCTCTTCCTGGCCGGCGCCACCTTCTGCGCGAGCTTCTATTACGGTCCCACCTTCGCGCTCACGCAGAACCTCGCACCGCCCCGCATGCGCGCGCAGGCGGCGGCGATCCTGCTCCTCATCATCAACCTGATCGGGTTGGGCTTCGGCCCGCAGTTCGTGGGTTGGCTCTCGGACCAACTCGCGGCATCGGAAGGGATCGAGTCGATCCGCTACTCGCTGCTGTGGACGGTCAGCCTCTGCGCTGTCTGGTCGACCGTCCACTACGCGCGAAGCGCACGCACGCTGCGCGAGGATCTCAGGGTGACGGAGGGCGCCCAGACGGGCTGAGCCACGCCGCAAGCCGCGCTACTGACCGGCCCAACCCTCGATCCATAGCGCGGATCGCGTCGGTTCAACGACGACCCCAACACGGTGTCGAAACGGGCCCGCATGACGAGGCTTGATCGTCACGACGAACTCACCGGACTCACCGGGCTCGAGGGTGATGTGCTCATGCGTCACGCTGACGCTGCGGCTACTGGGCTTCGAAAAGTAGGTCACGGGTTCATCCGTCGGGTTGGTCACGAGGAACGGGACCTCGATGTCCTCGCCGGGGGTGAGGCCGTCGCCCAGGTCGACGAAGGTCCGGTCGAACGTGAGCGGGAAACCTTCTTCGGTCCGCTGCGCAATGGCCCCCTGAGTGAACAGGAACATCGCCAAGGCCATGCCCGTGATCGGCCACGACCACCGGCGAACCCTCGCTTCTGCCTCCCGGCTCATACGCTGTCTCTCCTCTACCACTTGCTGCCGCGCACTCATCAAAGCCAAGGCGATCACTCGTCTGTCACGCAGCCCTCAGAGGCTGATCGCACACTCTTGATGTACTTGTAGAGCGTGCCGCGGGTCGCCCGCAACGGAGGCGGCGTCCACGACGCGCGTCGGCGGGCCAGTTCGTTCTCGTCGATGACGAGGTCCATCCGGCGCTGTTTCGCGTCGAGAACGATAGTGTCTCCGTCCTCAACGAGTGCGATCGGTCCGCCGTCCTGCGCCTCGGGCGTCACATGCCCGATGATGAACCCGTGGGACCCCCCAGAGAAGCGCCCGTCGGTCAGCAGCGCGACGTGCTCACCGAGTCCGGCACCCATGATGGCCGAAGTCGGGGTGAGCATCTCCGGCATACCGGGGCCTCCCTTCGGGCCCTCGTAACGGATGACCACCACGCTGCCCTTCCGAATCTCTCCACGCTCGAGCGCGGCGAGCATCGCCTCTTCCTGGTCGTACACCTGCGCCGGACCCGAGAAGGTGAGCCCTTCCTTCCCTGTGATCTTGGCGACCGCGCCGTCGGGTGCGAGCGTTCCGCGCAGGATCTGGATGTGGCCCGTGCCCTTGATCGGGTCGTCCCACGACCGGATGACCTCCTGTCCCTCAGCGAGACCAGGGAGATCCGCGAGGTTTTCCGCGAGCGTCGCGCCGGTCACGGTGAGGCAGTCGCCCGTCATCGCACCATGCTCGATCAAGAACTTCATGACAGCGGGCGTTCCGCCCGCGTGATGAAGATCCTCCATCACGAACCGCCCGGAGGGCTTGAGATCCGCGAGAAACGGGACGCGGTCGCTAACGGACTGGAAGTCTTCGAGCTCAAGCGATACGCCGATCGCGCGCGCCATCGCGATCAGGTGGAGCACCGCATTGGTGGAGCCCCCAAGCGCGCTCACGATCACCATCGCGTTCTCGAACGCCTCGCGCGTCATGATGTCGCTCGGCTTGATGTCGCGCTCGAGCAGGTTCAGAACGGCGGCGCCGGCGCGCCGGCACTCCTCCGCCTTGGCGGGGTCGGTCGCGGGGATCGAGGCGCTGTAGGGCAAGGACATGCCCAGCGCTTCGATCGCGCTGGCCATCGTGTTCGCGGTGTACATCCCCCCGCACGCCCCCGCGCCTGGACAGGCGTTGCGGACGATGTCGAAGCGAGCCTCTTCGTCAATATTTCCTGCGATGAACTCGCCGTAACACTGGAACGCAGAGACGATGTCTAGCGGATCACCGCTTCGACTTCGGCCAGGCTTGATCGTACCGCCGTAAACCATCAGGGAAGGCCGGTCGAGCCGGGCCATCGCCATCAAGCAGCCCGGCATGTTCTTGTCGCAGCCCGGGATCGACACGTTGGCGTCATACCACTGCGCCGCCATCACGGTCTCGATCGAGTCCGCGATCAGGTCTCGGGATTGCAGCGAATAACTCATCCCGTCGGTCCCCATAGACATGCCGTCGGACACCCCGATCGTGTTGAAGCGCATGCCGACGAGGCCCGCGGCCTCGACACCCACCTTGACCTCGTTGGCCAACTCATCCAGGTGCATGTTGCAGCTGTTGCCCTCGTACCAGACGCTGGCGATCCCCACCTGCGCCTTGTCGAGGTCTGCCTCGGTGAGACCCGTCGCGTAGAGCTGCGCCTGGGAAGCGCCCTGGGACTTCGGTTGCGTGATTCGCGAACTGTACTTGTTGAGCGGTCCGGCCATTGCGTGCTCCATCTCGTCCTGGCGGGATCCGGCTCCCGCGGCCCTACAGTCTAGCCCGCAACGGCCACCTCATCCGGTACCCTCGCGCGAACATCGACCGCCCCGATAGGAGCCTCCATGTCGGCCGACATCGCCTTCAACCCCATCGACCCGGAATTTCGGCGGGATCCGTTTGGAGCGTACGCGCACGGCCGTGAGCAGCGGGGAGGGCGACACGCGGCGCTCCCGCTCCCGCTGTTCTCCTTGTTTCGGTACGAAGACATCCAGACCGTGCTCCGTGATCACGAGACCTTCAGCAACGTGCTCCCACGCCCCGATCACGTCGCCAAGGAGATTGGAGAGAACGAGGCCCCGAGCATGCTCGGGAGCGACCCGCCCCGACACGATCGGCTGCGCGGCCTGGTGAACTCTGCGTTCACGCCACGGATCATCCAGCGCCTGCGGCCACGGATGGTGGAGGTCGCCAACCAGCTCGTCGACGACGCGGTGCGCCAGGGTGAGGTCGATCTCGTCGAGGCGCTCAGCTATCCGCTGCCCGTCGTCATCATCGCCGAGATCATCGGGGTACCCACCGGCGATCGCGAACAGTTCAAGACCTGGTCCGACCAGATCGTGGCGAACCTCGGGTTGGGCCTCCTCGACGGTGGCGACCCCGAACGGGCCCGCAAGCAACAAGCGGTGCTCTCGGAGTTACGGCGCTATTTCATCCCGCTCGCGGAGGATCGCCGAAAGCGCCCTCGCGAAGATCTGCTCACAGGACTCGTCGAGGCACGCTACGAGGGGAGTGCGCTCAACGACGACGAGATGTTGCAGATGCTGTCGCTCCTCCTCGTCGCCGGAAACGAGACCACCACGACGTTGATCGGGAACGCGGCGGTCGAGCTGATGGCGCACCCGGCGGCCGCGCAGGCGCTACGGGATGACCCATCGAGGATCCCGCGGGCCGTCGACGAGGTCTTGCGGTTCAGCGCGCCGATCCAGTTCGTTCCGCGCTGGGTCGCCCGGGAGACCCAGCTCTGTGGCGAGCGCGTCGAACCGGGCACCGTCGTCTTGTCGTGGGTCGCCTCGGCGAACCGAGACGAGCGGGTCTTCGATCGGCCCGATGACTTCGACATCGAGCGCAGCAAGAACCCCTACCTATCCTTCGGCTTCGGGACGCACTACTGCATCGGCGCGAACCTCGCGCGGCTCGAAGCACAAGTCGCCCTCGAAGCCCTGCTCACGAGGACCCGACGCTTCGAGCGGTCGGATGACCAGCTCCTGCCGCTGCACTCGAGCCCCGTCTTTCGCTCCTTCAGCAGCATCCCGATCCGGCTGGAAGGGAGCGCGACGGCGTGACCGCTCCCCTGTTCCGCCAGGACGGCGATCTCTATACCCCGACCGACCTCGCGCACGGCCCATGGGCTCGGGGGTTCCTGCACGGCGGCCCCGTGTGCGGACTTGCCGCTCACGCCGCCGAGCAGGCGCAGCCCCAGCCCGACCTACGACCTGCGCGGCTCGTCGTGGACATCCACCGGGCCGTACCCGCGGAGCCGCTCGAGGTGAGCAGCGTCTGCGAGCGGAGCGCACGGCGAATGGCGCTCGTGAACGTGACCGTTCGGGCCAGCGGCAGGGAGGTCACGCGTGCGAGCGCCCTCTTCCTCAAGCCAACGGACGCGACGCCAAATCCGCCGACCGGCCGCGTGATCTCACGACTCGAGGGGCCGGCGGGCCTCCCCACGACGCCCATGATCCCGCCTGAGGCGGTCGATCTCGTGCCGCCTGGCTTTCATCGCCACGTCGAGGTTCGCTGGGCCCCGCGCGATGAGATGGAGCCCCCCGCGGCCTGGTTCCGCATGCCCATGCCACTCCTCACCGAATCACCCACCAGCCCCTTCGTGCGCGCCGCGACGCTGAGCGACCTCGGCAACGCCGTCGCGGGGCTCGCCCGCAGAGCGGCGAAGCAAGACTCCATCGCGTACATCAACCCCGACACGACGCTCTATCTGCACCGCGTGCCGCAGGGGGAATGGCTAGGGCTCGAGCTCGATACCGCTGGCGAGGCGGACGGCATCGGCCTCTCTCACATTCGGCTTCACGACAGCGAGGGGCCGTTCGGTCACACGCTCTCGGCTCGTTTGTTCAACCCGATCACGCGTTGAGCGCGAGCCCGCCCGCTAGACCTCGTAGATCAGCAACCCGCGGCGGTCCCGATGGACCCCCACGTCGCCAGCCAGGCGCAGGTGCTCCAGGTGAGCGTAGGTCTCACTCTCGGCCATCGGCCCCCAACTACGCTCCCGGAACAAACGCTGAGAGAACGCCTCGACGCTCGAGGGACCGAGGCTCCGACCGATCTCCTTGACCTTCTCGAGCCGCTCATCGTGGTGGGCCTGAATCGCGTGACAACGCTCCGCCAGATCCTGGAAGGGGTGCCCGTGAGCGGGCAAGACGTTTCCGACGTGCGGGATCGCGGCGCACAGATCCAGTGACTGGTAGAAGGTGCGCAGCGGATCGAGCGACCGTGCCATCCCGCCAATGTGCGGGGTGATCGTCGGGAGCACGTGATCTCCCGAGAGGAACAGCTCCTCCTCCGGACAGTGCAAACAAATATGATCCTCGGTGTGACCGGGGGTGTGAACGACGAAGTACTCCCGACCCGCGAGCCGTAAGACCTCGAGGTTCGTCACGGGGTCTGTGATCGTCGGGACCCATGAGATCCCACGGAACTTGCGCATCGCCGTATACACCCACCGCGCGAAGCGCGACGGGCCGGGCCGACGCCCACCCCAGGGCGAACGACGGCCCCGATCTCGCATACGCTGCGGCGGGGGCGGAATCGCGGGCGGACGCCCATCTTCCTCTTCCTCCGCCGCGAGGGCGGCCTCCTGGTCTTCGACGGACGCCTTCGCCTCATCCTCTGGGGAGGGCACGCCAAAGAAGAAGGAGTCGTGACCCACGATCTTCGCGCCGGCCTCCTTGGCGAGCCGCACCGCTCCACCGAAGTGATCGGGGTGCGAATGCGTGACGATCACCGTGTGAACGTCCTTCACCCCGAAGCCCGCCCGCTTGAGGCGGTCTTCCAAGGAGGCAAAGCTCCTCGGCCCCGGGAGTCCGGGGTCGACGAGGGCACAGCCGTCGTCATCCACCAATGCATAACAATTAACATGCCCGAGACCCGGCAAACGGATCGGCAACTGCATCCGAAGGACATCCTTCGAAACTTCGGTGACCTCTTCCTGCGCGTCTTCTTGCTCTTGCTTCTTCGCCATGGCAGCACCCTACCGAATCCAGGGGGGCCGAGGGAAGACAGAGGATGCAGCCGTCACGCTGGAGCGTCTGCGATTAGCTCTCTACAGGACGCCTCGCGAGCACGATCCACTCCTCGCCGCAGTCCTCTCCACGAGCGACCCGCGCGAGCTCCTCGAGCCAGAACCGCAGGCCAGCCAGGCGCTCAGTCGTGCTGAGGCCCCGCACCGCGATGCCTGGGAGGGCTCCCTCCCGCTCGAGCAAGCGACTCGCGTACCAGACAAAATGGGCCGAGCCGGCGCAGCTAAAGGTCTGCTCGACCTCGAAACCCGCCCTCGATGCCAAGGCACGCAGCCCGCGCTCTCCGCGCAGCGCGAGGTGGCGCGGAGGGTCCCAGTGGAGCCAGTGGGCCCCGAAGCGCGCGCGAGCGGCGCTGCTCGGGTTCGGCGTGGCCAACGCGAGGCGCCCGCCAGGCTGGAGGACACGCCGGCAGCTTCGGAGCGTGGTCTCGGCCGCGGCCAGGTGCTCCACGACGTGGTCGAGGATCACGGCGTCGAACGCGCGCTCGTCCAACTCGTCGAGCGACGCGACGACGGGGGCGCCAGTCCGATCGGCGGCGAGGCGCGCCGCCTCGTCGTCGAACTCGACGCCCGCCACTTCCCAGCCCAGATCCGCCAGGCGCAGCATCATCTCACCGGAACCGCACCCCACATCCAGAACGCGTCCCCGCTGACGGCCCTCCAGCCACAGCGCGGAGCGCTCACCGATCGTGCGAAGGGGCGGCACCGCCGCGAGGATTCGACCGCAGGCACGCTCCCACGCCCCAACGCGGTCCCCGTACCCGAGGCGGACGGCGGGAACGAGACGCTTGAGCCAACCCTCGAAGCCTGCGCCGGGAGAGACGTCATGCGTGTAGTAGTCACGGTAGCTATCCCGGATCTCCGCTGATGACGGCGCGGGATCGAGGCGGTAGCAGTCGCACCGCTCACAGTAGGCAATGGACCAAAGACCCGAGCCTCCGAAATGTCGCTCGGCCAGGTCTTCGTACACGCGCTGCGCGGGTCCACCGCACTCGCCGCAACACACCGCCTGCTCGCTCATGACCCTCCCAGTGGCTGCGATCGGCGCGGGGTCCTTGGCGAAAAGCATAACGCATGGCCCGTTGCACCCCATCCGCGTGAGCGATGCACAGCGGCTGCACATGACCTGCTCGCCAGGCCCAAGACCATGCTGTGTTAGCCTCCACTTCGCGCGGCGACTCGTCGATCCGCAACCATGGCTCCTTGGGAGGAACATTCGTGATCGCCGTGGTCATCCCCTGCCACCGGGTCAGGGAACAGATTCTCGAGGTCCTCGCGGCGATTGGGCCCGAGTGCACGAGCATCTACGTCGTCGATGATGCCTGCCCTGAACGAACGGGCGACTACGTCGAACAACACACACAGGATCCGCGCGTTCGCATCCTCCGAAACCCGGTCAACCTGGGCGTCGGAGGGGCCACGATGGCCGGCTATCAGGCCGCGATCGCGGACGGCGCCAGAATCCTGGTCAAATGCGATGGTGATGGCCAGATGGACCCCGCCCTCATCCCCCGTCTCGTGGTGCCCATCGCCAACGGCGAGGCCGACTACGCCAAAGGAAACCGTTTCTTCGACCTCGCGGGCCTCGAGGCCATGCCCACGACCCGACTCGTCGGAAATTCGGTGCTCTCCTTCCTGACCAAGCTCTCGAGCGGCTACTGGAACATCTTCGACCCCACCAACGGGTTCACCGCGATCCATGCCGCTGTCGCAGAAGCGCTCCCATTCCAGAAGATCGCTCGAGGGTTCTTTTTCGAGTCGGACATGCTCTTCCGGCTCGGCACACTCCGCGCGGTCGTCTCCGACGTGCCAATGCCGGCCCGATACGGCGACGAGACCAGCAACCTGCGGATCGGACGCATCGTCGGCGTCTTCACCCGGAAGCACATCACCAACACGGTCAAGCGAGTCTTCTACTCGTACTACCTCAGAAATTTCAACATCGCTTCGATCGAGATCGTACTCGGCTTTGGTCTGCTGACCTTTGGAGCCTGGTTTGGCGGCATGCGCTGGCTGGAGGGCATCCGCGAGGACGTCGCCCAGACCAGCGGGACCGTGATGGTCGCCGCGCTGCCCGTGATCCTTGGCTTCCAGATGGTGCTCGCCGCGTTGAATTACGACCTCCAGAACATCCCGCGTGAAGTCGTGCATAAGCGGCTCGGCACGGCGATCGACGAGTTGTGAGGCGAGGGCTCGGGGCTTTCGCGCTTCGCCTGGCTGTCGCGCTGGGGGGGCTCACCCTCGTCGTCCAGCTCGCCATGCCCAGCGGGGAATCCGGCCTACTGCCACTGCTGCGGTCTGCTTGGGTCGCGAGCGCAACAGAGGGCTGGAGCTGGTTTGCGGTCGCGGCAGGGCTCTTCGGTGCGAGCTATGCGGTCGGCGCATTGCGCTTCAAGGACCTGCTCGGATCCGCCGGGATGGGCCTACACTACCCGACGCTGCTGCGCGCGTACATCATCGCCAGCTTCTTCAATCTCGTGCTCCCGGGGCTCATCATGGGCGATGTGTATCGCTTGGCAGACGCGCGCCGGGACGTGGGGAGCGGGGCGCGAGTCCTGGGAATCGTCGTCCTCGAGCGGCTCCTAGGGTTCGCTGCGCTCGGGAGCATGGCGCTGCTCGCGGCGCCCATGCTCCCCGGAGAGACGCCACTCACGATCCGCGCGGGGGTCGCCTTGCTAGGCGCGGGGGTCACCCTCGGACCGTTCATCCTGCTGACGGGGAGGGGCCAGGCGCTAGCCCGCAGCCTTGGGCAGTACCTCCGGAGGCTCAGCGACCGGGCCTCAAAAACGGCGCTCGAGGCGGTGGCCGCGATCGAACAGGCTGGGGCACAACGTGCGATTATCGCGCGAACCTTCGGCCTCTCGCTCGCAAACCAGTGGTTGCCGGTCCTCGCTGTGGTCGCGCTCGCGAGGCCCCTCGACACGGACGTGGCCTTCCACTGGTACGCCGTGATTATCCCCTTCGTGACCCTCGCGAGCTTGCTCCCGATCAGTATCGGGGGGGCCGGGGTCCGGGAGGCGCTCTTCGTCGCGCTGTTCGGCGCGGTCGGGATGCGCCCCGAGGTCGCGTTCGTCCTCTCGCTCTCGACACTCGCGGTCGCGCTCGCCTGGGGATCGATCGGTCTCCTGCTGTTCCTCTCGGGGCGTCACCAGCAACCGGCGGCGACATGATCGAGCCGGTGACGCTCAGTATCCCGTACTACAGCGACCCGCAGCACCTGCGGGCCGCGATCGAGAGTGTCCTGGTACAAGACGACGATCAGTGGCAACTAATCGTCTTGGACGACAGCGAGCGAGACGAGGCCAGGAAGACGATCGAGTCGATGGGCCTGGCGCAGGACCCGCGGGTCCAATGCATCCAGAACCCCCGCAACCTGGGCATGGTTGGGAACTGGAACGCTTGCCTCGACGCGACAACGACGCCGCTGGGCACGCTCCTCCACGCCGACGACGCGCTTGAACCGCACTACGTGAGCATGATGCGGGACCTCGCCACAGCTCACCCCGACGCCAGCGCCTTCTTCTGCGAAGCGCGGATCATCGACGCGGGTGGGCAGGAACGCTTCTCGTTTGCGGACTGGATCAAACGCTTCTATCTGCCAGCCAACGCGATCCAAGGGGCCCCGTTTACTCTGCGCGGTGAGGACGGCTTGCGTGCACTCATGGCGGGGAACTTCATCATGTGTCCAACGCTCTGCTACCGGGTCGCGGCCCTGGCCGGTCGGCGTTTCGACGCTCACTATCAGCAGGTCCAGGACCTCGACTTCACGTCTCGACTGCTGATGGACGGCGACACGCTCGTGGGGTCGCGGGAGCGAGCCTACGCCTACCGCCGACACGCAAACGCAGCGACAGCCCGTCAATCTGCGAGCCTCCTCCGGTTCGATGAAGAATTTTCATTGTTCGAATCCATCTCGGCGCGGGCGGTTCGCCTGGGTTGGGACCGGGCGGCGGCGGTTGCTTCTCGCAAGACGATTATTCGCCTTCACTTAGTCTACAGAGCGATGGGAGAGCTCCTTCACCTGCGGTTGGCGGGCGCTGCTCGGTGCGTCAAGCGGGCATACCACCGGGGACCGGGCCGGGCGTGATACCCTTCCAGCGCGAGTGCGATCCCGCGGGAAGGCTATGCGCCTGCCCGACGGAGCGTGAGGAGCCGACAAACTGACTAGTGAGCTCATACGAGCCCGGCGCGACTTCGCGAAGAAGGTCGAGCGACTCGCGAACCTGAAGACACGCGGGCTCGCGCAGGCCTTCGGCGAGGTAGCCCGGGAGGACTTCGTGGGCCCAGGACCTTGGCGCGTCCTCCGGCCTGCCGTCGAGGAAGGCTTCGTCGAGACGCCGGACGCGAACCCAGTCCATCTCTATGACACGGTGCTCATCGGCCTCGACATCGGGAATCGCCTCAACAACGGTGAGCCCGTCTCAGTCGCCCAGTGGCTCGACTTGCTCGACCTCAAAGAAGGCGAATCCTTCGCGCACATCGGCTGTGGCGTTGGGTACTACTCCGGCATTCTCGGCGAATTGGTTGGCGAGCGCGGGGAGGGACTGGCGCTGGAGATCGAACCGGCGGTCGCTCAGGTCGCGTCGACCGGGCTCGCGCCGTATCACCACGTCACCGTCCGCTGCGGTGGCGACCTCGCTCCAAACGAGGGGCCATTCGATGTCATCTTCGTTAATGCTGGCGCGACCCGCGTCATGCCAAGCTGGGCGCGGAGCCTCAAACAAGGGGGGCGCCTACTGATACCGCTGACCGTCAGCTTCTCAGGGAGCCAGGTCGGTGCCGGTCGGGTCTTGCGGGTCACCCGCGTCGATGAAGGGTTCGACGCGCGGTTCGTGTCCTTCGCGGCGATCGGTCACTGCGAGGGCGGTCGGACAGACTCAGGAAACGACGCTCTCCGCATTTCGTATGCGGAGGGCGACGCCGATCGGGTCAAATCGCTGCGCACGGACCCACACGTGCAATCCGATGACTGCTGGCTCCACACGAACGACTACTGTCTGTCCTATCGCGCTGCAGGTGACTGAGTGCGGCGAGCTGGGGATCGGAGGGCACGCACCGAACGGGGCCCGCGCGATCACGCTTCTTGGGGGTCGGGCGCGGCCTCGTCTAAAATGAGGCCCCACGTCGCGAGGGCTTCGGTGGCAGCCGGGACCTCCGCCGCGTGCAAAGCGACGAAGACGCGGTCCCCGTCCACGAGGCCAACATCGTGGGAGAGGGGTGTGACGGCCCGCCCACCGGATTGGACAGCCAGCAGGACACACTTCTCGCCCAGCGCGACCGGGCCGCCGCCCTCCGCGGCCGCCTCAGTGTCACCCGCGAATCGGAACCACCCGGTCTCGACGTTGCCGCGACGGAGCCGTACATCCCAACGCTCGAGGTCATGCGGTGCGTCGAACAGGGCGAACGCCTCCTGATCGCGGACGAGTTCGGCAGCCACTCCGGTGTCCTGCGACTGGATGGCGATATAGCTGCGCTCTACGCCAAACAACGCACGGGCCCGGCTCGCAAAGACCGCGTTGACCGTCTGGTTGGGCGTCAGTCCCACGACGGACTCGAAGCGCTCGAGTTGGGCACGCTGCAACGTGCGCTCCTCGAGCGCATTGCCAAAGATCACGGAGAACCCCGCCTCCTCTGCCTGTCTGCAGGTCTGGGGGTTCGAATCCAGGAAGATCACGGGAATTTGGGCGCGGCGGATCTCCTGGGCTAGAAGCATTCCCAGGCCCTGCGCGCCGAGGATCGCGACCCCCTCGCGCTTCGGCAGGGAAACCCCGAGCCAGCGCGCTACGAGCCCGCCCGTCAGGCCGGCCTGCAGCACGGTCCCCGTGATCGTGAGGAAGACGAGCGCACGCAAGGAAGCACCGCCCTCCAGGCCGGCTTGTTCCATGGCGACCGCGACCAGCGAGGCGATGGCCGCCGCGACGATCCCACGCGGAGCAATCCAGGCGATGAAGAGCCGCTCGCGCCTGGTGAGGTCGGAGGGGGCCGTGGTTACCGCGACCATCAGGGGTCGGACGACGAGGATGAGCACAGCGACCACGGCGAGCCCCGGCCCGCCCAACGCGGCGACCTCGCTCAAGCGAACGTCCGCCGCCAGGAGGATGAAGAGCAGCCCGATCAACAGGACCGTCAGCTGATCCTTGAACTCGCGGAGGTCGCGGTCGACCGCCGTTCGGGTATTCCCGACGGTCACGCCCGCAATCGTCACCGCGAGGATCCCGCTGTGCGTGACGATCGAGTCCGCCAGAACAAAGACGAGCAGCACCGCTGCGAGCACGAAGATATTCTCATGCCCATCGGGTAGAAGCTGCCGAATCCGCAGCAGGCGGGACAGCAGGTACCCCGAGACCAGACCGATGAGCGTACCCGTTCCCACTCGCAGCATGAGCCCAGTCGCCCCGACCACCGCCTGATCGGGAGCGACGACGATCTCGAGGACCAGAACCGCCAGGATTGCGCCAACGGGGTCGATCAGGACGCCCTCTGCCTTGAGGACCGTCGCGACACGCGGACGCAGGCGGGCTTCCGAGAGCAACGGGCCGATCACGGTCGGCCCCGTGACCACGACGAGGCTCCCAAACAAGACCGACTGCTGTGGCCCCCAGCCCAGGATCCCGTATGCCGCGAGGGCCGCGCCTCCTAACGTCAGGATCGCGCCCGAGAGGACGAGGTGTCGAATCGCCGACTGCTCTCGGCGAAGCCGCGAAATCCGAAGGTTCAGCGCCCCCTCGAACAAGATCACGGCGACGGAGAGGTCAACGACCGCGAAGAATCCCTCACCGAGGGAACGCGGCCGAACCCAGCCAAGTCCATCCGGTCCAAGAAGGACACCAAACAGCAGGAGGAGAACGATGCCCGGAAGCCGCAAGTGTCGGGCGAGCGACTGGCACAGCACACCCGCCGAGAGGGCAAAGACGAGCGAGGATACGGCGTGTCCTTCCACCTCCACAAACGTAACGGGTCGCGGCCGTGGGCGCCTCGAGGCGGAGGAGGAGCAGGAACGGAGAGAACCTCTCCCCTCCAATCGAAACCCTCACTCTCATCGACGGTGTGGTCGTACGGACGCAATCCGGCCCATACTCTCGACGAACCCAAGCTTGGGGGCCCCGGTCCTTCGGCGCCTCGAGCAGCAAGAGAAAGCCCATGGCCCACCTCGATCGCTCCC
>Ga0315331_10000467_pt1 | contig 27903 bp, 24 predicted proteins | sample M160m34915metaG_FD_203456 | JGI IMG/M metagenome (GOLD analysis project Ga0315331, IMG submission 203456) | Ammonia-oxidizing marine archaeal communities from Monterey Bay, California, United States - M1 60m 34915 | ecosystem: Environmental > Aquatic > Marine > Intertidal zone | place: USA...
AAAAATTTGGGAAAAGGTGGTGCATTAAAAACACTTTTTGATTATGCCAAAAATGTTAATTTTGACATAATTGTTACAATTGATGGGGATGGTCAATTTTTACCAGAAGAAATTCCGAAATTAATCAGACCCATTGAAAATAGTACCGTAGATATTGTAATTGGAAATAGATTTGATGGAGCATCTGAAATGCCTAATTATAGAAAATTTGGCAATAAAGTTTTAGATAAAATGACTAATTTAGCATCTGAACTTCCAATAGAGGATTCTCAAAGTGGGTATAGAGCTTATTCAAGAAAAGCTATAGAAAAAATAAAATTTGATATGAATGGGTTTGGTTCAGATGCAGAAATATTGATTGATGCTTCAAAAAAAGGGTTTAAAATTTCTGAAGAAAAAGTAAAAGTCATTTATAATACTGGAATGAAAACATCTACAAAGAATCCAATTTTACATTCCGGAGAAGTTGTTACATCATTATTAGAAATTATTGCTATTAAATCTCCTTTAAAATTTATTGGAATTCCAGGTTCAATCTTATTGGTAATTGGAATAATTTTTGCCATAAATGTTGTTACTCTATTTAATGAAACAAGATATTTCTCTATTCCATATACAATGGCAGTAATCACATTTTTTGTGATAGGTTCTATGCTAGTATTAATGTCAGTGTTATTATTCAGTATTTCACGAGCATCTAGAAAAAATTAAACTTGATCAATATTTCAACATATAATCCACATAAATGAAATGAGTGTATATTATAGAAAGAACATATAAAAATCGCATTTTATCTTAAAGTGTATTGAGTATTCTATTAGAAAAAGTCAAAAATAAATCAGCGGTTATTTCTATTTTAGGTTTAGGACGTGTAGGGTTACCCTTAGCTTCAGTATTTTCTACTAAAGGATTAAGGGTAATTGGAGTAGATATTAATGAAACACGATTATCATCAATTAAAAATGGAGTTTGTCCATTTTATGATCCTGCGCTTCAAGAAAATCTAAATGAATCAAAAAAATTGGGTATGTTAGAAGTAGTAAATGATCTTGAAAAAGTTAAAGATGAAATTGATATTCTTATTGTTACAGTTGGAACACCGACTACTGAAGGTAATAGTGTAGATTATTCTCAAGTGTATACCGCTTTAGAGGAGATCAGTAAAGTGAATTTAAAAGATAAAATCATTATAATGAGATCGACCCTACCACCAAAAACAACAGTTGAAATTATAATCCCTTTTCTTGAAAATAAAACAGGTTTAAAATTAGGTGAAGATTTTCATTTAGCAGTATGTCCAGAAAGAATTCTAGAAGGTAGAGCGGTTAAAGAAATTCATCAACTTCCAGAAATTGTAGGTGGTGTTAATCAGTTATCAAACGAAATTGTAACGGAGTTATTTAAGCATATTAATTCAGAGAAAAAATTTTCGTATACAACAGTTACAGGTGCTGAACTAGCAAAACTTTTTGCAAATGTTTACAGATACATTGGATTTGCTTTATCAAATGAATTTGCTGTATGGGCAGAAATGTATGGAGAAAATGCAACAAATATTATCAATGCTTCAAATTATGAATATTCCAGAAGTAATATTCCAAAACCAGGATTTGCTGGAGGTCCATGTTTAAGTAAAGATGGGTTATTTTTAGACAATAACACTACATTTTCAAGCATTGTTTCAACTGCATGGAAAGTAAATGAGTCAATTCCACAGCATGTAATTAATAAAATTAAAGAAAATAAAAAAAATATTTTTGGAACAGAAATTGGTGTTTTGGGATTGTCATTTAAAGAAGGAAGCGATGATCTAAGAAATTCACCATCAGTAAAATTAGTTGATTTGTTAAAAGCTGCTGGAGCAATAGTGAAAGTGCACGATCCATTTGTAAAAAATACGTCATCATTGGATGAAGTAATACAAAATTCTGAAATAATTATCATAGCAACAAATCATTTAGAATTTAAAAATATTGTAAAAGACTTGAACAAATCTAACATAAAAATAATATACGATGTATGGGCAATGTTTAAAAAAGAAGATTTTGATTCAGCAAAATATCTAAAATTAGGAATGGGATAATTAAATAATTTTTGGAATTGGTAATGGAACTATTATTTTTCCTTTATAACCGTCATTTTGAATTTTAGAAATAATACTATCAGCTAAGTGCCAAGACAACAGCAATGCATAATCAGGTTGTTCTTGAATTAATTTGCTATCATCAACAACTTCTATGTGCATACCAGGAGTAAATTTTCCTAATTTTAGAGGACTTTTTTCTGCAACATAATCAAGAATTGATGAATCAATATTACAAAAATTTAACACAGTACTTGAACGTGCAGGCGCACTAATACCTACGATGGTTTTCCCAGAAGATTTTATTTTTTTTAACATTGAAAGTAAATTATTTTTATTTTCATAAACTCTATTTGCAAATTTTTTATATGTTTCAATAGATGATAAATTCAAATTTTTTTCCAAATTTAATATAGATTCTATATTACTAGATTTCTTAAATTGTCCTTTTGATGCAGCGTAAACTCTAATTGATCCACCATGTGAAGATATTCGTTCACAGTCAAATACTTCCATATCATATTTTTCAAATAATTGAAGTAAGGTATGCAAACTATAGTATCTAAGATGTTCGTGATAGATTGTATCATATTCTAGTTTTTCTATAATGTCTACCAAATATTGAGATTCAGATACAAATACTCCATCTTCTGTCAAAAGTAATTTGATTCCTTTCATTATTGAATCAAGATCTTTAATATGTGCAAAAGCATTAGTGATAGTAATAATTTTTGCTTGGCCTTGATTTTTTAAGATATTATTTGCAACACTTTCGTTAAAGAAATCATTTACTGTATTAATTCCGTTTTCTTCAGCAATTTTAGCAATATTAGAGGGTTCAATACCTAAGACATGAACACCATGAGATTGGAAAAACTTCAACAGAGTTCCATCATTTGATGCTATATCAATGATCAAATCTTTGGATGTCGGAGAAAATTTATCAACCATGTATTGAGCAAATTCAGATAAGTGATTTCGAAATGCAGTACTTACTCCAGATGTATACAGGTAACTTTTGAACATGGTGTTGGGATCTACTGCATCACCCAATTGAACTAATTGACATTTATTACAAAAATAAACTTGAAGAGGGAATGATGCCTGAATTTGTTTCAAATCTTCTTTTGTAACAAAATTTAGAGGTGGTGGATGTTTTCCTAAATCAAGAAATTGAATTAAATTGGAATTTGAGCAAATATAGCATTTCATTATCTAGACAACTTAAAATTGTTTTATAAATTAATCAGAAATTAAGTATGAAAGTATTAGTTTTGGGTGGAAGTGGATTAATCGGAAAATCTTTACTAAAATTAAATAATAACAAATTAGACATTGTTGCAACATATAATACAAATCAGATCAATATGGAGGAAGTATTATCAGTGAAATGTAGCTTGCCAACTGATTTTAATAAGTTAGAGAATACAATCATTTCTGAAAAACCAAATGTGATAGTAAATACAATGGGTTATTCGAACATAGATTTTTGTGAAATAAACAAAGAAGAAACACATCAACTTCATGTAAAAATTACAGAAAAAATAGCAAAATTAGCTACAACATACAATATAAAGACAATTTTCTTATCATCAGATTATGTTTTTAATGGAAAAAAAGGCAATTATGTTGAATCAGATTTACCTAATCCAATAAACTATTATGGAAAAACAAAATTAGAGGCTGAAAAAATAATTCTAAAACAACCGCAGAATGTTGTATTTAGGACATCTGTTATTTATGATTGGGATTTTCGTGTAAGATTTTTTAATTATGTAGTAAATAATTTAAAAAATCAAAAACAAATTGAGGCAACATGTGATGTTTTTAATAGTGTCACATTAGTTGATAGTTTAATTCAATCAATTTTTCTAGCAATTAAAAAAGATGTATCAGGACTTTTTCATGTAGTAGATTCAACTTGTGTTAATAGATTTGATTTTGCAAAAAGTATTGCTGAAATTTTTAAATTTGATGATAAATTAATTAAGAAAATTTCAATTGATGATATAGACATAGTGGCTAAAAGACCAAAAAATGCTTGTCTCAATAATTTTAAAGCCAAAAAAGAATTAGGAATAAAATTTAAAACTCTTGAAGAAGGAATAAGACAAGTTTTAAAAAAAGTAAATTAAAAACATGAATATCCAAAGGATTTATGTTACAAAAGAATCAAGATAAGATTGAGGATAAAATTGGCTAAAGTTTTGGTAACCGGAGGAGCAGGGTTTCTTGGCAGTAATCTTGTAAATGAATTAATAAAAAGAGGAGACGACATAGTAGTTTTTGATAACGGTTTTAGGCAAGAATTTAACAATATTAATGAAATAAAAAATACAATTTCTTTGATAAAAGGGGATATTAGCAAAAAAGAGGATTGGAATGCCATTCCCAAGGATATTGAATTTGCATATCATCTAGCAGCAATTAATGGAACCAAGTTCTTTTACGAAATTCCAGAAAAAGTTCTTAAAGTTAATGTTGAAGGAACTTTTAATTTTGTTAATTGGCTACAAAATTCTCAAGTAAAGAGAGTGTTTTTTACATCTTCATCAGAAGCTTATGGATTCCCTAAGGTTTTTCCAACTCCTGAAACAGAGGAATTAAGCATTCCTGATCCAACAAATCCCAGATTTTCATATTCTTCAAGTAAAATACTAGGCGAATTAATAATAATAAATTCAGTAAAAACATTAGGAATAGATTATAGCATTGGTAGAATACATAATGCATACGGACCCCAAATGGGATTTGAACATGTGATGCCTGAATTCATAAAGAGATGTGTTTTGAATGAAACTTTTACAGTTCAAGGAGATGGAACAGAATCCAGATGTTTTTGTTATGTATCAGACATCATAAAAGCAATACTAACAATAATGAGTAGTGAAGATGGTAAAAATGAAATTTTCAACATAGGTAATCCACATGAAGATACAATTAATGAAATGATAAGGGTTTTAGAAAAAATACATGGGAAAGAAATTTTACCTGAATACAAAAAATTTGATAAACCTGGAACAAAGCGAAGAGTTCCGGACATATCTAAATTAAATAAATTAGGATATACACCTTCAGTAACTTTAGAAGAAGGGTTGAAAAAAACATATGATTGGTATTCAAACTATCATAAAACAAAAATTCAAAATTAGGATTCAGAAAAATGAATATATTAATTTTAAATTTTAATCTTTCAGGATTTGGAGGTGATGTAAAGCAGCCGATACTAATTGCAAAAGGATTGATGGAATTGGGTCATAATGTTATGTATGTTGTACCAGATGGAGATGGATGGTATCATGATAAAAATAAAAGTAAAGAATATTCAGAAATGCGTAAAAAATTATTAAATGCAAAAGGCAAAATTATTGAAATTGAAGGAATTTCAGTATTACCAATTCATTGTGTTTCTGAAAAATTAGGGTTTTACTGTCCAGATGCAACAAAAATTGCTAAGGAAATATTACCAAATTATGATGTGGTGTATTGTTTACATTGGTACTATCATCTAGGAATGACTTTTTTCAATGTTGCAAATAATCTTGGAGTACCATTTATTATTGCTGCAATGGCTGCATTTGAAAAACCTGCACATAATTTGAAAAAATTCAGAAAAAATATCATAGATTTTGTATACACAAAAAAATTATTCAAAAATGCTGGAGGATTTCATTCAGTAGGCGATATGGAAACTAAAACATACTCAGAATTAGGAGCGAATCCAAACAATATTTTTAAGGTGGATCATGGAATAATACTTGAAAATTTTAAAATTAAAAATAGTACAGGTATTTTAGAAAAGATCGGATTAAAAATACCAGAGGATTCATATCTTTACAATGTTGGAAGAATAGATCCTAAAAAAGGATTAGAGATCTTGTTAGAGTCTTTTGCAAAAATTAAAAAAAATCATGATAAATTATTTTTAGTTGTAACAGGGACTGGTGTTAAAAAATATGTAGATGAAATAAAAGAATTAGCTAAAAAATTGGAAATAAATGATTATGTTAAATTTACAGGGTTTATTTCAGAAGAAGAAAAAATTGAATTATTTAAATCAGCAAAAATTCATGTGGTGACATCACATAGTGATGTGCATACAACAACTGCAATAGAATCTATGGCTTGCGGTACACCAGTAGTTATTTCAAAAGTAAGTGATTTTCCAGAAATAGATGAGTATGAAGCAGGAATAACAGTTGATTTAGATTCAAATTCAGTGTATAATGCAGTTGAAAAATTACTTAACGATGATAAAAAATTGGAAGAATATTCTAAAAATGCTAGAAAATTGATCAATGACAAATTTTTATTAAAAAATAAATTTAAAGAATATGAAAAAATGTTTGAAGATACTATCAATAATTACAAAATTAAATCTTAGAAATGTTTGTTGCATAGAGATATCCATAATACATATTTGTGTTGGATTGTCGATTCAAAAGAAATAGTGGTGAAGTTGTAACAACTTTAAAACCACAATTTTCTAATTTATCTTTTAAGTCTTTATAACCATAATGATATTCAATTATAATTTGAGAAAACTTTTGAAGTGTTTTTTTATCAGAAAATTTGATTACGTCTACCTCACATCCCTCACAATCAATTTTAATGACAGAATCATCTGGAATGTTAAATTCATGAATTAATTCATCTAATGTTTTTAATGGAATTTTAGTACCATCTTGAATAAAATCAGTTACACTTCCTGCACCTACTTGATTTGGATCTAAGGTAATAATTCCTTTTTTTCCAGAACATCCGGCAGATAGTAAAGTAATTTTGTCAGATAAATTATTTAGTTCAATATTTTTTCTTGCAAGATTGTTGTTTTTTGGGAATGGTTCTAACGCAATAATTTTTTTTGCACCTTTTGCTGCAAAATAAATTGAAGAGTCACCTATATTGGCTCCAATATCGATAACAGTTTTACCTTCAACTTTTAAGAAATTATAAACCTGTTCAAAGAAAACGCCGTGAACATCTCCATTATTATTTTCAATATGAAGTTTAATATTTTCAAAATCTTTTATCGTAAGTGTAATCAAATCATCTGTTATTTGATACCCATTTAGAATGTTAAAAGTTGGAAAATATGCTTCATAATAATTATTAATTATGATTTGTTGGCCAGACTTAAGAACTCCTTTAAAAGGGAATTTTTTCTGCAAGAGATGTAAGATAACGGATATTCCATTTTTGTATGTGCGTATGTATCTCAAAGGTGGAGTTAGTAAGTGTAAATAACTTTTGAAATATTCTCTAATGCTCATATTTTGAAAAATGAATGTCATTTTTTTTATAAATCCATTTGCCTAAATATATCAATAGGAAATTACAGTATAAACTTACCAACAATACTAAATTAATTTATAATAGGAATTTAACAAAATCAAATAGTTTTGACAGATAAATCATGCAGACTATGTAAAAGTAAAGAATTGAATAAAATTTTAGATTTAGGGTATTCGCCAATTTCAGATCAAATTTTAACGATTAAGCAACTTGAAGAACCAGAAACATCGTATCCTATTACTTTGTATAATTGTAGTGAGTGTGGATTCTGTCAATTAGGATATGTAGTCTCTCCAGAACTAATGTATAACGAAAATTATTCTTATGATGGTTCTGCTACTACAACTTTAAAAAATCACCATATATCTATGGCAAATCAAATATGTGACCGTTTTAAATTAAAAGAAAAATCACTTGCGATGGATATTGGAAGTAATGCTGGAGTTTTACTATCAGGTTTCCGTGATAAAGGTATGAAAGTCTTAGGAATAGACCCATCTGTTAATGTTGCAAATATTGCACGAAAAAAAGGAATTGATGTGATTGGAGAATTTTTTTCTAGTGAATTAGCAAAAAAAATTAAAGAAGAGTATGGTGAAGTATCAGTAATTACTGGTACCAATGTTTTTGCACATATTGATGATCTAGATGATTTTTTCAAAGCGGCAGATATTGTTTTATCGGATAATGGAATAATTGTCATAGAAGCACCATATCTAATTACTTTATTAGATGATTTAGAATATGATACAATATATCATGAACATTTATCATACATTTCCTTAAAACCATTAAAACAATTTTGCAAAAAAAAGAATATGGATATTTTTAATGCAGAACTAAATGACATTCATGGAGGATCATTAAGACTATTCATAGGTAGGGAAGATGTAAGAGATATTTCAGAAAATATAGAAACATTGCTAAATTTAGAAGAGGAAAAACAGATTTACAAGAAAGAAAGATTAGAAAAATTCTCTAATGATGTAAACCAGCAAAAAAAAGAATTAAACATGTTATTATGGAATCTTAAAAAAGAAGGTAAAAAAATTGTTGGCATTAGTGCTCCAGCTAAAGGAAATGCGCTAACTAACTACTGTAAAATTGGTACTGATTTACTAGATTACATAACTGAAAAAAATCCATTAAAAATAGGGAAATTTACACCTGGAATGCATATTCCAATTTTATCAGATGATAAATTATTAGAAGATAAACCTGACTATGGTTTAATATTAGCATGGAATTTTGCTGAAGAGATTATTAAAAATAATGAACAGTTTAGGAAAAATGGGGGCAAATTTATCATTCCAATCCCATATCCAAAAATTGTTTAATAATTTTTAATTTTTACTACTTTCATTTGTGATGCAGATTTCCGTGCATTTTCCATAACATATGCTTGATTTAACAAATCTTTTTCATAATTTTGATTAATCGATGTTTTTATTATAGAATCACAAAAATTTTCAATCATTGATTGGAATTGATCAGAAGGGGGTATGACATATTTTTTTGTAGAATTATTTATAGAAAGAGAAATTTTTTTAGAACGATTTCTACGAGAAACAAATGCTTTTTCAGTATTTATGAGTCCTTTTTCACCCCAGATTTGATATGATGATTGAAATGAATTAGAATATCCAAAAAATCCAGTAGATATTTTATTATTTTTAAATGACATAGAAATACTTCCCTGCATATCAATATCATATTTTTTATTATAAATTAAATTACATAGTATTTGATCAGGAATTGCTTGAAATATCGTAGTACTGATTTTAATAATATAACATGCAACATCATTCAAAATACCACCCCCTAATTCTTTTTTTAATCGAAAATCTGTAGGAGATTTATCTAAATTAAAACCAAAATTTGCATTTAATGAAGAATAATCACCTATTTTATTTTGATTAAGATGTTTTAGGACAGAAAGATGTTGAGGATGATATAAAAAAGGAAAACTTTCCATAATACGAACGTCATTTTTTTTGCAGACATTAAGCATTTTTTTAGCTGATTGGAAAGAGGTAGTAGAGGATTTTTCACAAATTATATGTTTTCCAGATTTAGCTGCACGAATAATCCATTGTTCTTGTAAAGCAGGAGGAAGTGAAATATACACTGTATTGACATTTTCATTTTCCAGTAATTTTTCATAATTACCAAAATTTTTACAATGAAATTGTTTTGAAAAAGAGAGTTGTTTTTGTTCGGATCTGCTACCTAAAAATTCTAAATGAGCTTTTTTTGATTTAAGTAATGCTGGAAGAAAAGATTTCTGAGCAACATTAGAACAGCCAATTATACCAAATCCAACTGAATGTTTCATGAATGTATGATTAAAACCAGAGTAATATTTCTTATTAGATTTACTGATATTAAATCATGGAAAAGGAATCAATATTTTCAATTCGGAAGGTGTCTTCCTCATAACCCATATTTGATCTACTCTTGGAAGTAAAAATTATACATTCACAATCTTCAAGTGCTTCAAGTGAATGATAATAAAATGGAGGTATCAATATCATTTCAAATGGATGTAATTCAAATACTTCAAGATTTGATTTTGGATTTTTTAGATTCTTAATTGAAAGATTCATGGACCCTTTTAGTAAGAGAGTATATTGTTTTTGTTCTTTGTGGTAGTGTTTACCTCTAATAGAATTCTTTTTGGAAATTAAATATCCACTATGATGAATTGTATCATCTGACAATAAATCCCAAATAGAGCCTCTATCATCAACGAATGCAGGATTTAATTTTATAATTTCCATCAATGATATAATAAAAAACCATTTTTAAAGTCTTGTGAATAAAAATATCTATTTTTTTGATTTATTTTGCATGGTGGTTATCATGTGATTTCTTATTTGATTGTAAATATCTGAACTTTTAAATAATTTTTCAGATCTTTTCCTTGCTTTTTGGCCCATTTCAATGCTCAAATTAGGATTATCCAAAAATAACTCAATATGTTTAATTAACTCATCGTGATCAAATTGGGTAATTAAAAATCCAGTTTCATTTTGAGCAATACTTTCTTCAGGTCCGCCAGGCTTCCATGAAATTACAGCAGTTCCTGCAGCCATTGCTTCTACAACTTGCATACCAAAAGGAGCATCTTTAACTAAATGTGTAAAAACAAGTGAATTAGCATAAAGTGATGCTAATTTTTCATCACTGACTCGACCAAAAAACTTGACAACTTTTTCTAATCCTAGTTTTTGAGACAATTGTTTTAATTCATCTCCATGTAATTCTTTATCTCCAGCTATCCATATTTCAAAATCCTGTCGTGTTTCATAGAGTTTCTTTGCAGTTTGAATTAAGAATGAAGCATGACGAGCTTTGATATCTCCTAAGCATAAAATTGCATTAGATTTTTTTGGAATTGTCTCAAAAAATATTTTATTCGCTCCTAAATAAATCACTTCGGAATCTACACCATAAATTTTATCGATATGTTTAGATGTAAATTTACTGCTAGCTATTATTGAATCAAAGTATTTCCATTTACTTTTTTCATATATTCTAACAAAAAATCTTAAAAATCGCCACATCCAATATAATGAAGTTTTAAGATTTTTAGTATATGTATCAGAATACAAAATCTGAATATCCAAAGGAGAAAAAACGACAGGAATATTGTTAAAATTATCTGCCCACATAGAAGTTGGCCAATTTATAAAAATTATGATATCTGGTTTTTCTTTTTTTGTTAATGAACGAAGATTTTTTCTGATCCTACCAAATTTTAGCCAATATTTCATAGTTTGAGGAGAAAAGGATTCATCTGCAAGATCAATTAATCTAATAGACTCATTTGATTTGTACAAACTTGGGTTAGAAAATATTGAAGCAACAATTACATCGTCACCCTGTTTAGCAAGGAATTCTGATAATTCCCATCCATAGCGTCCTGCGCCACCAATAGATTTCAAAAAAGGAAGTACTACTAAGGCTTTCATGATTAATTTAGATGATATTTCTTCCAAATTTTAGTGTCAAGACTCATATCTTTAGTTAGTCTGGGTCCAGAATATTCATTCATGGTCATTGGAAGAATATCAGGAGTAGTAATTTTTGCTAATTCGAACATGGAGATTTTTTTATCACCTACAAGATGAATTATTCCATTCAAGTCTTTTTCTAAAATTTCTTTTATGCCTTTTGCTACATTTTCTGCAAACAAATAAGTACCAAATCGATCAGTAAAAGCTGCAGGATAAGACCATGGTTTTTTTGAAACAAAGTTAGTTCTAATAATTAAATGATTTTTAATTTTTGATACTTCATTTTCTCCAATTAATTTTGTTAATGCATAAAAATTTTCAGGGTATGGAATATCATTTTCCTTATACAATTCCCCATGTCCATCAAAAACACATGCAGTACTGATGTAAACAAATTTGATATTATTTTTAGATTGAATTGCAGCACTTGTAAGATTTTTAGTTCCTTGTACATTAGTATTCCAAGCTAATTCCCTATCTTCTTCACATAATCTGACACTAGTGATTGCTGCAGTATGAATAACTAAATCAATTGAATGATTATCAAAATAATCAATAACTTGATTCTTATTTGTAACATCTAAATCATTTCTTGTAGGACTAAGACATCCTGGATAAGAATTTTGTAATTGAGAACCTAAACCTCCACTACCACCAGTTACAAGAATTTTCATCATACTTTTTCTAAAATATTTACCTAATAAATCTCACATTTCTATAACTCTGCGTTCTAATTTACCACGAATAATATTTACAACTTTAGAAGCAGTTTTACCATCGCCTAAAGACAAATTCCAACTCCAATCAGGTACAATGGATGTCATTTGTTTAACAGATTCAAAAATATCATCTGAATTTAATCCAGATAATATATTAGAACCAGATTCTATAGTTTCAGGTCTCTCTGTACTTTCACGAATAGTAACACATGGTTTTTTAAAATATAATGTTTCTTCTGGAACAGTACCAGAATCAGTAATTAAACATAAAGCATTTTTTTCTAGTTTAGTAAAATCAAAAAACCCAAGAGGTTTTATAATTTCAATATTTTTTGATATAGAGATATTTTTTAATTTACTAGAAGTTCTAGGATGCATCGGATATATTATTCTCTTTTTATATTTTTGTGAAATTTTATTTAATGCACTAAATATTATTTTTAAATTTTCTAAGTTATCAACATTTTCACTTCTATGTGCAGTGACTAAAAAAAAGTCATTATTTTTTAATTTCATTTTTTTCAAAATTTTACTTTGTTCAATTTTTTCTGAAAAATAATCAATAACTTCAACAATTGGATTTCCAACTACATTTATTTTACTTGGATGAATATTTTCTCGTATAAGATTTTCACGTGAGTAATTTGTATAAGGTAAAAGAACAGTAGATAGATGATCAATTAAAACACGATTTTTTTCTTCAGGCATTCTTACATCGTATGCTCTCATTCCAGCTTCAAGATGTACAATTGGAATATTATGATGAGATGCAGGAATCGCAGAAAGGCCACTGTTTGTATCACCCAAAATAAGAATAAGATCAGGTTTTTCTTTTAAAATAATTTTTTCACTTTTACTAATTATTTCAGCAATTTCAGTACCAAATTTTCCAGTAGATATTTTTAGATTATAATCAGGTATTCTTAATTCAAGTTCAGAAAAGAAATTTGAATTAAGTTCTTTAGTATAATTTTGATTTGTATTAACCATAACATGCTTGAAATGTTTATCTAACAAAGGGAATATTCTTGATAATCTTATAATTTCTGGCCTTGTTCCAAATATGGACATTACTTTCATATTAAAATTAGACAAATAGATGATTAAAAAGGTTAAAGTTTGTTTAATTAAAAATTAATCTTAACTAAGACTTATTAAATAACAAACAAAAATATTTTCGATTTGAAATATAGTTCAGTTTTAAATAATAAAAATATCTTAATTACTGGAGGTACGGGTAGTTTTGGATATCAAATTCTGAAGGAATTAGTAGATTATAATCCAAAAAGCATTCGGATTTTTAGTAGAGATGAAGACAAACAAAATACTATGAAACAACAAATACAAAATCAAAAAAATTCTAAAATCACAAAATTCATCATTGGGGATGTAAGAGATTATGATAGTTTATTGACTGCTTGTAAAGATGTGGATGTTATTTTTCATGCTGCAGCATTAAAACAAGTTCCAACAGTTGAGCTTTATCCATATGAGGCAATAAAAACAAACATCATTGGTGCACATAATTTAGTTAAAGCTGCTATAGCAAGAAACGTAAAACATGTAATTGCTATTAGTACAGATAAAGCAGTTAAACCAGTAAATGCGATGGGTATGACAAAAGCTTTACAAGAAAAAATTTTTAGATCAGACCAATATGAACAAAGTAAGACGATAATTTGTTCTGTGAGATATGGAAATGTTCTTGGTAGTAGAGGAAGTGTCATACCATTGTGGGATAGCAAAATTAGTAAAAAACAACCTTTGCCAGTTACTCATTCAAATATGACAAGATTTTTGTTAACACTTCATGATGCGATACAACTTGTTTTTTATGCACTAAAAAACGCAAAAGGTGGAGAAATATTTGTAAAAAAAGCACCGTCAGCTAAAATAGTGGATCTTGCAAAAGCATATGCAGAAATTATAACTAAAAAAAAGAATTATCCAATTGATTATGTAGGAATTAGACCTGGTGAAAAAATTCATGAAATTCTTGTCTCTGAAGAAGAGATGAGATTTGCAATAGAGGAAAATGATCATTATGTAATAAAAAAAGAGAATTATGAATTTGATAAAGAGTCGACAAAGAAAAAAATAAAATTTGAAGAATTTAGTTCTGGTTCAGTTAAGCTAATGAGTATAAATGAATTAAAAAATATCATGAAAAATCTTTCATGGATTAATTGATAGATTCAGATATAATATTTTGAAAAATAACTAGTAGATCATCAGATAATTTATCCCATTGATGATTTTTCTCAACATAAAGAAGTCCATTTTTTCCTAATTCTTTTAATTTTTCTGGATTTTGAATTAATTCTACTAATGAAATAATGAATTCATCTAATGGAGAATAAACAATTCCATAAGTTTCATTTGGAAGTAATTCAACAGTTCCACGTAATGGGGTGGATAAGACAGGTTTGCCACATGCCATATATTCAATAATTTTTGTTGGAATAATTCTATCGGTTATACTATTTATCATAAAGGGATTTATGCATATATCAAATAGTGAAATATATTCAAATACTTTTTCTTGTTTTACAAAACCAGTCATAATTATATCGTGTTCCAAATGTAATTTCTTAATCAAAGATTTTATTCGAACAAAATCTGGTCCTCCCCCAATTATCAAAAATTTTATTTCTTTAATTTTATTTTTTAATAAATAAAAATTGTTTATTATAAAATCTAAACCTGCAAATGGATAGATAGTTCCAATAAAACCAATTACTTTATCAGAATTTTTTAACCCTAACTCTTCTACCAGTGGTTGTATCTTTGAAGCAGGTTTAAAAAACTTAGGATTAATACCAAGTGGGAAATAATCAGAATTTTCATTTGCACCCATTTCTTTTGTGTATCTAACAAGTTCAGGAGTTGTTGCTATAACTTTAGAAGCGTCACGTATGACTAATTTTTCATATTTTTTAGTTAAATTACGTAATATTGGAATTTTAACCAGCTCATGTGCTACATCTAAACATCTAAACACAATTGGTATATTCATTTCATTAGCTAATTGAGTAGATTGAATTCCATTTGTTGCAACACCATATAGTAATATTATATCTATATTATTTTCAATAATAATTTTTTTTATTATTTTTTTACAACTTAAAAAATGTGTTAGTCTATTGAGACCTTTAACAAGTATTGAACTTGGACGTATTAGGGTAATTGAACCGTTTTCATAAAGTCTAGAATAGTTTTTTGAAATGGTAGTAGATAGTCCATTAATAATTTGAGAAGAATCGGGAGCTGCACAATGAACTACAAAAACATCATTATTTTTAATTGAAAATAATTCAGCTAAATGTTGTGGTTCAAAAGGAACTTTTTTTATCCAATCAATTTCATGAATTATTAGAATTCTCATTTATCATCAATTTTCTTTGTAACTTCAGATATTATAGATTTGAATAAAAATCTAGTATTTGAATCTAAAATATATGTTAAAAATAAATAAAAAGAAGTTCCAATTACTGCAAATAACAATAGTTTAGGTATAAATGAAATCAATTCATCATAAATTAAAAATTGTTCAGAAATTATGAAAATTAATGAAAATGAAATTAATGATGCAACTAAATATTTCAAAATAGTTTTACGGTTGATTGAAAGAGTAATAGTATTTTTAGTTGTTAGATAAAGGTAGAAAGCCAATGGAATTTGCGTTACTAGAAGTAGTGCTGCCCAAAATTGTAAAAGATTAATTTCAGAATAATTATTTTGAATCAGTAGGATTAATCCAATTGGTAATATTATCAGAGATGCAGAAGTTTGGACTAATCTTAATGTGTGTGGATAAAATAATTTGCTATGCAAGTATTGTTTAAAGGTAGATTTTTTATTCTTATCAATTATTTCACTACCGGTTAAACTCTGTATGAATACATTTGTTAAAACAGAGAAGAAATTTCCTATTGCTAATAAAATTAAAATAAAATATGCATCTTCGTATATTGGATTAAGAATAAGTAGTATTGGTTTTGCAAAAGCAATTACAAGTCCAGTCATTAAGAAATTAAAAAATATCAATAAAGTGATATTGTTACTTACATAATCTCTATTTTCATCACTTAATAATTTAGGATAAATTGCTCTAGAAATCAATCCAACGTGACTAATTGTACTTGGAGCTAAAATTGCAGCTGTCCAAATTGCAATACCCATTACAGATTCTGTCACAATTGAAAATAAAATTAGACCGGAACCTTCTATCATAATTGGTAACATAGGATATAATGAAATCCAAGATAATTTTATCCAGGATTTAAAATAGTCTATGTTTATGTGATTTTTTAATTTTGGTTTTGCATATTTGTATAAAAGAGCAATATTTATCAAATTAGAAATAGATACTGTAAGAATTACTCCGTATACACCAATTTTTAAAAAATAAATAAAAAGTAAACCAAAAATTATTTGAGAAATTCCAAGAGCTAATGAACCATAACTTACAACATGTGGTTTCCATCCAAGATTTATGGCAGTTAAAATACCATTCAAAAATAATATTGGAATTAAAATAGATGAAAAAAGTAATATATTTTGATCAATTTTTGTTTGATATCCCATTAAATTAGATATAATTATGTAAATCAATGTGAATGCAACTGATAAAATCATGGATCCAAGAATTGCAGTTTTTCCAGATTCAATGTTCCTAGCAGTTTCTCTTGTACTCCAATAAGTCACCATAGTATTACCCATTAAAACAGAAAGAAATAATGCATTAATCAAGCTCCAAATTCCAAATTCTTCCTGACTTAGAGTTCTTGTTAAAATTACAGTAAAAATAAAACTAGTAAAAATTGTAATTATTGCTACAGCAAAAGAAATTAGACCAGTATAAGTTACTCTGATATGAGACAATTTAATATTTAATTAAGAATCTAGGTTATTAAATCCCTTATCAATTAATTTTGTATAATGAATACTAAAATGAAAATTGCTGTAATCGGTGCAGGGTATTTTGGAGTTACAATTGCATCTACTCTTGCAAAAGACAATTTAGTTGATCTTTATGAAAAAAATAGTGATATTCTTATGGCTGGTTCAGATGTTAATCAATGTAGGGTACACCGAGGATATCATTATCCTAGAAGTGACGAAACGGTTCAAGAACTTTTAAATGCAAATGAAAGTTTTCGAATTGAATTTGAAGGTGCTATTATGAATAGTACTGATAATTATTATGCTATAGCAAAAAAGGATAGTTCAACATCTGCAAGTGAATATTTAAAATTTTGTCAACGAAATAATTTGAATTATACATTATCTCAACCATCTATTCTGGATGACGAGTCAATTGATCTTTGTGTTAAAGTAAAAGAAAATCTTTTTGATCATAAAAAAATTAAAAAAATCTGTTGGGAAAAACTTCAAACTAGTGGTGTGAATATGTTATTAAACACAGAAGCTAAAAAAGAAGATTTTGATAAATATGATCTTGTAATAATTTGTACATATGGTGATTGGGGACTTCTTCTTGATAAAAATACTGAACTAAAACAAGATTTTCAATTTGAAGTATGTGAAAAAGTATTTGTTAAACTTCCACCTAATTTTAAAAATATTAGTCTGTTAGTAATGGATGGTCCGTTTATGAGTATTGATCCAGTAGGGGAGACAGGGATGTTCATTATTGGAGATGTAGTGCATACTGTTAGGCAAAGAAAAATAGGCAAATCTCCAGCAATTGATCCAAAATATCTTCCATATATCAATAAAGGAATATTATCCAATGTTCCAATTTCAAATTATAAATTATTTATTGAATCTGCATCAAAATTTATGCCTGAATTACAAAATGCAGAATACGTTGGTTCTTCTTTTTGTGTAAAAACTACTTTATCTAATGTAGATAAAACAGATAAACGACCAACAGTGATAAATCAAATTAATAAGAAAATAATTACGGTATTCTCTGGAAAAATTCCAACGTGTGTTAGTACCGCTCAAGAAATTAGTAAAATTGTGTACAATACAAGTAAAAATAATTTTTAGATTAGTAATAGATTTCTAATCTCAAAAAATTAATTTATTCTAAAATATTAATTAAAATACAAATATCAAAATTCTTATTTTTCAATTAATTTTTTTTATTATTTATGGCAAATTTAAATAAATTTTCGTAATCAATTACTTTATTTTCAAAAAGAAATTTATCTTTAGCAAGTTGTTTTGCATTTTTAGAATATTCTTCTAATTTTTGATCATTTTCAAGAATTTTTACTAATCCAGAATATACGGAGTCAAATGTAGCATCAACAACAACACCTGCATCGTAATTTTCAATTTCAGGAAAATCACAATTTTTAGTAATTAATACGGGATTTCCCATAAAAAGAGCTTCTTCAACTGCCACTGGATGTATGTCACTATATGATGTTAAAGCAAAAATCTTAGCGCGTTCTAAAAGTTGTGCTTTTTCTGAACCGTGTACAGGTCCAATTATTTTTACAGAATTATTAATTTTTAATTTATTTGTAAGTTCAAGTAATTTATTTTTATATTCATCAGTTACAGGTCCTGCGATTATTATACTAAGATTATTTGGTTTGTGTTTAGCAAATGCCTGAAAGAGTAATTCAATTCCCTTTTTCTTTACAACTCTACCTAAAAATAAAATATAAGAGGAATGTTCTTTATCTATTTTGAATTTAGAAAAAATATCGGTATTATCACTAATTTCAAAATCTTCTGGTTTAACACCTAAATCAATTCTAAAAATTTTCCTAGGATCTGCTCCAAATGATAAAAATTGCTTATTTTCTGAATTTCCTAAAGAGTGTAAAGCAGATGCATGATTAATCATTTTCTTTGTGTATAGTTTTTCTAAAAATTTTTTTGGAAATTTAAAAATTTTATTCTCAATTGTAGGGTGAAGTGAATTATGAGCAGTAAATACAAATGGAATATTATGTTTTTTTGCAGATTTGTAAAATTCTATTCCTACATGGTTGTACCAATTACGAATATGAATTATATCAAAATTTTTTACAACACTATCAGCGACTTTACGAGCATTAGGACAATACCATCCTAGAGATGGGATAGGTGAATGAAGGATATAAACAGGAATACCAAAAATATCTATAGGAATATTTTCATCAATATTTAAAAAAAGTTTATTTTTTAATTCTTTTTGTTCTATAATATAATTAGAACGATCAGTAGTAACGGTGGATACAGTATGACCGCGTTTTTGTAATTCCTGTAAATTTGATAATTCATCACTAAGCTTGACATTATTTGATAAAGACATTTGGCCATAATTCATAGTATTAAATGTAAAATTAACATTTAAAATTTTCATATATGTAAAAAAATTTTTTAATATAATAAATTATGTTTTAATCTATAATTTCTTTATTTCAGGTGTGTCCAAAAATTAATGAATTAATAAGGCTGATTAATTAAAATTTCAATATGGAATCTGAAAAACTTAGTGTTGGTTATGATTTTTCGAAACATAAAGAAAAGGAATACGCTGTAGATGAAGAGTTTATTGATCAAAATCCTGACTGTTGGGAATTAATCAAATTTCTTGCAGATAATCCCTTTAAAACTCAGAAAGAAATATGTGAAATATTTGATTTATCAAAAGAAGAATTAATTGAAAATAATAGAAAAATTCGTGAAGCTGATTGGACTCAAAATTATATTATTAATAGTGGTACTGGAAGTAAATATTGGAAAAATACCATAATACCAACTATCCAAAGCGGAAAAGCTATAGCTGTTTTAGAAGAAAAATATGCATACCCAGATAGAGTGGGGTTATGTCCAGGTCTAAATTGCAATTTCTTTTGTAGTTTTTGTGGAAGGAATTATTCAGCTTCATATGAAAAAGAATTAGGAGATAAAGGATTTGAAATGTATAAACAAATTATTGATCAAACTCCAAAAGGAGTAAACAAAAAAAAGGTCTACCACATTACAGGAGGATTAGAGCCACTTACTTTTCCTCGTATTGGTGAACTTGTTTCATATGGAAACCAATCAGGTTTTGATATGGAGATACAAACTAATGGTTCGTATCTAACTTCAAAATTTATTGAAAAACATCCTGGAATAAAAGATCTTTGTGTTTTAAGAATTAGTCTTTATGGAGTAGATAGTGATTCAACATTTGAAGTTACAAAAAACAAAAAAGCATATGATATGGTTAAAGAAAATTTAATTAATTTTTTGAAATTAAATACAAAAACAAAACTGGGTTTGAATTATGTCATATTGCACAATCGTATTGATGACATACTAAAATTATTAGATTACATTGAGGAAATTAATATGAAATCAAATAATCAAGTTGAGTTTCTTACACTTCGTGAAGATTTTTCTGAAGAATCTCATGATATTTTGGGTGATGAAAGAAAGAAAATGTATAATATCTTTAATAAAATTCAAAAAAGATTAGAGAGTAAAAATTTAAACAAACTTCATATTGATTATGGATATGCTTTAGAGGCAATACGCAAAAATCTTGATTCTAATCAAGAAGGATTAAAAAAAGTAGATTATAAACAATTACGACCAAAAGCATTTCCACAAATTGCAGTAATGGTAGATCCTAAAGGTGATGTATACACATACCATGAGGCAACATTCCTAGACAGAGAAGGTTCTGAGAGATATAGTTTAGGTGTTGTTGACAAAGAACATAGTTTAGAAGAACTGATCAAAAATTTTGTAGAAAATTCAAATGGAATAACAGATCCACTTCCACGTGATGCAAATTATTTGGACGCATTTGATCATGTCATCACTGTATTTCTAAATCAGGCAGAGGATGACATTAAATTTGGTATCCCATGGTCAAAAGGACCAGTTAAAATTAACCTCAGTTAAATCATAGTATTTACAATTTTTATTATTTCTATTCAAAATTTTCAATAACAGAAACTGTAAAAACAGCTTTTTTAGTATTAAGATAATTTTTTTGTTTTAAACTAATATTTTTTAGAAATTTTGTACATTCCGTTGTTAAAGGGGAAACATCTGATGAAAAATATTCTTTAAAAATTTCATCCCTTTTTGAAAATTTTAATAAAATGTCATCTTCCCATTTGTATAAATTTTTACTTGATTTTATTATTATTTCTCTTTGTTTATGATATGATACACGATTAAGTTCAATTACACAGTTAATTTTTTTTTGAAATTGTATGTGTAATGATAAAATATCACAGTCAGTTACACACCCAATCTTACTTTTTAATATTAATTTTTTTGGTTGATCAAATAATTCTTGTAAAATTGTTATAAAATGAGATAGAAGATCTAAAGATAATTTTTCTTTAAATGGTCCAAATCTATGCCAACCAAGATAAATGGAATCTATTTTTTCATTTTTTAATAATTTTTTTAATTTAACTAAAACAGGATGATAAAGAAATATTTGACCAACGAAAATTTCAAGATTATTTTTTCTTGCAATTTTTAGTAATACTTCGCCTTGTTTTTTACTAGTGCACATTGGTTTTTCAATATACACATGTTTTTTTGCTTTTAATGATTTTAATGCATATTCAAAATGGGTATCAATAGGCGATGCAATTACAATAGCATCAATGGTTGAGTCATTTAAAATATCTTGAAAATCTTTACAGTATTTAATTTTTGGATAATTTTCATTGATCCATTTTATATTTGATATATTTCCTTGTGAGTAACAAAATTTTATGTTAGCAATTTTTGAAAACTCATAAACAAGTTTCTTTCCCCAATAACCCATACCTATAATTGCTATATTTTTCATAGACATATTTCTAAAATTGAATTTATAAATTAAAAGATTAATTTGGGTTTTATTCATATAGGTAATAATTTTTATAAACATAATGATAAAAGCAGTAATTACAGCAGCAGGTAGAGGGACCAGACTTTTACCTCTAACTAAATCATTACCTAAAGAAATGTTGCCTATTTTTTCAACTGGAAATAAAAATAAACTTCTAGTTCCATTATTACAACATATTTTTGAGGAATTGTATAAACAAAATTTTCGTGATTATTGTGTTGTCGTTGGTCGTGAACAACGTTCAATTAAAGATCATTTTACTTATGATGATTTACAACTAAAAGAAATTGCTAAAAATTACCAGGTGATTTTAAAAAAATTCTACAAAAAAATTGAAAAAAGTAATTTATTGTGGATAAATCAAAAAGACCCTTTAGGTTTTGGGGATGCAGTGCGTAGAACTGAAAAATTTGTTGGTAATGATGATATGATTTTACATGCAGGGGACTTTACAGTATTAGGTCATAATAAACATCCAATTTCAAGAATGATTGATACTGTTAAAAATAATCCAGATATATCATGTGTCTTATTATGTAAAAAAGTAAAAGATACTAAAAGATATGGAGTATTAGAAATTAAAAAAAATACAAAAACATTATTTGAAGTAAAAGGAGTTGAAGAAAAACCAGATAAACCAAAATCAAATTACGCAATAATGCCATTGTATTATTTTAAACCTATAATTTTTAGATACTTAAAAAAAATTAAAAAAGGTAAGGGAGGAGAATATCAGCTTACTGATGCAATTCAAAAATTAATTGAAGATGGAGGAAAAGTTTTAGCTATACCATTATTGGAACAAGAAGAAGAGATTGATATAGGAACACCAGAATTATATAAAAAATCATTAGATTTTACATATAATGTAAAATAATTTTTAAACAAATATACAAATAATAATTTATTAACGCTAAAATAACATACTAACAATTACAATATATTTAATTAATTCATATTATCATTTTAATCAATTGTTGATAAAATGTTAAAAATTTTACTTGTGAATGATGTATTTCCTCACATTAATAATCGTACGACCATATTTTTAAGAAATATTGTATCAGTGCTTAGTAAAAAATTTGACATTAAAGTATATTGGTTAATTACAGACAATTATGGGGAAAAATGTGAAACAACAAATTCAAATTATGAAATCCTATACATGTCAGATTTTACAAATGCATTACAAGTAATTGAAAAAGTTAAGCCTGATCTAATGTATTATTTGATTGGTTGGCACATTACAGATTATGCACTAATGGTAGTTGGAAATTATCTTAAAATTCCTAGTTTTGGATATTGTGAATCCGCAGAAATTGAATACTTTGATGTAAATGATTCAAAATTGAGACAAGCATCCGAATATCTAAAACAATCTTTGATAAGAAAAAATATTGATGAGGAGAACAATATTAAAAAAAGTATAACAGTTAATTTCATTAAAAAAATTTTATTTTTATATAAAAGTATTTTATCAATAAAGAAATCACAGATTTCTACAATAAGAGAAATATTTTCTTTCTTCAGTTTTCTACTTGGAGATAAATCAACACAGGGGCGTTATTCACGATTTAATTGTGATTTAATGTTTACAGAAAGAACAGGTAGTATCAATACTCTAGTAGAGTGGGGATTAAAAAAAGAAAACTGTGTTAGCATAGATAATCCAGCATATGATAAAGCGTTTGGAAAAAACTCACAGTTATCCAAAAAATCAAATGGAAAAATAAATGTCATATTTATTACATCAAATTTATCTGGAGGACAGGGTAAAAGTAAGTGGTCGATAACAAAACGAAATCAAATGATAAAAAAATTAATTACAAATTTAAATAAAATTGATCAAGAAATATCACTTACGATAAAAATTCATCCTACTTCAGAAGACTATATAGAATATAAAAAATTATTAGAACCATTTAGAGATGTGTATCTTTCTCAAACAGATGAAATTACAGATCTGCTTGATAAATCAGATATTGTAATAACACCATGTGCAAGTACAGCTGGAATGTTTGCATTAATTATGAAAAAACCAATTGTAATATGGAATTATTTTCAAGTTAGTGGAGATGTATTACTTAGAAAAAATATCGTATTAGAATGTAAAAATAGTACAGAATTGCATTCTTGCATAAATAATGCAGAATCATTTAGAATTAAAAATAATCAAAAAATTAAGGAGTTCATTAATGAAACATTAGGAGATGGGAATTCGGTTGAAAAAAGTGTTTATGAATTAGAAAAATGGTTGAAAAGCAATAAAATAATCAATTTAGGAAAAGGGTAAGATAAATAATAAAAATATTAATTTAACGGGGATTTAATTATCCAGAAATTTTTCTTTTCAATGGCTCTATTTTTTTCGTTTTTACTAAGTAGAATCTCTTCAATTTTTTCTCCACGTCTCAGACCAATTATTTTTTGTTTTTTTGAAATTTGATTTGCTAAATCTTTTATTTTGTATAATTTCATTTTTGGTACAAAAATTTCGCCCTCTTTAATTAATGGTAAACATTTTAGAATAAAATCTGCTGCTTCATCCACATGAAAAAAATATCTTTTCATGTTAGGTTCAGTTATACTAATTGATTTTTTATTTTTAATTTCTTCCTCCCAAATACTGAAAACATTCCCTCTAGATTCCATTACATTTCCAAACCGAACTGATGAAAATTTTGTTGTTTTGACATGTTGACCAGCCCAACTAGTTAATCTTTCTCCTAACTGTTTTGTTGTACCATAAAGTGTAGATGAATCTACAGATTTATCACTACTTATATTGATAAATTTAGCAGGTTTATGCTTCATTACCATTTTGATTAGATTGACAGTTCCATTGATGTTAGTGTTAATTGTTTCAATTGGATTAAATTCAGTAATTTCTATGTTTTTCACTGCAGCAAGATGAATTACTACATCTGTATCAACACCAGCCATATCAAGTCTATCAATATTTTGAATATCACCAAGAAGTAATCTAAGTCTAGAGTCTTTAACACTTCTACCTAATTTGAATAATGCATGTTCATCTACATCAAGAATTCTTACACTTTTGACTGGGAATTCTAAAAGTTTTTTTGTTAACATAGAACCAATGCTGCCAGCACCTCCAGTGAGCAAAATAGTTTTATTTTTTAGTTCATGATTTATTTTTATATTTATTTTATTATTTATCATCTATATTCAACATCTCATTCAAGTATTGTTTATTAATTAGGATTACCAAATTTAAAAAAATACTAGGCTTAATAAAATAAAATAAAAATATTTGAGTGTACAATGAATAAGTAGAATTTTTAGGTAGTGAATAAAATTATAGTGTATAATGAAAGCACTAGTTATAGGGTATGGATCAATAGGCAAACGACATATCAAAAATTTATCATCAATAAAAAATATGAAAATAATTGTAAATACCAAAAGAGATAATGATAAATTTTTAAAAAATACAAGGTGCACAACATATTCTTCATTAGAATTATGCATTAAAGAGAAACCAGATTTTGCAATTATTTGTAATGAAACAGTTTATCATGTAAATACAGCTATAAAATTAGCAAAAGCTGGAATTCATATATTTATTGAAAAACCAATTTCAAATTCTCTAAAAAATATAAAAATACTACAAAATATTTCAAATAAAAATAAAATCATCACACATGTTGGTAGTGTTTTACACTTTCATCCATGTATTAAAAAAATTAAAGAGATCATTGAAAAGAAAGAATTAGGCAGAATATTATCAATAAATGTAGAAAATGGTTCATATCTACCAGATTGGCATCCAGGAGAAAATTATCGTGAAAGTTATGCTTCTAAAAAAGAATTAGGTGGTGGGGTAGTTTTAACATGTATTCATGAAATAGATTATCTGTATTGGTTATTTGATAAAATTAGTGAAACAGTTTCATATACAAAAAAAGTAAGTGATTTAGATTTATCAGTAGATGATGTATCCTCAATATTATTTTTATTTAAAAATAACATAATTGGTCAAGTACATCTAGATTATTTTCAAGTACCAAATTCAAGAACATGTAAAATTATTGGAACAAAAGGTACTTTGATTTGTGATTTAGAATTAAATTTTGTAAAAATATTTAATTTTAAATCTAAAAAATGGAAAACTAAATTAAAATTAGAAAAATATGATAAAAATTTAATGTATAAAAATGAATTAATACATTTTATTAAATGTGTTAAAAATAACTTAAAAGATTATAACGATATTAAACAAGGGGAATATGTGTTAAAAATTGCATTATCTGTAAAAAAATCAGCAACGTTAAGAAAGAAAGTGAAAATAATTGGATAGTGTGAATAACTCTCAAAAAATTTTTGATATTAAAGGAAAAACCATAGTGTTAACGGGTTCTGCGGGAAGAGTAGGAAGTAGATTTGCACACACGTTGAGTAATGCAGGGGCAAATGTAATTTTAGTCGATAAAGAAACTAAAAAAAATACAAAATTAGAATCAGAAATTAATAAAAAATACAAAACTAAAGCAATTGCACAAAATATTAACATTAATGATTCACAAGAAGTAGAAAAATTAGTTGAATTTGTTTTAAAAAAATATAAAAAAATTGATGTTTTAATTAATAATGCACATATTGTACCACGAAATCATCCTAAAAGAGATGCACCATTTGAAAAATTTCCAGTAGAGTTATGGGATAAAACAATTTCAGATAATTTAAGAGGTATTTTCCTATGTTCGCAAAAAATGGGAGAAGTTATGGTAAAAAGAAAAAAAGGAGTCATAGTAAATATTTCTTCAATTTATGGAATAATTGGTCCTGATCAAAGGATTTATGGAAAAAGTAGATTAAACTCACCTGCATATTATTCAGCAACCAAAGGTGCTATGGTTAATTTAACAAAATATTTAGCATCATATTGGGGTCCAAATAATATTCGAGTAAATACATTAACTCTTGGCGGAATATATGATAAAAATCTTCATTCTGGAAAAGAGTTTGTAAAAAATTATTCAAAAAAAACTATGCTAGGTAGAATGTCAAATAAAAAAGATTATGATGGAGCAATTTTATTTTTGGTGTCAGAGGCTTCATCATACATGACAGGATCAAATTTAATAATTGATGGTGGTTGGACAGCATGGTAAATAAACAAAAAGCACAGCAGATATTTACTCTTGAGTTATAATTGATTTATGGAAAAAATAGATTGGAAGATTCCATTATACAAAATATACACTGATGATGAGGATGTCAATTTAATAACTAAAATTATCAAACGTGGAAATCAATGGGCACTTGGACCTGAAATTGAGGAATTTGAAAATGAATTAACAAAATATATCGGTGTAGATTATTGTCTAGCATTAAATTCTGGAACTTCTGCATTACATGCATCATTATTAGCACATAATATAGGAAATGGTGATAATGTCATCATACCATCATTCACATTTATTGCTACTGCCAATACAGTTTTGGGTGTTAATGCAGAGACAAATTTTGCAGATATTGAGGATACAACATATGGATTAGATCCAAATATAATAAAATCAAAAATAAATAAAAAAACAAAAGCAATTATTCCAGTAGATATAGGCGGAACAGCATGTGATATTTTAAAAATTAAAGAAGTTGCTCAAGAAAATGATTTAATCTTAATCGAAGATTCTGCAGAAAGTTTAGGAACTACGGTAAATAGTGATAAAATAGGTTCAATTTCCGATGTATCAGTTTTTAGTTTTTGTGGAAATAAAGTTTTAACTACTGGAGAAGGCGGAGCTGTTGCAACAAATTCTAAAGAAATTTATGAAAAAATAAAATTAATTCGATCTCATGGAAGATTAGATAATATGAATTATTTTAACAACCCAGAGGAATCAAAGTATTTTGGGATAGGTTACAATTGGAGAATGTCTACAATGACAGCAGTTTTAGGATTATCTCAATTAAGTAAATTAGATAAGATAATCAAAATGAGAC
>Ga0315331_10000468_pt1 | contig 27883 bp, 18 predicted proteins | sample M160m34915metaG_FD_203456 | JGI IMG/M metagenome (GOLD analysis project Ga0315331, IMG submission 203456) | Ammonia-oxidizing marine archaeal communities from Monterey Bay, California, United States - M1 60m 34915 | ecosystem: Environmental > Aquatic > Marine > Intertidal zone | place: USA...
TGGTGGCATCTGCTGTGGTGGCATCTGCTGTGGTGGCATCTGCTGTGGTGGCATCTGCTGTGGTGGCATCTGCTGTGGTGGCATCTGCTGTGGTGGCATCTGTTGTGGTGGCATCTGCTGTGGTGGCATCTGTTGTGGTGGCATCTGCTGTGGTGGCATCTGCTGTGGTGGCATCTGGGCATAACCAGGAGGTGGTTGCCCCGGCACGCCCGGATACATTACGCCCGGTTGCATGGGTTGACCGGGATACATTCCCGGCTGCATTGGCATCTGTGGCTGATACATCGGTTGCTGTGGCATGCCGCCTTGCTGCTTGGCGGCCAGGGCGGCCTTGCGTTGTTCTTCTTCCCTCAACAGTTTTTCACTGATCTTGACTTTCTTTTTGTGTTTGACCGGTGCCGCAATTCCTTTAGCGATCCGATCCGCATCCGCGCGACTGTCCAGGCGTTTGTCGACTGAATCTGACTGTTGTTGTATGAGTTCCTTTTGCGTCCGTTCGTGCAGTTCCAACGGGTTAACTTCGAAGCAATTTACGGTTCTGAAGGCACTCGCGAGTTCCTGCATGCCGGGCAGTCGCTTGGCCGGGTTCTTCTGCAGCATCTGCAGAATAATCCGGTCCAGTTCTTTCGTTACGTTCGGATTAATGACCGATGGTGGAACAGGATCTTCTGACAGGTGTTTTTTCAACAGGTCGTTCGGCGAGTCCCCCGCGAACGGCGGCTGGCCGGTCAGTACTTCGAAGAAACTGACACCCAGACTGTACATGTCAGTCAGTTCCGTAGGAGGCTTTTTCAGGATTGTTTCCGGGGCGATATATGTGCGGGTTCCCTGGATTGATTTTTGCTTCCCGGACAACAGCTTGCCGACAGTTCCCATGACCTTTGACGAAAGTGAAAAGTCGATGACGCGGACTTCGCCTGCTTTGTTGACAAGAATGTTGTCTGGCTTGATGTCCCGGTGAAGCCAGCCACTTTCATGCATGTACTGAAAAGCCGGTATCAGTGATTCTGCCACTTTCGGAAATACAGACTGAATTGCTGCCAGGTTTGAGGTGATATGAGTCTTCAGGCTGGGCGACCGAAAGAAATCCATGATGAAGAACGCGTGATCACGATTCATCTCCAGTTCGCGGAATTGAAGAAAGGCTGGATGTTCCAGAGACTTTCCGACCTTGAATTCATGCTTCAGCACTGATTTTTCGGTTGCATCCTTGCGGGCGTCATCCAGCATCAGCTTCATCGCCAGCTGCATCGGAGTACCGGCTTCGACCACTTCCCAGATCTGAGTTGACGTACCGGAAGCGACGCAATTTCGAAGTTCGTAACTGCCGACGGTCATTTGTCCTTCACTCACAACACCCACTCCTGATATTGAGCCGCTGAATCACGTCCGACGTGGCGCGGACAGCGACATGATCTTCGGGAAGAACCATGTTCGTTGATGCGTACAATAATAAGCACAAGACGACAAGAAGCAGTCGCCGATCCTCAAAATTCGGGCTTTACGCACCGACTTGTATTATAAACGAACACTGGGAATTGATGCGAAGCCTAATCGGCCCGTTGACGTATGTTAATTTCAGAGTGCTGGGCCACGTTGCCAAGAAGTTTCAATTCTGACATAGTTCTGGCACGCTTTGCAGATCTTTCCGACAGTCGATTACCACCCTGCCGTCAATAATTCTCTCTCCAGGAGCAGATAATGACTTGTTTCCGTGCTCTGGTCCTGTTCATAACACCGCTCATCCTCGCCGCCAATGCTCAGGCTGACGGCCTGAAGGTCGTGCGGTTTTCAGGAGCACTTTCCCAGCAGGCCCGCGGCGAGTCTCAGATACTGAGACGTTTTGAGGCACTGTTGCTGGACGACGGTGTCGCACCTTTCTTTGCGGTTCTGGACGATGAACGCGACGGGTGCCCCTGGCCGGAGAGCTTTGGGCAGGTGGCGACGAACGGCGTTGCACCTCATCTGATCTACGACTACGACGGTAGTTCCTACACGTTGCGGTTGCCATCACTTTCTCTGGCCGTACCGAATGATGCAGCGGTCGGCAGTCAATGGACTGCCAGCGACTGGAGTTACGAGATCACGGCCAGTCAGCCTGGCGACGATGCTGCATGGACGATTGAATCACGTGAACGACGAGGGCGGCGGCAGTTGATGAAGGTTTCCCGGGAATCAGGGGCACTGCTCACTGCCACTCAGGATGTCTTCATGGGACAGGGTGTTCGTTTTGAACTTACACTGAAGCAAACCTCTTCTGAAACCCTGGCTGATAATCTGTCTGACCGCGTTGGGCAGCTGCGTTCCGAGCTTCTGAAACTACAGGCAGCTCTGAACCGCAGACCGGATACCCAGCTGTCGGAATTGTCTCCACGACAGGTTGCCGACTCGAAGTCTCAGTTGGCATCGCTGACGATGCTTGCCGCTGAAACGCCGTTACAGGAGTCCGTTTTGAGAATTCGCCGCAATGTTGAACAGCAGGCTCGCCGGATCTCCCGGACAATGAATCGGCAGAAGCAGCTGCTGGGCCGTGTGTCACCGGAGTTCTCGTTGAATCTGGTTGGCGGTGGTAACCTTCCGTCTTCATCGCTGCGCGGAAAAGTTGTGGTACTGCACTTCTGGAAGTACGCCGAAAAACCGCTGTCCGAACCGTACGGTCAGGTTGGCTATCTGGAGTTTTTGTACAACAGGTATAAGCCGATGAATGTGGAAGTGGTCGGAGTCGCCATGAACCAGGCGCTGCAGCAAAGCGAGACGACTCGGCTTGGTCAGCGGACGGCCAGAAAGCTGGCAGAGTTCATGAACCTGAGCTATCGTATCGGCTACGACGACGGGTCACTGCTTCGTGAACTTGGTGATCCGCGCGTTTCCGACGGTCAGCTGCCACTGTGGGTCGTACTTTCTCCAGAGGGCAGGATCACTCATTATCACAGCGGTTTTTATGAAATTGACCGTCAGCAGGGCCTGAAAGAACTGGATGACGTGCTGGTCGCCCAGATTCGCGCGGCCGACGCCAATTAGGCAAATCCGTCGTGGCGCAAATCCGTCGTGGCGCAAATACAAAGGCCCCTGCTCTGCCCAATATATGACCGGTGTTCACCCCGGTAAGGACAATTCGGTTCATACCGCGTTCAGATCGTTCCTGCCCTGCCACATAGCTGTCTTCGCTGTGTGTCAGGAAATCGGGCGGCCGGCCACATGCTGCAGATACTCGCCGTACTCGTTCTTGTAGTCCGCGGCAAGACTCCGCAGCTGATTATGGTCAATAAATCCACGACGCAGTGCGATTTCCTCCGGACAGGAAATCTTAAGTCCCATTCGTTTTTCGATTGCCGCTACGAAATTTCCAGCATCCAGCAATGAATCGTGCGTGCCAGTGTCGAGCCACGCAAATCCTCGAGACAACGTTTCCACGTTCAGCCGACCGCAACGCATGTACTCGCGATTCACATCCGTGATTTCCAGTTCACCGCGTGGCGACGGTTTCAGATTCCGAGAGATTTCAACGACGTCGTTGTCATAGAAATAGAGGCCCGGAATGGCGAAGTTGGATCGTGGTTTCTCCGGTTTTTCGTCCAGTGAAATGGCTCTGCCGTCAGTATCAAATTCGACAACGCCGTAGCGCTCGGGGTCACGAACTTCGTAACCGAAGATCGTGGCACCGTGCTGCTGGGACGCTGCACTGTTGAGGATTTCCTGAAAGCCTCGGCCGTAAAAAATGTTGTCGCCCAATACCAGGGCAACGTGCTGTTCGCCGACAAATTCTGCGCCCAAAACGAACGCCTGAGCAAGGCCCTCTGGATTTTCCTGTTCAGCAAAGGAAAATTTCATCCCCCACTGCGAACCATCACTAAGCAACTTTTTAAACCCGCCCAGGTCTCTTGGCGAGGATATAATCAAGACATCCTGAATGCCCGCCAGCATCAGCGTCGACAGCGGGTAGTAGATCATCGGTTTGTCATAAACCGGTGCCATCTGTTTGCTGATCCCAAGCGTCAACGGAAACAGACGCGATCCCGTGCCGCCAGCCAGCACGATCCCTTTTTTGAAATAACTCATTTGGATTCCAGTCCCAGTCTTTCGCGACGATAGTCGCCGCTGTGTACACGTTCCACCCAGTTTGGATTATCGACATACCATTGAACCGTCTTTTCGATTCCGCTGGCGAAGTCCTGAGTGGGCTGCCAGCCAAGTTCCATTCTGATCCTGGAAGCATCAATGGCGTAGCGACGGTCGTGGCCTGGCCGATCAGCAACGTATGTGATGAGTGATTCACAGGGCGTTTGCGGCGCGTGCGGGCACAATCTGTCGACCGTACGACATACCGTTGTGACGATGTCGAGATTCGTTTTTTCGTTATTGCCTCCGACGTTGTAGCACTCACCAACACGACCGTTTGCAAGAACCGTTTCAATGGCGCTGCAGTGATCTTCGACATAAAGCCAGTCGCGTATGTTCATGCCGTCACCATATACCGGAAGTGGCTTGCCCTCCAAAGCGTTCAGAATCATCAGGGGAATCAGCTTCTCCGGAAACTGACAGGGGCCGTAGTTATTGCTGCAGTTGGTCATCACGCTGGGCAGACCGTAGGTGTGCAGGTAGGCTCTGACAAAATGGTCGGACGCCGCTTTTGAGGCGGAGTACGGACTGTTTGGTGCATACGGGGTGCCCTCTGTGAATAACCCTGTGGCACCCAGAGAACCGTAGACTTCGTCAGTAGAGACGTGCAGAAAACGGAATGCCTGTCTGGCGACATCGTCAAGTTTTGCCACGTACGCGCGGACCTCCTCCAGCAGTCGACACGTACCCAACACGTTTGTCTGTACAAAATCCAGCGGGCCGTCGATGGAGCGATCAACATGAGATTCGGCAGCAAAATTAACAATGGCCACCGGCTGATGCTCGGCCAGCAGCGATCTCACCAGTTCCCGGTCACCAATGTCGCCCTGCACCAGTCGGTGGTTCAGGCCGTCAGATTCCGGCAGCGAATCCGGATTGCCGGCATACGTCAGTTTGTCGAGGTTGATGATCGCCGTGTCTGAACGACCGACGGCGCGTCGAACAAAACAGCTGCCGATGAACCCTGCCCCACCCGTGACCAAAAGTGTCTTCATATTCGCGGCCTTCAACGCGGCATCGCCGCAGCCGATTTGTCCCCAACGGTCCGATTCGGCTGACATTTGGAACCAGTCGATTCGCTTCGACTGGAAACTGAATATATGAACGTACGAAGATGACGACGAAAGAAGGAATAACTTCAGCCGGATTTCCAGTTTTTCAGTGCTCTTTCAACAGCGACATGGACGGGGCTCAACGGCAACCCCGCCGCCATGGCTTTGCTGACATCGAGAACGCAGTTGGATCGAGGCGTTGCGGCGGCCTGTTGCATGAAGTCCTCTTCTGACCGAAAGAACGAAAACTGTTTGTCCGACAGGCCGTGCCGGATGATCATGTCCACCACTTCACCCGTCGTGATACATCCGGGATTGGTCAGGTTATATATTCCAAAGTCAACACGATTCACCCAGCAGGCTATGCAGGCATTCGCAAATTCTGTCAGCTCTGAAAGACTATTGGTCGCATGCAGCAATCGGTCATACCTGAGCATTTTAGATATGTAGTTGCGTGGTGAATCATGTTCATCAAACGGTATGCGCAGCCGCCAGATAAAACAGCGTTCGGCCCCTGACAGTACTTCTTCTCCCAGAGCCTTGCATCCGGAATAGAAACTGCAGTTGTTCTGCCGAAACGAAAAGTTAGGGGCGTCGTCCTCCGTAAAGCCCGTGTCATCAGGCTTGGAACCAGTGTAAATACACCCCGATGATACGTGTCCCCACGGTAATTTCAGATGTTCGCACACTTCCCGAACTGTACCGGGCAATACGGCATTGCCCGCCAGGCATTCCGCTTTGTTTATTTCACAGGCATCAACGTTGGGGCGCCCAGTGTAACCGGCTGCGTTAATCACAAACGTTGCGTGCGTTTCTCTCAGGCACTTCAGTAGAGAATCATGTGTGGAGTGGTCGTTCTGCGCACGTGATTTGACTGTGAATTCCTGTCCGGCTGCCGACAGCGATCTTTGAAATGCGCTTCCGACATACCCGTTCCCGCCCAGAATAACAAACATCCTAGAAAACCTTTGTGTCTTCTAACAAATCCAAACCGATGATCGACTTGCCAATCCAAACGTGTTATGTACAAGTCTGAAATATCCGCTCCAGACTGCTCGTTATTCTGCGAAGCTGCTGGACGTTTCTGATTACGGCCACGGATGTAGCGGCAAATGCCAATCCTGAAAAAGGAACCGGACCTTTACCCGGAAGAACTGCTCGAAAACTCTGCCGAGGTCAGCCCTGCCGGTCAGTGGTTTGCGATGTACACTCTGTCGCGCCGCGAAAAAGACCTGATGCGACGGTTGCGGGCACAAAATATCGCCCATTACGGCCCCATGGTACCGAATCGATCGAGGTCGCCTCAAGGTCGTATTCGCACCAGCTATATGCCTCTGTTCGCCGGATACGTATTCGTGTACGGCACCGAGGAGGATCGCTACAACGCGGTGGCCACCGGGTGTATTTCGAAGGTGATCGACGTTAGTGATGCGGGCCAGCTGGTCACAGATCTGTGCCAGGTTCGTCTGCTGGTAGAGCATGGTGAAGACCTGCGGGCGGAAGTTCGTCCTGTTGTCGGTCAACGTGCCAGAATCATTCGCGGCCCGCTGAAGGAACGGGAGCTGACAGGGACCATAACCCAGGTGAACAGTCAGCATCGGCTGACCATTATGGTCAATTTTCTGCAGCAGGGAGCATCCATCACAATTGACGAAGCTGATATCGAACTGTTGTAGAACGATCGTTCATCGGAAAACGACAGGTGGTACGTACATCCCCGTCCGTCTTTTCGTCTGAAGTGTTCAGCAACCATCGCCCCGGTGTGTCGGCGAGTCCTTCGTTGCATCTCGCAGTGTTGCGAATATCAAAACACTCGATCGTCATTCAGTAGTACATCGATCTGACTGCCAATCGGGATTTCCGGCCACAGTTTGTCGCACGGTTCCACGCGTACGGTCGCCACGCTTTGGCCATCCAGGACAGCGGCTTCGGCCAGCATGGGCAGGTTGGACACCTTTCCGCGATATCGATCGTTCCCCGGAAATATCAGGGCAACTGATGTGCCCGGTTCGATTTCGTGGACTCGGTGAGTCGGCAGGTTCAACAGCACATAGCGTCGATCTGTGTGCAGAATTTTCAACATGATTTCGCCGGTGGACATCGTGTCGCCAACTTTGTATCGCACTAGTCCGATCTTGCCGTGTACCGGACAGATAACGTCCACTTCGCGGCTGAGCGATATCAGGTCTGCCAGTCGCTGAGAAGCTTCGTCGAACTGAATACGAATACTTTCTACTCCAGCGGCTCGTCGAACCTGCTGCGGCAGAACTTCTCTCAGTTCCTCCAGTTTCTGCAAACGCATTTCCACGTTTTGGGCTTCAATACTCAGGACCGTCTCGCCATTGCCTTCCGATGCCTGGACGGTCCGCGAACGAGCGGGGGCAGGCAAAAACGGCGGTCGGGGAACGTCGATGGAGGACTGGCCGGATTCACCGCTGACGAAAATCATCGGGTTGGGGAATCCATTGCTACTGGTCAGGGTGCGTGCGTTTGATACGGCATATACGCCGGTTCCAGTAGCGATGTGTCGACTGTATTTCAGAGACGCTGAACGAAACTGTTCCGTCGGCGTCCGTTTTACTTCCTGAATCAGATGTGCTCGCGTCCGGACCTCAGAGAGTTCATGATCCAGTTCGCGGGTTCGCCATTCCAGGTCCAATGCTGCCTGAGCATCGGCCTGTCGCAGTCGTTGGTCCAATTCACGTACCCGCTGCTCATGTACAGAAATCGTTTCCAGGTATTCTGTTTTCTCGAGAGTCAGAAGGCTGTCTCCGGAGAATACTTCGTCGCCCGGACTGACGTTGGTTTTCAACAGCCTTGCCTCCGCGGGGACGCGCAACGACGTAATGTCGGCTGCCAGCAGGCCACGAATCGGCGGGTTGGACTGAATGCCAAGCCAGTACACGAACAGGCAGCCAACAAGAAGTGCGCAGCCCAGCATCGTTACGGTGCGCACGAGTGACGCGGGCATGTGACGAAAATTGTTGGAAGGTCCCGACGATCGCGGACGACACAGATTCCGAGCCTGTTCCACCCATTGTCCATCTTTCAAGGCTGAAGGACTCATACCCAGCTCATTGGCGAACTCGCAGATCTCACTCTGTTCCCACAACGCGATCTGTCGAAGGAAGTAGACTCCCAGTCTGTTCAGCGTGACGGCTTCGCGTGTATCTATGCCTCGAATAACGTTGAGGTCATCTGCTCCTGCCGGCGCGTGGTCGTAGACGGGGCCGAATCGGTGATCGATCCGATAACCGTGCGACAGCTGGTCAAACAGATTTGATGCCAGTGTTGGGTTCATTTTCTCGAAACCTCCCTGCCCTGCTTGTTATTCAGGACTCAGTCGGTGGCGTGTGTACTTCTTCATCTGCAACTGTTTCATTTGGGTGATCACCGGCAGAAACCGCCGGACTTCGTGAAATGGCACAAAGTGCGCGCAACGGGTGATGGTCACCCAAGAGTGTCATCGGCCGCACGTTTGTCAAAGATTCACGAATTCCCAAGACCTGCCCTGTCGAATCTGTCAATTCATTCGTCATTCATGAATTCATCCGTCCTGATTCGGGCGTGGGCATTTGTGGACACTTCGCTAAATGGTGAAACACCATGAATCAGTGATTCTGCGACTGTTCCGGATACTGTGACTTGTGCAACAGTTTGTGCCTGAAGGTATCGGATTTGACGCTGAATACGTCGCCAATCGGCTCGTGGGCTATCTGTTCAACATCTGGCCGCTAGAATAATTGGTCGCAATTTCGGCCGGTGGCTGCCCGTTGTTTCTGATGGAAAACAGCCGCCTGGTGAGAGTCTGGTTAGTGGCTGCACGTTTCGGAACGCCGTCGATACGCGCCAGGATAAGTTTGATGAACAGAATATGTTTCGCCCGAGTCCTGCAATGGTGTTCGGTCAGCCTGTCCGGCCTGCTTGTTGTGGCAACTTTGCAGGCGGATGATGGTCCGTCTCCATCCGCTGAGAAGCAGAAGGCGGCCATTCCGGCGGAACATGCCGGACCGGCCAACCGCCTCAGCAAGGAATCCAGCCCCTATCTTCTGTTGCACGCCCATAATCCCGTGGACTGGTTTCCATGGGGCCCGGAAGCCTTTGAAAAAGCAAGAAAAGAAAACAAACCGATTTTTCTCTCCGTCGGCTACAGCAGCTGCTACTGGTGTCATGTGATGGAACGGAAGGTGTTTTCAGACAAGGCGATTGCGGCCTGGATGAACGCACACTTCGTCAACATTAAGGTCGATCGCGAAGAACGCCCTGACGTTGACGACATCTACATGACCAGCCTGTTGGTATATCAACAAATGGTTGGATCTGCCGGCGGTGGTGGATGGCCGCTGTCAATGTTTCTGACTCCCGAAGGGAATCCGATTGCCGGAGCAACCTATCTGCCACCGCACGATTCTCCGGAACGCGGCCCTGGTTTTCTGTCGGTAGCAAAGCGGATCGACGAACTGTGGCAGCAGCGCGAGAGTGATCTGGCACGCACCGCTTCCATGATTGCGAGGCAGGTTCAAAGGATGGGACAGCCTGGAGTACAACTGGAACAGGTTGAGCTGGAAGAAAAACTACTCAACAGTGCGGTTGTTCCGATCAAGGAGATGTACGATCCGGTCTGGGGAGGCGTTGACTTCGACGAAAGGCGCCCGGCAAAACCTCGGTTTCCGAACGTGCCCCGTCTGGAACTGGCACTGGACCTTTATGAATCGACCGGCGATGGTGAGTTGCTGAAGATTGTGCAACATTCTCTGACTCGAATGGCTCAGGGAGGCATTCACGATCATCTGGGTGGTGGGTTCCATCGTTACAGCACCGACCGTCGCTGGCACGTTCCGCATTTCGAAAAGATGCTGTACGACCAGGCGATGATGCTGAGCATTTACACGCGGATGGCTGCGAAGACGAACAACGAAGTTTACAGAAATGTTGCTGTCGGAATTGCTGACTTTATACACAATGAAATGACCACACCCGAAGGAGCCTTCTGTTCTGCACTGGATGCAGAAACGAATGCGATTGAAGGCGAGTACTATGTCTGGACGGCGGAAGAAATTACGTCTGTCCTGGGCGAAGCCGACGCCGGATTCTTTTCTGCGGTATATGGTGTGAACGAATCGAACCCGTTTGAACATGGCATCGTGCTGCATCTGCCAAAGTCTGTCGGTGATACGATCAGCGAACAGCAGGTTGATTCGCAACAGGCCAGGGACCGTCTGTCAAAAATGCGGACGCGGCTGCTGCAGGCGCGGTGGAAACGAGAGCGTCCGTTGCTGGATGACAAGGTGCTGACCGCATGGAATGCTCTGATGATTAAGTCGCTGGCTGTCAGCGGCCGTGAGCTGAATCGGCCGCAGGATACCGCGGCTGCCGTTAAAGCTGCCGGTTTTCTGCTGGCCCGTTTGCGCGATGCTGAAGGCCACCTGCTGCGAACATGGCGAAAAGGTACTGCCAGATACTCCGCCTATCTGGTCGACTATGCATTTCTCGTTTCTGCTTTGGTGGAACTGCATCGTACAACACAAAGTGAACGCTGGCTGACCGAAGCGCGGCAACTGGCGCAGCTGCAGAACGAGTTGTTCTACGACGACAAGCTGCACGCATTCTACTTCACTGCCAAGAATCATGAGCAGCTGATCGCGCGCACAAGCTCGGCGTACGATTCCGTGTTCCCGTCGGCCAACAGTGTGACGATTCGCAACCTGCTGGAACTGGATGCTCTTCGGCAGTCACCGGAGTTCGTCAGAGTGGCTCGCGATACGCTCAGCCAGTTTGCACCGACGCTGCAAAAGGCACCGGCATCCTGCAGCGGCCTCGCCCGAGCCCTTCATTTGTGGCTGTCAAAGCCGGACCGATTAATCACGGCACAATCGGCAGGCGTTGAAGAGTCACTGTTCGGGCGGATTGACGGTCCTGAAGAAAGAAAATGGCTGCTGACGTTACTACAGGAAGGCCGGGCGGGTACGTCCCCTGCTCTGGCAAGCTCGCAGGAACGTACCGCATTTCGACCGATCATTCCCACCAATGCCTCGGCAGTGGGTTTTGTTCCGCCGGACAAACCCAAACCACTGAAGGTCAGAATCTACCCGCTGTACAACAAGATTCCCCGCGGTGGCAAGTGCTTCGTTGCAGTGGAACTGCAGATTAAACTCGGATGGCATATCAATGCGAATCCATCCAGTCCGGATTTTCTGCTGCCGACTGAACTGTTATTGAAATCGAAGCAAAAGATAAGGCTCACCAGAGTTAAGTATCCCGAACACCACGATCTGAAGGTGGATGGCTCAGACGCACCGTATCACGTTTACGACGGAAAGGTGCTGCTGTACGGTTTGCTTGAAATTGATGAAAGTGAAACTGCAGAGAAGGCTGAAATGGAATTCCACGTCAAGTTTCAGGGGTGCAACAGGAACGAGTGCCTGCCTCCGGATCTGATCGTGATGAAGGGAAAACTGCCTTTTTCTGCGAAGGGCGAGGAGTTGAAAAAGACGAATCTGCAAAAGTGGCCCATGCCGAAAAACAAGGATAAATCCACGTCTGAGGCCGACCCGAAACCCCGTGACCGCTGAAGCGACGTCACGGGGACGCCGTACCCTGTCACTCTACGGCAAGACAGACCGCTTCAGAGGGCTCAATCTGTGAGCTTTGCTTGGTTCGCGGACGTTCGGCAAGTGAGGTCTCCGACGCGGCTTCTATGACGACCGTAGATCGGGGCTGCTGTTGTCTGACCCATGAATCACCCCAATCCCTCATTGCGGCCCGGTTTCACTGGCGGGATGCATTTCCTTTTCCCGCGAAACGCTGATTCGATGCCAGACCCTCAGTGGAAAACGGGGATTCCTGCTGATACCTTGCGTCGTCTGTGGCTGACGTTCACATCTTCATTTGACAACAGTTCGAAACCATGACAGTTCAGGCGATTTCAGGTGTGAGTGCTTCATCCGAGGCTGTGGTCATGACGGAGTATCCCTCACTCGCGTCGATGGGTATCGGGCAGCTGCTGGGGAGACTCTATGAATTATTTCCCGTTCGTCCCTTCGGCCTTATGAAACTGTCCCATATCTTCGCGCTTTTGACCGTGCCAATCGGTCTGCCGTTGTACTTTCTGCAGAAAGCATTTGGCGAACGCTACGTTCTGACGAATCGAAACGTTCAGGTCTGGACGGCACGCAGAACTCGCATGGTGTCATCTGTCGCCCTGGCTGACATTGCGGACGTTGAGCTGGAACAGCAGGCAGGTCATGTCTTTTATCAGGCCAGTGACATTCTTCTGAAGGGGGCTGGTGGCCAGACGCTCCTCACGCTCAAAGGCGTCAAAGACGCTGGTTCGTTTAAGAACGCCATCGCACGTACCATCGACTCCCGCCGTCTGGTCCAGGAATCGATGGCTCAGATTGCTGCCCGCAGCTAAGAATCAGATCGAACGGACTTTTTACTCGGTCATAATATTAATTCAGCTGCCACTGCGCCATCTGCAGTTGCGCAAGCGGGCTGTCGCTGAGTTTCTCGTACCACACGGTGATGAAGTGGTTGGCCGCGACTTCGACTGTTGACGGATAGCCAAGGTCGCCCGATGCGGCGCCACCGTGGATGATCATTGGTTCTGACCACGTCTGAGCATCATCCGAGCTGATGCGAGCTTGATTACCCAGTGGTGCTCGACGATGGCCGTACGTCATCATCAGGCGATCGTCGGAAAGCCGCAGCAGGTGTGAGGGCAGGCCCCAGACGCCAATGGAGTATGGTTCGGCCCATGTCCTGCCGAGGTCCGCGGAGTGCGTCTGCAGCGTTTCACCACTGTTGGCGGCATTGTGATTGCGAATCTGCACGATCAGTCGACCGTCTGCGGCCTCTACCGCGTGCAGCTCGTGGTACTTGCTGCTGTCGTCGCCCGATCGTGTCGGGATTTCAGAAATCTGATTCCACGATCTGCCATCATCATTCGATATGCATGTTATCACTTTGCGTTTGTCTGCCCACAACGTGACACCTGCGTAGAACAGACGGCCGTCGCTGAGATTGATGGGGCCATGGGGGCTGTTGACGGGGACCTGGTAGGCCGGTGACCAGTTATGCCCTCCGTTCTCAGAACGCAGCATCCAGCAGCCCAGATGCTTTGGGCGTTCTTCATCAGACAGTCGGCGATGAGCGGCCTGCCACCGAGCCAGCCGGTCTGGTTTCATTGTCGCCCTGCCCTGCTCTGCGGCGGCTATCGCATTCTTCAGTCCTGGTTCGTAGGCCAGCGACGTAAATGTGGTGGCCAGCAGCGTACCCTGTTTTGTCTCCAGAATCCCCGCGTCGCGGTCATCAATCTCGCCATCAAGGATTGTTCTGGCATAGGTCCATGTCGCACCATTGTCCGTAGACCGAATCAATTCGACTCGACCAAAGGGACAGACATGTGTTTCCCGTCCGCCCGAGCAGACCACCAGCAGTTCACCGTTCTTTCGGCGGATCATTGTTGGCCAGCCATGGTAACGGTCTGACTGCAGACTGATCGTCTTGATTTCTGTTACCAAGAACTCCGGTGGCGATGCCGCTGCTGAGGCGGGTTGTGACCGCGCCGTCAGCAGGCCGGCGGCAGAAGCAGATAACATAGTGCGGCGGGAAACCTGTGGCATGATTTTGGATCCGGTGAGGAAGGCAGGTTGGCGGAATGTTCCGCCTGGACTGAGGTGCGTATCACTTGGATTACGAAACAAGACCGCTCAGAATAGGTGATTGTGACACGTCCCCGAAAGGATACCAATGTTCCACAGAATTCTGTATTCAACCATCTTTCTGACTGGCCTCTGTGCGATCAGCACGGCCGATGAAAACTATGACCTGGTTCCTCTTAAATATCATCAGCCAGGCCTGGCTGTCGATTTGGGTGTTGGACTGTGGGCTCATCCATTGCCGATGGATTTCGATGGAGATGGCGACAACGACCTTGTTGTGTCCTGTCCGGACAAGCCCTTCAATGGGACGTACTTCTTCGAAAATTCATCGGGAGATGTGAAGCTGCCCGTGTTTGAGCCTCCCGTTCGGATCGGTCCGGGCCATCACAGTATTCGGGTCTCTTACTTGGGCGGTCGAACGGATGTGATGACGGCAGCGACGGTCTATGAAGACTTTCCAGAAAACAGGTTTGACAGGCCTGTCCGGATTGCCGTTCCTGCGAAGGTGGACACCGCGAAAAAGACTCGCGCCAATCAGTGGCATCGCACAGACTGGGACAACGACGGCGATCACGACCTCGTCATCGGACTTGGTATCTGGGACAGTTACGGCTGGGACGACGCTTGGGACGAAAATGGTGTCTGGCAGAACGGCTCTCTTCACGGCTATGTTTTTCTTGTTACGAATCAGGGTACAGATAATGCCCCGACTTGGGGAAAGCCGCAAAAGCTTCACGCTGGTGACGCAGCCATTGATGTCTATGGCTGGCCGAGCCCCTGTGTGGCGGACTTTGACGGCGATGGCGACCGCGATTTAATTTGTGGCGAATTCGTGGACAAGTTTACCTGGTTTGAGAACCAGGGCACCGATAGCGCGGTCACGCTTGCGCCGGGGAAGCGAGTTCTGACAGACCATGGTGTGGAACTGCAGATGGATCTGGAGATGATCGTACCGACACCCATTGACTGGGACAAAGACGGAGACGTGGACCTGATTGTCGGTGATGAAGACGGTCGCGTCGCATTCGTCGAAAATGTTGACAGCGGAGAGTCCCCGACTTTTAAAGCGCCCGTTTACTTTCAGCAGAAAGCCGACTGGTTGAAGTTTGGAGCACTGGCAACACCGTATTGCACAGACTGGGACGGCGACGGAGATGCCGATATTCTGTGTGGGAACACAGCTGGTCATATCGGTTTTTTTGAAAATCAAGGGGGAACGCCGAATCGGTGGGCTGCACCGCAACTACTGCAGGCCGGCAGCGATACGTTACGGATCATGGCAGGGCCCAACGGTTCCATTCAGGGCCCCTGTGAAGCCAAATGGGGTTATACCACACTAAGTGCGGCGGATTGGGATGGTGATGGCAGGACCGACATTCTGGCCAATTCCATCTGGGGCAGAGTTGTCTGGTACCGCAATTCCGGGTCAGGAGACGACGGTCGCCCGCGTCTTTCAGACGCGCAGCCTGTCGTCGTCGAATGGCCGGGCAAGACCCCCAAGCCTTCGTGGACATGGTGGAATCCCGTCGGTAAAGAACTGGTCACACAATGGCGCACGACTCCTGAAGCTGTGGACTTTAATGCTGACGGTCTGATTGATCTGGTGATGCTTGACCACGAGGGGTATCTGAGTTTCTTCGAACGCACCCGGGACCGGAATGGGCGGCACCTGCAGCCTGGCCGAAGAGTATTCGAGGATGACAAAGGCGAAACGCTGCGACTGAACTCAAAATCAGCAGGTGGAAGCGGTCGTCGCAAAATTCATATAGTCGACTGGGACGGGGACGGCGATCTGGATTTACTCACAAACAGCACCAATGCTGACCTCTATGAAAACACGGGTCGCCGTCCGAACGGCAACGTGATATTTCACCACCGGGGACCTGTCGGAAAACGAAAACTGGCCGGACATACCAGCAGTCCTGCATCTATTGATATGAACAACAACGGTAAGCCTGATCTGTTGATTGGCGCTGAAGATGGTCACCTTTATTTGATGACGCGGTGACCTTTGTCCCGGTATCAGTGCGACGAACGAACTGCGCCGGAGCTCTTTCAATTGTAGAGCGGTGTTTCTCGACGCGCTTCTTTAAGCTGCTGCTGCAATACGGGGCGTTCTTCCGGCGAACAGACGGCAATGCATGATTCCAGCTGAGAGATCGCTTCGCCGGGACGCCCCGCCCGCAGTGAAAGTATCGCGAGGTCGCGTTTTTCCCGATACGATCCCGGACTCAGCAGCGCCAGTCGTTTCTGGACGTTCCACGCGGAACGCCACTGGCTTCGCCCCCCAAACAATGCCTTAAGATTGTTCAGCAGGCGAATAATAATTTTTCGTTCACTGGTCGGCTTCAGGACCGGCCAAAGCTCTGCCCGTGGTAATTCCGTGAGTTCATGCAGCCAATCGACGCATTCTGCTTCGTTCATGATTTGGCCGCGGCGAAACGGGTCGATGTACAGAACGCCACCATCGGTCTGCAGCTGTGTCAGAAAGTGCGACGGAGCGGCGACCCCGGTCAGAGGAATGCCCAATTCATTGGCGACGGCCATGTACACGACCGACAATGTGATCGGAATCCCGCGACCGGTCTCAATGACGCGGTTTAAATAGCTGCTGTCGGACGAATCAAAACTTTCGTAGTGGCCGTGCAGATTCAGTTCATCAGTCAGGTATTGAATCAGCAGGTCCAGTTCCCTTCGATCACTTCCGGCCAGTGCGACCGGACGCGTCAATTCGGCGATAGCCGTACGTATGGACTGCAAAGTCGGTTCAAAGTCCAGTTCCGGCTGGCCGTCTCTGGCAATTTCCAAAGCAGCAACGACCAGATCAACGTCGCTTTCGCGGCGGACAAGTCGCATAAACTGCTCGTCTTTGTCGAATTGCTGCAGAGCTGACATTACGACGCGGGTACTCAGCGGAGACGAAATTGAGGTGTTAGAACACCCAGTAATCATGAGGACAACAGACTGTCACTATAACGGCGTTACGTTCACGTCACAACGCGACTCTGTGTAACCGAAACACGCTCATGTTTGCCTCGTTGACTTGCTGGAAACACGTTTGTATCGTTGCTGATATATTACACAGAGAAAATAGATTTCTCTGCCCCTCGGTATCAGTTCGGCAATCTTTGCCGCGGTCGGCCGGGCCCCTGTGTTTTCTGAGACTTTTTAATTCTGCCTCTCATGAAGGGGCGACTCTCTGTTCACGTTCCAGCACCACGAAACGCTCTTGCTTAGCCGCGAATGCCGCTTCGTTTTCCCGGAGTCTTTCATGATCCTGCCATTACGATCCCGTATCTGCCTGTTTTTGATGCTGCTTCTGTTCGCCCCGTTTACCGGTTGTGCAGACAGTGACACACAGTCTGCCGGAAGCGGTGCCCCCGCCGGCGGCGAAGCGAATCCCAAAGTGGCGTATGTCACGAATGGTATCGCCTCGTTCTGGGTAATCGCAGAAAAAGGAGCGATGGACGGCGGCAAGAAATTCAATGCCGACGTAAACGTGCAGATGCCTGCAAACGGTGTTGAAGATCAGAAGCGAATGTGCCAGGACCTGTTGGCCCAGGGAATTGACGGAATTGCCATCAGCCCGATAGACCCGGACAATCAGGGCGAACTACTGGCCGAAATATCGCAGCATACGAAGTTGATCACTCAGGACTCAGACGCTCCTGACAGCGATCGGCTCTGTTATATCGGAGTCGACAATTATACGGCCGGTCGCATGTGTGGTGCTCTGGTCAAGGAGGCCATGCCGGAAGGAGGCAGCGTCATGATTTTTGTCGGGCGTTTGGGCCAGGCCAACGCTCGACTGCGACGCCAGGGCGTGATCGACGAACTGTTGGACCGTGATCATGACCCGACTCGTTATGACGAACCCGGCGCCGGAGAAATCAAAGGCGACACGTATTCTGTTCTGGATACGCGAACTGACGGATTTGATTTTGGTAAGGCAAAAGCCAACGCACAGGATGCCATTGCAAAGTACGACGATCTTGGTTGTATGGTGGGCCTGTTTGCCTACAACCCGCCGCTGATGCTGGACGCGGTCCGCGAAGCCAACAAGATCGGTAAAATAAAGATCGTTGCGTTCGACGAAGAAGCGGCCAGTCTGCAGGGAATTGTGGATGGCGAAGTCTACGGTACGGTCGTTCAGAACCCATACAAATACGGTTACGAATCGGTTCGAGTGCTTGCCGGGCTGGCGCGAGGAGACGAATCCGTGATTCCAGAGGGTGGTTTCATTGATATCCCGGCCAGACAGATCCGAAAAAACAACGTCGACGAGTTCTGGGCGGAACTCAAGAGGCGGACAGCCGCGGAAATTCCGTCTCCGGAAGCGGCGGGCGACGAACCCGCAGCTGCAGAAGGTGGTGAGGAAAAAACAGAGCCTGCGAGTGCAGCGGACGAAACTAAATAGCCGAAGTGCCTGAATTGCGACAGACCCCCGAGCTTTGTCAGAGTCGGGGAATTACACCAATCTTGAAACGTGCTATCCGCATCGGGCGCCATGAGCGATTCCAATACGTCCCCGCTGCTTTCGGTTGAAAACGTGAGCAAGCGATTTCCCGGTGTGACGGCGTTGAATCAGGTCAGCCTGACACTGATGGAAGGTGAAGTGCTGGCTCTGATCGGAGAAAACGGCGCCGGAAAAAGCACGCTGATGAAGATTCTCGCGGGCGTTCAGCTGCCTGACGAAGGACAGATACGTGTGGTCGGCTTGCCGGTCAGGCTGGATTCTGTGCAGACGGCTCAGCAGACTCGCATCGCTCTCATTCATCAGGAACTCAACCTGTCCGGCAACCTTACCGTCGGGGCAAATATTTTTCTTGGTCGAGAACCCCTGAAACGGGGCTTGATTGACAAAAAGAAGATTCGGGACGATTCTGTCGCGTTGCTTGCTCGAGTCGGATTGAATGTTTCGCCGGATACGATTGTTGACGACCTGCCCATCGGTCAGCAGCAACTGGTGGAAATTGCTCGAGCGCTGTCTGTTGATGCACGCGTTCTGATTATGGACGAACCGACGTCGAGTTTGTCTCAGCACGAAACGGAACGTCTGATTGAGGTTGTCAAGGACCTGCGGTCTCGTGGGGTCAGTGTAATCTATATTTCGCACCGGCTGGGTGAAGTTGCCGAACTGGCAGATCGAGTCACCGTTTTCCGCGACGGAGCCAATGCGGGTGACCTCAACCGCGATGAAATCACTCATGACCGAATGGTTCGGCTGATGGTCGGTCGCGACATTTCGGAATTTTATGCCAGAAAACCTCAACAGCCAGGACCCGTTGTGTTGCAGGTTACCGAGCTCGAGACGCCGGCAAATCTCGGCCATCAGCTGAGTTTTTCTGTGCGGGCGGGGGAAATTGTAGGTATTTCCGGACTGGTAGGGGCCGGGCGCACCGAACTGCTGCACGTGTTGTTCGGAGTCGACTCAGCGGTTTCGGGCAACATTGCGGTGAAAGGTCAGGAGGTGCGGCTTCGCAGTCCGAGAGACGCGATTCAAGCCGGCATTGCCCTGGTCCCGGAGGACCGCAAACATCAGGGCATCATTCTTGAGATGGCGGTGCGCACAAATATTGGTCTGCCGGGCTTACGACAGCACCGGAAAACCGGGGGCTTTCTGAACCGAACGCAGGAAGCCGCAGATTCTGCGGCCATGATTGCCCGGATGCGGATAAAGACACCCAATGAACGCCAGCTGGTGCAGTTTCTGTCGGGGGGGAATCAGCAAAAAGTTGTGCTGGGGAAATGGCTGGCGATGAAGCCGAAGGTTCTCCTGCTGGACGAACCGACACGTGGAATTGACATCGGCGCGAAGCAGGAAATCTACGCTTTGATGGAGGAACTGGCAGAACAGGGGGTTGCGATCCTGTTTGTCAGCAGCGAAATGGAAGAAGTTATCGGTATGTCAGATCGAACTCTCGTGATGCACGAAGGTCGTATCAGCGGAGAACTGACGCGGGACGAGCTGACGGAAGAAGCAATCATGCAGCTGGCGACGGGAAATGTGGGGACTCACACATGAAAAAGAACCTTGGAATTCTGGGCATTCTTCTGGTCGTCTTTACGGCGACGGCGTTTGGCAGCGACAGCTTCCTGACGTCATACAATTTGTTCAATCTGGTCGAGCGAAGTTCTCTGTACGGAATTATTGGAATCGGAGTTGCGTTCGTGATCATGACCAGCGGCATTGACCTGTCGATTGGATCTTTGATTGGACTTGTGGCGATCGTGTTTCCCTTTGTCGTCGTTGACCACCAGATGTCGCTGGGGACAGGGCTTCTGGCCATCTTCGGTCTGTCACTGACCGTGGGCATCATTCACGGGCTGCTGATAACGAAGCTTAAGCTACAGCCCTTTGTTGTAACGCTGTGCGGGCTGATGATTTACCGAGGTCTGGCACGCTGGCTGGTTGCAGACAAGACGATGGGGTACGGCGATGAGAGCTTTGCCAGTCTGAAGGTGCTTGTCGGCGACGCATCGCAGTTGCCCGGCTGTGCCAGCCTTCCCGGAGCCAAAAATGTCCCGGTCGCGTTTTTGATTCTGATTGCGCTGGGAATTGTTGCCGCGATTTTTCTTAACAAGACGATCTGGGGACGGTACCTGCTGGCCCTGGGACGCAACGAACAGGCGGCCAGGTTCAGTGGGATCAGCACATCGAAGATGATCATTCTCGCCTATGTTATCTGTTCACTGATCAGTGGACTTGGCGGGCTGCTGTTCGCGCTTGATTATGGATCTATACAACCGGACAGCTTTGGTAGCTTCTACGAACTGTATGCGATTGCCGCTGCGGTGCTGGGGGGCTGCAGCCTGCGAGGCGGCGAAGGTTCCATCTTCGGAATCGTGTTGGGCGCAGCGCTCATGCGCACGTTAATGAATTCAATCAGCATGCTGGGAATCGATGACCAGCTGGAACTGACGGTCATCGGGTTTGTGATTCTGATCGGAGTTATCGTCGATGAGCTGGTCAAACGAATTGCAGCTCATCGAAGAGCCGTCTTGCAGGCGCGGCAGTCGGCGTCCTGAAGATTGTCCTGAAATTCGACAGACCGGTACAGCACGCAGCCACACCCGTGACATTGAAGACTCTCAGCTCAGAACCGCAGATTCGCGATGACAGCGAAGGGCGGGGTCATATCTATTAGCACTCTCTGTTCGCAGTTTTTGGCGCCAGAGCATAACTTGACCGGATCACGGCATGGACGGCCAGCCTAAATCTGTAAACCGTCTGAAGGGTCTGAAAGCTGTCAGTCTGCTGACACTGCTCAGCCGCTTCACCGGACTTGCTCGTGATGCACTGATGGCGTCACTGTTCGGGACCGGCTGGGTTCTGGATGCCTTTACCGTCGCGTTTCGAGTGCCGAATCTGTTTCGTCGGCTGTTCGGCGAAGGCGCTATGACGGCCGCATTCCTGCCAGAATTTGTGCGTGCCGACCAGGTACGGGGAAGAGACGCTGCCGCCGACCTGTTCAACGGCGTTGCCTGGCGACTGCTGAAAATCCTGGTCGTTTTTCTGCTGATCGTGGAGTTTGCGCTGCTGGCGGTCAGATGGTTTCTACCGCTCAGTGAACGCTCCGCCCTGCTCTGCGAACTGTCATTGATTCTGATGCCGTACATGGTGCTGATCTGTATGGCGGGACTGTACTCGGCCGCTTTGAACGGAGTGCAGCATTTTGTTGTTCCGACGATGACATCGATGGTCCTGAACATTGTCTGGCTGGTGGCTGGACTGACCGCAACTCTGATGTACTCCAGTGATGCCAGCCGAATTCGCCTGATCGCCGTCTGTCTGGTTGCTGGCGGGGTGCTGCAACTGACAATGACCGCGTGGAAGGCATCACAATATTCAGTCCGCATGCGCGTGGGGCCAGCGGAGCAGGCAGCACGTGATAACACCACGCGAGTCTTTCGGGCCATGGGGCCGGTGCTGGTTGGATTGTCTATTACTCAAATCAATGGATTGATCGATGGTTTGCTGGCGTGGATCCTTGTTGCGCCAGGTCCGGGAGGTATCAGTTTTTTCAGTCGTTTTCTGCTTCCGGAAGGGACAGCTGCCGCGCTGTATCTGGGACAACGACTGTTTCAGTTTCCCCTTGGTGTTTTTGCAGTCGCACTCGGGACGGTTTTGTTTCCTCGATTTGCACGGCACGCTGCGGCGGGTGATCACGAGCAATTGAGTCGCGACGTCCTGCACGGGCTGCAACTTGTTCTGGTGGTCGGCGTTCCAGCCAGCGTTGGTTTGTGGTTCATGGCCGAACCCATCACCGATTTGCTGTTTAGATACGGTCAGTTTGGTGCGAGTGCATCGCACATGACTGCTCGGATGATTGCGGCATACGGTTTGGGTGTGTGGGTGGTCAGCGGCCTGCTGATTGCCAATCGAGTCTTCTATGCTGCTGGCGACCAGGTCACTCCCATGCGGCAGGGGCTGATTTGCGTAGCCCTCAATTTGATGTTTGATTTTCTGCTGTTGCCGGTCCTGGGCGGTCCCGGGTTACCTGTCGCCAGCATGCTGGCGACTCTGTTCCAGCTTGGGCTGGCTCTTGAGGTGCTGCGGCGGCGTTTTCTGGAGATTGGCCATGCCGCGTTTGTTCCCGTTCTGTGGCGAACAGCGTTGGCAACGCTGCTGATGAGTCTGGCCGGTCTGGCGGCACTGACTCTGGTGTCGCAGTGGGAGAATTCACTTGGCGAATTCACATATCGGTTGGTGAAGGTTGTCGTGCCGATCACTGCTGCCGTGGTCGTTTATGCGGCAGTTCTGTCGGGCGTCGGGTTGTCCCTGACGCGGCTGCTGAAAGAACCGGGCCTTCCGAAATGACGAATTGCTGTGCTGATGGATTCGTCAGTGGCAGCATCAACGTCGCCCCTTGATTTCATTGTAGGCGATAATGCTGGTGGCGCAGAAGTAGCCGAACATGAACAGCAGAAACCGTCGTGAATCGATATTCTGCAGAGCCCAGATCGCCACACCTCCGGATGCCAGAATTGAAATCTCCAGCACTCGCACATGAGACCGTCTGGGAAAGTAACGGCACACCAGAGCTTCCATGATATGTCCACCGTCGAGAGGCAGGCATGGCACCAGGTTCAGCAGGCCCCAGTACAGGTTGATCCACTGCAGCAGCAAAAGACAATACACGAACGGTTCGTTACTCAGCAGTTCTGAGTTGGATTCGATGAGAAAGTACAGCACTCCTTTAAGCAAGCCATACAACACGAATCCGGCTCCAGGACCTGCTGCAGAAACGAGTACGCGTTTCCACGTGGAAAGATGAGTCGATGTCGCATAACCGCCCATCCCGTACAAAACGATTTCGGAAGGGAAGCCATAACGTCGCAGCGTGACTGCGTGTCCCAGTTCGTGGATCAGGATGGACAGAAAAACGCAGCCGACTCCCAGAAATTTCAGCTTTGGGTCGGGGGTCGATTGCCAGACAACGAACGCTCCCATGGCCCAGAACAGGGGATGCACTCGCACCGGGATTCCAAAGATCCGGAATCGCAGATCGAAATCCGTTTCTCCTGCATTCCCTATCATTCTCTGATCCCTGTTGCTGATTCCGCGTTGTGGTGAATTGTCTGTCGTGAGAGGGGCGGGAGTCTCTTCGTTTTTCGGATCATCCACGTCAAGGAAGATACATCTGAAAAGACTTCCGTCCCTCGGCGCCCACCCATGGCCGAAGACCGACGCAAAGGATACAGTGTCCGGCCGTGGTTTGTCTTCTGAACTCTTAGTGAAACACAGTGCGTTTTCGCGGACGCCATGTTTTTAAAGGATTAACCGGTCGTGGGCGGCATGTTTCGAGCACTGATGAACCTTCCCCTGTTCAAATCGGTGCTGCGCCCGATTACGCGAGTTATTGTCGGATTTATCGCGATTCCCATCTTCCGTTTCATCATGCGGAAGGTCTTTCGACTGCAGGATCTGGACGACGAACTGGAAAAAGATCTTGAACAGTGGTTTCGAGGAGCATTACTGCTGCTGGCAGCGTCTGCCAATATGGAGCATTTGCTGTTCGGGTGGATGGCACAACTCGACTGGATGGAACGAATGGACTGGCTGACGATGGGGCTGCGGCTGATGCTGGCTGTGGGCGTTATCGAAGCGATGCCCGATCAGGAACTTTTTGCGGTCATTCATCCGGGGCCACCAAAAATCAAGCCTGGTCGCAGCGGGCTGAAGGAATTCTGGCGACTGAAGTGGCAGTTTCTGAAGGGCATTGTTTGTCAGCACTTAAACCGAAGTTCGCCGGTGCTGGCGATGATGGCTGCGATTGTGGGGGCGGAATTGATGACGCTGTCTGACATTGATCAGGCAAAGATTGGTCGAGCCAGTGTCGTTGACTGGAGTTACTCGCAGCAGATCGGCGCGGCGACACCTGTACAGGCAGCGATGGCAGCATACACCTACAACGATAATGTGCGCGACATCAGAGTAAATCTGGCCGAAGTGGGGCAGATGAACGCCAAGCATCAACGGCACTGGGAACGTTGGGTGGTCGGCTGGTGTTGCTATCTGCTGGCGATCACTCAATATCTGATCATCGGGCTTGTGACGTCCCGCGATCGAGCGATGGATGTGTTGTCAGAATTCGATCGAGCTGTCGCGGCCAGACGCCGGGAACTGATTGAAGAATTTCATCTTCCGGAGGACAAGGCGAATCGCAGCCCTGCCCCGGCCCAATCACCTGCTCCGTCGGAAGATGGCGACAGTTTGCCTGCGACAGGTCACGGTGATACCACCGGTCCGGAACAACCCGACTGACGACCTGAGTCGGACAACTGGTCTTCTGTAGCCGTCGGTCTGATGCTGTGAACTGAGTTGGATGCTGCTGCGAAACCAGTTAAACTGGGGCTGTACGCTTAGTCTGCAGCAGCTTCCACGGATGGCCTCTCACGAACATGTCTCATATTCAGCAACTTGATCCTCACGTCATCAATCGCATCGCAGCAGGCGAGGTGATTGAGCGTCCGGCCAGCGTTGTGAAGGAGCTGCTGGAGAACAGCATCGATGCGTTGGCGACTCGCATTGAAATTGACATTGTAACCGGTGGCACAGAACTGATTCGGGTAACGGATAACGGCGAAGGTATGTACCCAGAAGATCTGGAACTTGCCGTTACCAGTCATGCGACCAGTAAGATTTGCAGCGACGAGGACCTGCAGCAGATTGCCACGCTCGGGTTTCGCGGCGAAGCGATGGCCTCGATCGCTTCAATCAGTCGCTTCCGTATCCGGACGCGTCGAACGGACCATTCCACCGGTCGCGAACTTCAATCGCAAGGTGGCCAGATATCCATTCACCGGGACTGCGGCTGTCCGGCCGGCACGGTGATCGAAGTGCATAATCTGTTTTTCAATACGCCCGCTCGTCGCAAATTTCTTAAGAAGCCCTCCACGGAGTTCGGGCGGATCAGTGAACAGTTCGCAAAGATTGCTCTGGCGAACCCCAACCTGCATCTTGTGCTGAGACATAATGACAAACTGGTCTATGAGCTGCCGGCAACTCCCAATCAACTGGAGAGAATTCGTCGTTTCTTCGGCAGTGACGTCGGCGACAAGCTGATCGCTGTGGAGTCGCGGACGGAGACGTCAGATGGACAGTATGTACGTCTCTGGGGCTACGTTGGTGAGCCTTCGTTAAGTAAAGGAACTCGCAAGGACCAGTATCTGTTCCTGAATGGTCGATCGATTCAGGACCGCAGCCTGCAGCATGCGCTGAGTGAAGCGTATCGAGGACTGCTGATGGTTGGGCGCCACCCCGTCAGTTTTCTGTTTCTTGAGGTGCCGCCGAATCTGGTGGATGTGAACGTTCATCCCACAAAAACGGAAGTTCGTTTTCAGGACAGCCAGTCGCTGTATCGTCAGTTGCTGCACACTTTGCGAGACAAGTTTCTGTCACTTGACTTTCAGGCAGAAATTGTCGTTCCGTCCGCGCAGCGAAATACAGCCACCGAACAGCCTCAGAAGGAACTGGATATCTGGTCTGCATCGGCAGCGTCCGGTCTGTCGCCGCCGGTTATCGGACGCTCCGATGATGGAGCGGCGACGACGTTTTCCGGTACACCGACTGTCCCAGGCTTTGAGTCATACCGACCAAATCTGAAGTCTGCCGCATTTCGTCCTGCTGTTGCTGCCGCTATGAGTCCACTGGTCGAGGTGTCTGCAGCCAGCGACAGTAGTGAATCGTCTGCCGACACTCAGGTGCAGGAAGACTTCTCGGGGGATCAGCTTATTGTCACGGAGGGCGAATCTGACTTGGCGGCCGCGACAGATGAGCCTGCGCCCAACTCCGGGACGGTTCACGGCGATGACTACCGAGCGTTTCAGATTCATGACTGCTACCTGGTTGTCGCCCGGGACGAGGGACTGGAAGTAATCGACCAGCATGCTTTGCACGAACGAATTCTGTACGAGTATTTGCGGCACAGGGTGCTGGAAGGCAAGGCGGAAAGTCAGAAACTCTTGATTCCGGAGTCGATTGAATGCAGTGCCGGAGAGGCAGCCGTCCTGCTGGAATATCAGGAACTGTTGCAGGAAATCGGATTTGGCATCTCTGATTTTGGAGGGACAACTGTGCTGCTGACCAGTCACCCTGTGATGTTGCCGCGTGGCAGCTTTGTTCGCATCCTGCGGGATCTGTCCGGTCAACTGGAAGAATCTGATGGAAAGACGTCGCGGCGAGATCTGTTGGACAACATGATGCACACGATGGCGTGCCGAGCGGCCATTAAGGCGGGGCAGCGACTGGCGCCGGAAGAAATGCAGGAATTACTCAGCCAGCGGCACCTGGTGGATGATGCACATCATTGCCCTCACGGACGCCCTACGTCACTGATGCTGTCACGTGGAACACTGGACAAACAGTTTGGACGACTGGGATAACGAATGATCTGCGTCAGCCTTGGAAGAAGACGTCACTCTGCATTGAAGCAGGCGCACCGTGACCTGTCCAGACTGAACCCCGAGCTCGTTGAGCTGCGGGTCGACTGGATCATGAGCCGTCTGAACGTTGCGCGCCTTCTGAAGAAGCGCCCGACCCCGGTTGTCATCACGTGCCGACGGGAACAGGACAAGGGACGCTGGAGCGGCACCGAAGAACAGCGGCAGGCCGTTCTGCGAGAAGCCATCATTGGTGGCGCAGAGTACGTTGATATTGAAGAAGACATTGCCAGGTCGATTCCTCGATACGGCGACACAAAGCGACTGGTCAGCTATCACAATTTCGAAGACACTCCGACGGATCTGTCCGACATCTACCAGCGGATGACAGAATGTGATCCGGACATAATCAAGATCGTCACTACGGCCAGTCGCCCGGCCGACAATGTACGTGTTCTTGAACTGATCAAATCTGCGACCGTGCCGACAGTGGCTTTCTGTATGGGCGAGTTAGGAATGGTCAGCAGGATCTTATGCGGCAGAATGGGATCTCCTTTGACCTACGCCGCGGGAAGTCGTGCCGGTGAGATGGCGCCCGGGCAACTGCTGTGGGATGACATGCGGGATTTCTACCGTTACGACAGCATATCGTCAGACACGAAAGTCTTCGGAGTGATCGGTGATCCGATTTCCCACAGCCTGAGTCCACTGCTGCATAATTCCGCCTTCCGCGAGGTTGATTTTGACGGCGTATACCTGCCTCTGAAAATACCGGCGGATTCGGTGCAGGAAACACTGCAGGCATACGACAAACTCGACATCAGTGGATACAGCGTCACAATTCCTCATAAGCATGCTGCCCTTGAATTCGCCGATCTGCCGAGTGTGCAGGCAAACCTGATTGGCGCATCCAACACGCTGTTCAGGACTGATGGAAAATGGCACGCCACGAACACGGACTACGATGCCATCGTCAAGACGGTGGAAGCCGGGTTGACGACCTTTCCTGAAGGTTCGCGTGAAGTCAAAGGAAAGCAGGTTCTGATTCTGGGGGCTGGCGGCGTAGCGCGCGCTGCTGTCTGTGCAATGCAGAAAAACGGCGCGGCCGTCACAATCACCAACCGTACCGCAGACCGGGCCCGCGCGCTGAACGACGAATTTGGC
>Ga0315331_10000469_pt1 | contig 27879 bp, 15 predicted proteins | sample M160m34915metaG_FD_203456 | JGI IMG/M metagenome (GOLD analysis project Ga0315331, IMG submission 203456) | Ammonia-oxidizing marine archaeal communities from Monterey Bay, California, United States - M1 60m 34915 | ecosystem: Environmental > Aquatic > Marine > Intertidal zone | place: USA...
CTACACGAACGCGAGCAATTGATTACTGGCAGATGCGTGGTTGGTGGTCGTCGCAAAGTGTCAGGAACGCATGCTCACGAAGAGGGGTACGCAAAATGGATGTGTCGAAGTTGTGGCTGCGAAGTTTATGCGGAAAAACACACTTCGGGTGCTGTTCGAATGGCAGGTTGAAGTTCTGCAGGCGGTTTTGCCCCACGATCTGGACTGCAGCTGAGGACAGAAGCCGTTTTCCCCTTTTTTCAGCAGTTTTGGGTTGGACTCTTGTCGAGAATTCTGACGTGGCTGGTACAGACGTGATGAGTCAGATTATGCTGAGCGTTAGGCCACAGGTTGGTCGAGGCTGACGGGCGGCTACCGTCAAGGCAGCACTCGAATCATGGGCTGACCCTCCTACACTCCTTCCGATCCAACTATCTAACTAGGATTTTATCATATGCAACCTAAACGGACTCTGACGCGTCGAGGATTTGTTCAAGGTACTCTTGCGACTGGGTTGGCATCGGGTGGATTCTTGTCAACTGAGCGCGCACTTGGTTTTCAGTCGCCTAACGAACGCCCAGTTTTTGCCACCATTGGTCTGCGCAATCAGGGTGTGACGATTACCAACAAGTCCACCAAGTTTGCAGATTTCGCTGCGTTAGCTGATGTGGATTCGAAGGTTTTAGGCACCAACGTTGAGAAGTTGGAAAAACGTCAGGGCAAGAAACCTGACTCCTATGGTGATTACCGACGAGTATTGGACCGCAAAGACATTGATGCAGTCATGATCGCGGCTCCCGATCACTGGCACACCAAGATTGCCATCGAGGCGATGCTGGCTGGCAAAGATGTCTACTGTGAAAAGCCGCTTACGTTGACGATTGCTGAAGGCAAATTGATCGAGCAAGTCGTAAAGAAAACGGGGCGTACGTTTCAAGTGGGGACCATGCAACGAACCGAATCGGGGCAGCGATTTCTGCAGGCGATTGCATTGGTCAGAGCAGGACGCATTGGAAACGTCAAGAAAGTGACCTGTGGTATTGGTGGTTTTGGCCCTTCACCGGTGATCCCCGAAGCACCTGTCCCGGCGGAATTGGATTGGGACACGTGGCTTGGCCCTGCACCCAAGGTTGCTTATCGTGCTCTACCTGAAATTCGCAAAGGTTACGGTGGTGGCGTGCCTCTCTATAGCAATTGCCATTATGCCTTCCGAAACTGGCATGCGTATTCCGGCGGTAAATTGACCGACTGGGGCGCCCATCATGTTGACATTGCACGCTGGGCAATTTCCGCGCAGAAGACTGGCAGCCAGTCGAAGGCGTCGGATCAAGCTCGGGCTCGCAAAGTCACGCCGTTGAATTACGAATTTGATGTCGAATATGACAAGAATGGGTACCCGCTTGTTGATAATAAATACGACATCGCGATTAAATACAACATCAAGGCGGAGATGGACAATGGCGTCGAGCTATTGATTACCAATGAAGGTGATAACGGAATCTTGTTTGAGGGCACGAAGGGACGGTTTTTTGTAAATCGGGGAAAAATTGTGGGTAAGCCCGTTGAGGATCTTGCGAGTAACCCGCTTTCAGGCGGTGCAGTCGAAGAGGTTTATGGGGGCCCTGTGCCCGAGAATCACACGCTCAACTTCATTGAGGCAATCAATGCGGGCCAGCAACCAATATCGGATGTTTGGTCACACAACCAAATGCTCGAAATTTGCCATCTCTCGAACATTGCGATGCGGCTGGGAAGGCCACTGAATTGGGATCCCGATAAACGTGAAGTGATTGGTGATAAGCAGGCGAATTCCTTCTTGTCTCGTGAAAATCGTAAAGGTTACGAGATCAATATGTAGTCGTTGAGAGCAACGGATGGTGTTGCTGAATGCGACTGGGATCTGAATGCGGCTGGAACGTCGCGTTCACGGTGAATCGTGAACGCGAACACACATCATTACAGCAAGGTTCGTACTTTTGGTCGGTCCAGCGCCCACAAAAGTCAATGTGTCAAAGTCAACCAGCGATTGCGTTCAGAGTGCGCGTTGCGTAGTACTTTGTTTTTCTTGATTCGGCTTTGGTCAGTGGTTCGACTGCATCGGCAAGTGGCTTTGCGTCGACGCCAATCATCTCAATGATCCGCAGCATTGATAGCGTTGTCTTCTCGCTATTGTCGTGAAGTACTTCTGTCACTTGCGGCTTGAAGTGTGTGAGTTTTTCACGGGTTTCAATCAACGCATCGCTGGCTGTTTTTGTGGCGTTGGAGGACGTCGATTGCAGTCCGGCAAGAAGGATTGGTATGCAAGTGTCTGAATCCTGTGTAAGCGTCCACAAAGTGGCCGTTGCTGTGATCCTCAGTTCGTCCTGATGGTGTTGGGAAAGCAACGTGATGGCGGGAACTGACGTGTGTGCGGCGTTTCCTAGTTTCTTCAGTACATGTAAAGAGACTTCGGTCGTTGCGGGGTGTTCAAGCATTTGAACCAGTTCATTTGCAAATTCTTGTTGTTGGTGTGGTGCGAGGCAGTTGATCAGCAGACTGGTGGCATCACCTATTCGCCTGCGAAAGTACTGGTTCGTGATCTCCTTGACTCGCAGGACCTGCAGTGAACGTTGAACGAGATGTATTTGATGCTCCGTTGAAAAACGGTGTCCTGACATCATGATCAGAGCACTCGTATTGGGTAGCTGGTCGGTGGCAGGTGACTGGTATTCAAGACACAGCCGCGCGGCCACTCGATTAACTTGTTCCTGCGTCGCGAATCTTGCAGCCTTTCCCAGCAGTTCGTTGATTCGCCGTTTATCTGGAACGCTACCCTCGTCAAATAGTTGGATACCAGTTTTGATCAGTTCGTCGCATACGGTTGGCGACTCAGTTGATGTGAGGGAACCAAGTGCATACATGAGGGTGCCCAACTCACTGCCTTCAAGCCGCGTAGCTAGATTCATGATCTGGCCTGCATCACTCGCATTGAAAATCCTTGGATGTTGGAAAATCGAATTGACAGCTGTGGAGCAAACGCGTGGGTTGGGGTCATTAAGCAGCGACATGTAGATGTCTTTCAGCTTTCGTTCAGGAACCTGTTTCAGCGCACCGAGGCTGAAAGCCACCGCCTGCCGAACTTCGGGCACTGGGTCCTGGAAGGGTTTGTAAAGCTGAATCTCCTGGTCGATTGACAGTTCTCCCTGACGGATGCTTGCCAAAATTCGTATGAACGTTGCACGTGCGTTGGGCTCAGGACTTGAGATCTCATTGATCAGGCGATCGAAATACCTTGGCTCCACCGCTTGCAGAATACTGCTTGGCGAATTCAACCGTAAACGGCATGGCCAGGTTTTTCCAGTCTCGTTCGCCCACTTGTGTGCCGCTTTTGAAGCGTAGCTGGAATTTCTCAGCATTCCCACCAGCATTTCGACGTCCGCTTTTGTGAGAGAAGATTTGGTCCTGACGCGGACTAGATTCCAACAATCGAGGGTAAGGGTAAGTGTCATGCCAGAACTGCGTTGCACCCATCCCAGCAGTGCATCACGCAACTCTGGCTGGTCTGTTGTCGTGAACTCACGTCGCAGGTGCATATTGACTCGATAGGCCAAGTCGGGGCTCGTGCCAGAGGCATGTTCAATCAGCGAAATGAGTTCCACGCTCGATTTCGCTATCGGTTCTGCTTTCGAAGCATCGGCTGATTGATGGTTTGCGGAACAAGCCAGGATGATCGTTGCGAAGATAAGCCGTGGGGTCACTTTTTCTCTCCGAGGATTGCGAGATCCATTGCTCCTTCATGTAACGCACGCCCAGTTCACGGAGGACTAACGTATTCCACTTTTTGGGAAAATTGTTTTTGAATTGTGAACCACAAGAAAAATTTACTGAAAGGTTGGTTTGATTGGGCGGTACCTGTCGTGAACCTTTGTACGATTCGAAATCCCGATACAGGATGAATGCTATGTTGAAAAATAGTTTTCGCGGCAAGTCAGTAAACGCACGTGACTCCAGAAGTCGTTCGCAAGAACGGCGGAAAACGCGTTATGTTCCCAAGGTTCAGTCGCTTGATGAGCGTGTTGTCTTTGCATCCGTATCGTTTGATGAGGGTACTGGGGCGGTCATGCTGGAAGAGGAACGTGCTGGCGAAATCAATCTGATCACGGTCAACGGTCCAGCAGATAACCTCTCCATTGAGGATCTTGCAGGCATTCAAATCGCGCCGGGGCATGAAAGGTTCTTCACTGAATTGTCGCCAAACAAAGTGCAGCTCAGTGAAGTGGCTCACTTGGTCGTTCTCGATACTGGCGATTGTGATGACGTTGTGGGTGCGGGCGGCACGTCGGTTCCTACCGAGATGTATCTGGGACGCGGTAATGATCATGTCATCTCAGGGAGTAAAGTGCGCGACCTCATCTTTGGCGAAATGGGTGACGATATTATTCGTAGTTCCGGTGGCGATGACGTTTTGTACGGAGGTGGCGGTGATGACGAGATTTGGGGATCAGGAGGCGATGATATTATCGAGGGCGATGATGGAGATGATCTTTTAAGAGGGGGAAATGGGATGGACACCATTGGCGGTGGGTCCGGCAATGACATGATCAATGGTGATGGTGGCGATGATGTTTTGACTGGAGGTGATGGCCATGACAGCCTGACAGGGGGAAGTGGACGTGACTTCATGGACGGTGGCCTTGGAAACGATCTGTTTTTTGCTGAAGTGTGTGGCCTGCAGCCGGACTATGAAATTGACGGTGGAGGAACCGGGAATGATCAGGATATTCTGATGTTCTCAAGTTTGGCTGCTGCCTGTCTCTCCTCCGTTTATATTCACAATGTTGAGTACGGGCTCGTGGATGCCATGATTGAATTGCCTGCACTGAATTACCAACAGCTATTGGCTTGGGCGGGGCCAGGCAATGACGGGCACGCACGATGGACGATCCATCACGTAATCTGAGATCCGAGGCACATGATGCATTGGGGTTTTTGCGTGATCGATGTGCATCCTCACCTCTTGGGCACTGAACGTTACCAAGTACCAACTTGGTGTTCGCTTTGCATGTTGCGAGATCAACAGCTTGTTTGCTCGATCGCAAAGTCTTGATATCATCAGGGCTGGGTTCCACGGCAACGTGGAATAGAATCCTTGTTTGGCTTGGCGAATAGGCTGGTGTGGGAATTACGAATTGTCGGTATTGATGGCCGGGATGTTTTGAGCTTCCTCGGGATCAAGGAAGAGATTATCCCTGTCGCGATTGATATCGGGAGCTGACGGCCTGCCCGAGGTTTTTCGCCAGTACTTTCACGATCAATCGGAAGTTTTGAGTCGATGCAGCACCATGGATCACGAAACGGGTATTGCTTTGCCTTGGTCCATGGTCTGTCGCTCAGCTTCTGTTTGGTAACAGTCTGCTTCACGGTGGGCTGCGAGTCTCGTGACAATGCAACGGATGCCAGTACTGCTACACAAACGTTGTCCACGACAATGCCCGATGATTCCGAAGCGATTCAAAGCGACGACGGTCAGCTGTTGAAGAGTGCGGAGGCCTTCTGGCAGCAGGGAGATCTCGCGGTTGCCTCGAAGTTGGTAAATGAACAACTGCTTCGCACACCAGAGGATCCCCTTGCGCTGTTGCTTGCCGGCAAGATTGCTGCCGATGACGCCGATGTGATGACCGCTATCGGTCTGGTTGCAAGTATTCCACTTGATTCGGAATTGTCCGTCGAGTCGACAGAGTTGTTGGTCAAGTGGTACTTGGGTGCGGGGCAATACGAGCAGGCAACACTGCGTTTGCAGGTAAGTTTGACGCAATCAAGTCTGCCACCCGAACTCAAGATTTCCTACGCCCGTCAGTTATGGGCATTATTGAATCGACTTGGACGACGCCAGCAGGCATCCGATATTGCAGACCAATTGTGTCGGTCTGGTTACTTTAGCCGCGAAATTTTGATTTCTCTGTTGCGTCGTGGGGATGCGTTTCCTCTTGCGTTGGGTGATGATTCACCAAGCCAGCATTTTTATCCCGGTTTGGGATTAGCTCGATGGTTCTTCTCGCAGGAAGAGTTCGGACGTGCGTTGGAGGCACTCGGTGGTGATGGAAGCAGTGCGGAAAAAAACGCCACAATTCATGCCGCTAGTGCTTTGCGAGGTCGTTTGCTTGCTGAATTGCAGCAGACGGATGACTTTGTGGACTGGTGCCGCGACTGTGACCCAAAGTCTCGTCAGTACAGTGACTACTGGATTGCACTGGGAATTTACTTTTTTGATCAGCAGCAGCTCAAGGTATCGGCCGGTGCCTTGTTGGAAGGGGTTTATCTTGACCCCACTGACGATGATGCTTGCCACCGACTTGCTCGTGTTCTGGCAGCGTTGCAACATGAAGAATCAGCTGGCCTGATGCGTGAGCATGCGATTCGAGTTGCGACGCTTAAAAACCTCGTAAGGCAGTTGTCCTGGACGCAACCACAGCCTGATTTGACTGCCGATTTACCGGCGCAGTTGATTAGCATCGCTCGCCCTTTTGAAGCGATTGGCTGGGCATTAATTGATTTAGCACCGGGGAATGAGGCTAAACGGTCGGCTTTGCTACAGCAGTTGTCGAAGCTTCGGCAGGATCCCATGGTCGTGGGTATGAGCAGCGAGTATGCGATGATGGAGATGAATCGTGATGCATATCCGCGACAGGAAGTGTTGAAGCAATTGCCAAACGGTGGTTTGGGGCCGGGGCAAACGGCCATTGATTCTGGTGCCATTGCTGGCATGCGTTCACCGGATCCAACGTTTGTGAATGTTGCAAATGAAGCTGCCCTGTTGTTTCAGTGGTACCCAAACCAGAACAGAAATCTTGCATCTCTTCCCATGCACGAAATGATGGGGGGTGGGATAGCGATTTGCGATTTCGATTTGGATGGAAAACCTGATATTTACTGCGCCCAAGGTTCGGGAGACCCACCCGAAGGGCAGGGAGCCAAGTCAAACCAGATGTTTCGCAATCTTGGACAGCGTTTTCTCGATGTGACTGATTCAAGCGGAACTGTCGATTTTGGCTATTCGTCAGGGATTGCTGGTGGTGATGTTAATCAGGATGGCTTTCCGGATCTGTATGTTGGATGCCTCGGTCACAATCGACTTTTGATCAACAACGGTGATGGTACTTATCGCGATGCGACGTCGAGCCTCGGGGTGATATCGCCGCAATTCACAAGTTCCGTTGCGATAGCTGATTTAACTGGTGATGGCATGCCGGAGCTGTTCGAGTGTGTTTACGTTGAGATGCAGGATGGCTTTCGTTTGCCCGATCGGAATGCTGCTGGCGACGAATTACCCCCCAATCCCAATGATTTCTACGCTGAAGCTGATCGTTGGTACCTCAATCGGGGTGATGGCAGGATGGATTTGCAGATTCTTGATCGACAGTCCATTCAGCCAGGCACTGCTTTAGGGTTGGTGGTGACTGACATTGATGGTGATGGAGCCAACGATGTGTTTGTCGCGAATGACGCTCGCCCCAATCACTTACTGATGAAGTTCGCCAGTGGTCAGGTTTCAAATGTCGCGGATCTGGCTGGTCTGGGATATGGATTTCGTGGGTTCAGCAATTCCTGCATGGGAATCGCTTCGGGCGACTTCAATCGAGATGGGCGGTTTGATCTGCACATCACGAACTTTTTAAATGAGTCCAATAATCTATTCCTTCAGGGAGAAGGTGGTCTTTTCAGCGATTACGCAACGCGTTTTCGCTTGAAGCCGCTGTGTGAACCGTACACGGGCTTCGGAATCAAGAAGATCGATCTTGATCGGAATGGGTGGCCCGACTTTGTTGTCACCAATGGTCATGTGTTCGATCAGCGTTCTGACGGCATGGATTTTCAGATGTGTCCGCAAGTACTGATAAATGAAGGTGCGCAATTTCGAGCTGCAGAAAATCTCTCTGGTTATTTCGGCCAACAATTCGTTGGTCGCTCGATGGCCACCGTCGATTTTGATAGTGATCTGGATCTGGACCTTGTTGTGGGACATCTCGATGCCCCCATCGCGTTATTGGAAAACCGTACCGAGAAGCTCAACGCAGGGTTGCAGATTGAGTTGATTGGTACAAAGACGGAACGGGATGCAACGGGGTGTCGCGTGGTCCTGGACTGCCAGGGGCAGCTCTTTACCGATTGGGTCGTTGCGGGTGATGGCTACTTATCTTCCGATGAATCCGTGCTTGATTTCGGCATTGGCAGTGCTAAGGAAGTGGGTACGGTGGAAGTACATTGGCCATCGGGGGTAAAGCAGAAATTCAAGGGGGTTGTGCCTGGCAAGCGTTATGTCATTACCGAGGGATGTCCGGATATCTGGTGCCGGATGGAAGGGCAGGCCCCAGTTCATGCCGCAAAATGAGCAGGAGACGTTTTTGCTACCTTGGTTGAAGTACCCAGCCATCATCTGCTATTTTCATGGGTTGAGGGTGCACACTCTCAGGTGACCTCTTGGGTCATCCCCAATCCGGTCTGAAAATATTTAAAGGTGTTCTAACAATGAAAATTACCGCATACTTGTTGATGTGCTTGTCTTTCTGTGCCCTGTCCTTCGCCGGTTGTGGAGGTAGCGGAGAGACCAAAGTCATCGAGCCACCAGCGGCCGTTGAAGATGATGCAGCAATGGATGGAATCGATGACGATGAATACAACAAGGCTATGGAAGAGTCCATGAATCAGCAGGGCGGTTGAGTCCGGGGCACCCAAGGTTGGGTGACACAGGTTTCATCAAGCAAGGCGTCAATTGAGCCTTTCACGGGGCTCAATTCGCCAACCTAGGCGAGTGGTTTGCTTTGGATTGGAAATGCCTGGAGCATCTCGCACTCTTTTGTTTGCCTGCGAATTTTGGGCAGGAACTACGGCTCCAGTTATGCCAGCGATCATCACGAGATCGGCGGAAGACCCTTCCTGACGCTGCACGCATGGTGACAATAGCAGCGACGAAAGTGTGCAGACTGCTGCAGGCATAGTTGCCTGCGATGGATATCTTTCAAGAGGCAGGCGATTTCGATCCTTCGCCTTGGGCGGTTGACCACGTTGAGGCACAAAACGACGAGCAACGAAATCGCTCGAGATCAATGTTGGCATTCAGTGCTGCCGTAGCCAACAGAGCGAAATATATGGCGTTTCGCCCTTTTTTTTGGGGGGGGCAAGCTTTCTTCGAGGGAATTTGGCTAATTCTCGTTATTGCGATCCCAATAGCGGCCTGCTTTTGTGCATAATTAACTGGTAAGCTTGCGTCTGCGGTTGTTGCACGTTTAGCGTCGGACCGTCTGCGTTGACTAGGGATTTATAACTTTTGTTCTTTTGCCGAGGTGTTGAATGAATCGTTCGAGTAAACATCAACGGGGTTTTACGCTCGTTGAACTGCTGGTGGTGATTGCCATCATTGGCGTGTTGGTAGGCTTGCTCCTGCCCGCAGTACAGGCTGCACGTGAAGCGGCTCGCCGCATGAGTTGCAGCAATAACTTCAAGCAGATTGGATTAGCAATCCACAATTACCACTCTGCTTACAAGCAGTTACCGACTCAGGGGTCTGGAACTGGCATTGGCCTGAACTCCCCTAACTGGTGGCAGCGTGGTAACGATGCGAGCAAGCAGTGTCTGAGTGCATTTGTTGGTTTGACGCCATTCATGGAGCAGCAGGCTCTGTGGGAAAAGATTTCGAATCCCATGGCTGAGACAGTGACCGGCGCGGCGCCTCCGGGAAACACCGGTCTACCTGGTCAGTGGCCAGCGATGGGACCAAGTCCTCGGAACTTCTCCGTCAATCCAGGTTATATTCCTTGGGCTACTGAGATCCCGACTCTGCGTTGTCCAAGCGATCCGGGAACTGGACCACCTTCATTGGGACGTACAAATTACGCCACTTGCATGGGCGACTCACCAAGTCCTTGGGCCAACAATTACAAGCGTGGAAACCTCACCCCCGGTAGTAATTGGGGGCACAGTGCTGCCAACTCGGTCAACCGGGGAATGTTCTATCCGCGTAAAGAGTCAAAGTTTCGCGATACGCTTGACGGATTGTCTAACACCATCGCGATGGGTGAGATCAAGACCGACCTTGGTGATCGCGACATCCGATCTTCGATTTCATGGCGACGACGTGGTAGCAATGATGTGAATAACAATCCATCGTTCTGCCTTGACGCGGGTGAGATTGACCCAGAGCGTCCAACCTATTGGTGTGCTGCTGGCTCACCAAATTGCACGCCACCACAGGCGTTGGTGCAGAACAGCAGTCGTGATTGCCGCGGTGGAAACTGGGCTAACTTTCGAGCGATTGTGACGCAGATGTACACCGTTTTACCACCCAACAAAGAAGTTTGTGTTGGTCAGTGGGTCGACGGTCCAGGTACCTGCCCACCAAGTAGCAATCACCAAGGTGGTGCTCATATCCTGATGGGCGATGGAGCAGTTGTCTTCATGACTGACTCTGTTGAGGCCGGTGATCGCCGCGCTGGCGGTGTTCGGCTTGGGCAAACTGGACCACGTGCACCCGGTTCAACAAGCCCCTACGGACTTTGGGGAGCTCTTGGCACGAGAGCTGGCAAAGAAACCGTTGAAGAGCAGCTGAACCAGTAGTTTTGAGCTTCAATTGTTGAATCAGATACCTCGCTCGTGCATCACGGGCGAGGTTTTTTTATGCCTCTGAGCGAGCCGTACTCATCCTGCGGATGAAGTGCTGGGGTTGGTAGAGCAAGACGTGACCTTTTGCCTTGCCTCTGAGAAGCGCGAGTGACCTCTTCACGCTTGCTTCGGTTCCATCACCCACAAAGCTTGGTAACTAATCTTTGTGAATGCGAATCCAATGATCATGGAATTCGATGCCTTGGTCTTGCGGCACCTTGGGCATGTGGCACTTGATACAGTTGGCTTCAGCTGACACTGGGCAGATGGTGTGTGAACTATCGTCAGTATCATGGCATTGAATGCAGTTCTGCTCATGGTCCGCTTGGCTGATCCCGTGGACCGACTGATGTGGGTCGTGGCAGGTGCTGCACTTCATTTGCCGATCGGATGCAAGGTAGCACTTGCTACGGAGCATTCCGACTGGCTGAAATCGCGCCAGCGTGTCCGGGTAATCACGTAGTTCCTGTTTGGTGATGCTTCGTGGTAAACGGTGGCAGTCACCACAGAGTTGGATTTCTGATTCCACGTCCCAGTCAGCAGCGCCCACCGAGAAGGGAGGTGGATTTTTGGATGCTCGGGCCTGTCGGACATGTTCACTCCCCGGGCCATGGCATTTCTCGCAATTGACGTTGGAGACGAGACGCTCGATCCGTCCTTCGGTGAGGATTCCCGTGGTGGTGTGACAGTAGACGCAACGCTGGGTGAGTTCGCCTCGCGTGATGTCACCAAATTTTTCAAGGTCGCGTGCGGGGTTCTTGCCACCGTGTCCAACGGTCATCCCGAGGCGTTGGTCGGGATAGCAACTCACGCGATGTTCAATACCTTCCGTCACGCCGTCAGCAGCACGATTCAGGGTCAGCATCGTGCGAGCATTGTGACCTGATCCCAGAACGTACTGCAAAGGAATTTCTGAAGGGCTTTTCACGTCGGGTAAAGAGACGGTCAGATTTCCTGAGCTGTCCTTGGAATATTGGTAGACACCATAATTCTCGCCCCCGTCGAATGTCTGCTGGTCGAAAATGTCGGGCAGATTCGTTTTGGCGACTTCGTTGAATGTTGACGCATGGCCGTGTGCCGCATGCTGTGCAAAGTTGTCCCGATGACATTCGGCACACTGCTCTCGCCCGACGTAGGTGGGAGCGTTGGTGCCGTCCTGAGCCGTGTTTGAACCTGACTGGGAAACCGCTGGGGACGCTGGTTTGCCGATCACTTGAGTCGGTTCGTCCGCCAACGCCATTCCACCGACTTGCTGCCTCACCGATAGATAGAATGTCCCTACGGTTAGAAAGGCAACAATCGCAATCCATATCATTCGGGTGATGCTCAAGCCTTATTCTCCGGGATGGGCAATCGAGATAAACTGGTGTTATTACGGCGAAGGGCGCGAAACGTTATTGGAAGTCAATGACGGCTAGTCATTACCACGCTTGAATGTGACCGCCGGTTTACGAGCAGTCCGCTGTGCTTTTCCCGCAGAACGACAAAAGAAGAGACCTGACCAAGAACTCCTCGAGTTCTCCCAACGGTTTCTCCAGCACGGCGTAGTTCTACTGATGTACTCCATGGTACCTTGGTATGCCAACCATGATTGGGATTCCGTTAATGATAAATCCGGAAAACCAGCCTTGCGGCAACGAAAATCTTTGCTTGCCAGGATACGAAGCGTACGGAAGCGACTCGCGCAAAAACATGCGGAAGTCTGAACTCGGTGGTCCAGTGTTGAGGAATTGACAGTAATTGCCTTGCTGAGGATCAGTCACTCGAATTTCTCAAAGTTAGAAATAATCCATGGAAATGGTGACAGATTGACGAAACAGACGCGGTGCTGTGACGTACCACCGTAGGGCCGCCGGTGTCCTGAGAGGCAATTCAGAAAGACAGAATGACAATGATCCAGCAGACCTCTAGCACGGCAGGCAGGAGTCAACAGCACGAGCGGTTGCGGTTGCGGTCTGCGCACGTGCTCTTTGTCTCAGCAGCCTGCTTGGCGATGCTCGTCGGCTGCGCAACGCAAGAAGAGGAATGGCTGCCAGATCAGAGCGCGCCAGATCAGATCGCGAGACAGCGGTCACAACCCAACTCAGGTGGTCTTGGCGAGGACGCGACAGCCACTCAGAACGAATGGGGCGGCGAACCGGGGGAAAAGCCGAGAGATAAAGCAGCGGGCGCGGGCACCACATCAAAGCTTGGGGCGCAAGCGACCGTCCCCAGCAGGGATGAACGATCGGTTGATCAACTGCGCGAGGCAGCACTGCAGGCTCTTGGCGCGGGACAGGAGAATTTGGCGTTTGAGTGCGCGAGGCAGGCAATGCGCATCGAGCCAGAAAACCCGCAAGTTGTATTCTTATTTGCAATGGTTCTCGGTGACCGCCATCGATACGCTGAGGCGATTCAATTGTTGCAGGACCTTTCCCAACGCGAACCCAAAACCCGATTACCGGCCTTGGGGCAAACCGCCGAATGGATGGTTGAATCAGGAAGATACGACGAAGCCGAGTCGCAGTTTCGGAGCGTTTTGCAGGAAGTTCCTGATGCTTTGATGGTGCACCATCGCCTGGGGCAATTGTTGTTGCAGACGGGGCGTCGCACCGAGGCTGCCTTGCACTTCGATTTCCTATCGCAATTTGGAGACTTGGACCATGAGGAATTGCGGTCTCTCTTGATTCGTACGCAGGCATTTCCAGGCGACGATGGAGTGACTCGATTTGACCCGCTGGACAATTTGGCGATGTGTCGCCAGGAACTGGCTGACGGAAACTCTGATCAGGTTGTGAAGGTGATTGTTGCCGCGGGTGACGACAATTCTGCTGCCGAACAAGCCCTGTTAGTTCGACTGTTAGCGGAACAACAAAAATTCGACGATGTCCGTAAATGGATTGCAAAGCTGGAAATGACAAAAGCGGGTGCCGACGGATGGTACGCCAAAGGGTGTCTTGCTCTAAACGAGGCTGAGTTTAAGGTCGCGGTGGCATGCTTTAGCCAAACGCTGTTGTTGGACCAGACGGATGTTGATGCTTATCGAATGCTAAGTCGTGCTTTGGAAAGAAGTGGCGAAACCGAAATTGCCAAGGCCGTCGCAGCAAGAGCGGTATTGGTTGAAGAGACCCGTAGCCTCGGATCCAAACTTATAGGTGATCAAGCCAAGGATCTGGAATTGATTCAGCAGTTGGCGCAGTCTTTGATGAAACTGAACCGACCGATGGAAGCGTTTGGTTGGCAGACGATCGGCCTTGTCCACGCCGTTGAAGCCGCAGCCATTACTGAAGCTCAAGCTCAGACCACCTTTGAAGCGATTGGACGACAGCGTGAGCAACTTGTAAAATCTGGACAGCACAGGATCAATCCAGACTTTGTGCTTTGTGGTTTGGGGGCGGAGGTCCTTGATCCAATCGCCAGAAAGTCATCCGATTAGCGACTTGTGATAACGAGTCGTGCTGCCAGTTGATTGAAATCGTCGCACAAGCCTCTGCCCTGTCATTACCGGGGGAATGCAGGCTTGCCACTGATCCCCAACGCAACGTGGTGCTGGTTCCGCATGAGAACTCAATCGTTCCGAAGGTCGAAAGAAATGTTGATCGATCCTTTCAAAACGCAGGGGCAACGAAGTGCAGTCGCCACCAAGTTCATTTGCAGGCAGAGTACCAAAGCGAGCAAGGGTTCCGTCCTGTGCTTGATGGGGTGCTTGCTATTGGTGGCCGGGTGTCAACGCGATGGTTCAGGGAATTCGGGTCGCAGTGAACTGAGTTCGGGTTCGGTAAGTGAGGCTACGGTCTCGCAGTCGATCGCGGATAATGCACAGCAGTCAAGCGTGTCCGGTCCTGAATCAGTCATGGGGCATGGCGGTGGCAAGGATGAAACAACGAATGGTTTGTCTATTGATGCTGCAAGTCAATTGATTGATTTGGGAAAGCTTGACGAGGCGTCCAGCGTGTTGACCAAGTTGCTGGTGATGCGACCCGACGATGTGCGAGTGTTGTTTTTGAGTGCACGTTTAGCTGCGCAGCAAGGTGACCTGTCCAAGGCCGTTACCTTGCTAGGTGACATTCCAGAAGATCATCCCGAAGCCGGTTTGCCGGCATTGGGGCAGGCTGCGGAGTGGTGTTTCATGCTGGAGCGTTATCATGATGCTGAAGCCAATTATCGAAAGCTTCTCAATGCCTCGCCTGATTTTGTACCAGCCATCCGTCAGCTTGCTTTCCTTTTGAATAGGCAGGGTCGACGGCAGGAGGCAGCTGTGCTCATTCGCAAACTGTGCAAACTTGGTGATGTGTTGCAGGATGAGTTGCATTCTCTGATTGCGTTGCGTGATGCGATTTATCACGATCCAGATGAGGTTGCCCAGCAGGGGGGGGCCAGCACTGAAAGGCATTACTTTCCGATCGGGCCCTACGGGAAAGCGAGGCATGCATTTCAGGAAAATGACTTTGAACGAGTGTTGGAATTGCTCAGGCCATCCATGGAACAGTCAAGAGCCCCGGCTGCAATGGTGGCCTTGTTTGGGCGGGCGGCTTGCGAGCAGCAAAATGATGAGGCAGTCGCGTGGTGGAGAACGTTTGCCACCGAGGGCCAAGATGAATTTGCGGATTACTGGGCGACTTTGGGAACTCTCTCCTTGCAAGGCCTGCATTACGATTCGGCGGTGCGAGCACTTGCTGAAGCCCTGCGACGAGACGGCACAGACATGGAATCCATGAGCCGAATGAGGCAGGCACTTGCTTCGTTGGGGAAAGAGGCAGAAGCTGAGTTGTGGTTTGTGCGCTGGACTGAAAGTCGAGCGGTGCTTGACGCAAATAACCTGGTTGCAGCGACAGCTACCCCGGACTCAACAGCGGTTCAAAAGCTTGCAGAAGGGCTTGAGCAATTGGATCGAAGGCTTGAGGCTTTGATGTGGCGGGCGTTGACTGCCAGTGCCAAATCAACGGGGCTATCGTTGACAGAATTGAATCAGCGGCACCAGCAATTGGTCCAGAACCAACAGGGGTTTCCTGGGCAGGATTCTCTTTGGTGTGGTCTGGATTTTCAAGCGTTTCCTTTGCCACAAGCGTCCCCGGTGAATCAAGTAAATTCTGTAGCCAGTCCGGTTGGCAGCGGTGTTGTGGACAGGCCTTTGATAACGCCTGTTTTCAAAAACATTGCAGATTTGGTGGGCTTGAAACACACTTACCGGGTCGCAGCACAGCCATTAGCTCGGCATTATTCGATTCACCAAACACTGGGCGGTGGGGTCGCCGTACTGGATTATGATCTGGACGGTTGGCCGGACCTTTACTGTGCCCAAGGTGGCAGTGTGGCACCAGGCTTCGTGGGTGCGCTGGCAAACCAAATGTACAGAAATCAGGCAACCACGCTGGTGGATGTGAGTGATGTTTGCGATGCCTCTGTTCGCTCCTATTCGATCGGCGTATCAAAAGGTGATTGGAATCAGGATGGATTCCCGGATTTGGTGATTGCGAACATTGGTACCTGCCTTCTGTTAACCAATAACGGGGATGGGACATTTTCCCAGCGGAGTCTGGAGCGACAGCCCAATTATGAACGGATCCCAGCCTCAACTTGCATTGCAGATGTAACAGGAGATGGGCTGCCTGATATCGTGCAACTGGGATACGTTGATGATCGAAATGTCTTTGCGAAACCACCGCTGGACGAGCAGGGCAATGTTACGATCACGGTAGCACCTGGGAATTTTGGTGGAGCGGTTGACTGTCTGTTTGCCAATCATGGAGATGGTGGGTTTGCCTATCACGGGCTTACTGACTTGTCGGACGCCCGCACAGGTTTGGGCATCGTTGTCGCCGATTTTGATGGTCAGAAGGGCAATGAGTTGTACATTGGAAATGATTCTTTGCCCAATCGTTTGTGGAAGCTCGAAACGAAAAACCAAGGCGGTTTACAGAAACTGGACCTTGCCTCTGTACTTGGTTGCGCTTTCGGATTTAGTGGGGGTGCAACAGGCGCGATGGGTATCGCGGTGGGTGATTTTGATCAGAATTCTGAGATGGATCTTCATGTAACGAACTACGAGAATGAAAACTCAAATCTTTATCTGAAGCATGGCGAGGCGTTTCAAGACCGCAATCGACGATTCGAGTTGGGGAAAAGTTCACGAGACTTGGTGGGTTTCGGTACTCAGTCATTTGACTATGACAATGATCGCGATTTGGATCTGGTTGTTGCCAATGGGCATTTGGACGACGCGACCAGTATTCGTGGTGGATTCCCACAACCAGTACAGCTTCTGTGCAATCAAGGACAACAATTTCATTCACTGAAAGTGTCAGATCCGACGGGTTATTGGGGGCAACCGCACGTTGGAAGGAGTCTGGCAATACTCGATTTCAACCGTGATGGCCTGAATGATGTTGTCATGACCAACGTTGAGGAACCGTCTGCGCTCTTGTTGAACCAGACGGAAGTCGCGAACCATTGGCTACAAGTTGAACTTGTCGGGACTTCAAGTGAGCGTGATGCGGTGGGTGCTGAGGTGGTGTTGATGGGATCGAAAATGACACAGCATGCGTGGCGTGTTGCGGGTGATGGATACTTGTGTAGCAACGAGGGCATTGTGGCGTTTGGATTGGGCGACGATGATGTGATCGAGCGACTGACGGTGTCGTGGCCTGATGGGACCACGCAGGAACTTACTGACGTGGCCGTTGACCAGCGAGTGATTGTTGTCCAAGGGCAGGCAGAGGTTTCAGGGCAGCGTTGAACGCGCCCCAAAGGTAAGTCGATCGCGGGAAGTCGAATGGTCGATCCGATCGCAGGAATCGACTCATTGGGCAATCACTTCGGTTCAAGGTGGCCAAATAGTGATTCTCGTACCTCGGGCTCCCGAATTTTCCATATGACTGCGTCGATGAAGTAGTGATGGATATTGATGCACATCATGGTTGCAGTGCCTAGCAGAACCATGGTGCCGGTTTGGTTTGCAAGATCGATCCCTTCGAGCAGTGTGGTCCATTCAAAAGCGATGTAGCCGACCACAACGAGGGCCCCGTAGTAAATCAGCATGTGCATCGGCAGGTGAGTGCTTCGGTGCTCGTTGATTTCTACTCGAGCGGGGAACATCAGGTACTGCAAGGCATGAAAAATCTGTAGCAGAAAAAATGCTTGGGGATAAACGTCCACCATCACGTACCAACTGTAGGTGGCGATCCAAGGCAGCCACACCGTTGCAGGAATTCGACGTTTGGATTCCTGTGACATTTGAAAAAATCCCCACAGGCCAGCAAAGAATGATGCCAGCACCAGTACGCGGCAGAGTGACATCAGGGCCTTGATCATGAATTCACCGGCTCGCTGGAGCGGAAATAATTGCTCCAGAATCTCCATCGAAGCACATGCCCATGTCAGGTGATAGGCAAATAACGATAGGAAGCCAAATCGAATCAGTTTACGCTGAGTGGGATTCATGCGAAAACCTGCCAGATAGGCAAAGCACGCTGTCGTTCCCCATGATTGTCCAACATAATGCCAACCGAGAAAGATCGGCGCTAGATAAGTCAAGGCAAGCATTACCTTGGGTTGGGAAACAGCAGAGGCTGGATCGCTGGAAGTATTCGATGGGCCCCAGTAACAGACGTAGCCCAGCAGTGAGATTGCCAAAATTGGTAGCACCAACGTGACAAATGGATGTCTGCGAAAGTTCTGACGTTTGGTGTAAAGGATTCGGTAGGAAGCGATGAAGTGTGGGCTGTTGATCAATAAATCTGTAAACAGATAAGCGGTAACGAAACCGAGAGCCCAGCCCACTTTTGATTCACTGAATGATCCCCAAATGATCACAAGAATGGATATGGCGAGTGAAAAACCGCCGCCCAGTAACGCGTCGACTCGACCCGTGATTAAGGGCTGGGACGCAGGGACCGTCTGTTGTTTTGTTTTGTTCACGCTGTGATTGTAACCAGCTCGGTAGTGTGGCAAAGATCACACATACTGTACTGCTCTTGCTGGCTTTGCGCAACAGTTTGGTCGCGCAAACTGCTGAATCCGCAGCAATTGGTCCCCGTGGAAGGTGGAGACGCTGGTGTCGGTGTTGCCCGCTGCCGATGGGGGGCAGCGGTGCCGAGCGATGTGTTTGCGTGGTGCCATCGATCTCGTTGTCAGATACTTCGTGAGCCAGCGATTTAGATGCTTTTTGAAGGGTGGGGCGGTGCGAGTTGTTTGCGTTGCGTTCTAAATTCGTTCACGCTGGGCTGAAGACTTCAGAGACAACGCTACCACCCGTCACGCCCAGTGGATTTTCTTGCAGCCCATGGTGATCAAACAACAGTTGTTCGGCATCGATTCCGAGTGCATGAAGAATCGTGGCGTGCAAATCAAGTGGCTTCACTGGTCGCTCGGTAACCGTGTATCCGATCGGGTCCGTGCGCCCGACGGTTTGTCCACCATGGGTTCCCCCGCCTGCCAGCCAAGTGGCGTACGCCGAAGGAGAATGGTCTCGTCCGCCTGATCGGCCTTCCATGGTGGGCGTGCGGCCAAACTCACCCCCCCAGACAACCAGTGTATTCTGCAGGAGACCGGTTCGCTTCAGGTCCGACAATAACCCCGCAATGGGTATGTCAGTGCGCGCCGCCATCTTTTCATGATTCCCCTTCAGGTTGCCGTGAGCATCCCACCCTCCGACGCGGATCTGAATGTAACGCACACCCCGTTGCACCATTCGTCGCGCCAGCATGCACGCGCGTCCGACTTCGCGAGTTGTTTTTTCATTGCACCCGTATAGGTCATGTGTTTCTGCTGTCTCTTGCGTTGTGGCAAACAGTTCTGGTGCGGAAGTTTGCATCTTGAAGGCTGTTTGGTAGCTGCGGATCCGGGCGTCAAGTTCATTCAGCTTGGTCGTGGAATAGAACTTCTTATTCATGGCTTGAATCGCCTTCAGTTCTTGCTCTCGCTGGGGTGTGCTGACATTGGCAGGAAGACTGGAGTGTAGAATCCCCTTGGATGGATCGACTAGCGTTCCCTGATGTTTGGACGGAAGAAAGCCAGGACTCCAACCCGCAGCTTGTGGAAATTGCATGCCGTCGGTATGCAGATTCATCGTAATGAAAGCTGGTAATTCTTGTGTTTCGCTCCCAAGACCATAAATGGACCACGATCCCAAGCTTGGGCGATCACCAACCGATGTTCCTGTCAATGCAACACACTCACCAGGGCCATGAACTGGATTCCTGTGAGTCATGGAACGGAGGACACATAACTCATCCGCATGCTTTCCGATCGCGGGCAACAGTTCGGACACGGCAAGACCCGCGTCTCCTTGTTGTCTAAATTTCCAAGGTGATGCGAGAAGGTTTGAAAGACCTGCACGCTTGATTCGCGGAACTTTTCTTGCCAATGAAGCCGGGACATCTTGCCCCGCAAGTTTGGTCAACTCTGGTTTGGGATCAAAAGTGTCAACCTGACTTGGTCCACCTGACATGAAAAGAAAAATCACACTGCTGGCAGTGGGCGGATGGTGGGGGGCTAAGGCTTGTGCCGTTTGCTCAACGTCATCGGCAAGCAGTGAATGCAAGGCGATAGAACCTGCACCAAGTCCAGTCGTCGTGGCGAAGGTCCGCCGGTTCATCAGGGTAGGTCGGATACTCATGGAATGTAGAGAAACTCACTGGAGTTCAAAATGGCAAGGCATGCGCTGCTGAGACCGTGTTCTTCTGCCAAGTGCCCCAGCAGTTGCAGTTCGCTTGGGGTGGCCTCTCGGTGCAATGCGGTCTGGATCGCTGTTTCAACGTTGCCTGCACGCTCGGCAAACTTCTGTGCAGCATTCTGCACGAATTTGCTGTTGAGAAGCCAAAGCGGCTGCAGGGGCGTTGTCGAAGTACGGCGGCGAGCGCATGGGATGATGCCGTTTGCGCTGTCAAATAGCAATTGTTGCTCGGGTAAATTGTCTCGTTTCTGGGTCAAGTAAATACTTCTTCGTTGTGAATCATGTGAGTCGCTGGGCCCACCATCGCGATGATCCAGTTGGCCACTGACCTTCAGAATCGAATCGCGTATTGCCTCAGCCTGCAGACGGTGGGGGGTCCATCGCCAGTAAAGACGGTTCTCTGGATCGATTCTTGAGTTCGTTTCAGAATCATGGTTTGCTAATTGATAAGTGGACGATGCAAGGATCAGCTTTTGGATGTGTTGCGTGTCCCAGCCATGTTCGATCAGTTCAGATGCCAGAAAATCAAGTAAGCCAGGGTGTGAGGGAGGTTGCCCTTGTGTGCCAAAGTCATTGCTGGTTTCGACCAGTCCGCGGCCAAAATGCCATTGCCAAATCCGGTTGACCCAGACTCGTGCCGTCAAAGGGTTCTGGGCATCGGTAAGCCAGTTCGCCAAATCCCGACGTGTTTGATCTTTTGCTGGTGGAACACCAAATATTAGTGGCCATCCTGCACTGACCTCGGGGCCGCGTGACCGAAAATCACCTCGGATCAAGATGGCTGCCCGAAGTTTGGCGAGCAGAGCAGGATCGTGCGGTAATTGCCATCGCATTTCGTGTGGAGTAACGGTCAAACGCTGGGATGCGGTCGATGGGGAATAGAAACTCCACGTTTGATCAAGTTTTGAAATCTGATCGTTCAGTCGCTTGAAGGTGCTCTTCTCACCAGAACGCATTTGGGCGATCACGTTCGTGGGTGTCACCAGAATGGGCTCCGGGTAGCCTTGTTTGCGACGTACCGTGAGCAATCGTTGCTCGACCTTTTTGAATAGATCCCAACGTTGCTGTGCAATTCGTTGTGCGGTGTTCTGCTGCGCTGTGTCCTGCTGTGCTGTGTCCTGCTGTGCTGTGTCCTGCTGTGCTGTGTCCTCATTGGCCATCAACAGGTTCTGAGGTTGTCCAGAAACAAAGAAGGCTTGGAATCGATAGTAGTCTCGAATGGAGATGGGATCGAATTTGTGCGAGTGGCACTGCGCGCACTCGAAAGTAAGACCCAAAAAAGCAGAAGCAGTGGTGTTCGTGATGTCGAGCAGGATATCGTTGCGCTGTATCTGCTTATCCAGTTCGTTGCCGCTGTATCGAGCGGCAGCGAGAAATCCCGTGGCAACCAGTTGGGATGGGGTCGAGCCGGGCAGTTCGTCTCCTGCGATCTGTTCACGAAGAAACTGATCGAAGGGCATTCCACTTGAAAAAGCCTTGATCACCCAGTCCCGGTAACGCCATGCATGTTTACGATCCCGGTTGTGCTGGTGTCCATTGCTTTCAGCCCAGCGTGCAATGTCCAGCCAGTGTCTGGCAAAGTGCTGCCCATAGTTCGGAGTGGACAGCAGACGTTGAATATCAATGGCTTCCGTTGGGCTGGAAGGCTCGGGGGGTAGTCCGTGCAAAGTGAGTGAAAATCGACGTTGCAAAGTTGCTGGATCTGCTGGTGGATTTGGAGTCAGGCCAGCTTCAGCTTGTTTGGCTGATAGGAAGGCATCAATCGGATTTAGTACACGTCCAGAAACTTTCGCAAGGGAGCCTCGGGCAGGAGAACGTTTTGCTGGAGTGACTGAGGGGATGGCTGGACGCGTGATTGGTTGGAAGGCCCAATGTTTGCTGACCGGTATCGGGGCAGGTAGCAGGCGAGCGTCCCAGTCGAGACCTTCGTCGATCCAAGCGGCCAGTTTCTGAAGTTCACTCTCGGAGAGTTTCTCTCCCTCGGGCGGCATCTGTTCGGAAGTCACCAACTGAAAAAGACGGCTCTCGGCATGTCTAAGCGGTGAAATGTGTTGAAGAACTTCGTCAATGGTGTCGAGGCGTATTCCGTCTTTGGCTTCTTTTCCGGCATGGCAGTTGAAACAATGTTTGGAAAGGATCGGATGTATGTGCTTGCGAAAACTGATCGTTTTCTTGGCGGGTGGCCTTTCCATATCAGGTGCGTAATTCGGATCACCCACCTCGACTGGCAGATTCATGATTTCCCGCCAAGATTTTGTTGTTTGAATATCCCAGACTTCGATTTGATCTTCGATTTCTGTTTTCCCACCCGTCGAAAAACCAATCCACTTGATGGTCGAGATTGATGTCTGACTTTGGACTGAAATGTCGGGCTTCAGTTCTTCTGTCCCTGATGGATCGATCCATAAACTGAGTTGATCAAATGGTTGCTGGTTTCCGGGAGTGGATTTCCAGATGCGTCCTACCACGGTGTAGTTCCGGTCTCCTTCAACTGGTGCCGCAAACTTCTGGTTTGCAGAGTTGTATCGGATCATGAAACGATTTTGATCGCCTTGGACGTGGATGCCGAGATTGGGAATGTTTGCTGCATGTGGACTCCCGTCGTTGCCCTCGTGTTCATCAAGCCACAGAACGAAGAACTCACCACTTGTCTCGGGTGGTGAATCAAGGCTCTCTGAGTGGTAGCGGAGATTGAATCGAACAAATAGCTCGCTGCCGTCAAAGGGTGACTGGAGTGATTTTCGGAGTGGGTTGTTGCGTCCGCCAGTTCCGTTGATAGTGAAACGCTCACTTACCAGTCCGTTTCGCTTCCACTGTCCCGAAGCGAGTTGCTGAGCCATTCCCTGCTCGGCCAAAATAAACGGGAGGGCGGAAAGCAACAACACGATGCTTGCGAGCGGGTGATGAAGGAAGCGTAAGGTCATTGAACGAGTGGCTGGCGTGGATGTTTGAGCATCACTGCTGTAATCAGTCCTAGGTGGAGCGAGAGACTCCCTGTGCAGAACCGGCGTTTTCAAATTTCTCTGTTTTAAATTATAGTCGACCGGAGCGGGCGGGGCTTAGTCCTGCTGGATAGTCGCGTGCGGTACGCGTTCAGCCGAGGCAGGTTATTCCTGATCAGGGGCACCTTCTTTCCATGTGTGTGTTGTTGTCTTGGGTGCGGGGCATGTTTGCAGGGATTCCGCTGACGGGACATTTGTCATGCTGCATCAGTTTGCTGGTCTGGTGTCTGCCACTCTTCGGGGCTTTCTTGCCGATCAAGCCATTTTGGTATAGTGGAACGCATACGGTGTATTTTGTCTTCAGCTTTTTTTTATTTGGAGTTTTCTATGTTGCTGAAGCCGTTCGCTTTCTTGGTATTTGCGATCTCGTTGGCAAGCTGTGCCCAAGTCAAAGCCAGTGATCGGCCGAATGTGTTGTTCATTGCCGTCGATGATTTGAATGACTGGGTGGGGTGCCTTGGGGGGCATCCACAGGCTGAAACCCCACACATCGATGAGCTTGCTCGCAGAGGCATGTTGTTTGCTAATGCTCATTGTGCAGCACCTGCGTGCACGCCCTCGCGTGCTTCTTTGTTTACAGGTCAAATGCCGCAGAACACTGGCGTCTGGTCGAATGATGGGCCGAAACTGACACGTCTAAGACGTGATCCATTTCTGCTGCCCGACTCCTTTCGTCGCTCTGGATATAGAACGCTGGGTACTGGCAAGTTGGGACCCAATAAAACTTGCTTCCAAGAGTTTTTCAATGTGCACCAACGCTGGAGCCCATTGTCGTCTGAGGTGGTTGAATACACCTCCACTGAGTTGCCTAGCAAGCGGAGCGATAACCCGCGTCATGTGGTACGGTTGCGAGACCAGCAGTATGTCCTTCCGCTAAATCGAATGCCTTCTGACAGAACACCAGATCATCCCAAGGGCGAATCATTTGATTGGGGACCTTTCGATGTTCCAGACGCGGATTTTGGTGACACCCAAATTACCAACTGGGCAATCAAGCAACTGCAGGATGCATCCACTGAACCACTTTTTCTTGCAGTGGGGTATTACCGACCGCATCAGCCTTTGTGGGCCCCAAAACGTTTCTTCGAGCGGTTCGTGAACAATCCCGCAGTCTTGCCCACTGTGTTGCAAGATGATTTGGATGATCTTGAGGCTACTGGACGACGATGGGCAGTCGAACCTGTCACATCTGGCAGTCATCAGACCGTGTTACGCTTTGAGCAGTGGCGTGGTGCGGTCGAGGGCTATCTGGCGTGTGTCAGTTATGTTGATCATGAGATTGGTCGCTTACTGGCTGCGCTTGATGAATCGTTGATGGCACACAATACCTGGATTGTTCTGTGGTCTGATCACGGTTGGCATCTTGGAGAAAAACAGCACTGGGGCAAATGGACTGGGTGGGAACGGTCCACTCGCGTACCGCTGATCATGGTGCCTCCTCGTAATGCGCAAGCGAATCTTGCGGCGGCGGGAACGCGTTGTGATCAACCAGTCAATCTCATTGATCTGTATCCAACCTTGATTGAATTGTGTGAGTTGAAAGTACCACCACATGATCTCGATGGCAATTCTCTTGTGCCATTACTGCGGAAGCCAGACCAGGCCACCAACCGAACTTCCGTGACGATGTTCGGGCCGGGCAATGGCTCATTGAGAACGGACCGTTGGCGATTCATTCGTTACTCGGACGGTTCGGAAGAATTGTATGACCTGTCTGCTGACCCACGTGAATGGAAAAATCTAGCTGGAAAATCGGAATTTCGAAAATTGTTGGTGAATTTGCGTGCACAAATGACTCCCTATATCGTGGATGCTGACCAATGAGAGGCGGAGAATCGATTGGATTTCCAGCATCAAGTAGATGGTCGATTCTGTTCCTGTAAATTCGGTTTCACTTGTGATATACTCAAGGCGCGAAGACGTTTCGCAGTCTCATGCTGTAGAACCTCGAGTTCGATCTGCTCAGCGGATCCTAGCAGAGTAGATTTTACGATTCTGCCGTCGAAGCGTTTCAAGTTGGGGCCGAGTGCTTGAACCCTTTGCACGTCGTAAGCAGAGGCAGCACTTGATTGGATGACTTGTGGGCACAGTAGGTGATGGAATCAACTAACGAGCTGGAAAGTGGTGCAAAGATTGGGCTGTCGGCGATCAATAACGGTTCGCAATGGTCAACTCGTTCAAGCATGATTCTTGAGTTGCAGGCGCCATCAGCGACTCGTTGGAAAAGTTTTGTGCTCGTTTATTCACCGCTGTTGCGATTCTGGATTTCTCGCAAGCAAGTGCCGGTCTCTGCAAGGGAAGATATTCTTCAGGAGTGTTTGAAGTCGATTTTCTTGGGGATTGGTGAGTTTCGACGTCATAAGTTTGAAGCTGGTAGTTTCCGTGGTTGGTTGCGGACCATCGTCAATCGACGTATCGCTGACTATTTTCGAAATTCAGCTGGTGATAAAACAGCGCCCCCTGAGCTTTTATCAGGAATCGAGGCGCGCGAGGAGCGGGATCCGGCAGAGCTCGTTGCTGAGGAGGTTGCTTTAAAAGAGCTGGAGGCAAGAGCTCTTCATTTGATCCGTGAATCCACTGCCGAACGCACGTGGCAGATGTTTTGGCTCAGTACCGTTGAGCAGGTGCCGACCGCTGAGATAGCCAAACAGTTTGATGTGAGCTCTGCAGCGGTCAGGGTCGCAAAAGCCCGTGTTATTGGGCGTCTTCGGAAAATGTTTGTCGACTCAGCCAGTCAGTCCGAATTTTAGTCAGAGGATGCAAATTGGCATTTCTGATCCGTGACATGGATGGTGTTACGTCTCTGCGATTAGTGAAAACAGAGGGAATTCACTTTTTTAAACACATTTTCGGCCATTTGGAAAAATGGAAAACTTGGCGTGCCCCAACCAAACTGATTTGACGCGGATGGCAACAGGGGTGTTGCATCGACGCTCGGAAGAGGTCCGCGCGCATGTGGACGCATGTGATCGGTGCAGTAGTCTGCTTGCAGAAATCACGCAGCAGAATGAGTCGCTGGAATGTCGGCTTGCACAACTGACGGTTGAGGATGTGGATGCAGCGGGAGTCATGCTTCAAGAAGAAATACTGCTGAAAGTAATGAACTCCGATTGTTGGCTGACACCACAATCTTACGAGCTGGCCAAACAGACTGCTTTGTTCTCGACCCCGTGCACGGTCGGGCAATATGAGCTCCAGGGCATGATTGCACCGGGTGGAATGGGTGAAGTTTATAAGGCTACCCACTCGCGATTAAAACGCGAGGTCGCTGTCAAGGTGATCCGACGAAACCAGCAAGATAGTCCTTTGTTTTACGAAAATTTCCTGAAGGAAATTGAGACAGTGGGGCAATTGGAGCATCCCAATATGGTGCGAGCTTATGATGCTCTTGAGTATGAGGGGTATCTATTCCTCGTCATGGAACTGTTGGCGGGTGATCCCTTGCATTCGCTCGTTAGCAAAGGCAGACGCCTGACAGTCCATGAACTGCTTCAAGTGATGACGGGAATCTGCGAGGCGATTTTGCACTTACACGCAAATGGCTATTTGCATCTCGATATCAAGCCAGCCAATGTCATGTTGCTGGATAACGGAACTACGAAGCTGATCGATTACGGACTTGCGGTCAGGCGGGATGCCATAAGAAGTGGTGGAGTGCTGTACGGAACGGTGGGCTACATGCCACCTGAGCAGCAGAGTGCTGGAATCGTAGATGAACGAACCGATATTTTTGCCGCTGGAAAGGTGTTGCAGTTTCTGCTGATGAAAGCCGTAGACTCTGATCCGATGCAACATGATCATGTTGTTCTCGGTGAACTGCAGACGCTTGCTGAGAAAATGATTGATGATGATCCTGAGAATCGCCCTGAGCATGCGACGGACGTGTTGATTAGCTTCTTGGATCTGAAGAAGCAATTTTATGACGAGTCTGGAAAGTGGCAGCCAAGAGACATTGCGTCGTCGTCTGGACAAGAACGAAAATCGGTCAGCTCGAACAGGTTTTGGAGTCGCTATGCAGTCGTTTTCTTGTTGGCCGTTGTTGTCGCATTTCTGTTGTGGCGGGGAAGTGATTCGAATAGCGGTAGGGAGGCTACACGCTTCAGCGGAGATTTAACGAACAGTATCGGGATGCATCTGAATGTCGTACCTGGCGGCACGTTCCGCAATAATACGACGTATTCGCTCAACGGCGATCTGTTTGAGGTCGATGACGCAAACAGTGTTTCGTTTAGTCCGTTTTATATCGGTGTTTATGAAGTTACCCAAAAGGAATATCGGCAGGTGACGGGAGACGAGCCGAGTGCATTTGAAGGAGATTACAGTCCCGTTGAATCGCTCACTTTTGACGAGGCACAAGAATTTTGTCGTCGGTTGTCTGAACTACCTGCTGAAAAGCAGGCAGGACGTGTCTATCGCATTCCCACAAATCTTGAGTGGGAGTACGCGTGCCGAGCGGGAACGTTGACCAAATTTAGTTTTGGAGACGAGGAATGGAAAATCGATTCACACGCGTGGTACAACGGTAATGCGGGATCACCGCACGAGGTCGGCCTTAAACGGGCGAATGCGTGGGGCATTTATGACATGCATGGGAACGTTTTCGAGTTTTGT